>Ga0302326_10020237_pt1 | contig 13708 bp, 14 predicted proteins | sample Palsa_T0_3_FD_202264 | JGI IMG/M metagenome (GOLD analysis project Ga0302326, IMG submission 202264) | Peat permafrost microbial communities from Stordalen Mire near Abisko, Sweden - Palsa_T0_3 | ecosystem: Environmental > Terrestrial > Soil > Palsa > Peat permafrost | place: Sweden: Abisko... | reverse complement strand
GGCGGTAGCCCCGCGCCGCGCCCAACCGGTGTTCGGCCAGCACGGCCAGGTTGGCGTCGTTCTCGATGACGACCCGCCGCCCCGCTAGGCGACTCCGCATCAGCTCCCGCCAGTCCACCCCCTGCGCGTCGGTGAGGTTGGGAGACAGAAGCAGCCTCTCCTGCCGATCGAGCATCCCCGGCACCCCGACGCCCACCGGGGCGGCGTCAGCGGGCCGACCTGCCGGCGAGCCGCTGGACGCCAGCAGCCGGGCCACCACGTCGGCGATCACACCCGCCACCTCGACCCCCTCCTCGGGGGCCCAGGCCGGGCCGCCGCCACGCCGGCCCCTCGGAGTGGGGACGCGGGTCTCGGCCATCACCCGGTCGGCGGCGTTCAGGACAACCCCGAGAACCTTGGTCCCGCCGATGTCGATCCCCAACGAAACGCCGTCGGCCGCCGAAGATCCGGCGTCCGACGTCACGACGACGACTCGACCCGCGCCTTCAGCTCCCGAATGGCCGTCGACATGACGCGACTCTGGGCCCGGTTCTTGATGAAACCGGGGATGGGGACGCGCAGCTCCGCCTCCAGGTGGTACGTGACGTGGGTCCCGGCTGCCTCGTCGGGATCGAAGACGTAGCTCCCGTCCCACTTGGAGGTGATGTCGCCCTTGGTCAGCGTCCACGAGAGGATGTGCGGCGCCTCGGTGAAGTCGTAGCGCAGGGTGGAGCTGGCGCTCCGGCCGAAGGCGGCGGCCCGGAAGGTGACCAGCACGGGCCGGCCCTGGTCGTCGCGCTCTTCGACGACGACCTCCTTTATGTCGGCCGCCCATTCGGGATACCGCTCGATGTCCGCGGCGACGGCGAAGCACCGCTCCGGCGATGCCGCCACCGACATCTGTTCTGTGGCTTGATCGGCCACTGCCTCGTGTTCCTCTCGTCTCGGGTCGATGTCTGTTGCCGACGCGCCCCGAGGTCTCGGGGCGGAGCGTCAGCCTCCCACTTTCTCCAAGGTGCTGGCCAGCCTAGAAGCGAGAATGTCATAGTCGAAGGATGCCGTGACGCGGGCACGGCCGGCCGCGGCCATGCGACGTCGCAGCTTGGGATCGGCCAGCAGGGTGCGTAGAGCCGTCGCCACGCTCCCGGCGTCGTCCGGCTCGTCGACCACCAGGCCGGTCACCCCGTGCACCACGGCATCGGCCGCACCGCCGCTGTCGCCGGCGATCTGGGGTGTTCCCGCCGCGGCGGCCTCCAGAAAGACGATGCCGAAGCCCTCCTGCTCCAGACCCAGCCAGCGGTTGCGGCACGGCATCACGAAGACGTCGGCTGCGGCGAGCAGCGCCGCGCGGTCCTCGTCGCTCACCCGACCGAGCAGCGTGACCGGGGCCAGGCTGGAGGAGGCCTGACGCCGGAGCCGGTCCGCCTCGCGGCCCTCTCCCCCGATGGCCACCACCAGGTCGGGATAGGAGGGGGCCAGCCGTCCGGCCGCGGCGATGAGCACGTCCATCCCCTTGCGGGGCACCAGCCGGGTCACGCTCACCACCAGCGGACCGGTGGTCGGCAGTCCGAGCCGGGCCCGGGCGGCGCGGCGCTGGGGGGCCCGCAGGGTGGTGATGGCCGCGGTGTCGACGCCGGGCGGCACCTCGACGATCGGCGCCGCGATGATGCCGGCCGCATGGCGCACCTCGGCCGCCGGGTAGGGACCCGCCGTGACCACCACCGACGAGCCCCGCACGACGCGGGCCAGCAGCGACCGCGCGCCGGGAATCCGGCCCGGCACGGTGACCTCGGCTCCGTGCAGGATGACCCCGTAGGGCACGCCGATCCGTGGACCGAGGAGCCCGAGCGGGAGTGCGGGATCGAAGAGGACGAGACCGATGTCGTGCTCTCGGACGCACCGCCGTACCTCGGCGAACGCCCCGGGCGTCGGAAAGAACAGGATCGGCTCGGGGACCCGGACGATGCGGATCCCGAGCGCCGCCTGGGCGGAATCCCAGGCGGGAGCGTCCGGGTGCGACGACGCCGTAAGGACGACGAAGGAGTCCGGATCGACGCGCCTCCACAGCTCCCAGAGGTAGCTCTGGATACCACCCACCTTGGGTGGGAAATCGTTGGTGACCAGCAGGTGTCGCCTCATGGCGCCCGTCTCCCCCGGGCCCGCACCGGGGGCGGGCCGCCGGCGAGCGCCGGGTCAGCCACTCCCGGCGCTGAAGCGCAGCGTCGGGACGAGACCGGCGCGCTCGAGCATCCGCATGGCCCGAGCCTCGTCGGCATCGATGACCACGGCGTCATCGGGCTCGCGCCCCAAGAGGAAGGTGACCACGCAGTCTTCGCAGGCCGCGGACCCCTGGAGCTCGCAGCAGTCGCAGTCGATGGTGAGCGGTCCGCTCGCCTCCGGGTTGCACATCTCAGGGTTGAACATCTCGGGGTTGAACATCTCCAGATCAGGCATGGTCGTGGCCCTCCTTCTTCGCCACCAGCGTCGCAGGGGGCTGTGACACGCGGCCCGGGCGTCCGGCCTGCCACCATCACTGCCCCCCCGCAACGGCCTGCCGGGTGGCGCGCACCGTCTCGGCAACCCCCCAGGCCACGCCCTCGGTCCGCACCTCGTGCCCCCAGACGACGGCCAGGAAGGGCGGGCCCCCGACGCGGTAGTCGCGGTAGGCCTGCGAGCTCATCACCGTGAGGCAACCCGCCGGCGCCAGCGCGGCGATCGCCCGGGCGTCCTCCTCCTCGGGCCCCCGGGTGACGAGGACGACGCGGACGCCCGAAGGCAGCGAACGGTGCAGCTCCGCCGTCCCACCCCACAGGTCACGGCAGCCGAGGCAGGCCGCCGAGAGGAAAAGGAGGAGAACCGGCTCGGCCGACCCCACGACCGCTACCCGGACGGGGTCACCGGAAGGATCCACGCCCTGGATATCGGCCGGCGATGTGGCCGGATGATCCCGATAGGTGGGGATGGGTCGCAGCCGGGCCAGGAACTCGGCCGACGTGGGGTCGGTCACGGGGTCAGAGACTCGCCCTCGCTGACCTCGACGACGCTGCGGCCGTGCCCGCACCAACGGCACACGACCTCGTCGACCTGGCGGGACAGCACCGCCGTCTCTTCCACGCTGAGGTCGCCCCCGACGGTGTAGTGGTAGAACGACCTGGTCGTCTCCGACGTGGTCACATCGAAGCGGGTCAGGTTGCCGCAGCCGTCGCACCTGTATCGAGGCTCGCCCACCCGCACCACGGTAGTCGGCGCCCGGCAACCGCCCAGAAGCCTAAATGCGGCTCAGCAGCTCGGCCTTCTTGTCGGCGAACTCCTGCTCGGAGATGATGCCCCGCTGCCGCAGGTCGTCGAGCTCAATGAGCCGAATGCGAATCTCGCCCGGTCCGGCACCGCCGGTGGGAGGGGCGGCCGGCGGGGGTGGGCTGGCCGACGGGGGTGGGCTGGCCGACGGGGGTGGGCTGGTAGCACGCGGGCGTTCGCCCACAACGGCAGGCACGCCGAACGGCGGCGTGTCGTGCGTGTCGTCGACCTGCCTCCCCGCTGCGCCGGACCGTCTCACCCGCGAGTCGATGTCGCGTAGCTCGTCGGGTATCTCCTCGGCCGGGGCGCCGGCCGTCAACTCGTTGATCTTGCCGTTGATGACCCGCTGGACGATGGCCGGTTTGCGGACGAACTCGAGGACCACGGCATCGTCCTCGCCCTGGACGTCGACGATCAGCCGGCCGGTGCCCAGCATGCGCTCCCAGAACTTCTGCGACAGGCTGATCTCGGTGATCCGTTGCAGGCGGAGCTGCACGATCTGCCTGCTGATCACCCCGCGACACTCCACGATGCGGGTCGTCGTCAGCGCCAGGATGTAGCAGCGCCACCGGAGGAGCCGCCCGAGACACCAGACCACAGGGAAGGCGGCCAGGATCAGCAGCGCGTCGGCCGCCCAGTGGGGCATGGACACGGCGGAGAGAAGGGCGATGACCCCCGCCACGGCGACGAAGGCGACGAGCGCCGGGACGGCGAAGAAGACCCAATGGGGACGGAGCTCGACAAGAAGCTCTTCGTCCTCATTGAAGAACTTCCGGGGCAACGGCATGCCCCGAGAGTAGCTGCGCGACCCGGAGAAACGATGCCTAGCGGAGCCGGACGCCGGTAGCCTGGCCCCATGTCGTATTGCGAAGTGTCACCTGACGAGATCCGCGCTCGGCTGTCGGCGGGCGAGGACGTGTTCCTCCTAGATGTGAGGGAGCCCTCCGAGGTCGAGGAGTGGGCCTACCCGTTCGGGGTCAACATCCCGCTGGGTCAGCTGGGCGATCGGTTGGGCGAGCTGCCGCAGGACACCACCATCGTCGTGGCCTGCCACGCCGGCACTCGCTCGGCGAAGGCGGCCAGTGCGCTCAGCGATGCCGGGTGGACGGCCGAGAACCTGACGGGCGGGGCAGTCGCCTGGGCGGCCACCGAGCCCGAGCCGACCTGAAGAGCGCGCCGTTCGGGGCCTGGTCCGGAGACCCGAGCGGTCACCGAGTACACCATGTGGGTGGTACACGGTGTGCGTGGGGCTGGTGGGGATCGAACCCACGACCGAGGGATTATGAGTCCCCTGCTCTAACCACTGAGCTACAGCCCCGCGAGGGAGTACGTACGCCAGAGGCAATCCTGTCCCACAGATGTCCTCAGCACCCCGGCTCACGTGGCCGTGGCTGGCAGCATGGTACAGAGATCAGAGGACCACGGCCTCCACCCCTCCCGTGGCTCCGCGGGCCCGGGGCAAGAGGCTCGTCAGCCCACGTCGTTGGGCCTAACGGTCAGCCATTCTGATAGATCTTGACCGACTGGATATCGAACGAACTGCTCGGCGCCCCGACGGCGTTGATGGCCAGGTTGGCCAGGAGGTACATCGGCGTGTTGGGTACGCCCGCTCCGCTGTACGTGAACACCGCCTTGCCGTTGAGATACCAGGTGAGCGAGGTGGGCGTCCACAGCACGCTGTAGGTGTTGTAACTGTTCGTGAGGTTGGCCGAACTGGTCACGTTGGCATAGGCCTGGAGGTTGGCCGAACTCCAATGAACCGTGCACTGGATCTGATTGGTCGAGCCGTAGTTCTCCATGATGTCGATCTCGGGCGGCCATGTGCCGTTCTCCGGCAACATCCAGATGGCGGGCCAGGTCCCGGTGCCTCCGGGCAGCTTGGCGACGACCGAGACGTAGCCGTAGGTGAAGCTGAAGGACCCAAACGTCGTCACCATCCCCGACTTGTAGGGGTAGACCTCGGACGCACCGGCTTGGGTGGTCCCTTGCGTGGGTGTCTTTGTGGCCACCTCATGCAGCACGCCGCCGGAGACCTGGTCGCCCCCTGGCAGGTACCACTCGAGTTCGCCGTTGCCGTAGTTGGTACAGCCGACCGAGGCGACGTACCACTCATAACAGGTCTGCCACACCGACGAGTTGAGCGTTGAGCCCGAAAAGCCCTGATTGAAGACCAACGACATCCCGGCCGTCGGGTTCGAGGATCCGCCGCCGTTCGAGGATCCGCCGTTCGAGAACCCGCCGTTACGAGCAGCGCCCGCTGGAACGGTCAGACCTACTACGACCAGCGGCACGAGCGCGAGCAGCGCGAGAGGACGTCGCATTGTTGACCCCTTTGTCAGACGTTCGTGATCACGAGTACGTGCGGTGCGAAACGGAACGTGCTCCCGAGGTCGCACTCTGCGGTGTCCCCAGTACGCCGAACACGAGAAAGTTGCCGTCAGACGCCGGGTCGAAGACCCCGAAGTGGATGAGGCTGCCCCAGGCGCCGGCGGGTGCGGAACGCACGCTCGGAGAGTCGCCGGCATTGCCGGACTCCCTGGGCCGCCCAGATGTTGTCAGACCCCAGATGGGCCGCCGCCATCGATCCACGGGCTGCATGATAACTGACACGTGTCAGTTGTCAAGCTGGGTCTAAATTACCTTATATCCGATAGCTACACCCATAACTAACGGGGGTTTTACATGGGCTACCGTGTGGCCGAAATGTCTGGAACATCCGATTGGTGACGCCTATCAGCACCGCGCTTCTCGCTGAAAGAACCAAGCGCGGCTGGAATCAGAGGCGGGCGGCACAGTTCCTCGGCACATCGCAGCCCCAGTATCAGAAGTGGGAGTCAGGGGAGAACGAACCGGGCGGTCACTACTACCCGGCCATCTTCACCTTCCTCGGTCTGGACGAATACGAAGCTGCCGTGCTCGTCCTCAGGGACCGACTCGCCCGCCAGAATGTTCCGTTAGATGCAGCGCGCGACTGGAGGGCGCACCTTGCCCAAGGGTCAGAATGAGACGATCGATCTCGTCGGCCTCTGCTCGCAAACGTCTGGCCAGTTCCTTGCCATCGGCGATCAGCCTGCGCTCTTCGTCGGCGCCCAACCTTGCCATCACGCGCTCCTTTGAGGATGACAGTAAGCCGACTCCAACACGCCACCCGGTTCCATGTCCCCCGCCTCCCGGGTGCCGACTACCGGAACAGGGTCAACGAACGGCTGTTCGTAACGCCGTCATCTTACTACCAGACAAAAAACCAAGGGGGGGATCATCGGCGTTTGGCAGCCAAGAAAATCGACCACGTCTCAGCCCCCGCTGAACGGGCTATTCTCCGTCTCGTACCAGCCCCTACGAGCGTGATTGAGGTGGGCCATGGCCTCCAGCACCTGCCCCAACTGCCAGGCGGTACTCGACGCCGGCACCGCCGAGTGTCCCAGCTGCGGCAGCCCTCAATCCGGAGTGTCGCCGTCAGCCGCTTCCGGCCCGGTGGGACCGCCGCCCGCCCCCGGCCCGGTGGGATCGCCGGGCGCCCCCGCCCCTTCGGCCAAGTCGCAGGTCAAGTTCGACATCACCCTGCTCAGTCACACAGATCGGATCGTGGGCATCGCGAGTCTTGTCCTATTCATCGATCTCTTCCTGAACTGGTACAGCGCGAGCGTCGGAGCGTTCGGAGGAGGATCCGCCAATGCATTGACCGCACACGGATACCTCTACATCACGCTCATTCTCACGCTGGTGATCGTCGCACTTCTCAGCGCGGAGGCATTGAGCCTGTTGAAGGTGCCGGCAACGTCGCCCGTGAGCCGCGACCAGTTTCTCCTCGTGGCCACGGTCATCAACCTGGTCCTCGTGCTGATCGCGTTCCTGTTCAAGCCGGCAGGATTCGGAGTGGTAACGGTCAGCCGGTCCTACGGCACCTACGTGGGGCTGATCGCCGCGGTGGTGGCCGCCTTCCCATTGGGGTGGCCGGTGATCCAGGCCAAGAGGGCCAAGAAGTAGCCCTCCTTACGGCAAGTAGCCCTCCTTACGGCAGGTAGACCCCCCCTTCCGGCAGGTAGCCCCCCTTACTGCAGGTAGCCCTCCACCGTGTCGGCCGACCGCGGCCGCACGTCTCCGGGGTCGCCCCCGGCATTGCGCCGCGCTCGGCGCTGCCGGAGGGTGTCCCAGAGCTGGTCGAGCGTCACTTCGATGCTTCGCAGCCGCGCCCGTTCCTGATCGGTGAGACCCTCACCGACGTGGGCCTCTTCGAGTCGCTGCTCGTCTTCGGCCAACGCGCTGATCTGAGCGATGATGTCCTCGTCTTCCATATCGTCAGGCTACGGCCGGCAACAGGGCCTCGTCACCTGCACCGTCATCCGCACCATCCGCCGCCCCCTCCCCGGACAGTGCCGGGGCGAGGACGTCGGCGATGGTGGTGGCCAGATGGAACGTCATGACCTCCCTGACCTCTTCGGGGACGTCCTCGAGGTCGGGCCCGTTGCGGACGGGCAGAACCACCTCTTTGAGGCCGGCCCGGTGTGCGGCAAGCACCTTCTGCTTCACGCCACCGATCGGGAGCACCCGGCCCTGCAGGGTGACCTCCCCGGTCATGCCCACGGTGGAGCGCACCGGGACATCACGCAGCAAGCTGACCAAGGCCGTGGTCATGGTCACTCCGGCCGAGGGCCCGTCCTTGGGAACGGCGCCGGCCGGGACGTGCAGGTGAAAGCGCTTTCCGGCGAAGATCTTCGGGTCGATGCCGAGTTCCTCGGCGTGTGAGCGCACATAGGAAAGTGCGATCTCGGCCGATTCCTTCATCACGTCGCCCAGTTGCCCGGTGAGGGTCAACCCCTCCGGGCCCTCCGACACGCTCGCCTCGACGAACAGCACGTCACCCCCGGCCCCGGTCACGGCCAGGCCGGTCACCACGCCCGGAACGCTCGTCCGCTCTGCCGCCTCGAAGTAGAAGTGAGGCCGGCCCAGCCACGATCGCACATCGGCCGCGTCAACGGTGACGGGCGCCTCGCGCTCCCCTGCGGCCAGCTTGGTCGCAACCTTGCGCAGAAGTCGACCGAGCTCACGCTCGAGCGACCGCACGCCCGCTTCGCGGGTGTAGTCGGCCACGATGCTCCGGAGAGCCTCGTCGCTGATCTCCACCTCGTCGTCGCGCAGGGCGGCCCGGCCGAGCTGGCGTCCCACCAGATGGTGGCGGGCGATCGACACCTTCTCGCTCTCCGTGTACCCGTCCAAGCGGATGACCTCCATCCGGTCGAGGAGTGCCCCGGGGATGGTGTCCACGACGTTGGCCGTGGCGATGAACATCACCCGCGACAGGTCGAGGTCGACCTCCAGGTAGTGATCGCGGAACGTGTGGTTCTGCGCCGGATCGAGGACCTCGAGCAAGGCCGACGATGGATCTCCCCGGAAGTCAGCTCCGAGCTTGTCCACCTCGTCGAGGACGATGACCGGATTCATGGTGCCCGCCTCCCGCAGGGCCCTGACCAGACGGCCCGGCTGCGCCCCGACATAGGTGCGGCGGTGGCCCCTGATCTCGGCCTCGTCGCGCACCCCGCCCAGGGCGACCCGGACGAACTTGCGCCCGAGGGCACGGGCGACCGACTCGCCCAACGACGTCTTGCCCACTCCGGGAGGGCCCACCAGGGCCAGGATCGCGCCCGAGCCGCGACCGTCCACCGGCACCAGCCCTCGTTCGGACTGGAGCTTGCGGACGGCGAGGTGCTCGAGAATCCGCTCCTTCACGTCGACCAACCCGTCGTGGTCCGCGTCCAAGATGCGAGCCGCTTCGGCCACTTCGAGCCGATCCTCGGACTCGACGCCCCAGGGAAGCTCGAAGACGGTGTCGAGCCACGTGCGGATCCACCCCGTCTCGGGGCTCTGCTCGCTGGTCCGCTCGAGCTTGTCGACCTCGCGCTGGACGGCGGCACGCACGTGCTCGGGCAGCTCACGCTCGGCCAACTTCGTGCGGTAGTCGTCGGGGTCGGCGCTGTCGCCCTCACCCAACTGGCCGAGCTCCTTGCGGATGGCTTCGAGTTGACGCCGGAGCAGGAACTCCCGCTGCGTCTTCTCCATGCCCTCCTCCACGTCGGTCTTGATCCGCTCGCGCAACGTCAGGTCGGCCAGGGTGTCCCGCGCCCAGCCCAAGACCTTGCGCAACCGGTCCTCGACGTCGAGGGTCTCGAGAACCTCGACCTTCTGGGAGAGCGACAGGTCCGGCGAGTAGCCGGCCACGTCGGCCAGTCGGCCGGGGTCCGTGATGTCGCGCAACTGGTTGGCGATCCGCCCGGCGCCGCGGCTGAGCAGGATGTTCTCAAGAACGGCCCGGTACTCGCGGGCCAGCTCGCCCGCCTCTTCGGACGGCTCGACATCGAGGATCGGCTCCGCCTCCACCCACAGGGCGTCGCCCGTCCCGGGCACCCCTGTCCCGATGGTGGCCCGCTGGTCACCACGGACGGCGACCGCCGGCAGCCCGCCGGGCAGCGCCCCTTCCTCCATGACCTCCGCGATCACGCCCACGCTGGCGTAACGCCCCTCGATGTGGGGCACAAGCAGCAGTTTTCCGCCGGCCGACTGCGCAGCCTCTACGGCGGCCCGGGACTCCTCGGACTCCAGCGCCATCGTGAAGACCATCCCGGGAAGAACCACCCCGGACTTCAGTGGGAGCAACGGCAAGGTCACATTCTCGTTCGTCATTATCTAGTCCCCTCAGGGTCAGTTCTATTTGTCTGAGTGGTCAACAATAATTGTCGACGACTGATTCCCGAGCGCCCGACGTTGGCCGCCCCGGCCGGGAAGGGGTCCGGGTGGCGGCCTACGCTGGGTCGATGGCGACGACCACCAACCCGGGACGAACGTCCCCCCGAGGATCCCTAACTCCCGAACACGAGGCAGGCACCACGCTGGCCCCGGCCCGTCCCGAGCAGGAGCTCGACGAGGGCGACCACGACCGGATGGCCCACATCGTCCTCGAGGGCTACCGGCCGAAGGAGGGCGACTTCGTCTCCACCGGGCCGAGCGTCGTGGAGGGCATCGTGAACGGCACGGCCGTGCGCGCCCTCTGCGGGAAGGAGTGGGTGCCGGGGCGCAACCCCAGTCGTTTCGGCCTCTGCCCGACGTGCAAGGAGATTGCCGAGTCGATGGGGTGGAAGATACCGGCCAACTAAGGCCCGCCACACGGTCCGCCGCCGGGGAAGGTTGTTACGCTACGTTCTCGGCGGAAAGGATCCCCATGGCCCCCATTCGCTGGGTGTGCATCTCGGACCTCCATCTGGGTGCGCTGAACAGCCTGTTGACCAATGTCACCTCTGACGGCGAGCGCGTCGATCCTTCCGCAGCCTCGCCGTTCCTGACGTCGTTGAGCGAGTGCCTTCGGTCCCTCCGCCGCCCGGGCGAGGATCCACCCGAGCTCATCGTCCTGGGGGACCTCTTCGAGCTGGCCCTCACCGCTCCGGAGGACGCTGCGGCCACCTTCTCCCAGTTCATCAGCGCACTGCGGCCAGGGACGGGCGACGCCGCGGTCGCGCCGCACATCCGCTTCGTCCCGGGAAACCACGACCATCACCTCTGGACGCGTGGCAGCGACGACCGCTACCTCCGCATGCTCGAAGACGATCTCACGTCGACCCCCAAGGCCCGCGATCGTCACTCCACCCACCTGCTCCCGTCGAACGAGGGAGTTCCCGTGCGCGATCGATTCGTCGAGATCCTCGCCAAGAGAGGCAGCAACGGCATTTCGGTCACCGTCGAGCAGAGCTACCCGAACCTCGGCCTCGTCGACGGGTCGGGACAGCGGGCCGTCGTCCTCAGCCACGGCCACTTCATTGAGCCCCTCTACCGCGTGATGTCCTTCCTCGACCGAGTGTTCGGGACGGCCCGCTCCGGCGCCATCGAAGCCTGGCAGCTCGAAGCGGACAACGGCGGCTGGATCGACTTCTTCTGGTCCTCCATGGGCGACAGCGGCGACATCATGCGGGTCACCCGATCGCTTTACGAATCCCTCCAGAGCCACGAGGCCATGCACGCCGAGATAGAGGCCATTGAACGAGCGATCAAGGACGGGGGTCAATCCCATGTTCGGGCCGATGCCGAGGCCCATGCCGTGGCCGGGCTCCTCCATGCCTGTGTCGGGACGGCCGTACGCGAGCGCCACCGCCCGGGCGTCCTTCTCAGCCCACAGGCCGAGGACGGCCTCCTCACCTACCTGAACGGCCCGGTGGCATCCCAGGTCGGCGCCGAGATCGGCAGCCCCCATGACGTCACATTCGTCTTCGGCCATACCCACAAGCCCTTCGTCGAGCGTCGAGACGCCACGACGTTCGCCTCGACCATCGACGTGGTCAACACCGGAGGCTGGGTCGTCGACACGCCGCAGCGAAACCCCCTCAAGGGAGCCTCACTCGTCCTCATTGACGAGCAGCTCAACGTGGCTGCGATCCGCTGCTACACCGAGAGTGATGACGCGTCGTCGTACCAGGTCTCCATAGACCCCCCCGACGGTGCCGACTCGAACGACCTGGTCGACGAGTTGCGTGCCACCATCGACCCCGGCCGCGACCCGTGGTCGAGTCTGGCGCAGGTCGCCCAGGCGACCGTGCAGGATCGCGGGCGCCAGCTCGATGACCGCCTGCGTTCCGACGCCTCGACGCTGAACGAGCTCAACGAGAAGGTGGCCGGTGCCCGCACCTGAATTGTGCGCTCCTGAATTGTTGGGGTGCGCTCACCGCCCGGACCGTGATCTAATCCGCGGGTGAGAAGGAGCGCGGGGATGTCCGGGAACTCGACAGGCCGTCGACGTCGGGTGGTGATGACGATCGCCGCGTTGATCCTGGCCGCGGACGCTTCCGCCCTCGTGGCGCACGAGGTCCGCGGTACGAGCGCACGCTCGGACGTGGCGGCCTCCCCGTCCGGCCCGTCGGGTGACGCCCGAACCGCCGCCGTGGCGATACCGCACTCCGAGCCCGTCCATTGGGCGTCCACCCGTGCCCCCCATGACTCGGGCATAACGAACACGACGGGGCTGCCCTCCACCAACTGGTCGGGCTACATCGACAGTGGACCGGGGGTAACCTTCAGCCAAGTAAACGCAACGTGGGTTGTCCCAACCGTAACGACTGCCCCGTCACTGCCCGGACAGTTCTCGTCGACCTGGATCGGCATCGGCGGCGTGACAAACGGCTACCTGATCCAGTCCGGTACGTCGCAGCAAACCGCCAATGGTGTCACTTCGTACTTCGCCTGGTATGAGATGCTCCCGAATGCAGCGATCGAGATTCCGAGTATCACCGTCTCACCCGGAGATGAGATGCAGGCCACTATCACGCAGGAGTCACCGGCGACCTGGAAGATCGCCATTGACGACGTGAGCTCCGGCCAAGGCTATTCAGGACTGTTCTCCTACCCCAACCTCAACAAGGCCCCCGGTCCCAACTCAGCTGAGTGGATCGAGGAGGCCCCCCTTGTCAACAACCAACAATCGACCCTGGCGGACTTCGGCTCGGCCCAGTTCAGCAGTATTGGAGTTGCTGATTCCGGTGGGGCAACAACGGAGACGTCGGTTCCCATGGTCAACCCGTCGGACACGCAAACGCTCGCCACCCCTGGTCTGATCTCCAACAATTCGTTCACGATCAGCTATCAGGGACCGACCATTCAGACGACCCCCACCGCCTCGGTTAATCCGACTTCGGTCTCATCGGGTGACTCCGTAACCTATTCGGCCACGGTGAGCTCCTCGGGCAGCACGCCTACGGGAACCGTCACCTTCTCGGTCGGATCGACCGGGCTGTGCACGACAACCCTGGCGAACGGATCGGGATCCTGTAACGCAGCGAATGCGCCGGCAGGTAACGATACGGTGGCAGCCACCTACTCTGGGAGCGCGACGTTCTTCGGATCGATCGGCCTCGCCAACCTGGTTGTGTCCGGTTCCGGGGTCGCACCGGCACACGGGTACTGGCTTGTCGGTTCCGACGGCGGTATCTTCACCTTCGGCTCGGCGCAGTTCTACGGGTCGACCGGAAACCTCAAACTCCAGCGCCCGGTCGTGGGCATCTCGCCCACCGCCGACCTGGGGGGCTACTGGTTGGTGGCCTCCGATGGTGGCGTCTTCACGTTCGGCGACTCGGGATTCTACGGCTCCATCCCCGGACTCGGCATCGCTCCGGCGGGGAGCGCGGGAGCCGGCAGGAAGTTGAACGCGCCCATCGTCGGCATGGTGCCCTCCCCCGACGGCGGCGGGTACTTCATGGTGGCCTCCGACGGCGGGGTCTTCGCCTTCGGCGACGCCAAGTTCGAGGGTTCGTGCCCCGGGATCGGGGGATGCGCCGGGGCGGGGGTCGCCGTGATGCCCGACGCCACCGGAGACGGCTACTGGCTGGTAACCGCCACAGGGGGCGTCTACACCTTCGGAGACGCCGCATACTACGGGGCACCGGGTCCCCAGGCTTCC
>Ga0302326_10020232_pt1 | contig 13709 bp, 5 predicted proteins | sample Palsa_T0_3_FD_202264 | JGI IMG/M metagenome (GOLD analysis project Ga0302326, IMG submission 202264) | Peat permafrost microbial communities from Stordalen Mire near Abisko, Sweden - Palsa_T0_3 | ecosystem: Environmental > Terrestrial > Soil > Palsa > Peat permafrost | place: Sweden: Abisko... | reverse complement strand
TTCGGTTACACCGAGGAAGACCTGAAGATGATCCTCGCTCCAATGGCAGCAAAAGGCGAAGAGCCGGTTGGTTCCATGGGCACCGACACGCCGCTGGCTTGTCTGTCAGACCGCCCGCAAATGCTCTTCAATTACTTCAAGCAGCTCTTCGCCCAGGTCACCAACCCGCCCATCGACCCCATCCGCGAAGAGATGGTGATGTCCCTCATCAGCTATATCGGCACCGAGCGCAACATCCTCGAAGAGACGCCGAGGAACTGCCACACGCTCAAGATGCCGCAGCCCGTGTTGACGAACCGCGAACTCGAGCAACTCCGTCGCGTCTCCAAAGGCGATCTGCTCGCAACTACGCTGGTTGCGCTCTTTCGCCCCCAGGATGGCGAAGCCGGCCTGAAGCGTGGCCTCGAAGAGCTCAGCCAGCGCGCCTCGCTCGCCGTGAAGAACGGCTACACGCTCCTCATCATCAGCGATCGCGGAGTCGACAAAGGCTCCGCCCCCATTCCCAGCCTGCTCGCGTTAGCTGCCGTGCACAACCTTCTCGTCCGCGAAGGCACCCGCACCCAGGTCGCCCTCATCATCGAATCCGGCGAGCCTCGCGAAGTCATGCATTTCGCCCTGCTCATCGGCTACGGCGCAAGCGCGGTGAATCCGTATCTCGCTATCGAGTCGCTTGAAAGCCTCGCGAACCGCAAGAAGCTGCCAGCGGGCATCACGCCCGACAAGGCAGTGAAGAACTTCGTCAAAGCCATCAACAAAGGCCTGCTGAAAACCTTCTCGAAGATGGGCGTCTCCACTCTGCAAAGCTATCGCGGCGCGCAGATATTCGAGGCCATCGGCCTCAGCCGGGAGCTGATAGACACCTACTTCGCCGGCACTGCATCGCGTATCGAGGGCGTCAGCCTCGGCGTCATCGCGCAAGAGGCGCGCATGAAGCACGAGTACGCCTTTCAGCCGCCGTCGAGGTCCGAAACCGACCTGGCGGTCGGCGGCGCATACCAGTATCGCATCGACGGCGAGTATCACTCGTTCAACCCGCAAACCATCGCCAAGCTCCAGCACGCGGTGCGCGACTCGAATCCAAAGACCTTCCGCGAATACACCGACCTTATCGACGAACAGAATAAAGTCCTCTGCACCCTGCGCGGTCTGCTCAAGATCAAGTATGCCGAGACGGCGCTGCCTCTCGAAGCGGTCGAGCCGGCCACCGAAATCGTCAAGCGCTTCATGACCGGAGCCATGTCCTTCGGTTCGATCAGCAAAGAGGCCCACGAAACCCTTGCCATCGCCATGAACCGCATCGGCGGCAAGTCCAACACTGGAGAAGGCGGCGAAGACGAACAGCGCTTCGAGCGCGACGCCAACGGCGACCTCCGCCGCAGCGCGGTCAAGCAAGTCGCCTCCGGCAGATTCGGCGTCACGACCAATTACCTCGTCCACGCCGACGAACTGCAAATCAAGATGGCCCAGGGCGCCAAGCCCGGCGAAGGCGGCCAACTCCCCGGCCACAAGGTCGACGAAGTCATCGCGCGACTCCGCCATTCGATACCTGGCGTCACGCTTATTTCGCCGCCTCCGCACCACGACATCTATTCCATCGAAGACCTCGCCCAATTGATCTTCGATCTGAAGAACGTTAACCCCGCCGCCCGCATCGCCGTGAAGCTGGTCGCCGAAGTCGGCGTAGGCACAGTGGCGGCTGGCGTCTCCAAAGCCCACGCCGACGTCGTCCTCATCAGCGGAGACACCGGCGGCACCGGGGCCGCCCCGCTCAGCTCGCTCAAACACGCCGGAATCCCATGGGAACTGGGTCTAGCCGAAACGCAACAAGTACTGTTACTGAACGATCTCCGCAGCCGAATCCGCGTCCAGACCGACGGCAAACTCCAGACCGGACGTGACGTCGTCATCGCCACGCTGCTCGGCGCGGAAGAGTTCGGCTTCGCCACGGCTCCGCTCATCGCCATGGGCTGCATCATGATGCGCAAGTGCCACCTCAACACCTGTCCAGTTGGCATCGCGACCCAGGATCCCGCGCTCCGCCAGCACTTCGCCGGGCAGCCCGAACACGTCATCAATTTCTTCTTCTACATCGCCGAGCAAGTCCGCGAACTCATGGCCAAAATCGGCTTCCGCACCATGGATGAAATGGTTGGCCGCGTCGAAAAGCTCGAGAGCCGCCCCGCAATCACCCACTGGAAAGCCAAAGGCATCGACCTCTCGCAAATTCTCTACACGCCGCCGCTCCCCGAGCGCGTAAAACGTCATTGCACGCAGAAACAGGACCATGGCCTTGATTCAGTCCTCGACATCCAAATGATCGTCCTCGCCCGCGAAGCCCTCGATCATGGAAGTCCCATCGAAGCGAAGCTGACCATTCGCAATATCCACCGCTCAGTCGGTGCCATGCTCGGCGGCCAGATTGCCAGCCGCTACGGCTCCGCCGGCCTGCCCGACGAGACCATCCGCTTCCAGTTCCGCGGCTCCGCGGGGCAAAGCTTCGCGGCATTTCTGCCCCGCGGCGTCACCCTCACCCTCGAAGGCGAGGCCAACGACTACGTCGGCAAAGGCCTGTCCGGCGGACGCGTCGTCATTTTCCCGCCGAAGAATTCCGGCTTCCTTCCCGAGGAAAGCATTCTCGTCGGCAACGTCGTCCTTTACGGCGCAACCAGCGGCGAGGTTTTCCTCAACGGCATGGCAGGCGAACGCTTCGCCGTTCGCAACTCCGGCGCAACCGCGGTCGTCGAGGGCGTCGGCGACCACGGTTGTGAATACATGACCAATGGCCTCGTCGTTGTCCTGGGTGCCTGTGGGCGCAACTTCGCCGCTGGCATGAGCGGCGGCGTTGCCTATGTCCTCGACGACTCCGGCGAATTCATCCGCACCCAATGCAACCAGGCCTCCGTCGATCTCGAGCCCCTCATCGATGCCAACGACGTCGAAACCGTGCGCGCTCTCATCGAGAAACACCTGGCGCTCACGGGAAGCCCCCGCGCCGCCTGGATCCTCGACAAGTGGAGCGAGACTCTACCCAAATTCGTGAAAATCTTCCCGCACGAACTCAAGCGGGTTCTAAACGCCGCGCCGAAGAAAGAATCCTCGAGCGCCGAAACCCAAGTCCCGGGCGCGTTAGTCGCCATCGCCGCCGGCGGCGAGCAGGTCCATCATGGCTAGGCCCACCGGATTCCTCGAATTTCCCCGCGAACTACCCGAGCGCCGCCCCGTCGCCGAACGCATCAACGACTGGTTCGAAATCTACCGCGATCTCCCCGACGAAAAGCTCCAGCAGCAAGGTGCGCGCTGTATGGACTGCGGCGTGCCGTTCTGCCACACCGGCTGTCCAGTCAACAACATCATCCCCGACTGGAACGAGCTCGTCTACGAAGCCCGCTGGGAAGAAGCCGTCCGCCGACTCCACGCCACCAACAATTTCCCTGAATTCACCGGCCGCATCTGCCCCGCTCCTTGCGAAGCCGCCTGCGTCCTCGGCATCAATCAGCCTCCGGTGACCATCAAACAGATCGAAAAAGCCATCGCCGACCGCGGATTCGCCGAAGGCTGGGTCGTCCCCGAGCCACCCGCATTCGAAACCGGCAAACGAGTCGCCATCGTCGGTTCCGGTCCAGCTGGTCTCGCAGCCGCGCAACAACTTCGGCGCATCGGCCACGCCGTCACCGTCTACGAAAAGTCCGACCGTCTCGGCGGCCTGCTCGTCTACGGCATCCCCAACTTCAAAATGGAGAAAGACATCGTCGAGCGCCGCATCGACCAGCTCCGCGCCGAAGGCGTCCGCTTCCTCTCCGGAGTGCATGTCGGCGGCACCCAGCCAGGAGACATTTCATCCGCTTCAAGTTCGCCCTCGTCAATTTCGATCGACGAACTCCGCCGCAACGCCGACGCCATCCTCCTCGCCTGCGGGGCCGAACAACCCCGCCACCTCCGTGTCCCCGGCAGTGATCTGCGCGGCATCCATTTCGCCATGGACTACCTCACCCAGGCCAACCGCCGCAACCTCGGCGACCAGCTCGATCCCGCCCTCGACATCCTCGCCGGAGGCAAGCATGTCATCATCATCGGCGGCGGCGACACCGGTGCCGACTGCCTCGGCACCACCCACCGTCAGCGCGCCAAGAGTGTCCGCCAATTTCAAATCCATGAAATGCCCCCCGAGCAGCGCTCGTCCAGGACCCCTTGGCCGCTTTGGCCTGTGATGCTGCGCAGCGAAGGCGCACACGAAGAAGGCGGCATTCGCGAATGGAACGTCCGCACCACCAGCTTCTCCGGCGACGAGCACGGCAACGTCCGCCAGCTCCACGGAGTCCGCCTCGGCCCCGGCCCCGACTTCGCCCCAATCGAGGGTGGAGAATTCATCCTCGATGCCGACCTCGTACTCGTCGCCATCGGCTTCGCCGGGCCGGTTCGCGAAGGCCTGCTCGAACAACTCTCCCTCGTTCTCGACCAGCGCGGTATTGTCGCCACCAACGAACATTACATGACTTCCGCCGAAGGCATCTTCGCCGCCGGAGACATGCGCCGCGGCCAGTCCCTCGTCGTCTGGGCAATCGCAGAAGGTCGCAAAGCAGCCGCTGCCATCGACCGCTATCTCGCCCGCGCCGGAGCCATGGCCGAGCGCGTCTCCGGCATGGTCGCCGCGATGTAATTTCGGGCACCCGCCCAAGGCAAGAAATCCGCACCCGCGTGGCCGCCCAGCTCCTCCAGTGAAAGCCCGCAATCTTCCTATATAATCGCCACAGTGCAGCCGGAGAGATGGCCGAGTGGCTGAAGGCGGCGGTTTGCTAAACCGTTGTAGGGTCAAAAGCTCTACCGGGGGTTCGAATCCCCCTCTCTCCGCCAGTCAGGCATGTTCGAACCAGAGATAGAACTTTTCTTTCGAAATCTCTCTACCGAAAGTTCGAATCCATATCTCTATCTCTCCGCCAGTCTGTGTTTTCAAGGGGGAATTGGTTGCGGGGCTGGATTTGAACCAGCGACCTTTGGGTTATGAGCGACCTTAAATCCCGGTAAGTATAAGAAAACAGGGCACGGATGGAAACCCTGAGACTCCGTTGGGAACGGCTGGAAATAGCTTATTGGGGACCTCACGGGGACTTGGTTTTTGGCTTGCCCAGGATCTTCGTAATCACCTTGCTGACGCTGCCAAACTTCTGCTTGGCGAATCCCGTTTTCTCGACGTTCTTCCCGGGTTGGTCTTGGATAACAGCCGAGTTCCCGTCATTCAGAAACGACTCGCCCTAATTTCTAATGGCACCTAAGACTGCTCACTGAAATGACGGTGATATAGCCTGCCACAGGACCCTCCAACGCGCAGAGCCTATTGCCCACAGTCGGGATAACTGGCCCGCAAAGACAATGTCATCATTCTATAGGGCGTGCTTTCCGGAACTTCTTTCACCTAATGGGTTCGCCTTCGAACAATAACGGGGCAGCACTCCGGCGCTCGGTGATGCGGAGGTGCAGCTTCCACTTGAAGCCCGCCCCCGGAGACGCTCAACGTGTAAGCGATCACGCGATTATCACGGCATCCGCCGAGTAGCTATGCCTGCTGGGCCTCCTTGAGCCAGCCGAGGGGCTGATCTGCATCTAGGAGAAGCGTTTTGAGCAAGAGACGCGTGGTTTTGTCACGGCCAACGATGCGTCGGCAGTTCCGGTTGACTTTGCGGCGACTGTCGCCAGACGGTTGGCTCCAGGCAGCGACACTATCGGAAGAACCCGTACTTGTTCGAGAAAACGCCGACGGGCGGAATGGGCCGACAAATTCGCGTGATCGTGAGTTCCTGAGTGCCGCTATTGGTGGCACATTGCAAAGTCTCTTGGAGTCGTAATTTGGTCCCCGAATCGCGAACTAGCTGATTTCGATCTCCAAATGTGGTGAGTTGGAGAGGAGTTCCTTTTTGATCTGAATAGCATTCTCGACGATGGTTCCAGCCGAAGATCGAGTGATCGGCTTTCCGTCGTCAGGATGGATGTGGATAATGAGGTCGCCGGCAAATGAGTTGGGCGTATCGATGGTCACCTTCCATTGCCGACTCGGCAACGATTGCGTCGACCAACTCACGTGACCAAAACGCGTCGGACACTTCGCGATAGAGATTCTCTCGCCAGCTGCGAACCAATGCTTCGGAGCCGCCTTCTGGAGGTGGCAAACATCCTGATCCCATTCCTCGTAGCAGAGCAGCCAACGCAATCCCAGAGTCGATTGCAGCGTGCTGTTGACCACGGATGCCCAGCCATAGCGATTGCCTTCCCCCGCGAAGCTTCCAGGGATGTAGGCATCCTCCGGTGCGTATCGGTTGCCGGAATCAGAGGCGTAACAGACCAAGGCATATAGGTTAAGCAGGAACGGCCTATAGTCAGCCTGCCGGATCTTGACGGCGAGGCTGCCATGATCCATGAAGTTTGAGGTGCGAGCGACCACCCCATCGGTGTGGAGGCCCATGATCTGCATCCCAGCCACCTCCCGATGTTTCAGGTGTCCCAGATCCAGCGCCGGATCGCCCCAGTCTGCCAGGAACCAGTCCTGCATAAAGCGGTGGTTCTCATAACTCGACAGGTCTTTGGGAGAGTGGTTGATGTCGTCGGGCGTAAAGGGCGTGATCCCGGCCGCCTTCATCTCGGGTGAGCGAAGCGACAGGGTTGCTTCAAGGGAAGCCCGAATGCTCTCGCGCATCTCTTTTGCAATCGCCTCGTAGCGCGACGCCGCGTCGGCGAGCGCGGTATCGTGGCTCGTCTGTGCCGCCAAACGCAGGCATCGGCTGTGCTCCGAAAGGCCGCGCCAGATCCAGGCTGAGTTCTGATAGTAGAAAGGGTGCGAATTGGGAAAATCATTCGCAGGGTCCCCAAGGTCGGCCTCGGGCGATCCGTAAATGAGGCCATGCCTGCGATCTCCGGCCGGAAACTGCTGTTTGCTGTATTCATATCGCGCCAGCGCAAACGCGATCATGCGATCGAGCACCGGCAGACGTTTGTGAAGGCCTGCAATATTGCGGGTGTAGTCGAAAGCGCGGGAAGAGTTAGCCAGGAAGATTCCGATGTTCAGCGGGGCTTCGACCTGGTCTTGGGTGTTATATAGGAAGTCTCCGTTCGGGAGCACATACTTATCGAGGTAGTACTGGAAGTAGGCTTCGGAATCCTCAGTTAGATTCCAGAGTTGATGTGCCCAGATAAACTCGTAGTGGGCAACGGGGAAGAGAGCATGACTCCGTTCGGGCATCTTGGTGTAAGCCCCTTCGCCGATCTGGTAAGTCGGCTCCAGTCCTCGATAACTACAACGGCAAAGCGTGATTCCGGCGCGTGCAGAATTCAACAACCATTCGTCCGGAATGCTTACAGGCATAGTGGTCTCAAACAACGACGCCCAGCGATTCCATATGCCTGCCAGAGCCTCATAGAACTGCGGGGGCGAGCAGTTCCAGTAGCGATCAAGGTATGTTCTGCCATCCGGACCAGTCGAGCGCCCACGATTGCCGGTGCCTGGACCTTCTTGAGGGAGGATCGAGCGAACTCGCCCGATCGGCTTTGCATCAACTCCTGGCGGTAACAGCACCATGGTTTCGTAACCACCCTGATTGGTGGGGTTCCAGACTCCGATATCCGCAACCGGAAGATAGCCGCCAAGCAAGGTGCGTTTACTGTATCCGGCCGTGTACTCATAGAGTTGAGGATTTTCACCTGAGAGCAAATCGGCGGGATCGAAGTAGGCTCCGAGTTGATCCTGTTCCCATGACCCGTCGCCGTCAGGCTTACCGCCAATTTCTCGCGATTTACCGTCCGGCTCAAGATAGAGCGACGCCTTCGGGCCGCCCTGTTCATTGGCGACCAGCGTCCAGCCGATATATTCCGGCCCGAGTGCCGCCACGTTCTCATAGCACGGATCATCTGCCGAACCCAGAAGATAGGCTCCCAAGACATCCGGCCCCGGAATGTAACGCGCAGCACGCTCGAAACGAATGCTCTGGGAGGCATTTACGGGCCGCGGACGAATCTTAGACAAGTCCCCGATCTGCTTGGGTACGTAAGCAATCGTCCCTCGCTCCTCAGTTACGTATGCGATTGCACCTCGGTGAGTGGCGTGCTTCTCAAAGACCGCGGTCTCGACGCCGTTGATGCCGGCGATCGTGAGAAGTTGCCAACCCTCGATGATCTCGCCAATTCGAAGCGTCGCGGTCCGGCCCACGAGTGACGCGGTCAACGCGGCGCCTTCGATGCCTTTCACCGAAGGCGCAGACTTGAGAGCCTCCTCCTCACCGGGAAGAAAAAGCGAGTACTCATTCGGTATCCGTGGGAGGAAGTGGCTGGCACGAGTTTGAGTTTCACCCATCTCCAGGGCAGCAGCCCAAACGGGATCGATCGCCGAAGCAGCGCCAGTGCTGACGAGGAGTTGTAGGAATTCGCGACGGCCAAGCAAGTTGGAGCATTCCCCCCTTGGGATTACGCAGCGCCCAGACTCCAGTCCGAGTAGTGGCGCGAAGCATTGCGTTTGCTTAGTCTTACCCGTTCTTTGCCATCCGGTCTATAGTCCGTCTTGGCTATATGGCAGCATCTCATGATACGCACTATTTCGAGCGATACAGGCTAGTCATCGACAGAGATGATTCCCCGCTGGATGGCCGTGGTCGCAGCCTCGGTGCGATCCGAGACCTCGAGTTTCTCGATAATGCTGTTGACGTGGTTCTTCACCGTGTTTTCGCTGATCCCAAGTGCGTGGCCGATTTCCTTGTTAGTTGGTCCCTTCGACAGTAGCTTAAGGATCTCAATCTCGCGGGGAGTCAGATCGGTCCGCATCATGCGGTCCGCCAACCGGGCGGCGATGTCCTGAGGGATATATCTTTTCCCTGCGTGGACGGTTCGGATTGCCGTCACCATTTCCTTTAGAGAGGTGTCTTTGAGCAGATAGCCTTGTGCTCCAGCCTGCACCGCGCGATAGATGTCCTCGTCGGTCTCGAAACTGGTGAGGATGATGACCCGGGTTTCGTCGGCAGCACGCTTCATGGCGAGCAGTGTCTCCACACCGCTCAACCCGTGCATCCGAAGATCCAGGAGCAGCACGTCCGGCTTTGCCTGACCGAGTTTGGCGAGTGCTTCCTCGCCGCTGGCGGCCGAACCGACAATCTCGAGTTCGGTCTGAGTACCCAGCATGCTGCTGAGTCCGGCTCGAACGACCGGATGATCATCCGCGATAAGGACGCGGATGGGCTGGTTCGACTGTTGTGGCATTGCGATATTTCTCCCTCAGAAACTTGTGTAGAAGCCGTGGCCAAGAAAGGAACGTGATGCGCGGAGGCAGCGCGGCCGTAACCGCAACCTGTGTGCCTTGGCCGAGTTGACTGACGATGTCGAGGTGAGCCGCAATACTGGCGGCGCGTTTGCGCATTCCAAGAAGACCAAAGCCCTCAAGGTCTTCTCGCTGAACGAATCCTTCTCCATCGTCATCGATGTTGAGTCGCACCGAGTTCTTCCTATACTCGAGAAGAATACTGAGAGTGCGGGGATGGGCGTGGCGCACCGCGTTTGCCAGAGCTTCCTGCCCTATGCGATAGAGATTGTCGCTGATCCGCAGAGGGATAGCCTGGACATCGCCCGCGGCCTTAGCCACGATAGTGACCGATCCACCTGCGACGAGCCGGTGCGCGCACGCCGAAAGCGCGCCGAGTAGTCCCTGAGACTCCAACTGCTGCGGGCGGAGCATATCGACAGTACGTCGGGCCTCAGCATGGCTGTGGCGCACCAGTTCGCTCGCGAGATCGAGCTGCCGGTGCATTCCGGACAACTCCTCGGGGACTCCTGTGCGAATTGCCTCGAGCTGGAACCCGATCCCCGCGAAACCTTGCGCGAGGGTGTCATGCATTTCGAACGCCAGATGCTCCCGCTCTTGGGCGATCGCCCGCAGCCGCCAGTTGTTCACGCGGTGATAGATGTAGTTCGACAACAGGGCAAGAAGCAGAAGGCCGGCCAATATTGCCACTAGATGCCCAGCGCTCCACCAGGGTGGCCCGGCCAGTACGACGATATCGTCGGTCGAGCGGACGAGCAAGGTGAAAGGCACGATGTCTTCGGTGTAGGCCGAGTCAACTACGGAGACTCCGCGGATCCGCATCAGACTTCCCAACTTCAGCTTGTCGTAGAGAGCATCCCCTCGACCCCGTTTCATGATGGCGCGGAACGATTGCAATCCAGAGTCGAAGTCGAAGATAAGGGTATCCTCTTTCCCATACGCTTTGTTCTGCAGGCGACCCTCCACTTCGGTGAAGGTCGCGTCAAAGGCCCCGGTGGCAGCCTGGGATGCAGTGACGGACAGAGCGGGCATAGGCGATCCGCCCCATAGGACACGCACCGTCGCACCGGCAAGCGTGGCACTAAAGTCACCCGGACGGACGGTGCCGGTGACTTCGACTTCGTCTCCAACCCGCACGGGCTCGTGTGCGAGACTCTCCACCAGAACGCCACCCCCAGAATCCTGAACATACAGCGCGGGTGCAGTGAGGATGACGGTGCCGCGCACCGTGGCTTCTTCTAGCCGTGCCACAGAGAAAAGCTTGAGACTGCTGATCGGCTGCGCGTTTGGGTTCGACGGGAGACCAGGTGGCGGATAATCGGCTTCCGGAGCATGGAAACCGCTCAGAGACGTGACACCAATGTCCGGGGACCGTGAGATCTGGTCGCCTTGAAGATGCGCCGAGGATAACATCGCAGCGACATCCGACTGGGTCGCGGGTCGAATGACTACATTCCGCCAGACTCCGCCAGACTCATAAGATCGCAGGCCGGCACGGCCTGAAGAAATGCAATCGGCGTCGTTCACAGTGATCGTAGTGTTGGACGCTTGCGAGGGAAGGTCGGCGGTAGCGATCAACTGACATCCGACTGCAAGCACTTTCAGGTGATACCAGCGGTTGGCGAGGACTTTGCCCCCGTTGAGGAGGACCGGTTTGGTTACCTCCATCCATCCGTGGCCAGCCCGGCCAAGGACAAGGGTGTCATCCAGGTTACGCAGGCCGGCATAGTAGCCGGTGTATGAGTCGACGCCCTCCTCCTCGTCGCTGGATCTCACGACGAGGCCGGCATCGCCACCCGCGCCGAGCAACATAACGTCTGCCTCGATCGAATAGTCTCGCCAGCGCGTCGAACCGGTAAGAAGTTTCGCCCCGCGCTCATCGGAGTCGTTCCGCATGGCGCCGTTCATCAACTCCCACGTGCCGCCGAAAGCCTTCCATTCTTCCGCTCGATCAGCCGCAAACGAATCGTGGTAGGGAAACCCACGGCAGGGACTTCGGTGATATTCAAGGACGGCAAAGGAAGATACCAATATCAAACCAAATAACAGCACAAGGTATACCCGACCGCGGCCCGAGGAAAGCTTCACTGGACAATCCTCCACGTAGCCGAAAACGGTTCAGGCCGCCAGTCCATGCTGGTGAGCTGACGAACCACCACGCTGTTGACGTTTTCGCGGGTCACCAGGACAGGTTCGATCTGAGTGACCGGTAGCCCGCTCACGCCGTGAACTTTCCCTACGATCAGGCGGACACCTTCCGCACCCATCCTCTGAGTATCTTCCAGCACCAAAGAATCCACGTTGGGGTTCTCCAACCTAAGAAGCGAATCGGGATCGAAGCCAATGACCTGGATCCGGTGTGTGGTGCGGATGTTCTTGAGCGCCGTGAGAGCGCCAAGGGTAGAGGTCGACGTCAGGGCCGCGACGGCGTCCAGGTCAGGATTCGCTCTGAGAGTCTCTTCCGCTACCTGCTGTTCATGGGGAATATTAAAAGAGCCGTCCCTCTTCACCACACGAACCGCTGGGCACGCCGTAGCCAGAAACTGTTCGAGACTTCGAGCCCTGGTCACAATTCCGGAGATATTGCGGTCGATACCGAGGATCGCGACCGAGCCCTGGCAATGCAGCAGGGATGCAAGCCGCTCTCCGGCGATGCGGCCGCCAGCTTCCTCATCATTCAAAACGTAGGAGAGCCGGTCGCCCGGGGGCGTGGGCAACGGAGATCCGATGACGACGACAGAGAGACCTCGCTGCATCGCGCGCCGGACGGGAGTAATCAGTGCGCGAGATTGATCTGGGGCCAGAATGATCCCCTGGTACTTCTGTAGGCTCACTCGCTGCACGAGGGCTATTTGACCTTCGATATCGTCTTCACGCGTTGGCGCATTCCAATACACGCGCGCACCGAGTTTTAGGGCAGCGGCCTGCGCGCCTACATGTTCCGGCTCCCACATCATTGCGCCGCTAGTTCGAGGAATGACGGCAATGTCAACCGGCGAATGGCGTTGACAACCGATCAGTCCCAGGAGTGCAACGGCGCCGAAGACAAGCAGCGACGAGGGAACATTCCGTCCTCTGGTGGGCAACTGTATGTCAGCGGATTTCATCATGGCGTCAATGCCGGAGTTTACGCTTGCGGTCAGTTGCCCAACAAGCCAGCCGGAAGATCCGAATTAAGTAGTCCAAACGGGCTATAAGCGACCGGCCCAGGTTGCTCATGCGCACGTCTAACTGCGGTCAATATCGTCGCGTGGACTGAGACCAACAGGCAAGGCGCTCATTGAAAGCGATTTCATCAACATGAAAGAACTCAATCAAGCGCGGTACCTGAGCGCAAGAATAGACGACAGGTCGCAGACCGATTTCGACAACTCGGGAGGTTAAAAAATGGCAGAGCCGATGCAACGCAAAGACGATTGTAAAGGGGTAATCTGCCTCAACCGCGAAACAAGTGTTTCCATGAAATCTTTCCCAGGACTGCTCTTTTTACTTTTCCTGATGATGGCACCCGCCGCGCGCGCGCAGTTTACGGCAGGTGTTCAGGGAAGCATTCAGGACTCGAGCGGAGCTCTAATCGGCGGTGCGCAAATCACGCTCGTCAATGTTGCCACTCAGATTACGCAAACAACAACGAGTGACTCTGCCGGAGTCTTTCGGTTTGCCAGCCTTGGTCCCGGCACCTACACGGTATCAGCTTCAGCCAACGGATTTAGCACAGCAAAGACGCAGATCGAACTGACGGCCGGAGAAACACGAAACGTGCCGATGACGCTGGCCGTCGGCCAGTCCACCGCCAGTGTCACCGCGACCTCACAAGCTCCGTTACTTGATACCAGCGACAGCCGAAACCAGCAGACGCTCGATCAGGTGGCGCTTGAGAACCTTCCTTTGGCGTCAAGAAATCCGCTTGCACTATTAAATCTGACACCAGGTGTCACCGGACTCGGAGCGGGAACGTCAACAAACTTCAATCCGGAGAACTATGTGGACATCAGTGCAAATGGGCGTGGGCAGAATGGCAATCAGTTTGTCGTTGATGGCCTGGACGTCACCAGCAGTATCCGGCCCGGTGTGGTGAATCTGACTCCCAACGTCGACTCATTGGCAGAGACAACGATACAGGCCAATACCTACAGTGTGGATTATGGCCGCGCGAGTTCGATCCAGACCGTGATGTCCACGAAGTCGGGAACCGACCGGTTTCACGGCTATGCCGGTTGGTATTACACCTATCAGGGACTTACCGCTCGAGGCGAGTTCGGGGTGCCTCAACCGCAGAAGCTAGCGCCATATCACGTCAACAATTTTTCGTTCGGCGTCGGCGGCCCGGTGATTCCGAACCACAAGTTTTTCTTTTTTGTCAGCTACGAGCCGTATCTCTCCCTGAGCTCGAACGGCTCATCTCTTCAAACCTATGAGG
>Ga0302326_10020231_pt1 | contig 13710 bp, 11 predicted proteins | sample Palsa_T0_3_FD_202264 | JGI IMG/M metagenome (GOLD analysis project Ga0302326, IMG submission 202264) | Peat permafrost microbial communities from Stordalen Mire near Abisko, Sweden - Palsa_T0_3 | ecosystem: Environmental > Terrestrial > Soil > Palsa > Peat permafrost | place: Sweden: Abisko... | reverse complement strand
CCTGGCCCCGCCCGGCATCCCCCGCCCGGCGGGGCCACGGCCTCGCCCCCCGCAGCCACCCGCTCCCCGAACCTGGCCCCGCCCGGCATCCCCCGCCCGGCGGGGCTCCTGTCTCGGCCCCCGGGCGAGCTCCCGCTGGTATCCGCAGTCGCCGGAACGGCCGCGTTCCTCTTGCTGCTCTCGCCTCATACCACCGGCACGCCCATCCAGGCCCCGGCCCTGGCCCCGACCGGCCTGCCGCTACAGTGACAGGCTTCCGGAATAGCTGGCCGCCGCGGGCTGCTGGGCTAGCGGGAGAGCCCTCATTCGCCGGCGAAAGCGGAGACCATTCATGAAAGCGGTGCGGTTCGATAAGTACGGCGGGAGAGACGTCCTGTACATCGCGAACGTTGAGGTGCCGTCCCCAGCGGCAGGCGAGGTCGTCGTCCAGGTCAAGGCGGCCGCCCTCAATCCCGGTGAGGCGTCGATCCGCGAGGGCTACCTCGACGCTGCGTTCCCCACGACCTTCCCGTCGGGCGAGGGCAGCGACCTGGCCGGCGTGGTCACCGCCGTCGGCGACGGCGTGACCGAGTTCTCGGTCGGCGACGAGGTGCTGGGCTGGTCTTGGACGCGCTCCAGCCACGCCGAGTACACCGCGGTTCCCGTCAGCCAGCTCATTCCCAAGCCCGCCAGCGTCCCCTGGCCGGTGGCCGGCGCGCTGTACGTGGTCGCAGCGACGGCATACGCGGCGGTCCGCGCCGTGGCCGCCGGACCTGGTGACACGGTGGTCGTCTCCGCCGCCGCGGGCGGCGTCGGCACCGTGGTGGTGCAACTGCTGAAGGTGAAGGGCGCCAGCGTCATCGGGATCGCGTCGCAGGCCCACCACGAGTGGCTGACCACTCACGGCGTGACGCCGGTGGCTTACGGCGACGGCCTGGCCGACCGGCTCAGGGCCGCTGCGCCCGACGGCATAGATGCCTTCATCGACCTGTTCGGCCCGGAGTACGTCCGGCTGGCCGTCGAACTGGGCGTGCCGCGGGACCGGATCGAGACCATCATCGCGTTCGACGCGGCACGTGAGTACGGCACCAAGGCCGAGGGAAGCGGAACCGCCTCGACCACCGGGGTGCTGGCCGAGATGACCGGCCTGGTGGCCGACGGGCTGATCGAGATACCGATCGCCGCCAGCTACCCGCTCGACCATGTCCAGCAGGCTTACGCGGAGGTGGAGCAGCGGCACACCTTGGGAAAGGTCGTGCTGATCCCCTGACCAGAACGACCCGGCACTGGGAACTCTTGCGCGTCAGCCTGGGCCAGGACCAGGGCCGGGGACGATGACGGGGGCGCTGGTCGATCCTTTCGCCCACGTGGTCGTGCAGTCGTAGATCGTGCTGCTGGAGTCGTCTGCCTGCCAGGCGCGCTCGCGGCCCTGCAGGTAGCATCCGGCGAAGACGGCCCGGCTGCCGCCGGTCACGCGGACAGCCTGCTGCGGGGTGACCGTGCCGGTGCCGTCGTCGTTGAGCCCGGGGAATACCTGGCACCCGGTGATGGTGACGGGCCCGGGGAAATCGCGGATCCGGATCCCGGCATCGCCTGCGCCGTTGCCCGCGCCGTCCCGCTTGAAGGTGCAGCCGGTCAGGGACAGCGGGATCGCGAGCCCGGGCGCCGCGAGGAAGCCGTTACCCGCGGACCGGTCGGTCCGGCAGCCGGTGAAGGCGACTCCGCCGGAGGCGGTCCGGTTATTCCGGCAGGTGAAGCTGTATCCGGATCGCCCGGACCACTCCGACCGGCAGCCGAGGTACTCGGTGTTACCAGTGGTGTCGAGATGCCAGCCGTCGTGCCCGCTGTTGGTGGAGAGGCATTTGGTCCAGTTGCTGTCAGCGGAGCGCAGCAGGTAGCCATGTCCGGCGTTGTACCGGGAGAATACGTGGAATCCGGTCCAGCCGCCGGGCTGGTCGCCGGGGTATTCCTGGTGGACGCCGTCGCCGGTCATCCGGCCGATATGGACGTCTCGCAGCTGGACGCGGGACACGCGGTCGAGTGAGGCGATCCCATGAACCGCCTGCCCGGCGGGCAGCGCGGACCCGCTGAGCAGCAGGTTGCGGAAGTGCTGCTCCTCAGACCGGGTCGGGTAGCCGCCGGTGGCCTGGTCGAGCATGGCGATCACGGCGTTGAGCGGGCAGTCGCCCTGGGCCCAGTCCGGACCGGGTTTGATGACGCTGCCGTATTCGGCCCAGCTCCCCACCAGCGGTGTCGCCGGGCTGCCTTCCCAGCCGACATAGGGCGGGGCGATGATCGGGCCCCTGGTCTTGTACAAGCCCGGCGGGATGCCTATCGTCTGGCCAGGCCGCGCGCTGCGGACCGCTGCAGCAAAGGCGTTGTCAGAGTAGGCGTGCCAGGTCGGATCGGCGCCGCAGTCGGCCACCACGTCGATGTCGCCGTAGCTCACGCCACCACGGTAACGCCGGCCCGTCGGGCCGGGCTGGCCACGGACAGGCCCCGCTGAGCAGCGGCCTCAATCAGCCGCCCATCGTAGGCGACGACAAAGGCCACGCCCGCGACCGCCTCGGCGCTGGCGAGGTGAATGGCATCCAGGGTGCGCAGCAGCGGGCCAGGAAGCGCCGCGGCGCTGTCCAGGACGGCTTCGCTCACTGGGATCTGGGCGATTACCGACAAGACGGCCGGCAGGTTCAGCAGCGCTGCCGGGTCATTGCGCAGCAGAACGCGGCGCGCCTCCGTGCGCACAAGCGCTGAGCTGACCAGGTCGCCAGGGTTGTCGGCCATCCAGGCCCGCAGCGCATCGCTCTGGGGCTCGGGATGAACAAGCTTGAGCACCGCCGAGGTGTCGATGTAGATCACGCGCGATCCTCGCGGACCGCATCCAGATCAGCTGAGGAGTCTCTGGCCGTCCCTGGCAGGACCGGCATGGACAAGAGGGCGGCCGTACCACCAGGAACGGCGGGCGGCAGCACCATGCCCAGCGCGATCAGCTCAGCCAGTTGCGGCGAGTACGCCTGCGGCGGAGTGATAATCCCCACCACCCGACCACGATTGGTCACAACGATCGTGTCACCGTTGCTCACCTGGTCGAACACCGCCGACGTGCTGCGGGTGACGCGGGCCAGGACGCCCGCGGCGCGCAGGCTCGCGACACCGCCTCGTCCACGGTGAGCGCTGCGAACCTATGGGTGAGCCGGCCGGGGTGCGCGCGAGACAGGGCCGCAGGCGCGCGCGAGACAGGGCCGCAGGCGCGGACGCCAGGGGCGCGGGCGGCCTGATGCCGCTGCACAATGGTCGCCATGGCACACCGGCGGGATGATGACGGGCTGTCCGTCCCGGAGGGCACCGGCCCCCAGGCCGTGGAGCTTGCTGGTGTCACTGGCCGGCCCAGGGCGTGGACGCTGCTGGCCGGCGGCATGCCGCAGTCCCATGTTGACCTTGACGATCCGCTGTACCTGGAGTTCGAGTACGTGCGGCGGATCGGGCACCTGGCTGACCTGGCCGGGCCGGCCGGGGAGCCGCTGCGGGTCCTGCACCTGGGCGGCGGTGGCCTGACCCTGGCGCGGTACGTGGCGGCCACCCGGCCCGGGTCCAGCCAGCTGGCGGCAGAGTCGGACGCCGAGGTGGCCGACCTCGTCCGCCGGCGGCTGCCGCTGGATCAGCGCGGGCGCCGGGCGGGCGCGAGCCGGGCGGGCCGGGTGCGCGTCCGGGTCGCCGACGCCCGGGCCGTCCTGGAGGAGGTCCCGGCCGGGTCCTTTGACATGGTGATCGCGGACCTGTTCAGCGGGGGCCGGACCGCGGCGCACCTGACATCGGCGGAATTCACCCTCGCGGTGGCCAGGGCGCTGGCCCCGCCGGGTATCTACGCGGTCAACGTCGGCGACGGGCCGCCGCTCGCGCACGCGCGCGCCCGGGTGGCGACGGTGCGATCGGTCTTCCCGCACGCCTGCCTGATCGCCGACCCGGCCGTGCTGCGCGGCCGCCGGTTCGGGAACCTGGTGATAGCCGCCGCCCGCCGCGAGCTTCCCCTCGCCGGGCTGACCCGCCGCACGGCGGGCGACCCGTTCCCCGGCCGGCTGGTCCATGGCGCCGACCTTGACCGGTTCGCCGCCGGATCGAAGCCGGTCACTGACGCGCGGGCGGAACCCTCTCCCGCCCCGCCGCCCGGCATCTTCACGGTCACCCGGAAGCCGCGCCGGTCGGCATGACCCTGGTCCCGTCAGGCTGGGCTGGCAGTCAGCGATCGGGTTCGACGATGACCTTGAGGCCGCTCCGCGCCGCGGCCGCGCCGAACGCACCGGGCGCCTTCGCCAGCGGGAACCGGTGGGTCACCACGGAGCGGAGGTCAACCTGGCCGGCCGCGGCGAGGCCGATGGCGCGCGGGTAGGTCTCGTTCATGCGGCGGACCATCGCGATGGTCAGCCCCTTCCGCCGGGCGACCGATGCCTGGAACCGGGTCTGGTCATCGCCGGGTATGCCGCCAAGAACGACCCGTCCGCCGGGCCGGGCAGCCATCATGGCAAGCTGAACGCCGCCGTCGGTGCCGGCCATCTCGAAAGCCACGTCGACGCCGTCGCCAGTAAGCTCGCGCAGGTCAGCGGCGATCCCGGCCCGGGCCGGGTCGGCGACCAGGTCGGCACCGAGGCGGACGGCCGCCTCCCGCCGGTGCGGCAGCGGGTCGAAGGCGGTCACCCAGGCCGCGCCGGCGGCCCGCAGCACCTGAATGAGCAGCAGCCCGATCGGCCCGCACCCGGCGACCACGGCCGACCCGCCGAGCTGCAGGTGACCCAGGCCGGCGGCGTGGATGGCCACCCCCAGCGGCTCGAGCATCGCGCCGTCAGCGTCGGTGAGCGCGTCCGGCAGCGGGTGCAGCAGGTCCGACGGCCAGGCGAGGTACTCGCGCATCGCGCCGTCCTGCGAGCCGTGCCCGGCGAACAGGATGCGCGTGCACAGGTTCCGGTAACCGCTCCGGCAGGCCCGGCAGGTACCGCAGGTTATCGCCGGGTCGATGGCCACCCGCTCGCCGCGCCTCGGCCCGCTGGCGAGGATCCCGGCAGCCTCGTGCCCGGGTACCAGCGGACGGGTCAGGACCGCATCCCCGATCCCGGCCTCCGACCACCAGTGCAGGTCCGAGCCGCAGATGCCGACCGCGGTCACCTTGACCAGGCTCATCCCCGGCCCTGCCCCCGGCATCGGCTCGTCGGAGATCCGCACGTCAGCGACCCCGTGCAGCCGGGCGACCTGCATTCTCATCTCCCAGACGCCGCGGTCGACATCGCCGTCGAGTTCGGGTCAGTCACCTGACGGGGTCTGAGCACGTGACGGGTCTGAGCACCTGACATAGCGCCACGCTAGCGATGCGAACGGGCATGTGGGGCCAGCGCCGCCCATCTGCGGCTGCTCCCCGAGCGGGTCCTGTCGACCAAGCGCTCGGGCTCTCACCGGGTGAGGGCACTGGCGCCGACGGCAGCGTAATTAACTGTGATGACTCGGCCTGGACCGTGAAGACCCAGCTCGGCGACGGCAACAACGTCCTGGCCGCCCTTTCGGCGGACGACGCAGTCAGCTGATGGCGGTCGGGCTGCGCTGCGCGGCGACCGCCTCGCGGACCCAGCGGCCGATGCGGTCAAGTAGCGCGCCGTCCGCCGCGGCCGCCGACTCGGCGTGCCCGAAACCGGGCACGATCCACAGCTCCTTCGGCTCGTTCGCGGCCTCGTACAGCTGCCTCGCGTGCTCGACGGGGAAGTAGCCGTCCTGGTCGCCGTGCACGATCAGCAGCGGCACCGGGGCGATCTTTGCCGCGGCGTCGGCCGGCGGCACCGGTACCGGGTCCCAGCGGCCCGAGCTGATCCTGGTGTTCAGCATCTTCCTGGTCAGCATCCGGCCCAGCCGGCGCTCCACCGCCCAGTGCACCCGGCGCATCGGCTTGGTGCCCCGGTAATACCAGCGGCCGGGACCGCTGACGGAGACCACCGCGTCGATCCCGCCGACCAGGCCCGCGTAGCGCAGGGCGATCGACGCGCCCATCGAGAACCCGACCAGGGCGATCCGCTGGTACCCGAGCTCGCGGGCGTACGCCACCGCCACGTCCACGTCCCTGATCTCCCTGTCCCCCAGCGTCGACAGCCCGCCGGAGCGCCCGTGGCCGCGGAAGTCGAAGATCACCACTCCCCCGTACCTGCTCAGCCGGCGCGCTATCCGCCAGACCGACGTGCGCTGCCAGTTCAGCGTGAAGCCATGCGCGATCACGATCGCCAGGCCCGGGTCACCGGGCAGGTGCGCCGCGTCGATCGGGACGCCGTCGTCGGTGACGAGCGTATGGGCCTTCAGCACGGGTACGGTCATGCCTCCATTCTGCGGCAGCGGGATCTGCTTCGGCGATTCCGGGCTATCTGCACCAGTTCGGGGTATTCGCCCTGCACCTGTTGTTCTCTCCGGCCGCAGGCATCACTGGGAAGGTGGCGAGCGATGCGCGCGATTCGGGTCGATCATTTCGGCCCGCCAGAGGTCCTGGCGCTGGTCGAGACGCGAGATCCGGTGCCGCAGCCAGGGGAGGTGCTCATCCGGGTCGCCGCCGCCGGCGTCAACCCGGTCGACTGGAGCGTCCGGTCCGGGGCCGCGGGGAACCGGTTCGGCAGCCCGCCGTACATCCCCGGCTGGGACGTCTCCGGCGTCATCGAGGTGGCGGGACCCGGCACCGGCCCGTTCGCGCCTGGTGACCGCGTCTTCGGAATGCCGCGCTTCCCTGCCATGGCCAGCGCTTACGCCGAGCGGGTGACGGCGCCGGCCGCGCAGGTCGCCGCCGCCCCGGCGCGCGTCGGCGACGTGGAGGCCGCCGCGCTGCCGCTGGCCGGGCTGACCGCGCTGCAGGTGCTTGACCAGGCCATGGTGGCGGCCGGCCAGCGGGTGCTCGTGCATGCCGCCGCGGGCGGGGTCGGCCACCTGGCGGTCCAGCTGGCGAAGGCCCGCGGCGCGTACGTGCTGGGCACCGCCCGGGCGGAGAAGCACGAGTTCCTGCGCGACCTGGGCGTCGACGAGCCGATCGACTACACCGCGGTTGCCTTCGAGGACGTGGCCAAGGACGTGGACCTGGTCATCGACACAGTCGGCGGGGACTACGGCCTTCGCTCGGTCGGCTCGATCCGGCCGGGCGGGACGCTCATTCTGATCTCCGGCGGGGTCAGCGACGAACTGGCCGCGGCGGCCGCTACGGCCGGCGTCCGCGCCGAGCGGCATTTTGTCCGCCCCGACGGCCCTGGCCTTGCCCGGCTCGCCGAGCTCGCCGACCGCGGCGAGCTCATTGTCGCGATCGATCAGCTCTTCCCGCTGGCCCGGGCCGCGGACGCGCACCGGCAGGGCGAGACCGGACGGACCCAGGGCAAGATCGTTCTTTCCGTTGCCGTCTAGCATCCCCTGCCGGGCCCAGGCGCCCGGGCCCGGGCCCCTGGTGCCGGCGGACCACGCTGGTTGCGTCACGTTGCTAACCTGGCGAGCGGCTGGCGCGCCGCGCGCTGGCCGCGCCGATCCGGGGACGGTCGTTGGAACCACGAGAGCTCGCCGACCTTCCGTTCGCCGCCGCGCTCCGGCCGCACGCCGGCGAGCTGGGCCCGGGCGGACTTGGCCCGGACCAGGAATACGACGCGGTTCACTTCGACAAGGTCACCTTCGATGACGCCACCGCGGTGAACGCACGCTTCATGGAGTGCGCGTTCACCGGCGTGTCGTTCCAGGCCGGGCAGCTCCGGCGGGCGCGCTTCATCGACGTGTGGCTGCGTGACGTCCGGCTGACGGGGACCAGCCTCGCGGAGACGAGCTGGCAGGACGCGACGTTCGCCGGGGCGGTCATTGCCGGCGCCGAGGCATTCGGCGCCCAGCTGCGCCGGGTCACCTTCCGCGGCTGCAAGCTCGATTCGGTGAATTTCCGCGATGCCGCGCTCATCGACGTCGCGTTCGACAACTGCCTGCTGCGCGAGGTTGACTTCAGCGGCGCGACGCTGATCAGGACGGTATTCACCAGCTCGCGGCTGGACACGACGGACCTCAGCCGGGTGACCATGGACGAGGTCGACCTTCGCGGCGCGGAACTCGGGATCACGATCAGCCCCGGCTCGCTGCGCGGCGCGATCATCACCACCGCGCAGCTCATCGACATCGCCCCGCTGCTCGCCCAGACCCTGGGCATCACGGTCGCCGACGGCGGCTGAGCCCGGGTTTCTGCCATGGGGCCTCTGCTGATTCAGCGTCGTAGTCCCTCCACTGCCGCTGTTTCCGCAGTGGAGTCCCAACCACGCCATTGGAACCACCGCCGGAACGCTCGCGACGAGGGAATGAGGGGACGAAATGACGGAGCCGGGCAGATTCGATACCGTGCGCACGGACCGGCTGCTGATGCGGCGGTGGCTCGACTCCGACCGCGAGCCGTTCGCTGCTCTCAACGCCGACCCGGAGACCATGCTGTTCTTCCCGCAGACGCTCGACCGCGAGGCCAGCGACAGGCTGGTTGACCTCATCGAGGATCGGTTCGACCAGCAGGGATACGGGCTCTGGGCGCTGCAGGTCGCCGATACCGGCGAGTTCATCGGCTTCACCGGGCTCAACCCGATGCCCGGCGGGGTGCCGGGCGCCGGCGGCGTCGAGGTCGGCTGGCGGCTCGACAGGCATGCCTGGCACAGGGGCTACGCCACGGAGGCGGCCAGGGCCGCACTCGCGGTGGCCTTCGACGGCGTCGGCCTGGACGAGATCTGGTCGATGACCGCCGTGCTCAACGAGCCGTCCCAGGCCGTCATGCGGCGCCTGGGCCTGACCGAGGTCGCCAGGTTCGACCATCCCAGGATCCCGGCGGGCCACCCACTCCAGCCGCACGTGGCCTACCACCGGCCGCGGCTCAGGCCCCAGGGAAACGCCGTCGTCCCCCCGCTCCCGCTGTGACGGCAGTGGAGGGACAACGGCGTTCATTGTCTGGAAATTGAATCTTGTTCAGTTGTTCCGGCGAGGGACTCTCTCGCCAGCCCTGGCAGGCTTACTCAGCTTGTACCTCAGCGTGACCCTTGGCCTCACCCCCGCTCATGGCCTTGGTCCCGTTGCTGCTGACGGTGACGACATCCTCCGGCGCGTACGCCGCCTCGCCGTGCACCGCAAGGTCGCCGAGCTCCAGGACGTCGTCAGACTCGCGCAGGCTGGTGAACATGCTGATCACCTTCAGGATGACGAACGTGACGAAGGCGTCCCAGATGATGACCGTCAGCGCGGCCTCCGCCTGGATGAGCAGTTGCTTTGGATGCCCGTAGAAGAGCCCGGCTGACGTGATGTCCGGTGTCTTCCCGAGGCCCAGGTAGATGATCATCTTGGGGTCGGCGAACAGGCCGACCATCAGCCCGCCGAGCAGGCCGGCGAAACCGTGGGTGTAAACGACGCCGAGCGCGTCATCGACCTTGTTGAACGGCCACACGTGCTTGGGCAGGTAGATCATGAGCGCCCAGACGAACCCGGAGGCGACGCACCCCATCACCAGCGCGCCCATGCCGTTCACGTAGCCGGCCGCGGGCGTGATGGCGACCAGGCCGCAGATCATGCCGTTGACCCCGCCGACGAACGACCCCTTCTTCTGCTTGCTGGCGAACATGTCCAGGAAGATCCAGGTCATCATCGCGGCGGCGGTGGCCAGGTTGGTGTTGATGACGGCTGCCGAGGCGTCCGCGCCCGCGAAGTACGGGTCACCGCCGTTGAAGCCGTTCCAGCCGAGCCACAGCAAGCCGGCGCCGACAGCGACGAACGGCAGGTTGCTCGGCGCGCCGATGCCATCGCGGTCACGCTTGAGCCGGGGACCGACCATCGCCGCGGCGACGAATCCGGAAACGCCGGCCGCCAGGTGAATTACGTAGCCACCGGAGAAGTCCAGTGCGCCGTGGGCTCCCCAGTAGCCGCCGCCCCAGAGCAGGAAGGCGTTCACCGCGTAGGCGAAGGTGATCCATAGCGGTACGAAGATCACCCACACCTTGAACTTGATCCGGCCGATGACGCTGCCCAGCAGCAGGATCGGCGTGATCGCGGCGAACACGAACTGGAAGTAGACGAGTGACGCTTCAGGGAAACGGAATCCCGGCAGGTCCCCGTCGAGCAGCGGGATATTAGCCTGGGCCTGTTCCCCTGCATGCCCGATGACCTCGGCGGGCTTGCCGACGAAGTCGAAGGTGGTGGAAAACGGACTGCCGAAGCCCATCTTGAAGGCCCAGAGCACCCACACGATCAGGGTCAGGCAGAACGCGCTGAACACCATCATCATGGCGTTCACGGCCCACCTGCGCTGCACCAGGCCCGCATAGAGGACCGCAAGCCCGGGGATGCTCATCAGGCCGACGAGCGTGGCTGCAGTCATCTGCCAGGCGTTATCGCCTGCTTGGAGCCAAGTTGGATACGGAACCAGCACGCTGCCTCCAGGGGCTACGGCGAAGGGCTCTTGGGGGGACCGGCCGGCACATGGCCGGGCGCCGGCCGGCGAAGCTCCTTCGGTGTCGGTCGTTAACGCTTCTTGTTTCCCATGGCCGGGTTTCGGGCGTATTTCCCGGTTGTTACGCGGGCGGCAAAAGAACACGGCGCGGTTCTGCCTGTGTTAACTGGCTGTTTCCGTAGGGCCCGGCTGGCGGCCCGGCGAGGACGGGCAGCCGGCCCTGGGAGCGGGATCAGGCCAGGTCAGGCCACGCGAGCCGGGGGTACCAGGCAGCGAGGGCTGGCGGAAACCCTGGACCTCGGCTGCCTGGGACGGTGGTGTAACCAACGTCACCTTCGGCACCGCCAGGCCCGGCAGCCCGCTACTGCCGGGCGCTGGCTCGCCCGGTACTGCACACCACGGGACAGCGCGGGGCTGTGGCTGGTCAGCGGCCGGGTTTCGAAGAAGACGACGTCGTCGTGGCCGCTCTCCAGGTGCACCACGACTCGCGGGTCAACGGCGATGTTGCGCAGATGGCCGGGGAAGCGGGTTATCCCTTCCGTTACCTATGTGACGGGGGACGCCGGGGGAGATACTGTGCTCGGTTAGCGGTGCGTCGCGGGGTCTCGTGCCGGCTTCAGGTCCGGGGCGCGCGCCGCCTGAGGAGGGACCATGAGCAGGCGGGTCGGGGCGGGATTGCGCGGGGCGGGGTTGCGCGGGGCCGGGTTCCGCTGGGCCAGGTTCCGCTGGGCCAGGTTCCGCTGGGCCAGGTTGTGCGGTGCGGCGGTGGTGGTGCTGGCGGCCGGGGGGCTGTGGGGCGGCCTGGCGGCAGCCGGCCCGGCGGATGCCGGGGCGGGCCTGTACGCGGCCCCCGCTGCGGTAGGGGCCGGGGACTGCTCCTCGGCGGCGGACGCGTGCACGCTGGCGACCGCACTGTCCGACGCGGCGGCCGGAGACACGGTGTACCTGGTGCAGCCGGGCACCGAGGGCACCGCGTCCACCTACTACATCGGCAACTGGGACCTCGCCACCGCCGGGACCTCCGCCGGGGCGCAGGTCACGATCGCGCCCGCCGCCGGGCTCGCCAGCCCGCCGATCCTGGACGGCGACGGCACCAGCGCCGGGACCTGCCAGACCGCCAGCTGCGACGGCCCCGTGCTGACCATCGGCGCGAACGTCCACGCCACCGTGCAGGGCATCACCATCCAGAACGGCGACAACACGAGCACCGGGGCCGGCGGCGGCATCGACAACGGCAACGGCGCCACGCTGACCGTGACCGACGCCACGTTCACCGGCAACTCCGCAACCGGGAGTGATGGCGGGGCGATCGACAACGGCGACACCTACGGCAGCGGCACGCTGACCGTGACCGGCTCCACCTTCACCGGAAACTCCGCCGTTGACGGCGGGGCGATCGACAACGGCGACACCGGCGGCAGCGGCACGCTGACCGTGACCGGCTCCACCTTTACCGGAAACTCCGGCGGTGACGGTGGGGCGATCGACAACGGCGACAACATCGGCAGCGGCACGCTGACCGTGACCGGCTCCACCTTCACCGGAAACTCCGCCGTTGACGGCGGGGCGATCGACAACGGCGACACCGGCGGCAGCGGCACGCTGACCGTGACCGGCTCCACCTTCACCGGAAACTCCGGCGGTGACGGCGGGGCGATCGACAACGGCGACAACATCGGCAGCGGCACGCTGACCGTGACCGGCTCCACCTTCACCGGAAACTCCGCCGTTGACGGCGGGGCGATCGACGACAGCGACAACAGCGGCAGCGGCACGGCGACCGTGACCGGCTCCACCTTCACCACCAACACGGCCCTCGAGGACGGCGGGGCGATCGACAACGGCGACAACTACGGCAGCGGCACGGTGACCGTGACCGGCTCCACCTTCACCGGGAACTCCGCCCGTGCTGGCGGGGCGATCGACAACGCCGAGAACTATGGCAGCGGCAGCGGCACGGTGACCGTGACCGGCTCCACCTTCACCGGGAACTCCGCCCTTACTGGCGGGGCGATCGACAACGGCGACAACTACGGAAGCGGCACGCTGACCGTGACCGGCTCCACCTTCACCGGCAACACAGCCAAGGATGACGGTGGGGCGATCGACAACGGCGACACCTACGGCAGCGGCACGCTGACCGTGACCGGCTCCACCTTCACCGGAAACTCCGCCGTTGACGGCGGGGCGATCGACAACAGCGACAACCACGGCAGCGGCACGCTGACCGTGACCGACTCCACCTTCGCCGCCAACACGGCCACCAGTAATGGCGCGACGATCGACAACGGCGAGACCGGCGGAGAGGCCAGCGTGGACGTGGCGGCGGACATCTTCTACGGCGGCTGCGCCCAGGCGGGCGGGTCGTGGGACGACGCCGGGTACAACGCGGGCACCGACGCCAGCTGCGAGAAAGGCGGCACCAGCGACTCCACGGCGCTGACCCCCTCGGAGCTGGGGCCGCTGGCCAGCAACGGCGGCCCGACCCAGACGATGCTGCCGCTGGCCGGCAACCCCGCCCTGGGCATCGTCCCGCCCGCCACCACGGTATCGCTGGGCGGCGGCAGCGTGACGCTGTGCCCGGTCACCGACCAGCGCGGCATCACCAGCGCGCCCGGCAAGGCCTGCGACGCCGGCGCCGTCCAGATCCAGCTCGCCGCCGGCCGCCCGTCAGTCACCAGGGTCACCCCCGCCGCCGGGCCGGTCACCGGCGGCACCACCATCACCATCACCGGCACCCGGTTCACCCCCGGCGCCCGGGTCGAGCTCGGCCAGGGCGCCGGCCCCGGCCCCACCGCCATCATGGCCACCAGCGTCCACGTGACCTCCGCGCAGAAGATCACCGCCGTCACCGGCGGGCCCGCCCGCCCCGGCAACTGGCACGTCTTCGTGATCACCCCAGGCGGCACCAGCCCCGCCACCCCCGCCAGCGCCTACCACTACGACGCGCCCCCTGTGATCACCGCGCTGACCCCCGCCCACGGCCCCGCCGGCGGCGGCACCCGCGTCACCATCCACGGCTGCGACCTCAAACCTGGCGGCACAGTCCTGTTCGGCACCACCCCCGCCGGGCACCTCACCTACCTCTCCGCCCGCGAGGTCACCGTCACCGCCCCCGCCGGCACCGGCACCGTCACCGTCACCATCACCACCCCCGGCGGCGCCAGCGCCCCCACCCCCCACGACCAGTACCACAACACCAGACCCCCCCCGGCCCCCGCTGACAGCCCGGCGTCCAACGAAGACCCGCGGCGCGCCCGCGTGAGCACCGCCCAAGGATAACG
>Ga0302326_10020230_pt1 | contig 13711 bp, 7 predicted proteins | sample Palsa_T0_3_FD_202264 | JGI IMG/M metagenome (GOLD analysis project Ga0302326, IMG submission 202264) | Peat permafrost microbial communities from Stordalen Mire near Abisko, Sweden - Palsa_T0_3 | ecosystem: Environmental > Terrestrial > Soil > Palsa > Peat permafrost | place: Sweden: Abisko... | reverse complement strand
CTCCACCCAGATCAGGCAAACCACGCCGGGCCTGGATATCGATCCCGCGCAGCTCATGGAAGATCTCCTTGGCGATCTGACCGGCAAACCGCAGCCGATCGTCGTGAATTTATACAGCGACGATCAATCCCTTCTTGCCGATCTTACCCCAAAAATCGCCGGCGCTCTGGGCGATGCGGTGAAGGATCTGGACGATGTCGAGTCCAGCGTCACCCCCGCGGGAGATGCGCTGGACATCCAGGTGGATCGCGTCAAGGCATCCCTCGAAGGGATCAATCCCGACGATCTGACCAATCAACTGAGCGCGCTCCTGAGCGGCACTGTCGCCACGCAATTGCACGAGGGCTCCAAGCTGGTCGATGTCCGCGTCTGGATTCCGAAGAAATATATCAAGACCAGCCTCGATCTCGGCGAGCTGATGCTCCGCGCTCCCGATGGGCATTTGTTCCCGGTCAAACGAGTCGCGGATTTCAAAATCATCAGCGGCGAGCCGGAAATCACCCGCGATAACCTCAAGCGATTCGCTTACGTTCAGGCGCGCATCAAGGAATCGGATCATCCCACCGATCTGGGCTCGGTCGTGGCGCAGGTGAAACAGGTTCTCGATCAACCTGGAATGATTCCAGCCGGTGTGCGCTACACGCTCGGTGGAATGTACGAACAGCAGCAGATCGCGTTCGCCGGCCTGGTGAGGGTCATCATCGCCGCGGCGGCTTTGGTGTTTCTGCTTCTGCTATTTCTCTACGAGCGTTTCCGCGTCGCCGGCGCGATCATGCTCACAACTCTTCTTGCGATCGCCGCGGTATTCATCGGGCTCCGATGGACCGGCACGGAGTTGAATATCTGCTCGTTGATGGGAATGGTCATGATCGTCGGCAACGTCACGGAGGTCGCGATTTTCTATTATTCCGAATATGCCGACAGCTCGCGCGATGGCCCCATCGCCGACCGTCTCATCGCCGCCGGTCAATATAGAATGCGGGCGATCATGATGACGACGGTTGCCGCCATTTTAGCTCTGCTGCCCCTGGCCGTGGATCTGGGTCAGGGGCCGGGAATGCTGCAACCACTGGCGATTGCCATCATCACGGGCCTTCTGGCGCAGCTTCCGCTGGTGCTGATCGTTCTACCGGCATTCCTCAAGATAACGATTCCAAACCGAAGCAAATGATCGCAAGATTCCTGCATTAAATGGTACAGTTTGGTTAATCTGGGCGTGATGGAAGGATACTCACCACCGGTCGGAATTTTTCGCTTCCCCACCTCTTTGATTGGTTGTATTGTTGATGAAAGTAGTTCCTCTTGGGGTTCCCGATGGTGGAGTGGCGGAAATGAAGAGCCGCAGGGCTTTATACCTGGCGACATCTATGGTTCTCGCTCCCGCCGGCCTGGCGCTGGGGCAGACCACGTATTATGTCAGCCCCACCGGGAGCGACAGCAACAGTGGAACCTCGCCCAGTTCTCCCTGGCAATCCCTCAATAAAGTCGATGCGACTAGCTTTGCCCCCGGTTCGCAAATTCTTTTCCAGGACGGCGGCAACTGGTACGGACAACAGCTTGTGCCGGATTCCGCCGGCACCGCGTCCCAGCCAATTACCTATGGCTCTTATGGCACTGGCGCCAATCCGACATTCTGGGGAAGTGTGATCGTTCCCTCAACCTCTTTTCAGCCGGTTTACGACGAGGCCAACACCTATTACCTTCCCACGACCACGACGGTCAATTCATTCCTTGTCAACCACACTTTCACCAATAACGCGAGCCTTGTGAGCGGCGTGACCACCGATGCGGGCAACATCAGCTATGTGGAGAGCACGGCAAACACCAATTATTACGATCCGAACAACAGCAAGGAGCTCAACGGCGCCACCCTGGGCCCGGGGTTGTACATCAACACGGGCGGCGCACTCTCCGCATCCAACGTCTACACGACCCCCATCATCCAGAGCGTCATCAACGATTACGGGGAGGGCAACCTCATTTTCAAAAATATCAACGTCTCCGAATCCGCCGCCTACAACGGGGGCTACAACATCAATATCGAGAACTCCCCCAACGTCCAGGTGATGAATTTAACCGTCACCGCCGGCGGCAAACATGCCGTGGGAGATATCGACAGCACCGGATTCCTCGGCGAAAATATCACCGCGAGCTACATGATGCCCGATCAGGGTTACGGCGGATCCTCCGCCTTCGTCACCTACGCGGACACCGGCGTTTCCAACACTAATGCCCAGTGGATCAACGACACTTTCACCAATCCCAACGGAGAATATCCCGCGTTCATCACTCATGAAATCAATAGCACGAGTGACTCCGCGCCGATTGCCAATGTCCTCGTGCAAAATATGGTGTCCGATTCCTATCCGGATATGAGCATTTACACCAGCGGGAATGAGACCGTGAATATCACCGGTGGACAGGCGACAGGCGGGGGTGTCGAGTTGGCCGGCGACAATACCACCGTTAAGGGAATGCTCCTCACAGGGCCTTATTCAACGATTGATGTCGGCGCCGGAGGAACCGGCAACGTCATCGAAAACAACGTCCTCAACGGAGCCGTGCCGAATTGGACATCGGGTCACAATGGCGCTATCACCGATGCGGGACAGGGAACCATCATCCGTTACAACACGATTGCGCTCAGCCCCTCCACAAGCCAATTCGGCGCCGCTATTGGAATTTTGAACAACAATACGGGTACGCAGATTTATGGCAACATCATCGATACCCCATATGCCGCTTATTTGCAGTCGGTCGCTGGCACTCCCGAGATTAATGCATACGACAATCTCTACGCCGGTACGACCAATCCACAAGTTGTCTTCGTGAACAATGTCGGCCTCAACACCCCCGTGGCCGATTGGCCCACCACCATCAACGCCAACAACCTCTACGCAACCGATCCGGGTTTTGTGGATTCGGCCGACGGCAATTTTTCCCTGGAGCCGAATTCCATCGCCGCCTACGTCTTCGATCCCACCGACGACGAATATGTGATGTACGACTATTACAACAACGTCCGCCCGGCCCTTTTGGATAGCCTCGGAGCCATTCAGATCACCTCCGCCAGCCTGACGTGGAACGACGCCAGCGGCAACGGAAAATGGGACAACAACACCAGCGCCAACTTTAACAGCGGCTCGGGCAATACCGTCTACACCAACCAGAGCACCGTCCTCTTCGACGACTCCAACAACGGCAATTATTCCGTGACGCTCAATTCCAGCGTCACGCCCGGCCGGATCGTCGTCGATAACAGCGATGGAAATTACACGATCGGCGGCAGCGGCAGCATCGGCGGCACGGGCTCGGTCATGAAATTAGGCACTGCCACGGCCACCCTTTCAACCGCCAATACCTACTCCGGTGGAACCATCATCGCCGCGGGTAAGCTGATCGCCGGCGCGCATAACGCGCTCGGCGATGGACCCGTTAGCGTTCAGGGAGGCACCCTCGCGCTGGCGAATAACACCGGCACGGCGCTGATGACCTCCCTGTCGATTTTCAACAACGGAACCATCGACATTGGCAACAACGCCATTCTTCTCAGCTACGGGAGCGGACCGGATCCGATCGCCTCGATTGCCGCGTGGATCATCGCAGGATATGCCGGTGGCGCGTGGAACGGCCAGGGAATTATGTCCACCGCCGCTCAAAGCAATTCCAGCTACGGCATTGGTTATGCCGATTCCGCCGACCCGGGTAACCCCGCCGGGCTCTCCGCCGGCACGATTGAAATCATGTATACCCTCCTCGGTGATGCGAACCTCGACGGCAAGGTCAACGGCGCCGATTTCACTCTGCTTTCCACCAATTTCAATGATGCAGTCACCGCCGGCTGGGATCGCGGCGATTTCAATTACAGCGACAACGTCAACGGCTCGGATTTCATTTTGTTGTCGGAGAACTTCAATCACTACGCCAATCAATCCTCGATTGCCGCTGACGATCTCGCCGCCCTTGATGCCTTTGCCGCTGCCAACGGGTTGCCAATCAATGTTCCCGAACCCATGACTGCGGCGATGAGCCTCCTGGGATTGGGCTTGCTCCACCGCCGACGACGTGGGCGTTAATCACAACGGTGGGGTGCCCAACTTCACCGGCTTCCCCTCTTTCGCGCTGGCGTACAGCGCATCCATCAGCCAGCTATGCAAGATTCCATACCGCACCGGTGATCGCGGCTCCGCACGTCCAAGCAGGCATTCCACAAAATTAGCCGCCGGCGTGTAATGCGTCTGCGTCACCTTGGGATATTTGACGACTCCTTTTTCGTTCCACTGCTCCAGCCGCCCCCCATGAATTCCCGTCGCGATCCGGCCCCGGTCCCCGCTGATCCAGATTCCCTCCGTCCATCCCGGCGTGTTTCCCGATATTGTCACGCTCCCCAGCACGTCACCCTCCCAGCGGATTGTCATCACCGCGTTAATATCCACATCCGTTCCCTTGTTGTCGCTCACGCAAAAGACTTCCTTCGCGGGCCGATCCACGAGCCACGCAATCGCATTGAACAGATGCGCTCCCGAGTCATACATCTGTCCTCCGCCCGAAAGCTTCGGATCGTGCCGCCACGTCCCCGCGGTATTTTTCTTCCAACCCTGGCACACATGCGCCGTTATCGTTTGAAGCTCGCCGAGGGCGCCTTCCTTAATCTGTTCCCGGATGTAGGCATATTCCTGCGAAAAGGGAGCCTGAAACGCGATCTGGAAATGCCTCCCCGTTTTCTCGATCTTCTTTTTCAGCTCGCGCGCATCCGCCGAGTTGGTCACCATCGGCTTTTCCACCAGCACGTCATATCCATGCTCCAGGCAGGCCATGCACTGCTCGAAATGCAGCGTGTGCGGCGTGACAATCACAACTCCCCGCAGTCCCTCCGGTGGATTCCGCAGCATTTCCTCAAGCGAGTCGTACGTCCTGACATCAGGATTATCCTTAAGTAGATCATGGTGCTTCTGCTGATACGCCGACGGTCGAATGTCCACCAGCGCCGCGATCTCTGCCTCGGGCACCTGGCCGATCATGCGGATCTGTTCCCCGCCCATTCCTCCGCAGCCCACCACAGCCAGTTTCACTTTTTCCGCCAAATGCGCCTCCAGTTTGATTTCCTCATCGTAAGATACCGGAGTTCGCCTTCCAAAAAAATATTTGGCGGCGTTCCAGCCGATATTGCGACATGCGCCAGAAATTCACCAGCACCGGGGCGGCACTGCTCGTGATCGCGGCGACCGTTCTTACCACGGCCTTCCTCTTCCCTGGAGATTCCTCGTTCATCAACGATGAGCCCATGCTTATCCAGCGCGCTTTCACCGCCAACCACCAGCCGGGCAAACTCCTCGGCATCTCCCTTCCCTTTACCCCCGCGCGCCTCGGCCTCGCCGGCACCCGCGGCGCCAGCTATGGACCTTTGCCAATCTGGTCCGATCAGATCCTCCTGGCCCTCACCCACAACAATCTGGTCGCGATGGTCGCCATTCATGCACTGCTTTTCAGCACGATTGTCGCCATCGCGATGCTCTGGCTGGCTCGCTCGATGGGCCTGAGCCCCTGGTTTGCCGCGCTCTCCATGTTTTCTCCATGGCTTTGGCGCTACAGCCGATCACTCTGGGACAACAACCTGCTGATTCCGCTCGCTGCCCTCGCCGTCGCCGCGTATGCCGATTTTCTCCTTACTCATCGCAAGCGGTCTCTCACGCTCGCCGCGATCTGCCTCGCCGCGATGACCCTCATCCACCTGATGTGCCTTTCCCTTATCGCCGGAATGGCTGTTCACTTCGTCATCTTCCATCGCATGTGGCTGCGCCGATTCCTCGGGCCGCTGCTGTGGGTCGCGCTCTTCTGGGCGCTGCTTTTCATTCCCTATCTGATCGCGATGTATCAGCACCCCGAGCCGCCCAACTATGCCGAGCACGAATCTGCCCTGCAGGGTTGGTGGCATCCGCTGGCGGGAGCTCAGCATCTCACCGCGCAGCACTGGCTTCCCCGCACCCGCGACTATTACCCGCTACTTTTCCGCCTATGCGAGAAAATCACCTTCCTCGCTTATCTCGCACCACCTTTGGGAATGGCCCTGGTTCTTTTCCGTTTCGCAAAACGATCCCGCGGCGCTGGCTTCACTCCCGTCGATCACCTCGCATTAATGTGTTTCTTCGTCGCTGTCTGTCAGGGGCTTCTCGATGGAGTGCTCCGCATCGAATTGCTGCCGCATTATTTCAACGCCACCTGGATCGTTTACGTCGTCCTCGCCTGGTACGCCATTGACGCCCTGCGGCAATCGCGCTTCAAGCCGATGCTCACGGTGTCGCTCCCTGTCACTGCGTATGTATCCGCAGCTCTGGTTGTGCTGACGATGAGCATCTTCTTTATCCACATCAATGCCGGCACCCGCACCATCGATTTCGGGACCGTTCTGGAAGAGCAGATTCGCGCGGCCCATCAGATCGCGCAATTCTCCCCCGACAGTCCGCTGGTTGTCACGAACCGCCAGTGGACCCTCTATCCCGAGGCACTCAATAACCTTCTGGCGGTCCAGCCTCCACCGGCAGGAGGCAGCCCCCGACGTCGTATCACCATCCGCTTCCTCACTGAAAATCCCCACGATGCCCACCTCCATGTTGAGGTCGCACCCCCTGTAGCATTTATTGGCCCTATCCACCGGCCCCATCTGTAGCCGCGCGAAAATTTCACACTCGGTAAAGTATCTAACCACATTTGATATATATTCTTATGGATTTGATGAAACGAAAATGAAAAAATATAGTATCCAGTTTGTTATACTTGTCGGTACGATACCGATGAACAAATATCACGGATATGACGGGCCTTTGGGTCGCTCGCTGACGTGAAGCTTGAACGGAGTCAGTCGCTCGTCTTAGTGGGACAGGTTTCGGGGGTGCGTATGACGCTTGGCAGCATTTCACGAACGATCAAATGCCCGCAGGCGGGCGGGATCTCTATCGTCTTCCCCGTCTTTAACGAATCCTTCATCATCGAGCAGGTCGTTCGCAATTATCTCGCCGAGTTCCACGGCCGCGTCCCCGATTTCGAGTTGATCGTCGCCGAGGATGGCAGCACCGATGACACCAAAAGCGTCCTCGAGCGACTTGCCGAGGAACTGCCCATCCGGGTTTACATGGGCGAAAGCCGCAAGGGATATCAACAGGCCGTTATCGACGCCATCGCGCTCGCCACCAAGCCCTGGGTATTCATCGTCGATTCCGATTACCAGTTTGCCGTTATCGATTTCTGGCGCCTCGAACAATACCGCAACCAGTTCGACGTCATCCTGGGAAAAAAGTCGCCGCGGAAAGATCCCTTTTATCGCATCCTTCTCTCCAAGGGATATAACCTGCTCCTGCGATCTTTCTTTGGCGTGCCGTACAAGGATATGGACACCGGCTTTCGCCTCATCCGGAAATCCGTCGCGGATGAACTCGCCCCGCGCGTGAAATATATGTCATTTTTCACCGCGGAATTCGTCGTCCGCGCCCATCGCGCCGGTTACAAAATCGTCGAAGTTCCCGTTCCCCACTACGCCAGAAAAATCGGCAGCACCACCATCTTCTTCATCTCCAAGCTCTTCGTGATCTGCTTCAAACAATTCATTGGAATCCTGCGCATGAAAGCTGAACTCAAGCGAAACGCCACGCCCACGCCTCCTCCCAATCCCACCGCTGAGCCTACGGCTGCATCGCCCAATCTCAACCCCGCCCGCCGCGGAGCTGCGTAAATGAGTGAAGGGCCCACAGAGCCCAGCGTTGTATTCGGGCAAAACTCTGGCGACACCTGGCTCGGCGCGAAACTCGCCGCGATCACCCGTCGTCTCGGCGAAGTCCCCGCCGGATTTACCGTCTCCCTCGCCTGCTTCGCGCTGAGCCTTTTCATGATCTTTCCTATCCAACCCGCCTATGTCCTGCTTGGCGGACGCATGGACCCCAACACCTTCGGCGACCTCACTTTCATGAGCCGGTTCTATTTCAGCTACCTTCCCATCAGTCAGGACCCGTTCGTTCGAACCCGCCCACATTATCTCTTCACCCGCCACCGCATTCTCGCCCCGGTGATTGCGCATTACACCGGCCTCGCCGGTCGAAAAAGCGTGCTGATCCCGGTCATCGCAAATTTTCTTTTGCTATGGGCAATTTATGCCGCGCTGCGGAAGAGAAATCTTCCCCCCGATGTATGCGCCATCCTGACCGCGGCGATGTCGCTCACGCTCGTTGTCGCCACCAGCCAGGCCTGGACAGGATATCAGGATTCCCTCGGTTGTCTCGCCATCGCGCTGGCGCTGTGCACTCGTTCCATTCCACTCTCCGCCTTCGCATTCCTCATCGGCATGTTCGCCGAAGAGCGCATCATTGCCGCCGCGCCGCTTTTTATTCTCTGGCACGCCCTGGAAGAAAATGATCCCCGCTGGCTGCGCCGCGCCATTTTTCGATCCGCCAGTACGCTGATCGTTCTCGGAATATGGATCATCTACTACCTTTGGCTTCGCCGCTCTCTCAATATCATAATGCAGGATGTCACCTCCATCGCTTTTAACGATTTTCGCCACTACAAATCCTATCTCTGGCCGGGATTCTATTTCGGCCTGCGCGCTGTATGGCTCCTGCCGACGATGCTCCTCGCCAACTGGTTTTTCCAAAGAGGAAAACGCTGGCCGGCGCTGTTTCTCTCCGCATCAATTGTGATCATTTTCGCCGTGTCCCTGCGTGTCGGAGACATCAGCCGCGTCTGCTGCCTGGCGTTCCCCGCGGTTCTTATCGCCGCTGTTTATCTGCACCGGGCAAACCCCGTTTCCCTGCGTTATTTCGCGGTCGCCGCTTTCGCGCTGAATCTCGTCACCCCGTGCGTTTCCATCACCCAGGATCAGATGCGATTTTTCTACCCGCTTCCCCTCGCCGTCCCTGAGCTGATTCATCAGTTGCACCATCCAGGCTGAGGCCTCGCCGCGCAACTCCGATCCCCGCTAGAATCGTGAAGATGAAATGGGACGCCATCATTCTCGGCGCCGGCGCCGCGGGGCTTTCCGCGGCGAAAATCCTCTCTGAGGCCGGTTGCACGGTCCTCATTGTCGAGGCCCGCCAGCGCATCGGCGGGCGAATCCTCACGCTCACCGATACGAAATTCAATCTGCCCATTGAACTCGGCGCTGAATTCATCCACGGAAACCCGCCCAGCACATGGAAGCTGGTTCACGAAGCGGGCCTGGCCGCATTTGATCTTCCGTTCGCGCACAAGCAACTTCGCCATGGCCGCCTTGTCGATTTAGATACGGATGATGAGCTTTCGCCGGTGATGGGCGGCCTCGCCCATCTTGGCAGGCGAGACATAAGTTTCGCCGAGTATCTGCGCCGCCATCGCGGCGGCAGCGCCGAAGCCCGGCAATTTGCCGTCAGTTTCGTCGAAGGTTTCGATGCGGCCGATCCTGAAATCATCAGCTCCAAATCCATCGCGGCCGAGCAGAAGGGCGTCGGCGATGTCGAAAACGAAACGCAGTTTCGCATCCTGGGCGGTTACAAATCCCTGATCGATTACCTGCACCGCTCCTGCGATTCCAAGCGCGTCAAGCTGCAACTCGGCACGCCGATCACGGAAATCCATTGGCATAAATCCAGCGTCGAACTGCTCTGCGCCGATTCGCGAAGGTTCACGGCAAAGCGCGCGATTATCACGTTGCCGCTGGGCGTCCTGCAGAATCCCGGCGCTGTCCGGTTCGTTCCGGAGATTTCCGAGTGGCGAAGACTCGCATCGCAACTCGCCTTCGGAACGGTGGTCAAGGCGATTCTCCGTTTCCGCGAGCCGTTCTGGGAAGATGACAAAAATCTCCGCGATGCCGTCTTTCTTCACGATGGGCAGGCGAAATTTCCCACCTGGTGGACCGCCCGGCCGCTGCGGATTCCTATCCTCACCGCCTGGGCCGGCGGGCCGAGAGCGCAAGCGCTGGCAGGCCTTTCGCGCGAGCAGATTCTGGGCATTGCCGTGGAATCGCTCTCCAAACTCGTCCATCGCAGCTCGCGGCAACTTACGGCCCTGATGGATCAATTCGTGTACTGCGACTGGTCGGCCGATCCCTACGCCCGCGGCGCGTACAGCTATGTTGCTGTCGGGGGCTTGAACGCCCGCGCACATTTGGCCAAGCCTATCAAGAGTACCCTCTATTTCGCGGGTGAAGCGCTCGACACTTCAGGTCAGGCCAGCACCGTGGCCGGCGCACTCGCCAGCGGCAAGCGCGCGGCCAGCCAGCTTCTTCGCGTTCTCTAACTCAAAAAAGAGTGCGCTGACACCGTCACCGTCCCCACGCTACAGTGCATCCGATGAAAAGCCCCGATGGCGCAACCGAATCAAGCTGGTATACCGGCGTGGAAGTTCCGCGATTTGCTTCTCTCCGCGCTTCCACGCGCACAGATGTCTGTGTCGTCGGCGCGGGAATTGCCGGACTCACCGCGGCTTATTTTCTGTTGCGAGAAGGGCTCAAGGTGATCGTCCTCGATGAAGGTCCGATCGGCGGCGGGCAGACGGGCCGGACCAGCGCCCATCTTGCCAGCGCCATCGACGACCGCTTCATCGAGATTGAAAAATCGCACGGCGTGGAGGCTTCGCGACTTGCGTACCAGAGCCATGCCGCTGCGATTGACGCCATCGAGCGGATTGCCGCCGAGGAGAAAATCAAATGCGATTTCCTGCGCGTCGATGGGTTCCTGACCGCTGCGCCGGGTGATTCGCCGGATATTCTCGACCGGGAATTTGAAGCCGCCAAGCGCGCGGGCTTTGCCGATGTCGAGCTTCTCGCGGCTGGTGGATTGGGGAATCGTTCGTGCATCCGCTTCGGCAGGCAGGCGCAGTTCCATCCGATGAAATATCTCGTCGGCCTCGCCGCCGCGGTGAAACGGCTGGGCGGGCGCATCTATACCGGCAGGCGCGTCGTCGATGTCCAGGGAACCGATCCCAAGACTGGTAAGGCAGGGAAAGTTTCGATCGAAGGCGGGGTCCGTGTCACGGCCGATCACATTGTCGTCGCTACCAACACGCCGTCTCCCATCAACGACTGGTTCGGCATTTATACCAAGCAGGCTTCGTATCGCAGCTACGTCATCGCCACTGCCATCCCGCACGGATCGGTGCCGCTGGCTCTTTACTGGGACACCGGCGATCCGTACCACTACGTGCGTGTCCAGCCGCAGCGCAGCGGGAAAAATGATCTACTTCTGATCGGCGGAGAAGACCATAAAACCGGCCAATTTCCCGAGAATGCCGCCACATTTCTTCGGCTGGAAACCTGGGCACGGGAATTTTTTCCGATGATCGGCCGGATCCGATTCCGATGGTCGGGGCAAGTGCAGGAACCCGCCGACGGCCTGGCGTTCATTGGCCGCGCACTAACCGACAAGCAGGAAGTTTTCGTCATCACAGGCGACAGCGGCATGGGCCTCACGCACGGCACGCTGGGCGGGATTCTCATCACCGACCTGATTCAAAAGCGCGGCAATCCCTGGGAGAAAATTTACGATCCTTCGCGCAAGATTCTCAATGCGGAATTCGTCCGTGAGAACGCCAACACACTAGCACAGTACACCGACCTGCTCACCGGCGGGGAGGTTTCCGCCATCGACGAAATCCCCAAAGGCGCAGGCGCCGTCATGCGTGATGGGTTGAAGAAGCTGGCCGTCTACCGCGACCCGGCCGGCAAGATTCATCGCCATTCAGCCGTTTGCACCCATCTTCAGTGCATCGTGCAGTGGAACCCGGTGGAGAAGACCTGGGATTGCCCATGCCACGGAAGCCGGTTTGATCCGCTGGGGAAGGTGATCATGGGTCCGGCCATCGACGATCTTCCTCGCGCTTAGAGGCTCTTAGTCCAAGGATCTTGCGGCACTGGTCATGTTCGACGATGCGTCGCTGTTCGATAAGGCGGCGTGCGAAACCGGCGTCAAGTGCAATCCGAAGTGCCGCATCGCCGCGCGAACCGCGTTCACCGGATCAGCCGATTTACGCCAGATGCGCAGTGCGTTGTCGCACCAGAGGGCCATTTGAAGATAGCGATCACTATGCGTGATCAAGAAAATCGCGCTGGCGAGCGATTCAACGCTGCGAGGCGCGATAATTAGTCCGTTGCGCTGGTGATATACGAGCTCGACGGCGGCGCCAACGACAGAAGTGGCAATGATCGGCAGGCGACAGGCGGTAGCCTCGTTAATGACCAATCCCCAAGGTTCAATTTCAGCCGGGTGTACCAGCACATTACAGGCGTGGTATGCCATTGCCAACTCGTCCGCCTGAAGGGATCCTAGCCAAAATACCCGGTCACAGAAATGCTTGGGCACCATGGTCTCCAACTGTTTTCGAAGCGGCCCGTGGCCGACGATTACCAAATCCCATTCCGAACGCATCTGGGCAACCCTCATAAACGCGAGCAAAAGTGTATCGACGGACTTCGCCGGCAGGAGCTCGCCGCAAAACAGGAGTCGCTTGCGGTTGCTGACCAGCCGATGCGCGATGCAGAATCGTTCGAGCGCGGCCGAATTGGGGCGAACCAGCGAGGCGTAGTCCGGTTCGTAAGGAAAGAGAAATTCCGGAAGGTTATGATCCAGAAACTGGCGGAAGAAGGCGCGGCCGCATGTCCCCATGGGCATCAATCCCGCCACGCGACGCAATACCCATTTCATAACAAATCTCTTGACGAGCCGCGTCGGCGCCGGCGTTGTGGTGCCGGTAAATATGTTTGAATCTTCCGCCAATATGAGCGGAATTAACGCACGTCTTGCCCAGCGTATCAGCAGCAATCGCGTCAAGTCGTCGCACCCAATCAGGATGATCATTTGGATTCGCCGGCTCAGGATATACTTTTTAATATCGCGAAATAGCGATATCGATCGCCTGGAAATGGGGCGACTGGGCGTCAGATGACTTCTGTTAAAAAAAACCGGGTTCAGTTCATTCTCGATCCGCATTTGCGAGGGTGTACCGGTCGATGAGATCGCGTGCGTGAAAATATTATGCACGGAAACACCGCCCAGATCCGTGGAAAGCCTTCGCTGGACGTGCAGTTGGTGGGAAGTTGGTTCGTTGGAGATTATCGAGATTTGCGATGATGGGGTAATCCCGGGCTGTCGCATTGCGCGTGCGGGATTGGACGATGGGCTCAAGTCCCATCGCGCGACGATTTTTTGCGATGACTCCAGGCCCGACACGGCGAGAAATGCCAGAGCCGCCACAATATCGCGCCACGCTTCAGGGGATTGGTCCTTAAGGAATTTTTCGGAGAGTTCATTGATGACGGAAAGAGGACGCCTGGTGATCTCTCGCTGCCGCATGGACAAGAAATAGGAGACTTCATCGGTGCGCGATGGTGCGGTTTCGCAACCTTGCTCCCAATCGACTATCCACAATATTCCGTTGGAAACGATCAAGTTGTTGACGCCCAAATCGCCGTGCGCCTGGCAGACGGGAAGTCCCTCGGCTATCAGCGATTCCAGTTCACGGATGAACTGTGGTGACGCGTACCGCTGCTCGCAAAGTTTTTTCCACCAATCGCTTTCAAGGACGGTCTGTCTGGAGATCGTCCGTAGCGGTCCAGAGATCTCGTGGACCACCGGGCGGAGTAACTCCCACGGAATGCTTACCGGGGACATGGTGGTTGGCAGAGGCTCGTAAAGATTGAACGTGCTGCCATTGAAACCCCCGTGTGCCAGTACAAGTGGAGTTTTGAACCTTC
>Ga0302326_10020229_pt1 | contig 13711 bp, 12 predicted proteins | sample Palsa_T0_3_FD_202264 | JGI IMG/M metagenome (GOLD analysis project Ga0302326, IMG submission 202264) | Peat permafrost microbial communities from Stordalen Mire near Abisko, Sweden - Palsa_T0_3 | ecosystem: Environmental > Terrestrial > Soil > Palsa > Peat permafrost | place: Sweden: Abisko... | reverse complement strand
CCGCGAATGTCGTGCCGTCCAAATGCCGAATAGTCATTGATGCGCGCACGACCGACCCGGCACTCACCGAACGTTTCACGCGGATGATCGAGATCGAAAGCGCGCGCCATGCCGCCGATGCACAGGTGTCGCGTATGCCGCTGACCATCTTGTCCGACGGGCCGCCGGCCGGCTGCGATCCCACGTTGCGCACCGTGCTGCACGAAAACACGCGCGAGCTTGGCCTCCGCGCCATCGATATCGCCAGCGGAGCCGGCCATGATGCGGCTTTCATGAGCCGCATCTGTCCGTCGGGCATGGTCCTGGTGCCATGCCGCCAGGGCAAGAGCCACTCGCCCGAGGAATGGGCGGACGCGAACGCCATAGCGGCCGGTGCCGCGGTTGTGCTGCAATCAGTCATGACGCTCGATCAATCGTTGCCGCGCGATGCAGCCGCACATGGAGGGCAGTAATGCGCCGTGTTTTGGGACTGCAAGACGTCGAGGCGGCAATTCGCGGCGGCTCTGTGTTCGCCGCCGGCGGCGGCGGTTGGGTGGAGCACGGCCGCATTCTCGGAACCGCGGCCGTCACTATCGGCGAACCAGAATTGGTATCCATGGATGAAGTACCCGATGACGCCTTCATCGCCACCGCCGCCGCCATCGGCGCCCCGGCCGGCACAACGCAGTGGCAGATGCTTGGGGCCGACTATGTCAAAGCGGTCGAGATGCTTCAGGACGCACTGGGCGCACCGATCTACGGTCTCATGATCGGACAAAATGGCATGTCGAGCACGATGAACGCTTGGCTACCATCGGCGTTGCTCGGCACCAAGGTGGTAGATGCGGTCGGCGACGTCCGGGCGCACCCGACCGGCGATATGGGCTCGATCGGGATGGCGGGAAGCCCCGAGCCGACCATCCAGGTGGCCGTCGGGGGCCATCGCGCGAGTCACTCATACATGGAATTAGTGGTGCGCGGCGCCACCGCCAAGATATCGCCGGTCCTGCGCAAGGCAGCCGACATGTCCGGTGGCTTCATCGCAAGTTGCCGCAACCCGGTCCGCGCTTCCTATGTCAAGCAGCACGCGGCGCTCGGTGGCATTTCGCTCGCTCTTGAGCTCGGCCATGCCATCATGGCCGCGGAAGCAAAGGGAGGACGCGCGGTGATCGATTCTATCTGCCGCACTACGTCAGGCAAGATTCTCGGCACCGGTACGGTCACGCGCAAGGCAGTTACATACACTGACGGGGCGTTCGATATCGGAACGATCACGATCCGCTGCGGTCAGCGCGACTTTGTGCTGCACGTCATGAATGAATATATGGCGGTTGAGGAAAGTAATTCGCGTCTGGCGACGTTTCCCGATGTGATCACGACATTGGATTCCAATGGCCGGCCCGTCAGCGTCGGGTACATCCGCGACAGTGCCGAGCTTTCGATTTTCCACATCAATAAGTCGCATCTGCCGCTGAGTTCATCAGTCAAGGATCCGTCCGTATATCCGGTGGTGGAAGCGTCGCTCGGAATTCCGATCGCGCGTTATGCTCTCGGGTGAAATGCGATGAAAGAGCAATTCACCGTCACCTCGGGAGCCAACTTGCGCTGCCGCGGCTGGCGCCAGGAGGGCCTGTTACGGCTCCTGGAAAACGTGCTTGCGGTCGGCGAAGACCCCGACAACCTCGTGGTCTATGCCGCGCTCGGCAAAGCAGCGCGCGACTGGCCTTCCCACAGCAAGATCGTTGAGACCTTGCGGACAATGTCCGACGACGAAACGCTCATCGTTCAATCGGGCAAGCCGATCGGCCTGCTCAAGACGCACGACAAAGCTCCCATCGTGATCATGGCGAATTGCAACATGGTCGGACAATGGGCGAACGCCGAGAACTTCTACAAATGGCAAAAGCAGAATTTGATCTGTTGGGGCGGCTTGACGGCCGGCGACTGGCAGTACATCGGCTCTCAAGGGGTGATCCAGGGCACGTATGAAATTTTCATGCGGATTGCGGAACAGCATTTTGCCAACGACCTGAAAGGGCGATTCATCCTGACCGCGGGACTTGGCGGAATGGGAGGTGCGCAACCGCTCGCCGGTCGAATGGCCGGCGCCGTTATTCTTTGCGTGGAGATCGACGAGGAGCGCATTGCCAAACGCCTGGCAAACGGTTTCCTTGATCGCCGGGCCGGCGATCTCGATGACGCTCTCGCATTGATCGAGTCAGCGAAGATTGAGCGCCGTCCGCTTTCGGTTGCTGTTTCTGGAAATGCCGCCGACATCTACGAGACCCTGCTCGCCCGGCGTATAATTCCAGATGTCGTCACCGACCAGACCTCGGCGCACGATCTGCTCTACGGCTATATCCCTTCAGGCCGAAGTCTCGCCGATGTGCGCCGGATGCGGCGCGACGATCCGAGCACGCTGATCAAGGAGAGCCGGGATACCATCGTCCGTCATGTGCGGGCGATGCTGGGCTTCAAGCACGAGGGTGCAACCGTTTTCGACAATGGCAATCTGATCCGCACGCAGGCGCGCGAGGGCGGAGTTGAGAATGCATTCGATATTCAGATTTTTACCGAAGCGTATCTGCGCCCGCTATTCACGCGCGCAATAGGCCCCTTCCGTTGGATTTCGCTCACCAATGAGCGCGACAATATCCGCAAAATCGACGACTATCTGCTCGACGCCTTTCCTGAAAACCACATCCTCACCAATTGGGTGGCCTTGGCGCGTAAATATGTGCCGTTCGAAGGCCTGCCGGCGCGGATCGCCTGGCTCGGACACGGTGAGCGCACCAAGCTGGCCCTTGCCGTCAATCGGATGGTGCGCGAGGGCATCCTCTCCGGCCCTATCGCGTTTACCCGCGATCACCTCGACGCCGGTGCCATGGCGCATCCCAACATTATGACCGAGCGGATGCGTGACGGTTCCGACGCCATCGCCGATTGGCCGCTGCTCAATGCGATGGCAATGTGCTCCTCGCAGGCCGATCTCGTCGCCATCCATTCCGGCGGCGGCGGCTATTCCGGTTATATGACCAGCGCCGGAGTGACCATCATTGCCGATGGAACGAACGAGGCCGACGAGCGCCTCGCTTTGGCGCTGACCAACGATACCAGCCTGGGCGTGATGCGTTATGCCGATGCCGGATATCCGGACGCACTCGATGAAGCCCGCAATAAGGGAGTGCGTCATTTCCAATTGCCATAACGAGGCCGCAGTCCGGGCGACCGTGGCATCGTGCGGTCATGCGCGCTAGAGTGTCGCGTCATTAAGCCGAACCTCGATTAGATCGCGTGCTTGGCCGTGCTTGCCGTCAAGCCTAAGCTACCGATGGGGTTAGGCTAGAAATCCGCTTCAAACCTTGTCTTCGCTCGACCTACACCGGATAGTTCCAATGCGTCACGTCGCTACTATGAGACCGAAGACAGCATGAACCGACCCGCGGGCGTGTCCCGGCAATCGATGCGCGCTTTTACGAACGCTCTCGCCGGATCGGGCGACCTGACTTTCATCGTACCACCGGTAAGCACCGATTTTGAAATCGCTGCTGTCCTTGCCGAAATGGATGCGGGTCCGGCGTTGCGTTTTGAACATGTCACCGGGCACATGATGCCGGTCGTCGGTAACTTGCTCAATTCCCGATCGAGGATTGCAAGCGGGCTCGGTACGACACCGGCGGCGCTGCAAGAGTCGATCATCACCGCGATCGATACTCCGCTGGCGCATCAGCTGGTTGCGTCAGCTCCCTGCCAGGAGCAGGTTATCGCCGATCCGTCGTTGCGGGATGAACTGCCCATACCGCATTTCTTCGAACGTGAGGCCGGCCCATACATAACAGCAGGCGCCATCGTCGCCAAAGACCGGCAAAGCGGTGAAGCCAATTTGTCGATCGCGCGGCTGATGCCGATCGACAAGAATTCGGCGTTTATCGGCATTGCGCCCAATCACCATCTTGCCGCGCTGGCGCGGGCGGCCGCCGCGCGCGGTGAGAAACTGGATATAGCCGTGTGTATCGGCAACCACCCGGCGGTCCTTGTCGCAGCGTGTCTGTACCTGCGTTTGGGCGATGACGAACTGAAGATCGCCGGGGCTTTGCTTGGCGAGCCCCTCGACGTCGCCCGCTGTCTCGGATCTGATCTGCTGGTGCCTGCGCATTGCGAATGCGTGCTGGAAGGTACGCTCGACGTTACGACGCGGGTGCCGGAAGGTCCGGTCAGCGAATTTCACGGCCTCTACGAGGATTACGGTCCAGGTATCTTGGCGACCTTCACTCGCCTGACGCGGCGCGAGGATGCGATGTTCCAGGTGATTCTGCCGGGATATCATCCGGAGCATTGCCTGCTGGGCGGAGTGACGATCGCCGCCGGATTGGCGCGCGGCGCCCGGACCAGCGTGCCGTCGGTGGCGGAAGTCGCGGTCACACTTGGCGGCGCAGGCCGCCTGCATGCCGTGGTTTCACTCCGCGACGCGCACCCGGGCGATGCTCGCAAGGCAGTTTTCGCGATTTGGGCGCTGGTCAATCTGATCAAACAAATTGTTGTGGTCGATGCAGATATAGATCCGTGGGATGCCGTTCAGGTCGAATGGGCCATCGCCACGCGCATGAAGCCTGATCGCGATCTCATTATCGTGTCTGGTGCACGCGCTGACCGTTCCGAGCCGCTAGAGTCGGGTGGCACCGTCACCAAGCTCGCTATCGACGCGACACGGCGCGACGGCGACCGGACGGATTGGGTCATGGCACGGCCGCCGGAGTGGGCGATCAATCGTGCCCGCGAAATGCTGCGTGCCAATATTGCAGCGTTGCAACCGATTGAAGCTTCGTTAAAATCTCACTGATGGAGAGCTCCATGCAAAACATTCATTCGAAGTTTCGCGCATTCACCGCGAAGACCATCGTAGGCGTTGCCGGCGTGCTGGCCGCCGGGCTTCTTTGCTGCTCCACGGCACATGCGCAAATCAAGATTGGATTCCAGGCGCCGCTCACCGGCTTTGCCGCGACTGACGGCAAATCCGCCAAAATCGCCGCCGATATGGCCATCGAGGAAGTCAACTCTGCCGGCGGCGAGTTGGGACAGAAGCTCGAGCTCGTTGCCTATGACGATCAAGCCAAATCCGACCAGGCTATTTTCACCGCCAACAAGTTGATCGGCGAGGATGCAGTCAAGCTCGTAGTCAACGCCAGCTATTCGGCGTCCGGCCGCGCGGCCGCACCGGTGTTTCAGAAAGCCGGCGTGTTGATGATTTCCGCCTACGGCGTGCATCCCGACATCACACGTGCCGGCGACCTGATGTTCCGGCTTGTCCATCTCGGGCCGCCGCAGGGTCACGCTGCGGCGCTGTTCATCGGCAGGGATCTCAAGCTGAAAAAAATCTCGACCATCACCATGGACAACGACTACGGCCAGGCCACGATGGACGGATTTATCGAAGACGCGCCGAAGTATGGAATTCAAGTCGTCAACAAATACAGCTATTCGTTGACCGACCGCCAATTCGGCTCAATCGTGGCCAGCGTGAAACGCGACGAGCCGGACGGCGTCTATGCGACCGGTTACTTCTTCACCGGCGGGCCGCTCGTCGCACAATTGCGTGCCGGCGGCGTTACTGTCCCGATCGTCGGCTCGCAGGCGTTCGATTCGCAAAAGTTTATCGAGATTGCCGGCCCGGCAGCCGAAGGCACCTACATCGTCGACAGCTTCGATCGCGGGCGCAATGACACAGCCCTGCAAAAATTCTTCGCTGAGTTTCAGAAACGGGCGGGCTATCCGCCCGAGAACGTTGCCGCGATCACCTATTCGGCCGTCGTGCTAATGGCGGACGCGATCAAGCGCGCAAACAGCGCTGATCCGGCCAAGGTGGGCGACGCGCTCGCCGCCACCAAGAACTTTCCGGTTCTCACCGGCGATCTGGTCCGCTTTAACAAGCTGCGCGAGGTCGTGATGCCGATCAGCGTCAATGTCGTGAAAGACGGCAAGATGAGCTCTTTCACGAAACTCGGCGACTTGGAGGCGTTTGCGCCGCCGGAAAAGTAATCCGTGTCACGTCGGGCCCGGACACGGCGCTATTTCTCCAGCAATTAGGACCGAGCGGTGTACTACATCGACCTTGGGGTGACCGGCCTAAGCTTCGGATGTATGTACGCCATGATGGCGGTGGGGCTGACCCTCGTCTACGGGCTGTTGCGCATTCTGCATATCGCTCACGCCGCGGTTTTCGCGCTCGGCGCCTATCTGACCGTGCTCGTGGCCAACGCAACGGGAAACATCGGGCTCGGCTTTCTCGCCGCGATCGCGGTGACGCCGCTGTTCGGCATGGGCGTTTATCGGCTGCTCTATGAGCCGTTGCTGCGCTATCGGCCAGACGTGCCGATGATCGCTTCGGTCGGACTGCTCGTTTTGATGCAAGATGCCTTCCGCATCGCATTCGGCGAACAGGGCGTGACGTTCCACAGCAACCGCTATGCCTTTATGATTTTTGACCTCGCCGGCGTGAGGGTGAATGCGGTGCAGATCGCGATCATCGCTTGCGCCATTATCGTGTTTGTGGGACTGCATCTTTTCACGACGCGTTCGCGCATCGGCATCGGTTGGCGCGCCACGGTGTCACGCCCGAAGATCGCCACAAGCTTCGGAGTGGATGCAATAAAGGTGCGCTACCTAAATTTCGCCATTGGCTCGGCGCTGGCAGCGTTGGCGGGCGGTCTGGTTGGGATGTTGAACAACCTCGTCGATCCGGCGATCGGCTACGTCGTTAGCTATAAGGCGCTGGCCATTATCGTACTCGGCGGGTTGGGCAGCGTGCGCGGCACTTTGATCGCGAGCCTGGTTCTCGGAATGGTCGAGACCTACGGCACGATTTTCATGGGCGCTTGGCTTAACCGCGATGCGATTGCGTTCGTCGCCCTGATTGCATTGCTGATGATCCGGCCGCAAGGATTCACCGGGGCACGCACCGCATGAGCGCGTATGAAATCAGCGTGCTTTCGGTGATCGGTCTCAACGTAATGCTGGCGGTCAGCCTGAATATAATCAGCGGCTTTTGCGGCCAGGTCAGCCTGGGCCACGGAGCATTTTACGGGGCCGGCGCCTATGGGGCGGCGCTCACCATGATCGCCTGGTCGAGCGTGCCACTATCGCTCTTCATGGGGACAGCCGTTGGCGCGGTATTCGGCTTGATTGTTGGCTTTGCCTCCCTGCGTGTGCGCAGCGACTTTCTTGCAGTGACCACGATCGGGGTGAATTTTCTTTTCACCGGCTTCGTGCGCAAACAATCATGGCTCGGCGGCGAGATGGGCATCAGCGGAATTCCCGGATCCGGCCTGAGCAGTACCGGCAATATGATCATGATCCTTGTGTTCGCTGCTCTCACGATTGCCATAAGTTTTTATATCAGCCGTTCCTGGATGGGCTTCGCATTCCGCGCGGTCAGCCAGGACGAGGACGCCGCGGCCACGCTCGGCATCAATTCCGGCGCGTACAAGCTCGCCGCATTCGGTATCGGCACGGCACTGGCAGGGCTCGCCGGCGGGCTCTATGCCTTCTTTACGCAATTCATCACCGCCGACACCTTCGACTTCATTCTTTCAGTGATGCTAATGGCGATGGTAGTGATCGGAGGAATTGGATCGACCACCGGCGTCGTCGTGGCGGCAATTGCCTTGACGTTACTCCCGGAAGCTATCCGCTTCGTCAACGACTACCGCCTCCTCGTTTTCGGCGGTCTGCTGGTGTTGGTGATCCGCCTCGCGCCAGGCGGCATAGCCGACTTGACGAGACGCTTTGTCATCCCGGCAGCCAAGGCATGACCGGCATCCTGGACCTCGACGACATTGCCGTGCGCTTCGGCGGCGTTCGTGCCGTCGACGGGGTGACCCTCTCGGTCGCGCGCGGCGATTTTATCGGCCTGATCGGACCGAATGGCGCCGGCAAGACGACACTTATTCGCCTGGTCGCCGGAATCATCAGGCCCGATCGGGGACGGATTGTCCTGGATCAGAAGGACGTCACGAAAGCCTCCACGGCGTCGCGGGTGCGCAAGGGACTGGCGCTGACCCACCAATTGGTGCGGCCGTTCCGCGAAATGACGGTCCTCGAGAATGTCGCGTTGGCCGCCGGCTACCGGCGCACGTCAAACCCGCTACGCGCGGCGCTGCTCGTTGAACGGCGGCCTGAGTATGAACGCGCCGCGGCCCTCCTCATCCGCGTCGGCCTCGCCGGCACCGAACGCAAGCTCGCCGGCTCGTTGCCGCTCGGCCAAATGAAGCGGCTCGAAGTTGCACGCGCGCTCGCGCTTGATCCACACATTGTTCTTTTCGACGAGCCGCTGGCTGGCTTGAACCAGGCCGAAGCCGCGCGGCAAATAGAGACGATTACCTCCATTCATGCGCAAGGGATCACCGTGGTTCTGGTCGAGCACAATCTCGAAGAAGTGTTGCGCAGCTGCAAGCGACTCATTGTGCTCAACGACGGGCGCGTAATCGGCGACGGCGACCCGGAGTCGGTCATAGCTGACTCCGGCGTTCAGGAAGCCTATGTCGGGAGCGGAACGGGGACGTATGCTCTTCATTGAAAATCTCCAATGCGGATACGGATTTGTGCACGCGGTGCACGACGTTTCGTTCGACGTCGATGCCGGCTCCATCCTCGCGCTTTTGGGGCCTAACGGAGCTGGCAAAACCTCGACCATCATGGCCGTCATGGGCCACGTCGATATTTACGCCGGACGCATCCTGTTCGACGGCGCCGAGATCACACATCGCCGCGCCGTTGATCGGGCCGCGCTTGGCATCGCGCTGGTGCCCGAAGGCCGCCAGCTCTTTTCCGACTTGACCGTCGATGAAAACCTCAGCGTCGGCGGCTATACCCGACCCTTGCGCGACGATGCCGACAAACGCGACAGGATTTTCGGCTACTTCCCGCGCCTCTACGAGCGTCGCACGCAACTGGCCGGGTCGCTGTCCGGCGGCGAACAGCAGATGCTGGCTATAGGCCGCGCCTTGATGGCCGAACCACGACTGCTTTTGGTCGATGAATTGTCGCTCGGGCTCATGCCCAAGATGGTGGACATCTGTCTGGAGGTTCTAGTCAGCCTGAAAGGTGAAGGTTTCGCCATTTTGCTGGTTGAACAGAATACCGCCCGCGCCCTCGACGTGGCCGACAGAGTCTGCGTGCTGTCGTCGGGCGTGCAAGCCTTCCAAGGGACGGCAGCGGACGCCAAAGCATCGGGCTCGATGTTTACGACTTTTCTTGGATCCGGTGGTCAGTGATCAGATCGAGCGACAAGGTCAGTAGAGCGAACATCACCTTTCCGTACATTTGCTGGCTGCGGTCTTTCCCTTCGGATTATCTGCACCTCTACTCTTCGCCCAATGGAAAGCCAGCATACGGACCAATCCATATTCGTTGAATCCCCTCTCCCATGCGGGTTCGTCAGCAGCGCCGATTGGGTTTGCATGGCTTCGCCAAGTAGCGTCCCGCTATTACCACGCGCCGCGGTCGCGAAGCTCGCAGGCGATGTGGTTTCCTAACGAGTGAGCGATTAAGCCGCCGTCGCTTCGACAATTCGTTCGGTTTCGCCGGCCGTTGGTCGCACCCCTGAGGGCGCCCAGCTGGGTCGCGCCTTAACCCGCTCCATGAACGCTCCGATACGCGGAAAGCGCTGATAAAGGTCGGCAACGCCGACCACGGGGAACATGTCAATGCGCGGCGCCAGCGCGATATCGGCAAGCGTGAACCGGTCGCCGCACAGCCACGTGCGGCCGTCAGCCAAGCGATCGTCCATCTCAGCCATCTTCTCCAGCATGACGTGTTGTCGGTCAGCAATAACGTCCTCGTCGCGCGGCGTGGTCAGTACTTTAGTGGCAAAGCGGATGTAAGCTTCGTTCTTGGTCCGCTTCGATATCTCCACGCGCAAATTCTCCGGTGTGAAGCCGGCGCTCTGCAGTCGCTCTTTGGCGAAGGTCTCATAGGCCGCATCACGGAAAGGCTTGCCAAAGTCGTTCTCGAACGCGAACCACATCCGCATCTGCGCCCGGCCGTAGGTATCGTTGGGGACGAGCGGCGGGTTCGGAAAGACGGCGTCGATGTATTCGTTGATGACGTTGGATTCGAATATGGCTTTGCCGTCGTAAACGAGCGTAGGGACCAGGCCGGTCGGATTAAGCTTGAGATAGGCGGGAGACTTCTGGTCCATCAAACCGAGATTGAGCCATTTGATTGTGAACGGCAGCCCCTTTTCGAGGAGGCACATCCTCACCCGCCGCGGACTCGGCGCGCCGGCGGCGTCATAAAGAACGAGTTCGGGCATAGTGTTTTCTCTCCCTGACGCTGTCGTTTCAAGCCACCGCGATGGCCGACTTCGCCCCCGCGCCTTCATAGTCGTAGCTCGCCATCAAATCCTCGACGATTTCGTTGAAGGCGGCCCAATCGGTCTCGCGGAAGGAATGGTTGCGAATGATGAACGAGGCGCCGGCATAGAATTTCTCGTATTGCTGATGCCGGCCGGCGAATTCCGATCCGACCATGTCCCAGGCAAGCTTGAACAGCTTCATACGCGTGAGCGCGTCGGATTGCGGGGTCTGCCAAAACGCCTGAAACTGTCGCGCCAAATCGGGATCGTCCATGACAGATACATTTGCAGGCATCTGAAAGATCGCGCCGCCGCACAGTTCGCGCAAGTCGTCGACGAACTTGCTGTAGTTCTGCGTGCACCATTCCAACGCGCCATACATCATGCGGCGGTTGAAGCAGACATAGCCCTCCGGCCCGCCAGGCCAGCTTTCAAAGGCGTTGATCTGGCCGTTGACCATGCCGGCGATCATCGCCTCCTGTGCCGAGATGCGGCCCAGCGTCTCCTTTACGGCCGGAACCTGGTCGGCGCCGCTCGCTTGAGCGATCCTGCTGCAAAGACCGGCCAGCAGCCGCATCTTCGACCAGTAGCGAACGTTCGATTGATGATTGCCGAAGCAGTGGCTCGGCGTCTTAACATAGATGTCGCGGGAAAGAAGCGCGTCGTCATGCACGAATACCCGCTCCCACGGCACCTTGACCTCGTTGCAAAGCAACATGCTGTCGGTCTCGTCGTAGCGATAGGCCAGCGGGGAATCAAATTCGGAGGCGCAGTTGATCTCCATCGGCTGCCGCGACCAGAGCTGTAGCCCAGGCGCGTTGCAGGGGATGGCGCAAGTAATCGCTTCCTTCTGCTGGTCCGGCGCCAGCGGGATTACGTTGCCGATCCAGATTTCGTTGGCGAACACGGCGCCGGTGGCGAGCATTTTCATGCCGGAGATCACGACGCCGGTATCGTCCTCGCGGACGACGCGCAACGTCGGCACCGGGATGTTTTGGCGATGATAGAATTCCGGATTGCGCGCCGCCTGCGGCGGCACCACGGCATAGACGGTGTAGATATCGTTGTCGCGGATATGGCGGTAGTAGGCGAGCAGATTGTCGGCGTGGCCGCAGGGGGGTTTCAACTCATCGGGCTTCATCGCCATGCCGGTAACAAAAGACGCCACGTGATCGGGCGAACGGCCGAACATGCCGTAGGTTAAATCGGCGATACGGCGATGACCGACCATGCGCCGCTGCAAATCTTCGCGCGAACGCGCGCGCAGAAAATAGATCGCGTGGCGGCCGCCGTCTTCCTCGAACGTCATCGCATCACGTAAGGCAGGATCGGCCTTCATGTCGTAGAGCGCCGCCACGGTCTTGGCGGCATTGCGGAACGCCGGATGCCGCGTCACATCTTCGACACGCTCCGATCCGATATAGACGATGCGTCCGTCGCGGATCGATTCGAGGTGCTCAGCGCCTGTGCGCAGCATGTTGGAGACCTCCGGTTATCAGATGGCGCCCATGAATGATCAGCCTTCGGGGTAAAAGTGTGTTTCCAGCAGCAGACAGCCGGTCTCCGACTTGAACGGCCCGTGATACACGCCGGGCGGTCGAACGGCATAGGTATAGCCCTGGAACTTCTCGCCGCCTTTGCCCTGCTCGTCGTTGCCGACGATCAAATCGCCCGACACGAGGAAAACCTCCTCCCAATATTCGTGGACGAACGGTTTGGTCGTGTAGGTGCCGGGCGCAAAGCGCAACAACCGCGTGCGGTTGCCGCGGCGCGCTTTCTCATCGAGATCGCCAGCGATGATCTTCTGCTGAATGCCCGCCGGATAACCAGGCGGCGTGTGCCAGCCGTCATTCATGTCGAGGGCGTGGAATTCCTTATGTCCCTTGTCGAAAAACCCCATCGTCGTCTCCTAGCCTTGTTCGGGCAGCGTTTTTACCCGATAGCTGTGCGCGATCCTTCGCCCCAGCACCGGATCGTCCAATTCCATCTCGAATGTTTCCGCCGGCGTAATGCCGCCGTGGACGGCGAGCGTGCCGCAGAACATGGCGGTGCCGGCGGCGAGGCGTTCGCCTCCGCCATAAAGCCGGAACAGCTCGTTGAGCGGCCGCGTCGCCGCGACCGAGCCCTCCTGGTAGAGACGCCGCTCGCCGTTGACGCCGACATAGGATCGCAGCACCAGGGCATCCCAGTGTGGCTCCACGTCCTCCAGCCGCCAGATTTCACGGCTAACCGGTTTGGCGCACATCTGCTTGGAGAGGGAGACGCCGACGGTTTCAGCCTTGCGGTCGGTATGATCCGACCCGAGGCCGACGAAGATGCCATCGTCGAAAGAATAGGCGACACACTCGACCTCTCCGCTCGAATGATCGCCCAGCACTTCGATAGTGTCGTCGGTTGTCAACAGCGACGCCGCCACCCGGTAGAAAATCGGCGTGCTTTTGGGCCGCTTCACGCCGATCGCCTCGAGCTCGCGGATATGTTTTTCGAGGGCCGCTACGTCGCGGCCGGTCCAGCCGGCGACGACGAGTTGGCGGACGCGATGGACGTCGAGTGTTAGCTGGGGATGCACGTCCCCTCCTCCATCAAACAAATTGCGATGGGCTGGCCGCCGCCCTCTCCGTCAACCGCCGGCCGGATAATGGGCCAGCAGGTTCCACTTACTGTCCTTCATTTCGATCACGTAGGCGGGCTTGAGCGCGTCGCCATTCGTGCCGAAGGAGATCGGCCCCTCCAAAGCCGGAAAGTCCTTCATCTTGCGCAGCTCGTCACGGATAGCCGTGCGCTCCGCCGCGAGCTTTCCCGGATCGCCCGTCACCTGCGCCGTCTTCATGGCCTGGGCGTAGATGAGCACGATGTCGTAGGTCGCGGCGTCGAATTGCGCCGCCGCGGTGCGATCGATGCCTGCCGCCTTTGCACGCTGGATGAAGTCGGCCTCGAATTTCTTGGTGCGGTCGTCCAACGCGCCATAGAACGTCGTCGGTATTGTCGTTCCATCGCCCGCCGCGCCCATCAGCCGAGGCAGTTCCGGATCGGCGATCGTCGACCCGGCGACGAGCCTGCCCTTGCCGCCTTGACGCCGCAGCTCTTGAGCAAGGCGCGTCGCCGGCTCGGGACCGGAGCCAACGCCGATGAGGTCGGTCGGATTGGCAACGAGTTGCGAAACCTGTGGCGCCAGATCGAACGCCTGGCTCTGGAACGTCACGCTGAGCTTGATATCGGTGCCGGCTTTTTTCATCACGTTGGGCAGCACGACCTCGCCCATCGTCTTCGAGACCACGTCATCCGTGGCATAAGCAAGCGCCGCGGTAGCGGTGGAAAAATTGTGTTCCTTGAGCGCCCGCATCACGAGGCTGAAGAGGTAGCCTTCATCGGAAGTGTTGC
>Ga0302326_10020228_pt1 | contig 13711 bp, 12 predicted proteins | sample Palsa_T0_3_FD_202264 | JGI IMG/M metagenome (GOLD analysis project Ga0302326, IMG submission 202264) | Peat permafrost microbial communities from Stordalen Mire near Abisko, Sweden - Palsa_T0_3 | ecosystem: Environmental > Terrestrial > Soil > Palsa > Peat permafrost | place: Sweden: Abisko... | reverse complement strand
GCTTATCCTGAGCTTTATTCGCCAACTCGCGGAGTACGAGAAACTATCGCACCTGGTGGTGGCGACCGAAGCGCACATTCGCGAGCACGTGTTCGGCGCGAATCCAGTCGCCGAGGTGCTGATCGCGCACTGGGACGAAAACCCGGTGGGATTCGCACTGTACTTGCGCAATTTCTCGACGTTTCTGGGACAAGCCGGGATCTACCTGGAAGACCTTTTTGTGGAGCCGGAACAGCGCGGCAAAGGGATCGGAAAAGCGCTGTTAATTCGTCTCGCGCAGATCGCTATCGAACGCGGCTACGGCCGCCTGGAATGGGCCGTGCTGGATTGGAACACGCCGTCGATTGAGTTCTATCGCAGCCTGGGCGCGGTTTCCTTGGATGAATGGACCGCGTACCGTTTGACGGGCGACGCGTTATCGCGGCTCGCTCTGAGTGACCGGCGCCGGACGTAGCTGCGCGTCCTCCAGACGCTTGGCCTCCTGATACGTGAAAACCATGCGGTGAATCACGGTCACGTTGGAGAGCACGGCGATCACCCACAGCACCGGCGCCATGCGGTCGAACAATGCGCCAATGATGAACAGCACCACGCGCTCGGGGCGTTCCATGAACCCGACCTTGCAACTTGGGATGGTGTTTTCGGCCCGGGCGCGCGTATAGCTCACCATCACCGATCCGGTCATCACGATGGCGGTCAGCACCACGTAGAACGGCCGGTTGATAGTGCCGTAGTAAACCAGCAGGCCCATTAATAACGCGAGATCGGAGTAACGATCCAGTACCGAATCGAAAAATCCGCCAAAACGCGTGACTCGATTAGTTTCCCTAGCCACGCGCCCGTCCACCATATCGAACAATCCGGCGCCGATGATTACGAAACCGGCCGAGCGAAATTGCCCTGCGGCCAGCAGAACGGCGGCCACGATATTGATGACAAGTCCGAGAAAGGTGAGAACGTTGGGGTGGATTTTCGAGAGAGCGAGTCCGTGGACGATCAGGCGAATTACCTTGTTGCACGCGACGCCGATCGCGCGGGTGTATGTCATGCCGTTCGGCCCCTTCCGATTCTAGCTCGAAACCGGATCATGGAGTCCTATGAAGACATTACCTGACATCGTGGATGGTAATCAATTGTATAATTTCCATCTCGCGAACACCGCCGGGAATCTGCACTTTTACGGTATCGCCTACCTGTTTGCCGATCAAGCCGCGGCCGATCGGCGAGGTAGTCGAGATGCGGCCCTGGGCCACGTCAGCCTCTTCGCTGGTGACCAGATTGTAGGTGATCTCCTCTTCCTTGGTGAGATCCAGCACGGTGACCGTGGACCCAAGGCCCACGCGGTCGCGCGGGATGCGCGCCATATCCACCATGGAAAGCTCGCGCAGCCGTGCCCGAACCTGGCCAAGCCGCATATTGACGATGCCCTGCCGCTCCTTGGCGGCGTGATATTCGGCATTTTCGCTCAAATCGCCGTGAGCGCGGGCCTTCGAGATCTCGCGCGGGAGGTCGACGCGCAGTTCGTTTTCCAGCGCCGCCAGTTCGTCTTCAAGTTTCTTCTTCAGATCCAGCATTCGGCAACTGCCTACATTATACGGCTGGATTTAGGGGCTGCGAGGCCTGGCCGTTCAAAGAGCTCCACCACCACGTCGCCGAAGGACCCCAATCGTTCCCGGTGCCACGCCGAATATTCCGGCCGCACCGAAAACCAGTTTCGCCAAAACCGAACGCTGCTGGAGCTTCCATAGATGAGGAAGCGTCCCGAAGCGGGAATCGGGCCCTCAGCCAAGCCAGTCACATAGCGCTCGGCTTCCGGCGAGTCGTCGAAAGGGAGCAAATACGTCTTGCCGCGAAATGGATAGACGGGCAGGTGGCAATAGAGGAAACCGGGCAGCGCGTAGGAAGGCTGCCAAACCGGCGGCCGGGCTTCAATGAACGGGCTGGGGCAGAGCACGGGCGTGTCGGGATTGCCGCTGGCCCATTGATCGACGGTGTGGGCGGCCATGCGCCAATCCGAGCCGTGGTGCATCGGCCAGGGCTGGCTCCATTGGCCCAGCAACAGAAGCACGCCAGCGGCGAACGCGAGCGTGAGCGGCTTCCAGTGGGCGGCCGGAATGAAATGCGCTGCAGCCCAGGTAGCCACTAGAGCCGCCCCGGGCAATCCGATATAAAGATAGCGTGCGACGAACATGCTGCTGCCCGTGACCCTGGAGACGGCAAACAGCGCGAGCGGCTGGATTAGCCACCAGGCCGCGATAAGGATCAGCCCACTGTCGACTGAAAACGCTCGCGCGCGAGGCCACCGGAACAAGCGGCTCAGGACAAAAGCTCCTCCGCCGCAGATGAGGACAAGGCCGAACTTGAGCGAAATGCGAAGGTCCCGGAAGGTTGGAAGCGCGACAATGACGTGAGCCGTGGCCTGGCGAAAAAGATGCAGCGCGTCGAGCACTACCGGAAGCAGGGCAATACCGAGCAATGCGAAGATCACGATTGTGGGAAACCAGCCCTTGCGTGTTTCATCCCTCGATAAGCGAACCAGCGCGTAAAATGCCAGCACGATATAGAACGGCCAAAACAGCAGATGGACGCGCCACACCAGGGCCGCGAAAATGACGAACAACGCCGCATCCCACCAACGGCCCGAATCCAGCCAGTGGATCAGGAACAACAAGCTAGCAGCCGCAAGGCACGTGCCCAGCGCGTAGGGACGGGCATCGGCTGCCTGGTCGTTGAAGCCGCGCATGGATAGGCAGGCGAAGACCGCAAACCAGGCTGCGTCTGGAGCGACCAGCCGGGCGGCTAGACGGGCGATGAGGAACAAAGCCATGCCCATCAACAAGATCGAAGGCAGCCGGCAGGAAATCTCGGAGAAACCGAGCAGCGCTTCAGCGGCTTGAGGCAGGCGGTAGTAGATGGAATCGGGCACCTGCGGCGCCACGGCGAACGACGGATGGTGGGGCCCATGATGTACTACAAACACAGTGGCCATCTCGTCCACCCAGAGGCTCGAAGGCAGCGGCATCAGCCACAGGCGCGTGATGCAGGCGGCCAGCAAGAGGGCGAGCAGCCAAGTGTTTTTAAGGGCTTTGCTGGGGGCTTTGGGAGAAATCGCGCCTCAATGTTACAATAAAACTGAGGCATCAGCAAATTCCCCTATGGCATTCAAACCAGCTTTTGCGCAAGGCGCGCAGATTGAGCATTCGAAATACGGCCTTGGTTCGGTGACTTCCTGCACGGAAGAATACATCGTGATCAAATTCGACGATCACGGGGAAAAGAAGTTCGTGCTTGCCATCGCATTGACGGCGTTGAAGAAGAGCGATCGCCAGCCGCCGGTGGAAAAGCGCCGCGCCGCCCGCAAGAAAGCCGCTCCCGCAGCCGCCGCGAAATAGTTTACACGGGACACAGGTCTTGGCCGGTATCCCGCGCTTGACTTGACCGGTTATGCGGTCGGGACCTTGATTTTTTCCCGCTGCTCGCGCAGCACTGCCTTGCGGCTCAATTTGATCTTGTTCCCATCCAGCGCCAGCACCTTCACCAGGATCTGATCGCCTTCCTTGAGCTCATCGCGCACGGCCTTGATCCGGTTTTCCGAAATCTCGCTGATGTGCAACAGGCCGTCGGTGCCGGGGAAGATTTCGACGAACGCGCCGAATTCCGCCAGCCGCACCACTTTTCCGAGATAGGTCTTACCCACTTCGGCCACCGCGCAGATATCGGTGACGCGCTGGATCGCGAGTTTGGCCGATTCGCCGTCGGAAGCGAAAATCTTCACCGAGCCGTCGTCCTCGACGTCGATTTTGACTCCGGTCTCATCAACGATGCTGCGGATCATCTTGCCGCCCGGCCCGATGAGATCGCGGATCTTATCGGTCGGAATCTGAAGCGTATAAATGCGCGGCGCATACTGCGACATCTCGCTGCGCGGGGTGGCGATCACGGCCACCATCTTGTCCAGGATGAACAGCCGGGCGCGCTTGGCTTGAGCCAGCGCCTCCTTCATTATCGCGGTAGTGACGTTGGGGACCTTGATGTCCATCTGCAGGCCCGTGATGCCCTGGTGCGATCCGGCGACTTTGAAATCCATGTCGCCATAGTGATCCTCGGCGCCCGCGATGTCGGTGAGGATGGCGTAGTCCTTGCCTTCCAGCACCAACCCCATCGCAATGCCTGCAATAGGATCGGCAATCGGAACGCCCGCATCCATGAGCGCCAGTGTCCCGCCGCACACGCTTGCCATGGAGCTCGAACCATTCGATTCCAGGATGTCGCTGACTACGCGTAGCGTGTAAGGGAACGTTTTGTCATCGGGGATAACGGCCGCGATGGATCGCTCGGCCAGCGCGCCATGTCCAATTTCGCGGCGTCCCGCTCCGCGCATGAATCCCACTTCGCCCACGCTGAACGGCGGGAAATTGTAATGCAGCATGAAGCGCTTGGAGGTTTGGCTAAGATCGAACATCTCGATGCGCTGTTCGTCGTCCTTGGTGCCGAGCGTGACGGTGACCAGGGCCTGCGTCTCGCCGCGCGTGAATAGCGCCGAGCCGTGCGTGCGGGGGAGCACGCCCACTTCGCAATCGATATTGCGGATTTCGTCGAACGCGCGACCATCCGGCCGCCGCTTCGCCTTCAGCATTTCATCGCGGAAGATGCGCTCCTTCAAATGGTCGAACAGCTCTTTCGCTTCGGCTTGCTCTTCGGCGGGCAGCGCCTCTACCACTTTCTTCTTCGCTTCGTGAACGCGATGGTAGCTTTCGAGCTTGGGATACTTCTTGGTATCGAGAGCGTCGGTCAGCTCCTTGCGGATCTGCGATTCGATTTTCGCGTACAGCTCCTTGTTCGTGGCCGGAGGCTCGTAGTTCCACTTCTTCTTGCCAACCTTGGCGGCCAAGGCGCGGATGCCTTCGCCGATCTTCTTGCAGCAAGTGTGGCCGTACTCGATGGCCTGCAGCACTTCCTCTTCGGTGGCATGCTGGGCGCCGGCTTCCACCATGACGATGCCTTCTTCGGTGCCCGCGACCACGATGTTGATTTTGGCCTCGCGCGTTTCGTCGTAGCTGGGGTTCGGTTTCAGCTTGCCACCGACCAGGCCCACCCGCACGGCGCCCAGCACGTGGTGGAAGGGGATGTCGGAGATCGCGAGCGCCGCTCCGGCGCCTACGATGGCCAGCGTGCTCGGGTCGCGTTGCGGATCCGCCGAAAGCACCATGGCGATCACTTGCGACTCGTTCATGAAACCTTCCGGGAACAGCGGCCGGATAGGCCGGTCAATCAAGCGGCTGGTCAGGATCTCCTTCTCCGAAGGCCGCCCCTCGCGCTTGATGAAGCCGCCGGGAAACTTGCCCGCGGCGTAAGTATATTCTCGATAATCGACGGTGAGCGGGAAAAACGCGGCGCCCGCCTTGGGCTCCTCATTCGCGCAAGCGCTCACCAAAACGACGGTATCCCCGGAGCGGACCACGACGGCGCCATTGGCCTGCTTCGCGATCTTGCCTGTCTCCAGGGTAATTTTTTGACCATCCAGGTCAATCTCTACGGTATGTAGCATCTGAAATTCCTTTTAATCCAGGCAACGCTTTCCGCCTCGCCTGCTTTTACGCAACGCGCACAACGGAACCCGGCGGCAGCACTTCTGATTCATCTGACGCCGCCGCGCCCTGTGCGCTTCCTACGATTAAGAGGAGACTTTGGAGTGAATGAAACTGCGGGAACGCCGCCCACCGGGGCGGTTTACCTGACCTGGGAGCACCTAACGGCGGATGCCCAGGCTTAGAATCAGGCTCTTGTATCTTTCCGGGTTACGGCTTTTCAGGTATTTCAAAAGGCGACGGCGCCGCGCGACCATCGACAACAATCCCCGGCGGGAATGATGATCTTTGAGGTGCGTCTTGAAATGATCCTGGAGTTGCAGAATGCGCTGACTCAGGATTGCTACCTGTACTTCTGGCGAACCGGTGTCGGTCTTGTGAACGCGGAACGTTGCAACTACCTGCTGTTTTGAATCGGTCGCCAAAGCCATGCTCGAATCGATACTCCTCGTCTTACCTTAATCTTTTTTGTCCTTCACAGGATAGCACAAACCACGCGCGGCGATTTTAGGAGCTGAAGGCCGGATCTGTCCGAAGATGGGATTCCCCCGTCCCGCATCCGCTGCGGTATCGCAGCCTTGTCACACGTTCCGTCAACACTTTATAGTTGGCCCGCGGTGTGCATACCAGACAGAGCGATGTCTCCTTTTTTCTCCGATCTCCGGCACTCCTTGCGCATGCTTCGGAAGAGTCCCCTGTTCACATCGGTCGCGATTGCGTCCCTGGCACTGGGCCTGGGAGCAAATACCGCGATTTTCGGCCTGCTCGACCAGGCTCTGCTGCGTCCCCTGCCGGTGAAGAAGCCGCACGAACTGGTGCTGGTCACCTCTCCCGGCGTCAATCGCGGATCGTTTACCGGCGATAATAGCGACCGCCTCTTCTCGCGTCCGCTGTACCTCGATCTGCGCGACCGCAATCAGGTTTTTTCGGGCTTGATCGCACGGGCTCCGGAGTCGGCCAATCTCGTGTATCAAGGGCAAAGCGAAGCGGTGAACACGGAGCTGGTCACGGGCAATTTCTTCGACGTATTAGGCATCCGGCCCGAACTGGGGCGGCTCCTATCGGCCCACGACGATGTGATCAAGAACGCGCAGCCGGTGGTCGTGCTGGGCTACGGATATTGGACGCGGCGATTTGGCGGAAATCCCAGCATCATCGGTCAGCCCGTGCGTATCAACAATTCGCTGATGACTGTGATCGGCGTTGCGCCGCGCGATTTTTTCGGGATCGATGTCGGCCGGGTGCCGGACGTTTACGTTCCACTCGCGATGAAAACGGCGGTGACCCCCACTGCCGATGGCTATGACGACCGCACGTTCCATTTCCTGCACATCCTCGGGCGTCTCAAGCCTGGGGTGACCATCCAGCAGGCCAACGCTTCCCTGCAGGTGCTTTACAAGCCGATGCTGGACGCCGATCTGGCCGTCATGACCGGGAACATTTCGAAAAGGTTCCGCGACCGGTTCCTGGCCAAGGTCATGCTGCTCCAACCCGGCTATAACGGCGTGCCCACGTTTCGCGAGAATGCCGGAACGCCGCTCTACATTTCGATGGCGATGGTCGGGCTGGTGCTGCTGATCGCTTGCGCGAACGTTGCGAATCTTCTGGTGGCGCGCGGCCTCGGCCGGCAGAAGGAGATTGCCATCCGGCTGGCCCTGGGAGCATCCCGCAGGGACATCGTCCGGCAGCTGCTGGCCGAAAGCCTGGTGCTGGCGATTCTGGGGGGCTTGGCGGGATTGCTGGTCAGCCTGTGGACTTCGAGCCTGATGGTAGGAAGCATCCCGGGCGCTAACGGGGGCGCCTCCGGTCTCAGTGCGTCGCTCGATCCGCGCACTGTCGCATTCACCTTCGCGCTGGCCCTGCTCACCGGCCTTGGATTCGGGCTGCTGCCGGCCATGCAGTCGACACGTCCGAACGTGTATCCCACATTAAAGGACCAGGGAGGCAGCGTGATCGGCGGCTTCGGCCAGATCCGGTCCCGCCAGGCGCTGGTGGTGGGGCAGGTGGCGCTATCGCTGCTGCTGCTGGTGGGCGCGGGATTGTTCACCCGCAGCCTGATGAATCTGCGCAAGCTCGATCCCGGTTTCCGCACCGCGAACCTGGTGGTATTCAACTTCGATGCATCGCGCAACGGGTATAGCCAGCCTCGAATTCATCAATTGTATGAGGAGATCCAACAACGCCTGGCTGCCGTGCCCGGAGTGGCTTCCGCATCGCTGGCTGAGATCGTCCCCCTTTCCGGAGACGCCAACACGAACTCGATTCACGTTCAAGGTTATGAACCGAAAACGGACGAGAATATGAATCCGAATTTTGATGCGGTCTCGCCGGGATATTTCCGGACCATGGGAATACCTCTATTGGCTGGACGCGATTTCACGTTGCAGGATAAGCTGAGCGCGCAGAAGGTCGCGCTGGTGAACGAGACCTTCGCCAAGCGCTACCTGGGGACGGGAAATCCGCTGGGACGCAGGTTCGGTTACCACGGCCAGGGCGCGGCGGATGTGGAGATCGTCGGCGTCGTGAAGGACGGAAAGTACAACACGCTACGCGATGAAAAGATGAGCTTCATCTACGTCCCGTATCAGCAGGACCCGGATCTCAACTCCATCAGCGCGACCGTTCGCACGCTGGCGCCGCCGGAGACACTGATGCCCGCGCTGCGCCACGAGATCGCCAACATGGATTCGAACCTCGCCATCTGGGATTTGAGAACCATGGATTCGCAGGTGAACACTTCGCTGTTCGCCGAGCGCATGACCGCGATCCTGTGCGCCACCTTCGGGGCGCTGGCGACCGTGCTGGCGTTTATCGGCCTGTACGGCGTGATGGCGTTCTCGGTGGCGCGGCGGACGCGGGAAATCGGCATCCGCATGGCGCTGGGCGCGGGGCGCAGGCGCGTGCTCGGCATGGTGCTGAAAGAAGTTGCGTGGATGTGCCTGATCGGCGTGGGCCTCGGAGTGCCGCTCGCGATCGGCCTCAGCCATTACCTGGTTTCCCAGCTTTACGGCGTGGCTCCCACGGATGCGATGACCCTGCTATTCGCCATATCGACGATGATATGCGTCTCGCTGGTGGCCGGATTCGTACCGGCGCGGCGGGCCGCCGGCATCGATCCGAACATCGCTTTGCGGTACGAATAAGCGCCGCTGCGCGGAGCCCCTCGCGCATCAAAACCGCTGGAATTGTGTTACATTGGGTGTCTTCGGGTTTGTGTCAGTCTACCGTTCCTAACCCTCTCAAACCGAGTGACAGGAGATAGTTTATGAACCTTCGTCCGCTCCATGACCGCGTGCTCGTCAAACGGCTGGAAGAGCAGGAAACCAAGCGGGGGGGCATCATCATCCCCGACAGCGCGAAAGAGAAACCGCAACATGCCGAGGTGGTCGCCGTGGGCAGCGGCAAGCTGCTGGAAGACGGCCAGCGCGCGGCTCCGGACATCCAGGCCGGCGACAAAATTCTGTTCGGCAAATATTCCGGGTCGGATATCCGGATCGATGGCGAGGAGTACCTGATCCTTCGCGAGGACGAAATCCTGGGAGTGTTCGCAAATGAATAAGCTGCTGATCGCAGTGCTTGCGTTCGCCAGTATTGGCACGGCCAGCGCCCAGATCAAGTTCGCCGTGATCAATACGCAGAAGGCGCTGCTCGAAACCGACGAGATCAAAAAGGCTCAATTGGAAATGGAAGCCAAGTTCAAGCCGCGCCAGGATCAAATGGTCAAACTGCAGAAGGAGCTGGAGGACATCCAGGCGCAGTTGAACAGCGGGAAGCTGAACGAGTTGGGCACGCAGGAGCTCACCGCCGAGGGCCAGCGCAAACAGCGTGAGTTGCAACGCAGCCAGCAGGATCTGCAAGAGGACGTGGAGCGGGAGCGCACCGAAATTATTCAGCGCGCCGGAACCCGAATGCAGGAAGTGGTAAAGAAAGTGGCGGAGGAAAAGGGCCTGGACGTCGTGGTGGATTCCGCGAGTACGGTTTTTTTCAAGTCCTCTTTCGAGATCACCGCCGATGCCACGGCGGCTTACAACAAGGCCTATCCCGTGACTCCCGCAGCTTCCGCTGCTGCTCCAAAGCCTGTAAAATAGCGGTAGGCAGATGTCCAGCTACCTGGAAGCCTATGGCGCCGCCGAGCAACATCGCGCCCGGATTGTCGGGCTGTTGAAGAACTGTTCCATCGTGTTGGCCGGCGTATTGATTGCCGGACTTATCCTCTACGCCATTTTTAAGAATCACGCCGAAGAGCGGCAGGCCAAGAATTTCGTCGCGTTGCTGGCGGCCCACAACTATCCAGCCGCGTACGCGCTGTGGGGCTGCACCGAGACGCATCCGTGCCCGCAGTATACATACTCGAAATTTCTGGAAGACTGGGGGCCGAAAAGCGAGCACGCCGGCAATCTAACCGCCGCGGCACTCGGACCTTCGCAATCCTGCGGTTCGGGCGTGTTGATCCGGCTGGATTACAAGGGCTCGGAACCCGTGCCGTTGTGGGTGGAGCGCGATTCGGGGATCATCAGCTTCGCGCCGTGGGCCGAGTGTCCGGGGCGCCATTTGCATTTGGGCGCGTGGCTCAGGTCGCTTTTCAGCGGCGGTTGATGTGGCGCACGCACTCCTGCGTGCCGTGTTCACACTCGTGTGAACACTCTTACCGATATCCGGCGGCCTGCAGTTCGAACAGCTCCGCGTATCGGCCCCCCAGCGCAACCAACTTTTGATGCGTGCCCTGCTCCACCAGTTCGCCGCCGGCCAAAACCAAAATGCGGTCGGCCATGCGAACCGTCGAGAAGCGGTGCGAAATGAGCACGGCCATGCGGTCGCGCGTGAGATCGGCAAAGCGCTGAAAAACTTCGTATTCCGCCCGAGCGTCCAAACTGGCGGTGGGTTCGTCCAGGATCAACACCTGCGCATCGCGCATATAGGCGCGGCCGAGCGCGACCTTCTGCCACTGTCCGGCGGATAGCTCCACGCCGTTTTCAAAACGCCTGCCGAGCATCTGATCGTACCCGCGCGCGAACTGCGCGATCACCGGCTCCGCCAGGCTTTTGCGCGCGGCGCTTTCTACCCGGGTTTGATTCGCGAGCTCTTCAATGCGCCCGAAGCCGATGTTTTCGCGAACCAGCATGTCGTAGCGCATGTAGTCCTGAAAGATGACACCAATCTCGGCGCGCAGGCCGTCCACGTCGTATTCGCGCAGATCGATGCCGTCCAACAAAATGACGCCGCCGGTGGGATCGTACAGCCTTGCGAGCAATTTCACGAGAGTGGTCTTGCCCGCCCCGTTTTCGCCGATCAAGGCGATGCGTTCGCCCGCATCGAAACGAAAGCTGAGCTCCCGAAGCACCTGGTGTTCCGAACCCGGATAAGCAAACGAGACGGCGCGAAATTCGAAGCCGGATCGAATGGGCCGGGGCGCGGGCAAAGCATGCGGCACGGAAACGATGCTGGGCTCCGTTTCAAAGAAATCGAAGAGGTCCTGGATGTAGAGCGCCTGTTCGGCAATATTGTTGAAGCTGGAAAACAGAGTCTCGATCAGCGAGCGCGAACGCGCGAATGCGCCGGCGACGAAGGTGAGGCTGCCCACCGTCATGAGGCCCGCGAGGGTACGGATCAGGATAAGAACATAGGCGCCGTAATAACCCGCTGTCGGCAGCAGGTTCAGCAGCGAACCGGTAACGGCTCGTTTGATAGCAAGGGCCTTGTTTTCCTCATAGAAGCGGTCGAAGAGGGTTCGCGAGCGATCAGCCAGATGCTTGCCAAGGCCGAAAATCTTCACTTCCTTGGCGCTCTGGTTGCTTGCGCCGAGCATGCGCAGATAATCCAGCTCGCGGCGCTCGGGGGTCCAGCGATACAACATGGAATAGGCCAGCATCGCGAAACGCGTCTCGCCAAGGAAAGAAGGAATGACGGCCGCGACGAGAAGCAGCAGAAACCAGGGCGAAAACGACACCACGGCGGCCAACAGGGAGAGCAGAGTAATCAACTGCTGGCCCATTCCGGCGAGGATGCCGAGCATGCCCAGCCGGGCGGCGGTTTGACGCCTGGCCCGCTCCAATTTGTCATAAAACACTGGATCTTCGAAGGAAACCAGGTCCATCCGGTTGGCGTGCTCCATCAGGCGCAGGCTGACATGGTTGGTAAACTTGTCGCCCAGGAGGCTGTCTGAAAGGTTCACGGCGCGCGATAGGAGGTCGCTCAGGACGGCCAAGGCGATCTCGTAGGCCAGGTAGACCCAAATTTGGTGGGGGTCAACTGCACGCCCCTGGATCGCGCGGACGACCTGGTCGATGATCAGCTTCCCAACCCACAGCTGAGCGACCGGGAGGACGGACGAGAGCAGCCGCAGAAGAATGGTCGCCATGGTCAAGCTGGGGCTGGTGTCCCAGACCATCCGCAACAACGGCGGGACGTTGCGGAGCGCCCGCAGGCGTTCGCGCCACGTAACGGGAGCTTGGGCTACTTTCGGAAGGGGCGGATGAGACGGAATCAAGTCTCATTGTAACTTCAGAACGGGGCCCGAAGGCCCCATTCGACACCATCTGCCTGAATCTGAACAGGCCCCTTGTTCTCACAAGGGCGATGTATGGGAGAATCAGATTCGACGGAAACGCAACCGTCAAAACCTGTTTGTGATTCAGATAATAGGGCCACGAAGGTTGCGAGTCAAGTGAAAAACTGGCTCGTGAGGATTGGGTTCCAACACCCTGATCCAGAACAGCTTAGGGACAGGTTTCGTTTCGGAAATCCTGTGCATAACTTTGTGGATCGCCTCGCGGCGGGCAGGACTTTGGTTTGTAAGCTGGAGAAATCGGGGGAGTTATTTGCCCTCGAGATGGAGCGTGATGAGGCTTCCCTCAGCAGCTGAGTAGCCAAACCGCCGGGCGATGCGCAGCGCTCCCCCGACCGCGAGCCCCGAAAGCAGGCAAAAAAGGAGCACCAAAGCGGCCAAGCTGATGATGCTAAGGATCATCTGGCCCGCAGTCTCGGGTTTCAGTTCGAGCGGCTTCACCGGCGGGGCCTCATTCTCCGCCACAACGCCCCGATAATTTATATCGTTCAGGAGTTTTTCCGAAGCCGCTGACGGTCCAACGGCAACGACGACAAGCGGACCGGTACGCTTGACCAGCGCTGCTGTAATCTTTTGAAACTCAGGAAGTTGTTGGCGCGCCATGGTCGGAAGCGGGTAGGAAAAGACCACTACCATGACCGTGCCGGCGGGTGTTCGGTAGCGGGCGAGCGCGCCCTCGGTCCCGAAATCGAAGTTCACGGCCCCGGCGGGGATGTCCGGCGCGTTGAGCTTGAGACCGACCGGCCCCACCAGGTACCGTTCCGAATGGGCCAGTAGACCCTGGGAGGGTAGGTACGTTGTCAAAGTGGGTATGGAGGTGTGTGATACCTGCGGTAGAGAAGCGTCCGCGAGCTGCGCCAGATCCTTGGGACATTTGCTCTGGCATGTCACCACATAGTTGCCGACTCTGAGGCTAGATGGATTTTCGAGCGACGCGGCGTAAGCGCCGGTGGTGTCCTTGAAGCGCGCGGCAACGACTTGAAAGGGCCCGTAATCGGCCTGCTCGGCGGCCTCAAAGCCATACTCCGCGCTTTGCGGCTGGGAGAAAGGAGACGCCGACTTACGCTGGTATTGGCCCAGGTGATCCGGCCAGATGGCAGCACACGCGGACGAAGCAAAGACGACGGCTAGAATCAGGCTCCGTGGCATTTCTTGTATTTTTTGCCGCTGCCACAGGGGCAGGGATCGTTGCGGCCGGCTTTCTTGGCGGAGACGGCTTGCTTTTTCTCGGCGCTGGAATCGCTGCCACCGGCGAACTGCAGTTCGGCCATTTCCTTGTCCTTCTTGCGCTGGATGTTGCGGGTGAAGTTCTCTACAGTGGATTGCGCGGCGCGGCGTTCCTCGGACGTCGCAGCCACCAGGGCCTCCTCGTCCTCATTTTCGTCGTCCTCTTCATCTTCATCGGAGAAGGGCAGCACAGGCCTCGGCCCGCCAGAAAGTCCATCGGGCCCGCCGTTCTCGCCAGGTTCACCCGGAGCCGGGCCCTGGCTCACTTGCAGGAAGAACAGATACCGGATGGTCTCGTCCTCGATCCGATCCATCATGTCCTGGAACATTT
>Ga0302326_10020227_pt1 | contig 13711 bp, 10 predicted proteins | sample Palsa_T0_3_FD_202264 | JGI IMG/M metagenome (GOLD analysis project Ga0302326, IMG submission 202264) | Peat permafrost microbial communities from Stordalen Mire near Abisko, Sweden - Palsa_T0_3 | ecosystem: Environmental > Terrestrial > Soil > Palsa > Peat permafrost | place: Sweden: Abisko... | reverse complement strand
CACGCCATCCGGCACCGCGGCGAGCAGAACCGGGCGTGCTCGCGCTGCGGGCAGAACGGCATCCCGCACTGCGCGCACTCCCGAACATCGGCCACCGCACGATGCTACGCGCCGCAGGCGCCGAGCACACCGGACGCGAACGCCAGACCTGGCCTGATTCGGTCCGACCGAAATCATCGGTGGACCGTTGTTTTACGGCCGGTCTTCCGGGTGTCCTCGTCTTCTCAGCTCGCTCGCGGCGGCGGCGATCCTGATCTGGAGATCGGTGGGCGGCCGCGGGCCGTGCGCGTCGGCCGGGATCTGCGCGCCCAGCCGCCTGGCGGCCGCGCGCCCGATCGAGTCCTGGATCAGGGTGACCCGGTCGGGAGCCGGCCGGGGCGCGGTGCGGGTAAGCAGTTCCCCCAGATCATGGGCCTGGGCGACGCGGGTGCCGAGGTGGTGCGGGTGCCCGGCGCTGGCGGCCCGGGCGAGCAGGCCGCGGTGCCGGCTGGGCGGATCGAGCGCGTCGCACGAACGACGGCTGGTTGTACATCGGCGGGACGTTGCGCGGCAGGTCGTCACGGCTGCGGGCGGCCCGGCCGGAGACCGCGTAGAGGCGGTTGGGCCAGGTCGCCCCCGGGACCGAGCTGAACCAGCGGTCGCACACGGCGAACTGCCGGGCGAGGTGGTCCTAGACCGGGACGTCGGCGGCGTTGTAATAGCCCATCACCCGGCCCGGGTCCCCGTCCTCGATCCCGCGACCGGACAGCGTCTCGGCGTAGCTGGCGACGAAGCCGCTCATCGCGCCGCCGCCGACCTGCAGATCGACCGAACGGGCGCAGTGGTCGGGATCATCCGGGATCGCCGTCGTCTCGAGATGACGGACCGGGTACCGATGCCCGCCGTGGTCGTTGGCGAACTCGTCCCGCAGCCCGTCGATGTCGTCGCGGCCGCCCTCGAGCGACAGGTATCCGAGCATGTGATCAAACGAGCGGTTCTCGAGCATCAAGACGACGACGTGGTCGATCTTCTGCAGATTGGCCAGGCCGACGTCCTGAGCCGCCGCGTCCGGTCCCGTCGCCATCAGCCTGGGCCCGCCGTTGGCGCGAAGCTGCTCTCCTGGTGCATGCGTTTCCGGGCCGCCCCGCCTCGTCGTCTGCGGACTAAAATCCCAGCTCGGACGCCCCGTTGCCGGGCAGCTGACGGTATCAACCAAACACTCCGCGCCCCCGGCGGAATCACCCTTGGCGGGTGAAGCAGTCCGCCCGTCCGGCCAGGAACTCTTAGGTGATCCGCATCCGCCTGAGCGTAGGAGCGTCCCATGACTTCCAAGGCCGCGTTTTCACCCAGCGAATGGCAGCTGGTCCTCGAGGGACCGCCGGCCGCGGGCCTGCTCGTCATCGCTGCGTCGCACGGAGGGACGTTCCGGGAGACGATAGCGATGTCGAAGGCCTACGCCGAGGCGCGCGCCCAGCACGGCGAGAGCGAGCTTCTCGACGAGATCGTGGCGGAGAGGCCGCGCACGGTGCCCGGGAAAGCCCGCAGTCCCGAGGAGCTCAGGGAGCATGAGCTCGACTGTCTGCGCACCGTGACGACGTTGCTTGAGCACAAGGCGACCGTCGAGGAACGCGACGACTACCAGCGGTTCGTGCTCACCGTGGCCAACAAGGTCGCGGCCGCCCACCGGGAGGGAGGGCAGCTGGTGAGCCCGGCCGAGGAGCAGGCGATCCTGGACATCACCACGGCGCTGGACACGAATGGCTCCTGAGGGACTCAGGCGCGCCCGGTGCGCTGCTGGGCCTGGCTGACCGCCCAGGCGGCGTTGATCAGGCCGACGTGGCTGAACGCCTGCGGGAAGTTGCCGATCATCTCGCCGCTGCCTGGGTCGATCTCCTCCGCCAGCAGCCCGACGTCGTTGATCGCGGCCAGGGCGCGCTCGAAGGTCGCGGTGGCCGCTTCGACGTCTCCGGCCAGCGCCTGCGCGTGCGCGAGCCAGAACGTGCACAACACGAACGTGCCCTCCTCCCCGCCCAGGCCGTCATGGCTCAGGTACCGGTACACAAGCCCCCGCTCGTCGGTCAGCCGCTCGGCGGTGGCGTCGATGGTCGCCCTCATCCGCGGGTCGTCGGCCGGCAGGAACCCGGTGATGGCCAGCATCAGGTTCGACGCGTCGAGGTCGTCGCTGCCGAACGCCTGCGTGAAGGCGCCGGCCTCCTCATTCCAGCCGCGGGTGAGGATGGCGGCCCGGATCTCGTCCCGGGCGGCCTCCCAGTCGGCCACCCGGTCCTCGGCCCCGAGATGACCGGCCAGGGCGATCGCGCAGTCCACCGCCACCCAACACATCAGCTTCGAGTACAGGAAGTCCCGCGGCTCGCCTCGGATCTCCCAGATCCCCTGGTCCTGCTGCCGCCAGCGGGCGGCGGCGGTATCGGCCGCCATGGTCAGGAACTGCCTGGTCACCGGGTCCAGGTCGCCGAGCTGGTCGACCAGCCGCTGGGCGGCGCCGAGCAGCTCTCCGTACACGTCAAGCTGCCGCTGCAGCCACGCCCCGTTACCGACCCGGACCGGGCGGCTGCCCCGCCAGCCCGCCAGATGCGGCAGCTCCCGCTCGGAGAGGTCCTGCTCGCCGCCGATGCCGAACATGATCTGCAGGTCCGCGTCGCGCTGCCGTCCGGAGCCGGCCGCGGTGGCGAGGAAGCCGAAGAACTTGCTCGCCTCGTCCGGGCAGGCCGCCACCCACAGGGCGTCCATGGTGAGGCTGGCGTCGCGGACCCAGGTGTAGCGGTAGTCCCAGTTCCGGGCGCCGCCGACCGTCTCCGGGAGCGAGGTGGTCGGCGCCGCCACGATCGCGCCCGTGGGCGCGAACGTCATCGCCTGCAGCACGCGGCCGGAGTGATGCACGAGCTCACGCCACGGTCCCTCGTAGTTCTGGTGAATCGCTGACCAGGACCGCCAGCCCTCGATGGTGTCGGCCAGCCGCCCGGTGATCTCGTCCGCGGTCCACGGGGCCAGTGGCGGGCCGGCCATATCGCCGTGCGCGAGCGCGAACCCGGCGGTCTGCCCGGCGGTCAGCCGGACCGTGGCGGTCGCGCTGGCGTCCTCCACGGCAAAGCCGACCGACGCCGACAGGAGCAGCCGGGTAGCGCCGCCCCGGGCGACAAGCCCGCACGGGACGGGGAACAGGATCGGGTGGACGAGCCCGTACTCCGGCCGGGGCGAGTAGCTCAGCTCCGCCTCGATCTCGCCCTCAGTGCAGGCAAGCGAGCGCAGCAGTATGCCCGGGGAGTCCGCCCCCAGATGGTGGCCGCGCTCGTCGCGGCCGATCGCGAGCGCGTCGATGAGCACCGCGGCGCCGCGCTCGGTGGTGAACGTGGTCTCGAGCACCATTGTCTGGTCCACGTACCGGCGGCTGGCTTGGAACTCGCCGGCCGGCCGGATCGAGAACTGCCCGCCGGCCGGGTCAAGCAGGCGGCAGAACACCGACGGCGCGTCGAACCGCGGGATGCAGAGCCAGTCCACCGAGCCGTCCCGGCTGACCAGCCCCGCGCAGTGGCAGTCCGACAGCAGCGCGTACTCGCCGATCGGCAGGCTGTCCATCACGGTTTCCTCTCGCCAGCGGTCGTGAGGCAACTCCCCTCAGTAATCACTGACTACCCCGCCGGCCGGATGGAGACGACTTTCCGATGGTCAACGTGGCGATCCCCGACCAGGCGCGCGCGCTCTGGCCGGGGACCGTGGCGTCGCCGACCGGGGCCGGCTGGGCGGCCAGATAGGCGGCCAGCTTCACCAGTGGCTGCTGCTTGGCCTGGGCCGATCCGGTCGACGAGGCCCGCGCACCGGTCTTCGCCGAGTGCGCGGCGCTGACCCGGGCGGCCGGGTGGGTACCGCCCGCCTGCTCCGTCCGGGCCGGCCCGGACGGGACGGCGCTGGCCACGCCGACGGCCGCCACCGCCGCGACCGCGACGACGCCGGCCCCGCAGATAGGCGGTGCGATGCAGCGGAGCGGCACGGCTACCGGCGAATTCCCGGTACTCCTGTTCGGGGCTACTCATCGTCACCAGCTTCCTGTGGTGGTCACACCTGTCTAGAGGCCGATCCGAGCGGAAAGGTTGTCACCCGCCGAGGATCGTTCGCGCCGACTGGCAGCGTCACGCCCCCAATGACGGATTGGTCACCTTCGTGCCGGTTTCTGGCTCCGGCGCCTGGAGGCCCCTACCGTGGAAGGGTGCGCTGGGTTCGGTCGTCGTGGGTGGACATCCTCTGGGCGGTGTTCGTCGGGGTGAACTTGCTCGGTATGCGCGAGATGGGGGCCTGGTCGACGATCCCCTTCCTCGTCATCTGGGTGAGCCTGACGCTCGTCTACGGGTGGCGGATGTGGCGGCTGCAGCCCGCCATCCTGACCGTCGCCGTGGTGACGCTCGCGACCGGGGGGATCATCGTCGGACAGGTGGTTGACGGTCAGCAGGAGGCCGACTATCTGGTCGAGGTCCCGCTGGTCGCGCTCATGTTCCTGGCGATGGTGTGGCACGGGCGCCGACGGCAGGCCGCGCTCCTTGAGCGGCTCGCGGCGATGGAAGAAGTGCAGCGCGTCTCGCGGGAGAACCTGCGCCTGCTCGAGCAGCAGCAGCTGTTCCTGGTGAATGCCTCACACGAGCTCGGCACGCCGATCACGGTGGCGCTCGGCCACGCGGAGCTGATCGGGCAGTCGGTCACGGACCAGATGGTGGCCGAGGACGCCCGCGTGGTCATCGGCGAGCTCGGGAGACTGCGCAGGCTGTCGAGCCGCATGCTGCTGCTCGCCTCCGTCGGCAGCCCCGGGTTCCTTGACCTGGCGCCGGCCGGGGTCGATTCGATCGTGATCGAGGCGCTTGACCGCTGGGGCTACGCGCCGCGCCGGTGGCGGCTGGGGGAAGTGTCCGAGGCCACCGTGCCGGTTGACCGGGACCGGCTGGCGGTCGCCCTCGACGCGCTGCTGGAAAACGCCGTCGCGCACACGGACTCCGACGACCGCATCGAGCTCAGCGCCCGCGTCGAGGACGGGCACGTCATCCTGGCGGTGGCGGACTCCGGCTGCGGCATCCCGGAAGCCGATCTTGAGCGGATCTTCGGCCGGTTCTCCCGCGCGACCCCGTACCGGAGCCGGGAGGTCGGCGGGTTCGGGCTCGGGCTGCCAATCGCGGCGGCGATCGCCGAAGCCCACCATGGCTCCGTCCGGGTGAATAGCACCGTGGGCAACGGTTCGACGTTCGAGCTGCTCATTCCCATCGGGTTGTAACGAGATCAGGAACCTGCGGTGCGGAGAAGAGGCGCCCGGGTCCGTTCGGGATAAAATCCTTTTTTCCTCCGAACGGTCGCGGGGTCAGGCCTCGCTGGTCAGACGGAAGGCACCGGGGTCCTGGTAACCTCCGGGCGTGTTCACGCTCGGTCTGGCGGTGCTGGCGCTCGCGGCGTTCCTCGTCAGCGTCATTTCCGATTCCCGCAGCTTCAGGAACGCGGTCTTCCTGGGGCTGGCGCTGGCGCTCGGAACCCTGGGGCTGGCTGACCGGCTCGCGGACATGCCCGGGCGCCTCGGGCATCAGCTGCTGCTGGTCTTGGTGGTGGTCGTCACCCTCGGGCCGTTGCTGGTGGCGTGCTACCTGGTCGAGAACGGGGTCACGATGGCCCGCCGGGAGAGCCTGCGCCCCGCGAACCTGCTGCCGCTCGTCGCCGGGGTCGGCATCCTCGCGGTGATCGGGCTGAACCTCGCCGCCGAACGGACGGGCAGCGTGAAGCTGGGGCTGCTCGCCACCGTGACCACGCTGGTATTCGGCTACGTGTCGTTCCTGCTCGTCTCCTACGTGCTCTACGCCTGGTTGTACGGCCGGGTGGCAGGGCTGGCACGTCGCGCGGACTACGTGATCGTCCTGGGGACCGGGCTGGGAAAGCGCGGGCAGGTGACGCCGCTGCTGGCCGCCCGCCTGAAGCGCGGGAGCGCGGTGTGGGCGGCCCTCGCCGCCCGCGGCGGTCGTCCGATCATGATCGTCTCCGGCGGCCAGGGCAGCGACGAGCGGACCGCCGAGGCGGTGGCGATGGCCGCCTACCTGACCGAGCGCGGGTTCCCCGCGGACCGGCTGGTCTGCGAGGACCAGTCCGGCACGACCGAGGAGAACCTGGCCTTCAGCAAGGCGATCATGGACGCGGCCCGGCCCGCCGTCCCGGGAGAAAAGGCCGCCCGGTGCGTCATCGTGACGAGCAACTACCACGTGTTCCGCACGGCGATCATCGCGCGGAAGGCCGGGATCCGGGGCCAGGTGACCGGGGCGCGCACCGCCGGGTACTACTGGCCGAGCGCCATGCTGCGCGAGTTCGCGGCGGTATTCCTCCGCTACTGGGCGGCGAACCTGGTGATCTGCTCCACGCTGGCGCTCGCCCCGGTCGCGTACGCGCTGGCCGGGCGCGTCTAGCGCCGCCCGCCCGGGAACGTTGTCTGTAGTGGCTTACAGATTGACTTTCACGATCGCGAGGGCTAGGTTCGAGAACGTAGGCCAACGTTCTCCCCCACTGGCCAGTCGACCTGGACGTGATAACGATGCCCGCTCGGCACGGTACTCCAGACAACCCGCTCTCCCGGGTGACCGAGAGCATCAGGGGCTACGCCGACGCCTCCGACTTCGGGGCGGTGACCCTGACGCTCGTATTCCTGCGCGAGACGCGTCGAGATGAATGGGCCAGACTGCTGGCCGCGCCTCCTCGTGAGGCGGTCTCGATATTGAATCGCCTGGGACAGGCATCCGAGCCGCCGGTTGAAGACAACATTAGAACCATATGCACCGTGCTGCCGGGAGCTGCTCTCACAGAGACGATTGCGGCCGTCGACTCCGTCGCCCGCCACCTTGGCGATAGCAAGACTTTCGAGTTGCTTCTCGACGAATTCGCCGCCGGCGCCAAGGAGACCGGAGGGGTGTATACGCCCAGGGCTGTCACGACGACTCTTGCGCGCATTCTCGATCCAGCCCCGATCCCCACGGTCTATGACCCGTACTACCGAGCTGGCGAGCTTCTGATCGCGGTGGCTTCCGAGGTGCGTGACAAATTCCCGCACGCGCCGCTCCGGGTCTACGGGAGTATGCCGGGCCCTGTAGCGCCGGAAATCGCGCAGATGAACATGCGGGTCCATGCAGTGGATGCCCAACTCGACCGGCGGGGCATCGACGGCGCGGACGCCGCGTCATGGGAGACTCGCACGTTTTCCCGGATCGTCTCTAACCCGCCTTTCAACCTCTCGAACTGGGACCAGGGCAATCACCGTCCGTGGCGGTATGGGCAGCCTCCCCCGCACAACGCGAACTTCGCCTGGCTGCAGGACGTCCCGGAGCGGCTTGAACCTGGAGGCAGGGCCGGCGTCATCATGGCGAACAGCGCGGCATCAAGCACTAACCGCACCGAGAGGGGGATACGGATGCGGATGGTCGAGGACGGCTGCGTGGAAGGCCTGATCTCGCTTCCCCCAGCCCTCTTTCCTGGCACTGGTGTGCCTGCGATGATCTGGCTGCTGACTCCGGCCGGCACCAAACGGGACGAGCTCCTGTTCATTGATGCCTCGAGCGCCGGGCATATGGTGAACAGGACGCTCCGGACACTCGATGATTCCGAGGTCCAGCAGATTGTCCAGATCGTCGACGACTGGCGTGCGGGACGCACGATATCCGACGACGACGGTCCGATCCGCGGCGGCTCGGTCCCGCTTCAGCGGATCCGGAGCCTGCACTTCGATCTCAACCCGGCTAATTTCCTGACGCGACCTTACACCGCTCCCCGAGCCGAAGACGCTCTGCCACGGGTGGACGGTCTGACCGTTGAGCTGAGCGCCGCGCAGGCGGTCTCAGCGCAGGGGCACTCAGCGGTCACGCAACTCCTGCAGGATCGCGACGCCCTGCACGGGCTCATTAGTTCCGCGTCCGGTGTCTGGCCTACGGTCCAACTCGGTGATCTCTGCAAGCTGGTGCCGGGAACGCCAACGCATGAGGTTCTCGACGGTTCGGTGCCGCTCCTCAAGCCCAGGAATCTTCTCCTTGGCCGCCTATCGGGTCCGACCGACATGCTCGGCGCCGAGGAAGCGCAGCGACTGGCGGGCTACCAGGTGAGAAGCGGTGACCTGCTCTGCACCCGAACCGGGACCGTGGGCCGGGTCGGACTGGCGACCCAGGAACAAGACGGCTGGATCTTCGGCACCGGTCTCATCCGGATCCGGGTCGAGCCCGAGAGCCCCGTAGATCCCACGTTCCTTAGCTTTTACTTCACCCACCCGGCCGTTCTTGACTGGATAAAACGCAACTCTCGGGGAACGTCGATTCCCAACATAAGCAGTCAGGCCCTCGCCACATTGCCCGTCCGGATGCCTCCCCTCCCCGACCAGCGGGCCATTGGGATGGCTCTCAGCAGGCTGAATGAGAGCATCGATGCGTACCGGCGGGTTAGCGAGGCAACTGCCGAACTCCGTGATGCGCTGCTGCCTTTGCTGATGCCGGCCTAGGGAGGCGAACGTGAGCATCGGAAGCGGATGTCGGGGATGAGCGTCGCCGAGGCGGTCGTTGCCATCCTCGGTACGGCCGTGACGACGCTAAGCGCACTGGGAGCCCTCCTGTGGTGGGTCTATAAGCGGGGTCGGGCGGCAGGGGCAGAGAGGGCCGAGGACAAGGCGAAGATCGAGGCTCTTGAACGCCTGCTTACCGACACCCGCGCTGAAATCTCCGCCCGGCAGGGGAAGCGCAAGCGTAGCTGACGCTCATTCCCGTCGGGTTATCCCGGTGACCTCCCACGCCCGGCCGAGGGCGCTGCAGTACAGGGCCACGATGACGAGGACCAGGGCATGTTGCAGGGCCGAACTTCGGGCGTTGGTCAGCAGCGCCACCGCCAGGGCGAGCTGGACCGAGTAGCCCCCGACTGAAATCGACGCGAACGCGATATTCAGCCTCCCGGTTTCAAATTTGGGAGAGAAATTTCCGGCCTGATGCGCCCTCGCTATCAGCCGCCTGGAGCAACCCCAAGATGGCGGCGGACGCGCCGGCGCTGGCGATGAAGAAGTTCGCATAATGGCCCACCGCAAAAGGCTAGCCGTCGATGCCCTGGGCAGCCTGGCTGATGACGGCGGCCACGACGGCCGGGCGCGAGACGTACACCGCGTGGCTGCCGGGGGTTTCCGTGACGGTCGCCTTGGCCCGCTCGGACATGGCACGCTGGGCGGCAGGCGGGATCATGTGGTCGTCGGTGGCGACCAGGTACCAGGACGGCCGGTTGCGCCAGGCGGGCTCGGTGACCGCCCCGTTCAGCGCGTCCGCCGCCGTCGGGACCTGGGAGTCGGCCATGAACGCGGCCAGTTCCGCTGGCACGTCGGCCGCGAAGGAGGCGGCGAAGTTGTCCCGGTCAAGCAGCAGGAACCCGTTGACCGGCGGCAGGATCGGCGGCACCGGCGCGCCGGGCGGCGGGTCGGCGATCAGCGAGCTGACCGACTCGCCGGTGTCGGGCGCGAACGCCGTGATGTAGACGAGCGCGGCGACACTCGGGTGGTTGCCGGCCTCGGTGATGACGACCCCGCCGTAGGAGTGACCGACCAGCACGACCGGGCCGTCGAGGCTGTCGAGGACCCGGTGGGTGGCGGCGACGTGCTGTCGAGCAGCAGGCCAAGGTCGACCAGCTCGTCCAGGGCATCCCAGGCGACCCCGGCCGGCATCTCGCCGACGAACGCGGCCAGGTCGGCGTCGAAGTCGCGGCCCGGTACCACCGCCAGCCGCCGGAATATCCGCCGGGCGGCGTCTGCCAGCTGCTCGTACGACATCGCGAACGCGGGCCGCCGGTCAGGAACTTGAGGCGTCGCCGTGTTCGGGAGACGCGAGCAGCGCGTCCGTCAGCAGCGCGGCCAGCGCATCGACCTGCACGTCGGTCGACGAGGAGACCTCCTCGTCGGAGCCGTCAAGCGCCCGGGCGGCAAGCCCCGCCTTGCTGTCGATGAGCTCGGCGATCCGGGTGTCGATGGTCTGCGCGGCGATGATGCGCCACGCGGTGACCGGTTCGGTCTGCCCGATGCGGTGGCTGCGGTCGATCGCCTGGGTCTGCTCGGCGTTGGTCCACGACAGCTCGGACAGCACGATGTTGGATGCGACCTGCAGGTTAAGGCCGACCCCGGCCGCAGTCAGCGAGCACACCGCGACCGCGACATCCGGGTCGTTCACGAAGGCGTCGACGTTAGCCTGCCGGACCTTGGGCGTCTGGTCGCCGCGGATGGACGAGAACCGCACACCCTGCCGGGCGAAGGCCTCCTCGGCGGCGTCCATCACGTCGATGTGCTTGGCGAAGAAGACGACCTTGCCGGTGCTCCTGGCCAGCTGGGCCGCGTAGTCCGCGGCCAGCGCGGCCTTGGCCTGGCCGATGCGCCGCATCATCGTGAACACGTTCTCGCCCGATTTCGCGGCCGCCGCTTCCTTCAGCTCCGACCGGGCCACCCGCAGCACCAGCTCGTGGTCGATGCCTTCGACGGCGGCCTCGGCGGGCCGGTTCGCGATCGCCGTCTCGTACCGCCTCACCATCCGGCGGGCGAGGTCACGCTCGGCCGCCCGGATCGACCGGCCGGCCTGACCGTCCAGCTCGACCGGCAGGTCGGCGATGCGGCGGGCGGGGATGTCGGCGGCCACGTCGACCTTGCGCCGGCGGACGATGCCGAGGTCGATCACGCTCTGCCTCGCCGCGGAGTAGAAGCCCTGCTCGGCGGGCGTCAGTCCGGTGTCCTCGAGGGCGTCCGCCAGCTCGCCGAGGGGCTTGCTGTCGTCGATCCAGCCGAGGAACTGCCAGATCGCCCGGAAGTCCTCGATGTCGTTGATCAGCGGGGTGCCGGTCAGCGCCATCAGCAGGGGCCGCGCGGTCCGGGAGCGGATGCGGCTGGAGAGCGCGAGGACGTGCTGTGAGCGCTGCGAGCTCTCGTTCTTGATGAAGTGGGCCTCGTCCACGACCATGCCGCGGAAGCCGAAGTCACCGAGCCACCCCCGGTGGCGGTCGAGAACCTCGTAGTTCAGCACGACGATATCGGCGAACCCGTCGACCGCCTCGCCGTCGCCTTGAACCACGGTTACCGGGCGGTGCGGCGTCCAGCGGGCCGCCTCGCGGGCCCAGTTGGTCTTGACGACGCTCGGCACGACGACGAGCAGCGGGTAGGCGTTCGCCGCCTCCGCGGCCAGCAGCGCCTCGGCCGTTTTACCCAGACCGGGCTCGTCGGCGAGCAGGAACGTCCGGTGACCGGCGGCGGCCGCGGCCACCACCTCCCCCTGGTGCTGCATCAGCTCCAGGCCCGCCGGGGTGTACCGCGCGGTCGGGGCGGGAAGCGCCATGCACGCCGGGGCGCCCCCGCTGGCCTGCTCGAAGGAGGTCAGCAGCGGACCAAGCAGTTCCCAGCCGGCCAGGCGGCGGGGACGGGGCGTACGCTGCGGAACGGCTGAGAAGTCGGGGGCGAGGAACGGGTTCGCCAGCTGCCGGGAGATCACCGACTGCGGGACGACCCGCGTCGGCGGGCTGCCCGGAGTAGCCGCGGTCTTGGCCGACGCTGTTTCCTCGCGGACCGGCTGGGTGCGGACGTCTCGCGCCGCCTCGCGCTTGGCCGACCGGGCGGCGTCGGAGGCGCCGGAGTCCTCGGCCAGCAGGGCGAGCAGCCCGGCATCCTGGACGGCGGTCGCGGCGAGGATGGCGGCGATGCCGTCGAGCCGCTTGAGCTGCTCAGCCCGGTGGCTGCCGCTTCCGGCCGCCGCCAGCACGCGGGCGCGCTCTTCTCGCAGCAGCAGGGCGGCGCTCTGGAACTTCGTGCGCACGGCGGGGGTGACACCGCGCCGGGCGGCCGCCTCAACCTCGCGCACGGTTCGGGAGAGCACCGAGAACACGTCGCCGCGCTGTCGGACGCTCTGCTGCTTGCGCGGGGCGCTGCGGCGAGCACCCTGCTGGCGCTGGCCTGGTCGAGCCAAATCTCCTCCTCTGCACTGCCGGGCGCGGTGGCCGCGGCAGCAAGCCTCTCAGTCCCAGGAACGGGACGAGGGACGTCCCGGACCGAAGCCTGTAGCTTCGGACCCCCAGTCGATTTGCGGATCTCCGAGGATCAACGCAAATTTTCACGGCAAGGATCTCATGCGGACCCTGAGCCGCCGACGGGAGGGCTGGTGACCACGATACGGGAAAATCGCCAGCGGGCAACCGGTTCGGTCCTCGGGTGCCTTAGTGGTGACAACGCGTGCGCGCGCACATAATTCCCGACTGCGGTGACGCGGCGCGCCGGCCCGGGGTAATGCCGGGCCGGCGCGGCGCGCTATCGGTTACTGTCCGCTGCTAGCGGGGGTTGCGGCTACTGGACAACGGACCACACGAAGGTGGCCGAGCCCGAGACTCCTTCCGTGTCGGTGGCGGTCACGGTGACGGTGTAGGTGCCGAGGGTGGTGCCGGAACCGGAGATCGTCCCGTTCGAGGCGATGCTGGTGCCCGGCGGCAGCCCGGTGGCGGTGAAGGTGAGGGTCTGCGCGGAGTTGGAGTCAACGGCCTGCACGGAGAACGAGACCGCCGCGCCCTTGGGGCTGCTGTAGCCGAAGGGGTTGACGACGCCGACGGTCTCCGCGCCCGGCACGCCCGAGTTCGGCGTGACGTTCGCGCTGACCGCGGTGTTGGCCAGCGAGACGCCGGCGCTGGAGGCGCCCGCGGCGATCTGACCGGTCAGCTTCTGGGCGAGGCTGGTCGAGCCGGTCAGCGGCAGGTTGTTGGAAGCGTCCCCGACCTTGATCGAGTACGCGCCCGCCTGGGCCTCCCACTGGTTGTCGGCCGGTGACCAGGAGGCCAGGTCGTGGATGTTCAGCGGGAACGTGACGGTGGCGCTCGCCCCGGGGTTGAGCGTGACCCGCTGGAAGCCCTTGAGCTGCTCCGGCGGATCCTCGCTGGCGGCGGGGTCGCCGACGTACATCTGCGCTACGTCAGCGCCCGCGACCGACCCGGTATTGGTGATCTTCGCGGTCACCGTGGCGTTGCCGTCGGCGTTGAACGCGCCGACCGACAGGTTGGAGAAGGAGAACGTCGTGTACGACAGTCCGTACCCGAACGAGAACTGCGGGGTGATGTTCTGGGACTGGTACCAGCGGTAGCCGATGTCCACCCCCTCGCTGAAGTCGATGCCGGCCGTGGTGCCCGGCCACTGCGCGGCGGTCTGCGCGGGGACCTGGCTGAGGCTGACCGGGAACGTGACCGGCAGCTTGCCCGACGGATTGACGGTGCCGAAGATCAGCGCGGCCATCGCCGCCCCGGTCTCCTGGCCGCCGTACCAGTTCTCGAATACGCCGGCCACCGAGTTGAGCCACGGCATGACGACCGGGCCGCCGCTGTTGATCACCACGATGGTGTGCGGGTTGGCCGCCGCAACGTCCGCGATCATCGTCTCGTCCGTGCTCGAGAGGTCGATGGAGGTCAGGTCGGTCTCCTCGCCCTCCGGGAGGTTGACGTAGATGATCGCGTCGGTCGCGGCCTGGGCTGCGGCGACCGCCTGGGGGATGTCGGTGGTGCCGTTGTCGTTACCCTGGGTGTAGGTGACCTTGACGTTCGGCCCGACCGCATCCTGGATACCGGTAATCGGCCAGATCGTGTTCGAGCTGGTCACCGTGCCGCTGCCGCCGCCCGCGAGCTCGACCCCGGCGCCGGCGTCGGTGCCGATCACCGCGATGGACTCGGTGCCGTTCGGGTT
>Ga0302326_10020226_pt1 | contig 13711 bp, 11 predicted proteins | sample Palsa_T0_3_FD_202264 | JGI IMG/M metagenome (GOLD analysis project Ga0302326, IMG submission 202264) | Peat permafrost microbial communities from Stordalen Mire near Abisko, Sweden - Palsa_T0_3 | ecosystem: Environmental > Terrestrial > Soil > Palsa > Peat permafrost | place: Sweden: Abisko... | reverse complement strand
CTCCTGCTCGCTGAAGTGCCGTTCCTCGTAACCGGGCTCGATGCCGAGCACATCCGGCATGATCCAGATCTGCAGAAAATGCACCGGCTCGCTGTTCGAGGCGTTGAACTCGCTGTGCTGCACACCCCGGCCCGCGCTCATGCGCTGCACGTCGCCCGGGCGAATGGTCGAACCATTGCCCATCGAGTCCTTGTGCGCCAGCGCGCCGGCGAGCACGTAGGTAAGGATCTCCATGTCGCGGTGGGCGTGCATTCCAAAGCCCGCGCCCGGCTGCACGCGGTCCTCGTTGATGACGCGCAACGGACCGAAATCCACGTGCTCGGGATCGAAGTAGTCGGCGAACGAGAACGTATGGAACGACTTGAGCCAGCCGTGATCGGCAAAACCCCGCTCGGCGCTGCGTCTGACTTGCTGCATGGCACCCTCCTGACTGAATGACACAGATGGGGCCGAAGTGGCACTAAAACAAGCACCGGCGGCGACTGGAAGCGGCCGCTGCGATCGCGGCGCGCTCAGCCGCTCTGCTGTGCCGCGTCCTGCTGCATGCGGCGATAGTCGACCTGGCGGATCTCATCGATCAGGCATTTCTGACCGTCGAACCGCACGTAGTCGTAGCGGCTCACCGTGCCCCTGATGGCTGTGGTCAGGCGGATGTCCAGGGCGAACTGCAACTGCGCGCAGGGTGCGGACACCCGCAGCACATAGGCATCGTTGGCGACCAGCAGGACCAACCGGTCGGCGCTGGCGGACTGCCAGCGATAATCCGAGTCGCGGTAGCTGAAACGCTGAATCGGCGCCCCGGCGTACTTGAGATACGCCTCGGGGGACACCGGGGCATCGCGCCGCGCCGGCACACTGCAGGCGCCGAGCAGCGCGGCGGCCAGCCAGATCCAATGCATGCGTGCTTTCATGGCAGAAACAGTCCCCGATTGCGCTAAAGTCTAGCGCCCGGAGCCTGCCCCTGTCATGCCGGGGCCGGCAAGGAGAGCGCGGTGCAGGTTGTCACGATTTATCAAACGCTGCTGCATTTCGTTGGCGTGGTGCTGCTGGCCATGGGCGCGCTGCTGCCGATCGTCAATCCGCTCGGCGGCGCACCGATCTTTCTGGCGATGACCGTGAGCTTCACGCACGATGAGCGCAAGCGGATGGCGAAGGCGGTCGCGATCAACAGCTTCCTGCTGCTGATCGCCTCGGCGCTGATCGGCGCCTACGTGCTCGACCTGTTCGGGCTGTCGATTCCAACGGTGCAGGTCGCCGGCGGCATCGTGGTTTGCGGGATCGCCTGGTCGCTGCTGAACAGTCCCAATTCGCCGCCGCCGATCCAACGCATCGGCGCCGGCGGTGCCACGCCGGATGACCTGAGCCAGCGCGCCTTCTATCCGATGACCATGCCGCTGACCGTCGGGCCCGGCTCGATCTCGGTGGCCCTGACGCTCGGCGCCAACCCGCCGGAGGGCATTCGCGCGCTGCTGGCCACCGCGTTGGCGCATGTGATCGGAATCTTCATCGTGGCGCTCGGCGTGTACTTTTGTTACTGCTATGCCGATCGAATCCTGCAGAAGCTCGGCGCCACCGGCACCAGCGTGGTGGTACGCCTCTCAGCATTCATCCTGCTGTGTATCGGGGTCCAGATCGGTTGGAACGGCGTGCACGCGCTGGTGTCCAACAGCTTCCACCTGGCCGTGGCGCCGGGTTGACGGCCGCCGCGGCGGCCGCGGCGGTCCTGGCGTTGCAGCGCGCGCTCTAACCGCTGTTGCGCAGAGCGGTGGCGATGGCGTTGATCGAGAGCTGCAGGCCTTCGCGGATGCGCGGATCCTTCTCACCGGCCCGATGGCGTTTGAGCAGCTCCACCTGCAGCCAGTTCAGCGGCTCGATGTAGGGCAGGCGCAGACGAATGGCCGCATCGAGTGCCGGGTGCTTCTGCAGCAGGTGCGTCTGTCCGGTGACCGACAGCAGAGTATCGTGGGTCGCCGACCAGCCACCGCGGATGCGCCCGAAGATATCCTCGGCGAGCGTGCGGTCCTCGACCAAGCCGGCGTAGCGCGCGGCGATGCTCATGTCAGATTTCGACAGCACCATCTCCAGGTTATCCAGCGTGGCGCGAAAGAACGGCCACGCATCGACCATCTCGCGCAGCAGAGCGGTGTCGCCGAAGGATCGCAGCGCCTCACCCACGCCATACCAGCCCGGCAGCATGACGCGCGCCTGCGCCCAGCTGAACACCCACGGTATCGCCCGTAGGTCCTCGATGCGATCGGAATTGGTGCGCGAGGCCGGGCGCGAACCGATCTTCAATTCCGCGATCTCGCGCAGCGGGGTCATCTGCCGGAAGACGACGGCAAAGCCCTCGCTCTCATATACCAGCGAGCGGTAGGCGCGCAACGCCGCCGCCGACAGCGTATCCATCGCGGCGGCGAAGCGCGGCCGATCCCGCGCCGATACACTGTCGCCTTCCAGGGATGCCATCAAAGTCGCCGAGGTGATGGCCTCCAGATTCAGGCTGGCGCTCTCGGCCGTGGCGTATTTGGCCGCGATGACTTCGCCCTGCTCGGTGATACGTATGCGCCCGTTGACGGTGCCATGCGGCTGTGCCCGGATGGCGGCGACCGATGAGCCGCCACCGCGGCCGACCGCGCCGCCGCGGCCGTGAAACACCTGCATGCGCGTGCCGCGCTGCTCGAACACCCTGGCCAGCGCGCTGGTGGCTTCATGCAGACTCCAGACCGAGGTCAGATAACCGCCATCCTTGTTGGAGTCGGAATAGCCCACCATGACTTCCTGGTAGCCATGCGATGAGGTGATGACCGCCACTTCCGGCAGCGACAGCCAATCGCGCATCACCTGCGAGGAATTCCTCAGATCCGAGATCGTCTCGAACAACGGCACGACCATGATCGAGGCGCGCCGAGCGCCATGTCCGCGGTACAGCCCGGCCTCCTTGAGAAGGATGTTGACCTCGAGCAGGTCGGAGACGCTGTCGCACTTGGATACGATGTATGTGGTGATGCATGCCGGACCGTACAGCTCATGCGCCCTGGCGGCGGCGCGTACGATGGCGAGCTCGGAGAGCGTCTCGGCACCGTAGCTGGCGTAGGGACTTGCCAGCAGTCGCTCGCCGGCGAGCTCGCGGCGCAGCAGCGCGACGCGGGCACTCTCATCGAGCCGCAGGTAGTCGGCCTCGACCCCCGCGACCTGCAGCAATTCGCTGACCACGCGGGCGTGCACATCGGAATTCTGCCGCAGATCGAGCGTCGCCAGGTGAAAGCCGAAGGTCTCCACGGCGCGGATCAGGCGCGCCAGTGCGCCGCCGCGTCCGAGCCAGCCGCGGCTGCTGGTCTCGAGCGATTGCTCGAGGGCGAGCAGGTCGGAGCGCAGGCTCTCGGCGTCCGGATAAGCCTCGCCGCTCACCGATGCGGGTCGCGGCGGCGCACGCCCGAACAGCAGCTTGTAGGTCGCCGCGAGGCGCGCATAGCAGCCGGTGATGGCGCGCCGGTACGGCTCGTCGCGCCGCGTCGGATTGTTGTCCCCGCTCTCATCGGCCAGCGTGTACACCGCCTTGGTGACCGAGGCGAGCTCGCTGGAAATCGACAGCTCCGCGCCCATCGCGTGCAGGCGCTCCAGATAGTCGGCCAGAACCGTCTGCGACGCGCGCCCCAGCGCGCGCTGTAACGACTCCGCGGTCACGTTCGGATTGCCGTCGCGATCGCCGCCGATCCAGCTGCCGAGACGCAGGAAACTTCTGGGACGGTGCTTGAGGATACGCTCCCAGCGCGCGTAGAGCGCGGGCAACACCGGCAGGAAGATATCGCGCATGTAGGCCAGTGCCGCCTCAACCTCATCGACTACATACAGGCGCTCACGCCGCAGCGCGCGCGTCTGCCACAGCAGCGCGATCTGGCGCGCGATCGCATGCTCGATGAGCTCGCCCTCCGGCGTCTCGCTGCGACCGGCATCGCGCAGGCGCATCATCAGCGCGATGCGGTTGCGATGGTCCAGCATGCTCTTGCGCATCACTTCGGTGGGATGCGCGGTCAGCACCGGCACGATCAGCGCGCGGTTGAGCAGTCCGACCGCCTGGTGCACGTCGATGCCGAGCGCGGCGAGGCGTTGCAGCGCGGCGGCAAGGTCGCTGTCTTCCTTTTCGGCCGGACTGCCGTGCAGATCCTCGGCGAGGTTCGCCAGCATCGAAAACAGCATGAAACTGCGCACGAAGGCGACGGTCTCATCGAGCGTGAGCGTCTCGAGCCCCGGGCCGGCACCGCGCAGGTCGGCGACACCGCGATAGCGATCGACCGAGGTGGCACGGATGTATTCGATGCGGCGGAACAGCTCCTCTCCGCCGTATTCGCGAATCACGTCACCGAGCAGCTTGCCCAGGAAGCGCACATCTGCGTTCTGGGTGATGACCAGGGTCGATGGCGTCATGAGCATCCGGCTGGCGCTGAGTCGGGCTCGTACTCAATCACATCGAGTCGCCCCGTGTCGACGCTCGAGGCTCGGCGGGGCGCTGTCGGGCCGCCGCTACGCTTCGGAGACGGCCGGCTTCAGAACAGGGCGGCCGCTTTCTGAGCAGCGATGTAGACACCGATGAGGAACGGGATACCGATGGCGGCCCACGACAGCACGCCGGCGAGGCCAAAGCTGCCGCGAGCGGCCAGCTCGGCGTCGCCCACTGTGCGGTCCTCGTGCTGCAGGGCCTTCTCGCGGGCCAGTTGCTCGGCCGTCATGTAGTGCTTGGGATTCACCGGGCGCACCAATAGATTGCACACAAGCCCGACGAACAGCAGTCCGGCCAATATGTACAGCGTGCGGTCGTACACCAGCGTGCGCGCCACGCCTGCATCGATCTGTGCCTGGCGCACCGCGGCGATCAGAAACGGACCGGCGATACCGGCCACCGACCAGGCCGTGAGCAGCCGGCCGTGAATGGCCCCCACCATCTGGGTACCGAAGATGTCGGCCAGATAGGCCGGCACAGTGGCGAATCCACCGCCGTACATCGTCAGAATCAGGCAAACCGCGATCACGAACAGCCCGGCCAGCCCCAGGTGGCCGAGCGTGGGCAGGCTCAGGTACAGCGCCATGCCAAAGATAAAGAACACAGCGTAGGTGACCTTCCGGCCGATGAAGTCGGAGATCGACGCCCAGAAGATCCGGCCCAGGCTGTTGAACAGGCTGATGAGACCGACGAGCCCGGCCGCGGAGGCCGCCACGGCGGCTTTCTGTGCCGGCGTCAGGTCACCGATGTTCGCGAGACCGATCAGGTGGCCGCCGAATACATCCTGCAGCATCGGGCTGGCCATCGAAATGACGCCGATCCCGGCGGTCACGTTCATGCACAGCACTCCCCAGAGCAGCCAGAACTGCGGGGTCTTCCACGCCACGCTCAGGTGGACATGATGCGGGGTGATCATGGCCTTGCTGGCGCCAGGGGCCGGTGGGCTCCAGCCGGTCGGCCGCCAGCCGCTGGGCGGAATGCGCATGCCGAAGGCGCCGGCGGACATCGCCACGAGGTACAGTATCCCCATGGTCACGAGCGTCGCGGCAACCCCCTGGCCGCTCACCCCGCCGCCGAAGTATTTCATGAGGGCGACGGCGATGGGTGCGCCGATCAGCGCGCCGCCGCCGTAGCCCATGATGGCAAAGCCTGTGGCCATGCCGCGTCGATCGGGAAACCACTTGATGAGCGTTGACACCGGACTGATATAGCCCAACCCCTGGCCAACGCCGCCGAGGATGCCGGCGCCCAGCCATAGAAGCCATAGCTGGTGCATCGAGACGCCCAGCCCTCCGATCACCAGGCCACCGCCCCAGCACAGCGCGGCGATGAATCCGGCCTTGCGCGGACCGGCATGCTCGAGCCAGCCACCCCACAGTGCGGCAGACAACCCCAGCATGGCGATGAAGATCTCGAACGTGTGCGTCACTAGCGGCACGTTCCAGTTACAGGTGCTGGAAACCATCATGGCGAGCAGTCCCTGGGCTTTGCAGCTCGGGTCGTCAGTGCCGCCGAGCAGCCTGCTCATGGGCAACCAGAACACCGAAAACCCGTAAGCCATGCCGATGCACAGGTGGATGGCCAGCGCGGCGGGCGGCACCAGCCAGCGGTTGAAATTGGGTCCGGCAACGGAGCGGTCACGATCCAGCAGGCCGGCGGGCGGCACGGCGGTGGCTATGGCTTCAGACATGATGTTCCCTCGCGTGCAGTTGTCGTTTTCTTAAATGCCAGCGTCCCCAACAGCATCATAATTCATGTCGCCGCCGAGCCATCTTATTTACTGCCTATTCAGGGCGATTATGTCGCTGCCGGCCGGCGTGCTGTATTTGTATGCGCTGCAAAATTAGGGCGGGTACCTGACGGCGGCCGGGGGCTTGGCTTGCTATCCGCCGATTCCTACAGCGCGAATCGGCGCCTGGCCTATGACGCACTGCGGCCGCGAGCGGCACGCTGCAGAGCATGAGCCCACGGAGCCATGAAATGACCAGCAAGCCGGAATCGACCTCCGACGCGCCCGGCGATCCCACGGCGCCGCGCCGCGAACGCACCCGCCGCGCCGCCCATGCTTCGCCGAACGGGCAGTCGCCCTGTCATGCGCCGGCCGGTTTCGATCGGCCCTCCTCGCGCGAAGCCCTGATCGCCACCGCGGCCTACTACCGCGCCGAAAAGCGCGGCTTTCTGCCGGGTCACGAGCAGGAGGACTGGCTCGCCGCGGAGCGTGACATCGACGGCGTCGGTAGCAAGCCTTAAAGCACAGGTCAAAGTTTCACTGGGCCTGAATGGGCGGCTGATCCAGCCCTGCCGGCAGGCGGCCCAAACTGGCAACCGCAGCGGTCAATGCCTCGGCATTGACCGGCTTGGGCAGGTGCAGCTGGAATCCGGCATCGATCGCATCGAGACGATCCTGTGGTCGTGTGAAGGCGGTCAGCGCGATGGCCGGAAGCTGTTCCGCCGGGTACCCGCCGGCACGCAGCGCCCGCAGCAACTGATACCCGTCGCGCTTGGCCATGCCGATGTCGCTTACCAGCACATGCGGGACACACTGCCCGACCTGTGCCAACGCCTCATCGGCGCCGGTCGCCTCACTGATGCGCGCTCCAGCGTCGCTCAGCAGCCGCGCGATCAGGGCGCGCGCGTCCAGGTCATCCTCCACCACCAGCACGTGCACGCCCGACAGCAATGCGACTCCTGCCACCGGTCGCGGCGGCGCCTGCTCCTGTGTCAACGGCAGGCGTACGCGAAAGCTCGCCCCACAGCCTTCCCCGGCGCTGCTCGCCTGGATGGTGCCGCGATGAGCTTCGACCAGGTGCCTGATGATCGTCAGACCGATACCCAGGCCGGCGAAGCTCTTGTTGGCACCCGAATCCTGCTGGCTGAACCGGTCGAAGATATGGGGCAGGAATTTGGCGCTGATCCCACGACCTGAATCGGTAATCTCGATCTGGAAGAAACCATTGCTGACCTGCGCGGTGAGATCGATGCGCCCACCCTTGGGGGTGAACTTGATCGAATTGCTCAACAGGTTCCACACCACCTGCCGCAGGCGCGACTCATCCCCCAGTACGCGCGCGCCGCGATCGGGTGTGCGCGCTTCGATCCGCACACCCTTCGCGAGTGCTTGCGACGCGGCCACTTCCAGCGCCGCGTCGATCGCCGCACACGGATCGACCACGCCCAGATCCAATCGCATCTTGCCGAACTGGATGCCGGCGAAATCCAGCAGATCCGCGATCAATTGCGATTGCACACGCGAGTTGCGCTCGATCGCCTCGATGCCCTGCATGATGAGCGGCGTGGTGCCGGGCACTCGCCCCAGCACTTTGGCCCATCCGAGTATCGCGTTGAGCGGATTGCGCAGCTCGTGCGACAGCGTCGCCAGAAACTCATCCTTCAACCGGTTGCTGCGCTCGGCCTCGGCGCGAGCCGCCCGCTCGCTGCCCAGCAGTCGCTCGCGTTCGGCCTCCGAGCGCCGCCGCTCGGTGACATCCGTGGCAATTGCGATGCGCGCGCCAGTTCCAGCCTCGCTGGCGATGCGCCAGTCGACGTCGGCGAGGCTGCCGTCGCCGCGCTGCACCGACAGCGTGCCCGCCCAGTGCCCCTGCTGCTGCAACTCCAGGCGCACCCGATCCAGACCGGCCGCCTGCATGGGCGCGATCAGGCTCGCGAGGGGACGATCGATGATGTCAGCGCGCTCGCGGCCGGCGAGTGCGCAGAATGCCGGATTCACGTCGCGGTAGTTGAGCTCCGAGTCAAGCACGGCGATGCCACTCGATGCCAGTTCGAATACGGTACGCAAGCGGGTATCGGCGATACGCCCGATGCTATCCACCTTGCGCCCCGCGCTCACGGTCGTGCCCGGCTGTGGGTGTATCGTCTGGCTTACGGCGAGTCACGGGGTGGCTCAGATGCCGTGGTTCAAGCCGCGCGGCGGGGTCATGGCAATTCTCATACCTTCAGGCGTCGGCTCCGGCACATTGGCCCCCGGATTGTTATGGTCATCGGCTCGGTTGCCGCCCCATATTCAAGGCAACAACCGGTCGATTGGAATCGGACCGAAACACCGTATCGGATCAGACGCCGCTGACAGCAGACACTGCCTGCGAGCCACTCGGACTGCGATCGCAAGGAGCGTAATCTGAATGCCCGCACCGGCTGAGTTGCCGCAATGGCCCGCGCCCGCTGTCGATGAGAAGGACCGATGACCTCGGACGGCGCGCAGGCTGCGGGCTGGCGACCCTCATGAACCGGCCGGTTGCGCTGGCCGCCGTGTGTGGCTTGCTGCTGGCGGCGAGCGTCGCGAGCGGCGCCGATGCCATCGCCCTGCCGGCGGCATCCGGCCCGGCCACGGGCCTGGCCGATTCCGCGGCACTGCGCGCGACCGTCTACGGCCCCGCGCCGCAGGACATCGCGCCGATGCCCAGCACGGTACCGGTGGAAGAAATCGACATTGCGCTGCCATGGGCACAGCCGGTGCCGGCGGTGTTCTGGTTCGACCGCAGGCTGCGCGTGTGGTTTTCCGCGCAGGACAAGCCCGCGCCATTGGCGATCGTCATCTCCGGGGCCGGCAGCGACGGCAACACCACGAAGCTGGCGATCCTGCGTGGCGCGCTCTATGGCGCGGGCTACCACGTGCTGACGATGCCATCCCCGACGTTCCCGGGATTCATCGTGTCGGCATCGAGCACCGGCGTTGCCGGCGATCTGCTTCAGGACAGCCGCGACCTGTACGCAGCGATGCGGCAGATCATCGCGCATCTTCCACATGGCGTTCGGATCACCGACATCGACGTCGTCGGCTACAGTCTCGGGGCCGCCAACGCCGCGGCCGTCAAATCGATCGATGCGGCCGAGGACAAGCTGAAAATCCATCGCGTCGTGATGATCAATCCGCCGGTGAGCCTGTTCAGCTCGATGGACCGCCTCGACAAGCTGTTCGTCGCCAGCATCGGCTCCGGGGAAGCGGGCGTCGAGCGCCTCTATGCGCGACTCTATGCGAGGATCGCCAACGTCTACCGCACGGCGGAGCAGATCGACATGGGCGATAGCGATCTGCTGGTGGCGGCGACCACGGTGCTCAAGACGGACGCGGATTTCTCCGCCGCGATTGCACTGAGCTTTCGCATCTCGCTGGTCAATGTGTTTTTTGCGGGGGATCTGTATGCGCGCACCGGCGTCGTGGTGGATCCGGCACATCCGCCACGCGTCGGGGACTCGCTCGAAAACATCGCACGCGAGCTGCGCGGAAAGCCGTTCTCGGAATACTTCGCCAGGGTGTTTGCGCCGTATTATCTGGCGCGCCGGCCCAACTCAACCGCGGCATCGCTGCTGGCGGACAATCGTCTCGAGGTCATCGGCGATGCGCTGCGCAACAACGCCGACTACTATGCGCAGACCAACAGCGATGACCCGATCTTGGACCAACCCGAGCTGAGCTGGCTGCGATCGACGCTGGGCGGCAGAATCGTGGTCTACGATCACGGCGGACACCTGGGCAATCTCGGGGAGCGCCGTCAGATCGCGGACATGCTTGAGATGCTGGCCGGGCGCTGGACGCCCAGTCCATGAGGGCAGTATTGCTCGGCGTGCTGGCGGCCCTCGGACTGGGCGGCTGCGCCGCGCGCAATCCGTCGATCCGCCGCCTGCCGCCCGAGACACCGGCTGCGGACAATGCCGCGGCGGTAATGCAGGCTGCCGAGTTCGCGGCGGCGGCGAGCGCTGCGGCCGCGCGTGCGCTCGGGCCGGATGCCGCGCCGGCGCTGACGCCGTTGACGGCGGCCGACGCCCCGTCCATGTACAGCTACGATCCGTGGGAGCGCCTGAACCGATACACCTACCGCTTCAATGCCCAGTTTGACGAGGCCGTCTTCCTGCCGGTGGCGAATATCTATCGCCGCCTGCCCTCGCCCATTCGTGCCGGCGTGCACAACTTCTTCAATAACCTGACCGAGCCCAAGAGCGTCGTCAATTTTGCCTTGCAGCTGCGGCCCGTATATGGCCTGCGCAGCGTGGGCAGATTCGTCATCAACAGTACGCTGGGCATCGGCGGCCTGTTCGACGTCGCCACCAGACTCAAACTCAGGAGTTACCTGACCGGCTTCAGCGCGACGTTGTCGATCTGGGGCATGCACCCCGGCCCCTACCTCGTCATTCCGTTCCTCGGCCCGTCGACGCTGCGCGATAGCGTGGGACAGCTCGCGGACTACGGCGTCTCATACGTCATCAATCTGGCCGACCTGTATCGCGGCGACCAGAGCTGGGCGCTGGGCACCGTCGACGCGATCGACCTGCGCGCCAATACCGATTTTCGCTATTACGCCAGCGGCTCGCCATTCGAGTACGAAACGATTCGCTTCCTGTACGTTCACCGGGAATTGATCGAGGACGAAGCGCTGCATGCCAAGGGACCGCCGAAAGTACGCGATCCGGGCATGCCGGCAGGCCGCTAGCCGCGTCATGGCGATGGTACGACTCGTGACATGCGTCGCCTGGCCGCTGGCAATCTGGGGCTGTCTGGCCCTGTGCTACCGGGCGCCGGGCGGCCGGGCGCTGAAGATCCTGGCGGCGGGCGCGTGGGCGGTGTTCAGCCTGCTGACATTGCTGGCAGCCTCACGCGCCCACCCGGCTCTCGCCATCGCCGCCTTCGGCGCCGCGTTCGGTGCCGTGCTGCTGTGGTGGCATCGTCTCGCGCCATCGAACGATCGCGACTGGGCGGATGATGTGGCGCAGATGACCAGCGGCAGCGTGCAGGGTTCGCGCGTCGTGCTGCATAACGTGCGCAATTTCGACTGGCGCAGTGATGCCGACTATACGCAGCGCTGGGAGACGCGCGGCTATGACCTCGAGCATTTGCGTTCGGTCGACATGATCATGTCCTATTGGACCATCCGGCCGATAGCGCATGTGCTGATTTCGTTCGGCTTCGAAGGCGGCGATCATGTCGTGTTCTCGGTCGAGATCCGCCGCGAGAAAAATGAGGACTTTTCGGCGATCGGCGGCTTCTTCAAGGAATTCGAGCTGTGCATACTCGCGGCCGACGAGCGCGACGTGATCCGACTGCGGACCAACGTGCGCCGGGAGGACGACTATCTGTATCGCATCCGCATCCCCGACTCGGCCATGCGCTCGTTATTCCTCGCTTACGTCGAGCAGGCCAACGCCCTGGTGCGCACACCGCGCTTCTACAACACCATAACGGTGAATTGCACGACGCTCATCTACCACATGATGAGTTGCATCGTCGGCCATTTGCCGCTGGACCTTCGCCTGCTGTTCGCCGGCTACCTTCCCGGCTACGTTTACCGGGTCGGCGGCCTTGACGGGCGCTACACGCTCGAGGAACTGCGCTCGGCCGGACGCATTACCGAGCGTGCCAGGAGGAGCGACGGCGGCGAGAGATTTTCGGCCGACATCCGGCAGGGCGTGCCGATCTAGTGCCTCAGGGCTCGAGAATCTCCCACGCACCCAGCTGTTCCTCCACCGCCTCGATATCCGCCAGACATTCGACGCCGGAGAACAGTTCGCCGGAGTGCACGATCGCATGGCGGCGCCGTTCGCCATCCCGCAGGACTGACCACTCCAGCCATGAAGGATCCCCCTGAAACAAGTCCATCAGGTCGCCGAGCTGCTCGCTGCTGCCCGCGATCTGCCGCTGCCTCTTCAAGGCTCGCAGCGCCCTCTCCAGCACATTGAACGCCAGGAGCAGTGGCAGGTTATAAACGACGCTGTGCAGGGCGCCGTCGGCGATCGATCCGACCGGCCCCGCCATCAGGTGTCTCATGTGCTCACGGACTCTGACGACGGCCGACCACTCGGTTCGAATCGTCGCCACGGCGTTAGCGTCGATGATTAGCGGCATGACTGCGTCCTCCAACCTGTTGCGGAACCCGGCAAGCGCCTCAGGCACCCAGAACCGTGCCGACCGCCAGGCCAGCCTCGGCACCGAACTGCGACGCCGGCATTTTCTTGCCGCTGTCGTAGCGGACGCGGATCAGCTCGATCTGACCGCCCTGCACCGCGACGAAGACACTCTGCCCCTCGATCGCCGTCACCGCGCCGATCCGGCCTTTGACCTGCGCGAAAGTGCGCGCGCCGTGCCTGCGCGCGTCAAACACATCCAGCTTCCTGCCGCCATAGGTGGTCCAGGCGCCGGGAGCGGGATTGCAGCCGCGGATCAGGTTGTAGACCAGATCCACATGGTTGTGCCAGTTGATCCTCGCTTCAGCCTCCCGGCACCACCCGAGGTAGCTTGCTTGCGATTCGTCCTGCGCGATCGGTACCGCCCTGCCGCTCACCACCAGATCCGCCGCCTCCTGCAAGGCGGCGATGCCCATCGGAAACAGGCGATCGAAATACACGCTGCCCAGGGTATCGTCCGGACCGATCGGCGTCTCCTTCTGCAGGATCACCGGTCCCTCGTCCAGCCCATCGGTCGGCCGGAAGATCGTCAGGCCGGTACGCTCCTCACCCCGGATGATCGGCCAGTTGATCGAGCTGGGCCCCCGGTAGCGCGGCAATAGCGACGGGTGGTATTGGATCATGCCGTGCGTGGGCACTGTGGCGAGCGCCTGCGGCACGAACTGCAGCACGTAGGCCATCACGCCGAGCTCGACGTCCAGACCGCGCAACAGGGTGCGCGCTTCCTCCGCCTTGAGAGATGGCAGCTGGTAGACGGGAATCTGCTGCTGTTCAGCCGCCGTCCGCAGCGGATCGGGCTTGGCGCCGGGTTGTTCCGGGGCACAAAACACCCCGGCGACCGTATCTCCCCGCCCAAGCATGCCCTCCAGGACCGCCTTGCCGAAGTCCTGCTGTCCGATGATCACTATGCGCACTCGAGCTCTCCCGACGGTCGTGGCTGCCGATAACCGAGCGTAAATCCTGGCGCCTCACTTGTCGCCTGCCGTGGCGGCTCGAAACGCCGGCCCGGCGGGCTCTCTGTGCGCCAGCGCACTGTGCGCTAGCGCACTGACCCGGTGGCCGCGGAGGCCGTCTACTAGCGCACCTCAATGCAACCCGGCGCGACCGGGTTGCATCCCGTGACCCGGACATCCCTTCCCATGAACACTAACGGATATAGAGAATCACCATGACACTGAAAGCTTCGATGGCCATTACCGGCCTGACACTGCTCGCTCTGATTGCGAGTGCCCCATCCTTCGCCAGCACCAAGGCCCAGATCGATTTCAGGGCGGATAATGCCATTGCGCGCTTCTACAC
>Ga0302326_10020225_pt1 | contig 13711 bp, 15 predicted proteins | sample Palsa_T0_3_FD_202264 | JGI IMG/M metagenome (GOLD analysis project Ga0302326, IMG submission 202264) | Peat permafrost microbial communities from Stordalen Mire near Abisko, Sweden - Palsa_T0_3 | ecosystem: Environmental > Terrestrial > Soil > Palsa > Peat permafrost | place: Sweden: Abisko... | reverse complement strand
TTCCGCTCGTCACCATGCTGGAGCCGCTCTTTCGCTGTAACCTGGCGTGCGCGGGGTGCGGCAAGATTCAGTATCCGCCGCACATTCTGAAGCAGGAGCTGACGCCGGAGGAATGCTTCCGCGCGGTTGAAGAAGCGGGCACGCCAATGGTTTCTATACCGGGCGGCGAGCCGCTGCTGCATCCGCAGATCGACAAGATTGTTGCCGGATTAGTGGAGCGGAAGAAGTACGTCTATATGTGCACGAATGCTCTGCTTTTGAAAGAAAAACTTCACCTGTTCAAGCCCAGTAAGTACTTGTCGTTTTCGGTTCATCTCGATGGGCAGCGGGAGCACCACGACTTTTCTGTGTGCCGCGAGGGTGGTTATGACATCGCGTTGGAAGGGATCAAGGCCGCGATTGCGGGAGGCTTCCGCGTAACCACGAACACGACGCTGTTCGACGGGGCCGATCCCAACTCGGTGCGCGCGCACTTCGACGATCTGATGGAAGTGGGCGTCGAGGCCATGATGGTGGCACCGGGCTACACCTACGAGAAGGCGCCGGATCAGAAGCATTTCCTGGGGCGCGCGCGTTCACGGCGGCTGTTTCGGGCGATTCTTTCGAATCGGAAGAAGAGCTGGAAGTTCAACGCGAATTATCTCTACCTCGAGTTCATCATGGGGAAGAGGGATTTTAAGTGCACAGCGTGGGCGATGCCGACGTACAGCATTTTCGGCTGGCAGAAGCCCTGCTACCTGCTGCAGGACGGCTACGCTGACACGTTCCAGGAGTTGATCGAGGCGACGGACTGGTCGAACTACGGGACGGAGAGCGGAAATCCCAAGTGCGCGAACTGCATGGTGCACTCGGGCTATGAAGGTTCGGCGGTCAACTATACGTTTGGGTCGCTCCGGGGACTGTGGCAAACGGCGAAGGCGATGATGAATCTCTACCCGGACAAGGGCGCGCTCGACCTGCTGCATGAGCCGGCGAAGCCTGTCCATGGCTTCAATCCACTGGTACAGATTGAGACCCATGTCAACGTGGAAGAGGGAACTCGGGTATGAGCCAGCCAGCTGTTGATCCGAATTCTGTCGAGGTGATGGAGGGCCGCCAGCGCGAGCAACTCGAGGGGTGGATTCCTTCGCTGGCGAGCGACGCAGAGGTTCGCCTGGCCCTGGAGAAGGCCTTCGATTATCGCGGCGACGTGACGCTTACGCTGAAGGACGGGCGCGTGGTGCACGGATATGTCTTCGATCGGCGACCGGGCGCTAGTCTGCAGGATTCCGCGGTGCGAGTGATTCCGTCGGACGAGCGGACGAAGCTGACGATTCCTTATGCGGAGATTGCCGCACTGGCTTTTACCGGGCGGGACAACGCCGCGGGCAGGACGTTCGACGCGTGGGTGAAGAAGTACTGGGAGAAGAAGGCCGCGGGCGAGAAGAATATTGCCATTGAGCCGGAGAAGCTGTAATCGAGCAGCGTTAGCTGAAATCCGGTCAGCATCCTACCCTGGCGCGGTGGCAAAGAACTGCTTGACGCGCAGCTTTTTGGACCGTCGTTTTGCCTGCCACAGATCATAGGCAAGCTGCATTTGCAGCCAGTGCTCCGGTGTACTCCCGAACGCTTTGGACAGCCGCAGTGCCATTTCCGCCGTGATGCCGGAGTGGCCGTTGAGAATCGACGAGAGAGTCTTGCGCGTAACGCCCAGGCCCTCCGCTGCCTCGGTCACCGTGAGGTCGAGCGCCTTAAGACAATCCTCCCTGATTATCTCGCCGGGGTGCGGGGGATCATACATATCCATATGCTTTTCTCCTGTCGCTAGTGGTAATCGACCAAATCGACATCGGTTGCGTTTTCACCCTCGAAGCGGAACACCAGCCGCCAATTACCCGACACCGAAACTGCCCACTCGCCCTTGCGCTTGCCCACAAGCGGATGCAGCTGGTAGCCGGCAATATTCATATTCAGCGGGCTCGCGGCGGTCGAAAGCGACGCCAACAGGCGACGCAAGCGCGGCACATGTTGAGCGTTCAATCCTCGCGTTTCTCCAGAGGCAAAGAGTCGTTCCAGCCCCTTATGGCGAAACCGCATTATCATGTTCGTGTAGTGTAACTACTCAGGTTACAGCAGTCAACTTCTTGTGGCGTTTACCACTTCATCCCCATTTTTTGATCTTCGGCCAGACGGCGTGAAGATCCCACTTCAATCCTCGGCAGAGCCAGATGGTGAAGTGTTCGTCTTCGCGGGACCAGGGGTTGTCGACCTTTTGGCCGGAGTCGATAACGGTCTGGAAATACTCATGGTCGCCGGTGCCATCGCTGCCCAGAACGATCATCGTGCTGCCGTCGTAGTCGCGGGGTCCCCAGAGCCAATAGGAGTTATTTACGCTGATGGAGCGAGGGAGGCCGTACTTCGGGCCGAAGTAGTCGACGGCTGCGGCTTCGCCCCAGTCGTTGGCGAAAATGGCGGTGCGGGCACGCTCTTCCGGCGGCAGGCTGTTGTAGACGACCGCCGTTTTGCGCACCATATCCTCCCAACCGAATTCGTCGGCGAAGATTTGCGGCAGCGGACCGGTACGCGCGTTTTCTGCCTTTGGAGTCGAGATGTGCAGCGCCGCCTCGTAGCGGAGAAACGTCTCAGGGCGCAGGAGCGGGATGGCAAGCGGCGCGAGGAGGAGGCCGGAGGCCCCGAGCAGAACCCCGTAGGTCCCGGTGATCCAGACTTTGCGGATGACCTGGGTCAGGCCCACAGAGCCGGCGGCGAACATCATGGGGTAGATGGGCGAGACGTAGTAGTTCTTACCCTGGGTGAGCATGAGCGTGCCGTAGACGACCAGGAATATCCAGGCGAGGATGCTGTACCGCGCGCCGTTGCGTGTGAAGAGAAGCCACAGCAATCCGCCGACACAGAGAACCACGGAAACGGGATTGAGAATCTGCGCCTGGTCGAGGAAGAAGGCCACAGGTCCGCGGCGCACGTCGCGCGGCGTCATGCGGACGTTGTGCTCGTATTCCAGAAAAGGGAAGTGATTCTTCACAAGCCAGATGAAGTGCGGCAGGAAGATGAGGACGGCCGCGAGACAGCCGAGCCAGAACCACTTCGATCCGAAGACGCGACGGTGCGGTGTAAGCGCGAGGCCGAGAAGCAGGCCGGCCGCGAAGAGCACGATGGTGTACTTCATCTCGAGGCCGATGCCGCAGAGGATGCCGATCGAGAGCCACCAGCTTGGGTTGCCGGTTTCGATGTAGCGGAGGACGCACCAGGCGCAGGCCATCCAGAGCAGCGGCTCGAAAGCGTTCATCGTGAACCAGTGCTGCATGAGCATGTAGATGGGCGCGGTAAGGACAGCGAGCGCGGCGAGAGCCTGGGCCATGCGGCCGCCGCCCATCCTGCCTGCCATCGAGCCGGTGATCCAGACCAGGGCGGCGCCGGCGAGGGCGGGCAGAAGACGGATCGCGAGAAGGGAAGTGCCGAGGGTGTGGCTGACCAGCCAGGCGACCAAGGGCATGAGCGGGGGATGGTCGATGTAGCCCCAGCCCAGATGCTGACCACAGGCGAGGTAGTACATCTCGTCGCGGAAGATGCCATAGTGCGATGCGGCATGGAGTTGCAGAACGAATTTGAGGAGCGCGATGACGGCCACGATAGTGCTGCCGGAGGTAACCCAGCTCCGGGTCCCGCTGGCGTGGTTCGACGAAACTTCCGTGGTAGACGTGTTCAAGATAACTCCTGAGCAGTGGATGATTTAGCTACGCAGAAGGGCAGGAGGGGGTTCCGCGTGCCAGGTTGTGTCAGACGCAATCTTTTGATCTTTACTTCGAAAACTTTTCCGTGCTACGTTCCTATACCAATCCCCCAAGTTCAGAAGTGGAGAATCTCAGGTGTTCTGCGTTCAATGTGGGTCCGCTGTTCCTCCGGAAAGCAAGTTTTGCATTAACTGTGGAGCGCCCGCATATCACGCCGGCGGCGCACCCGCTCAGTCTGCCGCGATGATTCCCGCCGCGGGGGCGGTCCCACAACCCGGCGTTCAGGCGGTGCCGATCGCTTATCCCGGCATGCCTCAGGGGCAACCGGTCTATTACGTTGTACCCCAGCCGGGCCATCCGCAGCATTCGATTCAGCAGCTGAATTTTCTTCGCAGCCTGCAGGGGAGGATTCAGAGCCTTGCGTCCACAGAGCAGCTGGAAGGATTCAGCCTGAAAGAGATGTTTTCGGAGGTCTTTAAGAAGCGCACCAACGAGCAGGTGGAAGACTACATGCTGGTCGGGACGGACAAGACGACCCCGCCCATCGATCTGGTGGAGACGGGCTGGCCGAAGCCGTGGCTCTTCTTCCGGTTGCTGATTTCGCTGATCATTGCTTATGTGGCTCTCACGCGTCTCTTCATGTGGACGGGCAACACGAATTGCATTCCGGGCATGATGTTTATTGGATCCTTCGCCGTTCCTCTGGCAACGCTGTTTCTCTTCTTCGAGCTGAATTCTCCGCGGAATGTGTCGCTGCATACGGTGGGGAAGCTGTTTCTGTTTGGAGCGGTTGCTTCATTGGCGGTGGCCCTGCTGGGCTATAGCCTCCCGATTTTCCAGTTGGGAACCTGGGAAGCGGGCATTGTCGAGGAGGTCGCGAAGCTGCTGACGGCGGTGATCGTCATGCGCAGCGTTCGGTACAAATACATTCTGAACGGAATCCTGTTTGGAGCGACGGTGGGGGCGGGCTTTGCGTGCTTTGAAACCGCCGGCTACGCGCTGAACGAGGGCTTCCTGCCGGGGCTGCTGCAGGGTTTGGTAGCGGGGCAGAACAGCACCGTCGCAACGCACGCGGGCGTGGTTGGGATGCTGCAGATTCTGCTGATGCGCGGAATTATGGCTCCTCTGGGACACGTGGCGTGGACTGCGATTGCGGCCGGAGCATTCTGGCGCGTGAAGAAGGATCGCCCAACCAGCCCGGCGATGCTGCTCGACATGAATTTTCTCAAGGCATTTGCGATTCCGGTGGTGATGCACGCAACCTGGGATGCTCCGTGGCAGCTGCCGTTTTTCGGAAATTCCATCATCACGGGCCTCATTTCCTGGTATGTTGTGTTTGGCCTTGTGCAACAGGGCTTAAAGCAGGTGAGGGATGAACAGCGCAGTCATCTGCAGCAGACGCTGCAGACCGTCGAAGCTTCCATGCAGCCTGCAGGCAGCGTCGCGGTGTCGTAGCGGTTCACGCGGCGCGAACCTTTCATTTGCATTTCTGAGGAGATTGACCACCCATGGCATTCTGTAACAGTTGCGGTAACCAACTCACGGGCAAGGAACGCTTCTGCGCGCAATGCGGAGCCGATACGAGCGCGAAGCCGTCCGCGGCATCGACACCAGTGGCCGCTGCGCCACCCCCACCCACGCCGATGGCGCCTCCTCCTCCGGTGCAGCATGTGGCGAGCGGACCGGTACAGTATGTCGCCGCACCGGGCCAGCCGCCGATCGCTGTGGCCTATCCGCCACAGGCGCAACCCACCCAGCAGAAGAAGGGGATGATGGGGACAGTGGTGGTGGTCTTGATCGTAGGCGCGCTCTGCTATTACTACTACAACAAGACGCACACGCCGACTCCTCCCATCGCGAACAACCCGCCGGCTTCTCAGCCCGCTGCACCGGGTGCACCCAGTGCGCCCGGCACCCCTCCCGGAAATGGTGGTGGCGGAGGCGGAGCCAACGCGGCGCTCGTGAACCAGCAGGCATTCACCGCGCAGTGGGCCAACCAGAATGGAATGCTGGTGCTGACGACGGCGAAATGGACGAACAGCTCGACGACCAACATTTCGTCGGCGGTGATCCAGTGCGAGCAGGACGATGCCAACGGAACGGATCTGTCGCAGTACAGAGTGACGCTGAACGGGCCGACTCCGCCGAATACGTGGAGCAGCTTCAGCAACATTCAGATCGGCGCCGTCGCCACCAACATGAGCAAGGTGAACTGCGCCATCGTGCACGTGAAACCGGCGAGCTAGGCTAGCGTTAGCGTCTGCGTGCGCCTGGTTGCCTATGGAGTGGCCAGGCCCTCGACAATATAGATTCGGCTGGCCGCGGAGCTTTGCCGGATCGGCCGGATCGCCGAGTAGGCCGGGCAGTCGTACCACGCGCGCGCCTTCTCCACGCTGTCGAAAGCGATGACAACGACCCCGCCCTTCGGCGGCTCGCCTTCGAGCGCCTGAATCTTAGTGCTTCGGACCACGTAGTGGTGGTTAAAGGGGGCCAGCGTCTCCGGTACCTTCTCACCGTACTTCTGGAAAGCTGCGAGGTCCTTTACCTCGACCTCCGCAACCACGTAGCCGGGCGGAGCGGCGGCTTGCTGCCCGCGGATGGCCATGCCGCCCGGAATGCCAACGGATATGCCGGTTAGCGCGGCGCTTAGAATCCCCCATTTCGTTTTCATCGGCTTCTCCCGTAGTTCAGGAAAGTTGCAGAGCCCGAAAAGCTAGTGGAGAAAGTTCATCAGGCTTCCTCCCTGGAAGGGTTGCAGGGTGAAGGTCAGCATAAACAGGACCAGGCCCGCGACTGCAAGCCAGCCACGCCATTTCGATAGCGCCGGAGCTTCAGGCACCGGAGGATGACGCAGGCTGGGCAGCAGAAAGCATCCCCACACCAGCCATCCGATCCAGAACATCGTTCCTGCGAAGAACAGGAGGAAGACGATGGTGCTGGTCGCGAGGCGATGCACTTTGGGTGAGACAGCGAAGAGGATGTGTCCTCCATCCAGCTGGCCGGCAGGCATGAGATTGACCGAGGTGATGAAGAGGCCGATCCACGCGGCGACCAGAACGGGATGTGGGTTAAAGGAGGCGTCGAGCGGCGGCAGCCCTGGATGGAACCAGCGGACGATGGAGTCGATGATGGAGAGAGCCAGAGGCACGCTGACGCTGATGCTGGCGGTGGACTGGAAGCCTGGCGCGGCCATGTGCTGGGAAAGCAGGAGGCCGGTAATCAACGCAGGGATCGCAATGATCATGCCAGCCAAAGGACCGGCGACACCGATATCGAGCAGGGCTGCGCGTGAGGGCACGCGGGAGCGGAGACGAATGAAGGCTCCGAAGGTGCCGATCAGCGTGGGGGCTGGCAGGACCCAGGGCAGAGAAGAGCGGACACCGTGAAAGCGGCATGCGATGTAGTGGCCGATCTCATGGGCAGTAAGGATGCCGAGCAGGGTGAGTGCAAAAGGCCAGCCCGCGGAGAGCTGTTCCGGATGGCGCACGATCCATGCGAAGGGGAAGAAGTCTGCGTTGACCGCGAATGGCGGAGCGCCACGATGGAAGTTGTACATCAGCACTGCGCCGGTGCTGAGCGTGGTAAAGATGCTGAGGCCGAGGAGGCAAATCGCTACGCCCACGCCTTCCAGCGGAGACGGGTAGCTCGCAGGCACGGTCTGGAGCGGTGCTCTGTTGCGGACCGGACCGGAGATCTGGATGGCAGGCTGACCCATGCGCGGCTGTCCTGGCAGGTGGACCGAAACAGTGTACCGAGCCGGAGCCGTTACGACAGTACTTTATTGTCCGTCGAGCCGTCGAGAAGGTGAAGCTCTTTGCCGGGTTTGAAGCGAACGGCTTTGCCGGGGGCAATGCTGACCTCCGCGCCAGTGCGGGGGTTGCGCCCGATACCCGTTTTGCGGGGACGGACGTTGAAGACACCAAAGCCGCGCAGTTCGATGCGCTGGCCATCGGCGAGCGCGCGCTTGAGAGTCTCGAATACGGTATCGACAGCAGCCTCGGCCTTATTCCGCTGCAGGCCGGTGCGCTCAATCACCTGGTGAATGATGTCCTGTTTTATCAAGGTTTTCCCCCGTCAGGCGAAGTGTCCGTCTTAAGGCTGATCGTAGAAATGTTTCAGCCCATTGTCAATGCGCTGCGCCTCCCGTAAGATGCAATCTTTAGCCCCAATTGAAACAGAGACTTCCTACCAGGTGTCGTTCTGGACAACACAGGAGGGCTGGCTGGGGAGATATCCAACGCGACGCCGCTTCCGGCGCCGGTGTATGCGAACGAAGGGCTCTGTCAGATTCTGTTCTTTCAGTCGGACGAAACGTGCGAGATCAGCTACGCCGACCGGAAAGGTAAGTACCAAAAGCAGCAGGGAATTGTTCTCCCAAAACTGTAGGAGCTATGGAATCGATCGGTCAGCTGAGCCGCCAGATGCGCGTAGGATTGCTCGACTTCGAGCCGATCCGCATCGCGGGACTACGTGAAATCTTCGCGGAACAGCCGGACTTCCAGGTTGTCGCCACAGACTGGGCAATGGCCTTTCGAGAATCGTCATTCGATCTGGTTGTGGTCGTGTTGAAGGACCAGGCTTTTTCGCTGGCTCTTCTGGCGCGGCTGCGGTCTCGGCATCCGGGTCTCAAGGTACTGGTGATCGGTTCAGGCTCCGAGCAGGAGAAGATTCTCGAAGCGATCAACGCCGGCGCCAAGGGTTGGCTGGAGGAAACGGCGACACCGGCGCAGGTCATGCAGGCGGCGTACGCCATCCTCAATGGATCCATCTGGGCGCCGAGGCGCGTTTTGTCCACCTTTGTGGATCGGGCCATCGAGGGATCGGCGGCGCGGCGGCGGCGGACCAGTCCCCGGTTTACGGAGCGCGAGGAAGAGGTTCTGCAGCAGCTGGTGCTGGCGCGTTCGAATCGCGAGATTGCCCAGGCCCTGAGCATTCGCGAGCAGACCGTCAAATCCTACGTGGCGCGGCTCATGCGCAAGGTGGGAGTGGGGAATCGCATCGCGCTGTCTGTTCAGGCGGCGAGCGGCGCCTGGGGCGACAAAGAGCGCTGATTTCGAGGGGCTAGCTTTAGTGAACAGAATATCTGTTATCGGACATACAAATACCATCAGGTTCTGGCTGCAGTCCCATAAGTTCTAGGCTGCTTCGCCGCCACGCGGTTCTTCAAGCAGCTGCTTCGATACCGGTTCTCGCACACCCTCAAACGAAATGTGTTTCATGATTTCGTCTTCGACGTCGCGGATGAGCATGGGCGGGATCACGGTGACGGTTCCCAACATTTCGCTCAGGGTGAGATACGCTTCGCGGCAGCTGTACAGAAAATCGAGTGGGTATTCGGGCTTGCGCGCGCGGGCCTGAATTGGATCCGCATCGAGAAAGTAGCTGACGTCCGGCTGCGGGACGATTTTTATGATCAGCCGCGCATACATCCTTGCTGAAGGGCGCTGTAGTGTGAGATTGACGACCTCGTCGTAAGCGTACCGGTCACAGATGATGAACTCGGTGCCAGAGGCCAGGGCTTTCCGGACCGTGAATCGGAGAGAAATGGCATCGGCAAGGTAGAGGCACAATCTGACCAGGGTCATGAGCCGCGAGCGCACATTTTTATCGCGGCGGTTGACCGGATTCTCGGGAGTTCCTACACCCTTGTCCCCCTTGAAGAGCTTGTGGCCGGCAGTCTCGCGCATTCCGGTGAAACAGGCAACGTCGTCCCAGAACGTAATCACGCGAACGCGCAGCCCCGCATCCTGGAGTCGCGCACGCAGAGCCTCGATCTGCGTGCTCTTCCCAGCGCCATCTATGCCGGAGAAGCTTACGAACCTTGTATGCCGGTTGTTGGATCCTGACGTCATCGTTGTTCTCTACGGCCGGCTCGGGCTCGCGCTCGACAATGCGACAACCGTACCAACCGCGACCGCTGCTCCAACGATCAACGCAATCCTGATCGCGAACGTGCGCGACCGCTTCTGTTTGGCTGGCGCAATTGCGGCGCCAGCTGGCCTGGATGCAGCCACTCCGCTCGCGGGTTCAGACGGCGCGGCGGCGGTGCCCAGCGGTTGTGCAGGAGCGTTCTGCTGTTGCGGGGTGGTCTGTGAACTGTTCTCCTGCTGGCTAGCCGGAGCTGTTTGCGGAGCGACGGGCGTTGGGTTGTCGGGGAGCGATGCGATCTGCGTTGCATTGCTGGACGTGCTCGCCGATGAAGGACCCTGGATTGGCGCAGGCGCGGGCTGCTGAGCCGGAGGAACTTCCTGCGCGGCCGCCGACAACCCGAACTGCGCTGTTACCAGTAACACCAACCCGATCGCAATTGGTCGATACAACCATGAACTTACGGTTTTCATTTCTTTCTCTCCCGAACATGCCGGAATGCTGAGGCTCCCACGTCGCATGGACTATGCGGCTCTCCCCGTTGCGCCAGTTCCGCTTCCGGAAGCGATAGGAAGCTGATGGAAGCTGTTCACTGCTTCAGCCGTCGTGTCGAATGTCTCAAAGAGCCGCGCAACTCCGGTGCTGACCAGAATTACTGCTGCGGATGTCGGAACCGCGGCGAGCTTCACGTCCCCGTTGCGCTTCATCGCTTCTTCAAGACAGTGCAGCAACAGATGAATGGCGGGGCTGTCGCACTCGCGGAGGTTCGAACAGTCGATGACGAGCCGCGGCCGGCTGGTCTTCATGACGCTGGCGATCTCATGGAGAAACGCGATCTTCTTTTGCATGCTGAGGACATCTGGCAGCTGCTTCACTGCGACTGCGCGCAATCCTGATGGGATGTCAGCCAATTCCCTTCCCTCCTTTTCTTCCTTTGCTCCGATGCGTGCCAAAGAACCTTGTGCTATCCCGCGTTTTGCAACAGGCGCGCCAATTCGGCTTCAGGATCGCGCACCATGTGAGCTAAAACGTTTTTCGCGTATCGCGTCAACGTGACGAGATTGGTGTTGTACCAGCAGCACTCGCTCATACGGGAGGACAGCCCACAGAGGAACCGAAGCCGGCCCATGTTGTGGGGCGATGCAAGAATCGCGGCCATCAGGCGATGATTTCCATCGAGGACCGTGATCGGCTCGGTCTCGTTAATGCCGATCAGAACAACAGCGCCGAGGTCTGGATCTTCGCGGAGCACCCGATCGCCTATGGCATCGATCTTCGCCCGGAACGACGGCTCGATTGCGCTTTTGTTTTTACCCATGCGCTCCGCAACCGCCGGAACTGAAAAGTTTCCCCGAGCGAGCTTGCGCCACTGCGCCCGCGGGAAGACCCGGACGTGGCGCAGCTCCGACGGGCGCAGCTCCACCTCATACCATTCCGTATTTGCAGGCACCTCTTTCCACAAGGCCAGGTGCCGAATAAACAGCAACGCTTTCCGCTTGGCGTTTTCGATCGGGTCATCGAGATTGGGGGCCATCACAAGATCGCTGAGCGCATTTCTGTATTCGTGAAACGCGGGACAGTTGAAATCGCTCTTCAGGAATTCTGCGATGACTTCGGCTTCCGAAACACGGCGTAAAATCCTGATGGGACCACTTGGGGCAGCTTGCTCCACAATCTCCGAATCAGCCAACGAACTCCAAATGAAGGGGACAGCTACGACGACCAGAAGGACGATCATCAGGATGAGCTGGACCCAGATCACTTCACGCAGAGAGGAGTGGAAGCGGCAAATGGCGGCGACGAGCACACCGCTGAACGCTAACTGAACCCAACTGGTGTTCGCGATTTTGTACGACATTTCATAGGTGATGATCACGACGCTGAGGCAATAAAGAATGGTCGTGATCGCGTACATCGAAAGCAGATAGGGCAGCCCGTATTGACCTGCGAGCGCGAAGCCACTTCCGAAGAAGCTCGACCAAAGACCCGGTGGAGTAAGACGCAGGCCAATCGCTAACACAGCGCCGATGCCGAGCACCAGCACAGACGAAGTGGCGACGACCTTAAACCCTCGTCTTTCCTCTTTGCGCGTACCCGCAACAAGAGGAAACATCGAATTGACAACTGCGGATGAAAACGTGAAGATGACGCGGCCCACCATGGCAATGGCAGCGTAGAGGCCCGCTGTTGTGGGAATGAAGAAATGCTTGACCAGGACGATATCGCAGTTATTGATGAGGACCTGGCCCGAGAAAAAGATCATCGCCTGGAATGTTTCTCGCAGAGCATTGTCGAATAAGAGCGGGCTCGCGATATGCCTGACCCGCGAGGACGGAACAGCAGCGAGATAAGCCACCGCAACGGCCGCCGCGTTGGCGGCAACCACCCCAGGCACGCCCAGACCGAGCTTGATCATCAGGAGCGATCCGCCGAGCCTTACGATTCCCTCGAGCACAAGGTTGGTCGCAAGACTCCGGAATCCGCACACCCCCTGCATATAGCCACGCCGGCTCCCCAGCGGAACATAGAACGCAACTCCGATCGCCAGAAGAGACACGAGAAGCGGAGTCGGCAGGTTCAGATAATTCGCTACGGGGGTCCGGAACAGCAGCAGAAGCAGCGCGATGACAATGCCGCAGCCCCAGGCAGCGCGATGAAGACCGCGATAGACAGCATGCTTCTCCTCGACGCCGCTCTGTTGCGCAACCACCTTCGCGGCGACAATCTGAAAGGACAAGGTTGCCGCGGATATCAGGACGAGAAGTGTGTAAACCGCAGTGGCGTGCCCGTAGCCCGTTGGTCCCAGGAAGCGCGCGAGGGCAATGTTGTAAACCAGATTTGTCGCGGTTGCGAGGCCGGAGCCGAGAAGCAGGATGAAACTTCCCGACAATATCCGGGCGTGAAGGGTCCTGGATCCCTCCATAGGCCCGCTCTCCACAGGTTTAGGCTCCGTTACGATACGCCGCCTCTTTCAGGGTCTAAATGCTCGTCAGAGGACCACCGCGAATCGCCATACGTCGGCGCCAGTGTTCCCTCGTGAAACTGACCATTAGATGCGATCATGCCGAGTGCGGCTGCTCTGACGGCCCGGTCGATTCAGGCCCCAGGGACAACCAGAGCCGCCCGCGCAGCGTCTAACGAAGTCTCCTGATAATGGCACGCGCAACGATTGCTTTCCTCACCCTTCTCCTGCTTACACACGGCTGCTCTCAATCGACACAGCTCAAGCACGTGCGGTTACGAACCGGCACGCCGGGCGTGTCGCCTCAGATCCTCGCCGTGTACGAGCCGTGGTTCGGGCATCCGCAACACATCTCGGTTGGGTATTCCTCCCATGATCCTAACGAACTGCGCAAGCAGATTCGCGGGGCGAAGAAAATGGGGATCACCGGTTTTGTTGTCGACTGGTATGGCGATCGCGATCCGTTCAACGCACGGACGTATGAGTTGCTACAGCCGATCGCTGCTGCGGAGAAATTCCATATTGTGATGATGTACGACGAAACGGACAGCGAAGATGGCGCCACTGACGAGGCGATCGCGGACTTCACGACATTTCGCGACACGTACCTGGCTCCGAATGCGCCAGGTCGCGAAGCTTATCTCACCGACGAAGGCCGGCCTGTAATCTTCATCTTCCCCAAAGGCGGCCATACCGACTGGAACCGAGTGCGCGAGGTGGTGAGTAAGTGGAATCCCGCCCCGCTGCTGATCCAGGAAAGCCTGCCCGGTCCAGACGCGAATGCATTCGATGGATTCTATGCATGGGTGCAGCCCGGCAGTAAGGGGTGGGCTGGGGACGGCAGTAACTGGGGAGAGGATTATCTAACGAATTTCTACTCCACGATGATCTCGAAGTATCCCGACAAGATCGCTGTGGGCGGGGCATGGTCGCAGTTCGATGACGGCAAGGCCTCGTGGAGCCTTAACCGGCACATCTCAGCTCGCTGCGGCCAGACCTTCACCGATACATTTAACTTGTGGCGTAAGTATTATTCCGCGAACGCGCCGCTGCCTTACTTACTGATTGAAACCTGGAATGACTACGAGGAAGGCACGGCGGTGGAGCCTGGCATCCCGACTTGCAAGCCGGCCACACCGTAGCCTTCCCC
>Ga0302326_10020224_pt1 | contig 13713 bp, 8 predicted proteins | sample Palsa_T0_3_FD_202264 | JGI IMG/M metagenome (GOLD analysis project Ga0302326, IMG submission 202264) | Peat permafrost microbial communities from Stordalen Mire near Abisko, Sweden - Palsa_T0_3 | ecosystem: Environmental > Terrestrial > Soil > Palsa > Peat permafrost | place: Sweden: Abisko... | reverse complement strand
CGCCGCCGTGATCTCCGCTGAGCGTCGCGCCGTTACCGCTGAACACCAACCGTTCGTCCGCTGTGGAGGCCGCCGGCGCGGTGGGTGGTTCGCTCTCGGCGGAGACCGCCGAGGAGGGGGCGGCGGGCGGGGGTGTCGACTGCGCCTGCGCAACCGCAGCGACCAGTGTCGCCAGCGCGGCGCCTAGCATTAGCGTTGCTGCCCTCATGGGCGCTGTGCCAGGGTGGGGTAGCTGCCGCTTTGATCGGCCGCCGCCGCGATGAGGGCGGCCGGCAGGAACGCGATGACGTAGAGCCGCTCCTCTTCGCCCGGCAGCGGGACACTGGAGATCGTGAGCTGGTAGACGCGCTGCATGATGGTCACGTGCATCTTGCTGCGGCCGGCCAGGCCCGGGTTCCACCAGGGCCCCTCGCGCTCGGCCTGCGGCAGCAGGCGCGACACGTCGCCCTCGAGCTGCGTATCGGGAAACAGCGCGCCGGCAGGCTTGTTGAAGGCGAGCACCCGCCCGTTTGAGTCCACGACCAGCGCGGCGTGCTCGGCCGCATCGAGCGCGGCCTGCACGCACAGATCCTGCGTCATGTCGTTCACGATCACCAGCGCGAAGCGGCGGCCTTTTTGCGCCAGGTGCTGCACGCGCACCTCGGTCGCGAGCAGCCGCTCGCCGTGGCGAACCATGCAGGGTTTCGCCGCGCCGCCCGCGCCGCTCAGGAGCTCCTGCACCACCTCGGGGTATGAGAACGGCAGCACCTCGAAGAGGCCCCGGCCGGCGAGGCTGCCGGCATCGCCCTCGAACTTCGCCAGCGCCGCATCACTCGCGAGGATGACTTCGGAAGTGTTGGCGTCCACCAGGAACGCCGGCAGCGGCAGCCTCTCGAGGAGCGTCGACCACAGCTGCTGGCCGCGTTCGGCCTCCGCCCATCCCGCGCCGACCTGCGTTTCCAGTCTCTCGAAGACGCTGCCGAGATATTCCGCGGCCACGGCGCAGGCGAACAGCATGATCACGAACACTTCCAGAACCACCACGAAGTACTCGGATGGCGCATAGAAGCCCGCGAACGGCAGGCCGCTGCCTCTGCCGAGCACTGCCTCGAACCAGGCGATGGCGGCGTTCAGTCCGGGCACGTACCAGCGCAGCTCCGGAGCTTCGATCGCGGCAATGAGGGCGACCAGCACCACGGCAAGGACCGCCATCACGTAGGGCTGCCAGCGCGAGAGGAAGATTGATCCGATCACCGGCAGCGTGAACACCAGGAGGAACAGCGGGTTCTGCAGGCCACCGGCGTGTTGCCAGATGTAGGCGATGGCAATGACACCGATGCTGTGCAGCGCGATCAGCGTGCGGCTGCGCCGCATCTGATTGCCGTTGCCGCGCCCGCTGAGCGCGACAAAGGCGAGGTGGATGGCGCCGAGTGTGATGAGACCCGCCGCGGTGGCGATGAAGTCGATTGCGAGACCGCTGACGAGCCACGGCACCGCGGTCGCAAACAGGACGGCGAATATCGTGACCAGCCAGGTGTCGTCGAGCAGTCGCACGCGCGGGTCGCGCCACACGAGCGTCGCGAGGAGTTGGGTCGCGTTGCCGTCGTTCATTGCCGTTTGCCCGAAGCGGGCACAGGCGCGGCGGCCATGGAGGTGGTGTCGGCGGCGCGGAAGCTGTTGCCTTCGAGGAAGGGGTGGGCGGGAACCTTCACCCCGTCCGGCTGCTGGAAGTCGGTGACGTGCAAAGCGTAGGCGTGGGGCTGCACCACCTGGTTGCGTTGCAAAATGGGTGAGTCGCCGATGACGTCGATGCCGTTGAACTGCGGCTCGATGATGGTGTTTTCTACCGCCGTGCTGGGATGGCGCGGCTCGCCGAGCACGAAAGCCAGGCCATAGCCGCAGCTGTGAATCCGGTTCCCGCGCACCAGCACGTTGGCGGAGTTACGTACCATGATGCCATAGGCGCTCAGATGATCGAGCTCATTGCCGTCGATGATCGCCTCGCGGGCATTCTCGGCGATGATCCCCATTCCAGGTCCGCCGCGAATGGTATTGCCGCGCACCACCGCGCCGGCGCCGATCAGGTGGATCGCCGCTTCGGTATCGGTGGCGAAGTCGTTGCGCTCGATGAGCACGGCCACGTTCGCCGCCACGAGGCCGGCGCGATCATTGTTGAAATGGTTCTCGCGGATGGTGATCGCGTTGCCGCGTGCGTCGGGTTGCGCGCGTACCGCCCATAAGCCCGCATCGCGGGCATTCGCGAACTCGTTGCCCACCACCACCGCCTCACGTGGGGTGGCGGCGAAGCGCACGCCGATCCGGTCGTTGGTAAAGCGATTGCGCTCGATCAGGATTCCGGTGGCATTTTCCGCCACGTCGACACCGACGTCGCACGACTCGATGGTGCTCGAGCGCAGGTGGAACTGCGCCGCGCGCAGCAGAATGGCGGTGGCCGTACAGTTGCGCAGCTCAAGCCCTTCGACCGAGGTGTTGTCGCCGGCGACATCGAGCAACGGGCCGCCGCTCAAGCCGCGCCCGTCGAGCTGCGTTCCGCCTTGCTGCGCCACGATACGCACCCCGTGAGGGTTCACTAGGGGCGGAAGCAGGCTTTCGATCGCAATGCTCTTTACCTTGATGAAGACATCGGCTCTGCCCTTGGCGGTGGCCACGATGAAGAACGCCTCGCGCAGCGTCCCCGGGCCACGATCGGCGGCACTGGTGACGTTCACCGCGAGTACGCCGCTGCCCTGATCGGCAGAGCGCTGCTTCATCTGGTACCACCAGCCAAGAGTCGCCAGCCCTCCGAGCAGCAGCAGCACCCCGACCGCCACCAGCATGCGCGTACCGGTTTTCATGGGCTTTTGGCGGCGTGCGCGAGCACGAAAACCGCGTGCCACGAGAGGCCGAGGGCCGCGCGGCCGAAAAGGACATCGATCGGGAGTGACAGTGCGGTGACGGCCGCGAGGGCGCCCAGACGCGCGCGCCGCGACAGGCGCGGCAGGTGAGGCAACAGCCAGGTCTTGAAGGGTGCCGGGTCGACGCCGCTCATGGCGCGTAACTCCAGGCCGCAGTCGCGGCAGAGTCGCAGGTAGCTGTTGCGCGGGCGCGCACGGAAGACGGCGCTGTCGCAGCCCTCGATACGGCCGTTCGGTGCCGCTTCCAGCAGGATCAGCACGCCGCCCTCGGCCAGATGATCGGCCATGCGTTGCAGCGAATCGCGCAACGCGGTGGCATCCAGGATGTGCTGCAGCACCGTGACGCTCAGCACCAGATCGAACTTCTCACCAGCATCAAGCGTCGCCAGGTCCCGCACCAGAAAGCGGCAGTTGCCGCCTAACTCCTGAGCTGCGGCGCGCCGCTCAGCCTCGGCGATCATGGTGGGACTCAAGTCGATGCCGGTCACCTGCGCGCCGCGCGCGGCGAGCAGCCGACTCCAGCGTCCCACACCGCAACCCACATCGAGCACCCGCGTACCCGGACGTACTCGCAGCCATCGCCGCAGCGCCAGGCGCTGACAGACATGGATCATGCGGTTGTAGAACGCGGGCATGCCGTACGAGCAGACCGCCGCCAGTCCCTCGCCTTGAGTTGCGAAGCGGCGCGCGCGCGCCTCCCAGTACAGAGGCGGCGAGAGCGAAGGCAGCGCGCGCGGTTCCATAATCGTCTAAGGTCTCCGCGCGAGCAGGTCCGGGGTGGCGGGGCCCATGCCAGGGGCGGGCTCGTAGTGATCGTGATACAACCGCCGCCCCCACAGCTGCAGTGTGAATAGATTGCTGAAGCCGATGGTCATGGGAACGAGGTGCGCGAGTGCATAGAAGAGATAGAGCGGCACGATCGGGGCGATATAGGCGCGCTCGCTCCGGGGTACCACCGTGAACAATGCGATTACCCCCAGGGCAAGGTAGCTGCCGACTGCCCCGATGAAATACGCGGGGCTGGTGAGGGCGCTTCGCGGCAGCAGGTGCGCGAGGAACAGACCGTCGAATCCGCCCACGAGGCTGATCAGCAGCAGCAGGGCGCTCAGGATCTTCGCCAGATGCAGCAGCAGCGACAGCCCGCCCATATAGATGATGAAGTGATAGCCCGCAAACGGGGTACGATGGCTGATGCGCCAAACCGCCGGCAGGCGCTCGGTGTAGACCTTGAGCAGTCCGTGGTACCAGCCGACCCGTTGTGAGAACCAGCGGCGCAGCGTGCCTGGGCCCTCGGTACTCACCACCAGCCGCCCGTCGTAGTAGATGCGCTCGCCCTGGGAGAGGAGAATCAGGGCGTTCTCGAGATCCTCCGCGTAAACCGAGAGCGAGTGCTCGTGCAGCGCGCGCCAGAGCGCGTCGCGGCGGTAGATCGACACACCCGAGGTAATGCTGTAATCGGCCAGGCTCTCGCGCCCGACGCGAAAGGCCAGCGCGTACTCGAACGCCTGAAATCGCGCGAGGAACCCATCCGGCTCGATCATGATGCGCGGGCAGACGGCGGCCGCTCCCGACTGTTGGAAATCACCGATCACCTGCTCGAGGTCTGAGCTGCTGCCGCCGCTGCGCCCGCGAATGCGAATGTCCGGATCGACCACCATGACCGTCTCGATGTGCGCCGGCAGCCGCTCGAGCAGCACCTTGATCGCTGCGGGCTTGCGCCTGTTGATGCCGTCGTCGAAGCAGCGCCAGCCTTCCTGCAGCAGGCGCGTCACGGTGTTGTCGGTCGAGCCGTCGCTGATGAGCCATACCCGCTCGCGGTAGGGGGCAAAGGCCGCGATGAACTCATCCAGCTCATCACCGAGATTGAACACCGAGGCGATGATGGCGTACGGGCGCATCGGCACCAGACGGCGAACGCCCCCCGGGAGCGAGCCGAGCAGGTCGATCGAGACGTTGCGGTTGTCTTCGGTCGCGCTCGCGGTAGCCGTATGACGGCGGCGCACGTGCAGGCGCAGCAGAAAGTCGATGGCATCGGTGTAAACGATCAGATTGGCGAGCCCGTAGATGAGGAGCGAGACGCTGGCTGCCTGCACGTTCGCTGCCGCGAGCACGATCCACACGGTCAGCAGCGCGCACACGGCCGCTGGCGGCAGCAGCGTCCAGGCCCGCGGGCGTGTCATGCGCTGGCCACCCTAGGCGCGGGGTGCTCCTGCGGCAGACGCGCCGAGAGATCGGCACGCACTTCCTGCTCATCGGCGATGGCTAAGCCGTGCGCGGCCATGGGCTGCAGCGAGCACAGAATCCAGATGAGCGAGCGCACGCGCGAGGGCAGGTGGGTGACGCGCGTCTGCAGCTGCGCGAGCATCGCCTCGTAGTCGCGCTCGATGCTTAAGACCACCTCACACACGGTGGGGTCCATCGGCAGGATCTTGGCGGGCTGATCCCACTCGATCGACGTTCCGGCAATCCGCCGCCGCTCGTACACGGTGAAGGGGCGTAGCGCCTCATCGACCGCCATGCCGGCGCCCGAAAACGGAATCACGTACGGGTACATGCCGACCTCGCATCCCTGCCGCAGCCAGTGCCAGGCCTCACGCAACGTGGTGGCGAGGTCCGCCAGACTCGCCCGCGGGGAGCTCAGGATGAGGTCGAGGAACGGCGTGATGCCTGCTGCGAGCGCTGCGCTGAGGGCCGGCTCGATGTGGCTGTGAATCTGCGCCTTGTTGAATTCGCCGAGAATGTTGCGCGAGAAGCTCTCGATGCCGAAGCCGAGCACGCGAAATCCCGCACGGCGCATCGCCGTGAGGCGCTCCGGCGACATCGCATCGATGCGATTGGTGCTGATGAACTGCAGCTCGCGCGGTAGGGTGCCGCTGCCCTTGGCGGCGATGATTGCCTCGCACAGCGGCAGAACGCGCCGGTCCTTGGTGAAGACGAAGATGTCGTCTTGAAAGATAATCGTGCGCACCGTCGGTTGCGCGCCGACTATGCGCTCGATCATGCGCACGCAGTCTTGCGCATCAAGCCGCGCGATACTGGCGACGCTCCCCTGGGATTCGTGCAGGAAGTTCGTCGCCGAGCAGAAGGTGCACCCCATCGGGCAGTAGTTGAGGGTGATGAGACGCACCGAGCGGATCTCCGCCAGGCGCGCTTCGCGAGCGGCTTTCGTCGGCAGCGCGCCCAGGCGGTAGGCGCTCTCCAGGCGCTCCCAGTAGGCGCGATAGGGCATGCGCTCATAGGGGATGTGGAAGATAGCATCGCGCAGCTCCTGGCCATCGAGCGCCGCGTGCGGCAGCTTGAGGATCTTCCCGCTCCCCTGGCGCTCGGCCGTGCCGGCGATTCCCCCTAAGGGTGCGCCGCTGCGCAGGCGCGCGACGAGCTCGAGCAGCGGCCGCTCACCTTCACCGAGCACCACGAGATCGATGGGAGCAAGCTCGAAGAGCAGCTCCGGACGGAAGGTCGCCTCCATTCCCCCGGCCACCAGCAGCGCCCGCGGCGCCATGCGCCGGGCAAGATGCGCGAGCGCAAGATCGAAGCGCAGCGTCATCCCGGTGGTGGAGATGCCGATGACGTCCCAGGCGCCGGCCAGGAGCTCGCGCTCGAACGCGCGCTCGGGCGAGCCGCTGCAGCAGTTCGGATCGAACACCTTGACGCGCACGCCGGCGGATTCGAGCACGCCCGCCAGGCGCCACACCCCGAGAGGGGGCGCGAGAAAGGTGTATTCCCCGCAATTGGGGTCGTACGGTCCTACCAATAAAATCCCTGGCGACATCGTTCTTGCAAGCCCTCTCGTCCTTCAAGGGCACGATGCATTGTTTGACGGCTTGCCGGCAAGTGTTATGAGCGCGCGTTCCGTCGATCGCTGCATCACAACATCAAATCAGTCGGTGATACGCGACATAATCAGTCGGTGATACGCGACATAAGATGGCGGCATCCGGTCAAGCCCCAGCTTGGCGCGATGAAGGCACGAGCGTTCCCCATGTGATGTCGCTGCCAGCGCAGCCGCGCGGCGCAGTCAGCGGCCGCAAAACGTAGCGCTGTGCGCTCGCATGCTTCGCCACGCGCTCGCTGCCCTTAAGGTTATGGGCCGGTGCGCGCCGCACGGCAGCACGAAGGTGCACCACGCTCGCCACTTCGACGCGGCGTGCTGCCGCGTGGCGCCTGCGGTCAGGGGTTCGCGGGCGAGGGCCCCGCAACGGGCGCAGTGCGCGTGCGCGGCGGTTGCGGTGCCTGGCGCGGCTCCACCACGGCGCGCGCGTAGCGGGGCAACAGCAACTTGGCGACAAGACCGGTCCATCCGGTCTGGTGGGACGCACCCACCCCACGACCGCTGTCGCCGTGGAAGTACTCGTAGAACAAGAGGTAATCGCGGAAGTGCGGATCATTCTGCAGGCGCGCGTGGTCTGAGTAGACCGGACGTACGCCCCGCTCGTCGGTGAGGAAGATTTGGGTGAGGCGGCGGGCGAGCTCGTTGGCGGCCTCATCGAGACTCATGAAGTTGCCGGATCCGGTCGGACACTCGATGCGGAAATCATCGCCGTAGTAGTGATGAAATTTCTCCAGGGATTCGATGATGAGGAAGTTCACCGGAAACCAGATCGGCCCACGCCAGTTGGAGTTGCCGCCGAACAGTCCGCTATCGGATTCCGCGGGCTGATAGCGCACGGCGAGATCCGTGCCATGGTGCCGATACACGTAAGGCGTGTGCTCGTGCACGCGCGATAGGGCGCGCACGCCGTACGGGGAGAGAAATTCCGTCTCATCCAGCAAGCGCTTCAGCAGCCGCTTCATGCGATGCCCGCGCAGCAACGAGAGCAGGCGGCGGTGGCCGCGTCCCTCCTCATTCCAGTGCGAGACCAGCGCCGACAGGTCCGGTCGGTAGGCGAGGAACCATTCCAGACGCCGCTTGAACTGCGGCAGCCGCTCGAGGAGTTCGGGCTCGAGTGTCTCGACGGCGAACAGCGGTATGAGCCCGACCATCGAGCGCACCTTGAGGGGCTGCATGGAGCCATCCGGCAGATGCAGCACGTCGTAGAAGAATTTGTCGTCGTCGTCCCACAGACCGATACCGCCCTCATCGCCGCCGATGTGGGTCATGGCCTCCGCGATGTGCAGAAAGTGCTCGAAGAACTTGGTGGCAATGTCCTCGTACACGTGGTTGTGCTGTGCGAGCTCGAGCGCAATGCGCATGAGATTGAGCGCGTACATCGCCACCCAGCTGGTGCCGTCGGCCTGATCGATGTGACCGCCGGTGGGCAGCTGACTGCTGCGGTCGAACACACCGATATTGTCGAGTCCGAGAAAGCCGCCCTGGAAGACGTTGCGCCCCTCGATGTCCTTGCGGTTCACCCACCAGGTGAAGTTGAGTATCAGCTTGTGGAGTATCCGCTCGAGGAACTCCAGATCGCCCTTCCCGCCGCGTTGCTTGCGGTCGATCTGGAACACGCGCCAGGCCGCCCAGGCGTGCACCGGCGGGTTGACGTCGCCAAAGGCCCACTCGTAGGCGGGGATCTGGCCATTCGGGTGCATGTACCACTCGCGCGTCAGCAGGATGAGCTGCTCCTTGGCGAATGCGGCGTCCAGGTGCGCCAGTGGCAAGCAATGGAAAGCCAGATCCCAGGACGCGTACCACGGGTATTCCCACTTGTCGGGCATGGAAATGATATCGGCGTTGTTCAGATGCCCCCAGTCTCGGTTGCGGCCGTGCCGGCGCGCGGCAGGCGGTGGTGGCTGCGTCGGGTCGCCCTCCAGCCATCTGCCGACATCGAAGTAAAAGAACTGCTTGCTCCAGATCATTCCGGCAAACGCCTGGCGCTGGATGAGGCGCGCATCGGTGCCGTTGACGCCTTGCTGCAGATGCGCGTAGAAGTCATCCGCCTCGCGCAGCCGGCTGTTAAAAATCCCCTCGAAGTCCGCGAACGGCTCGGGCAGCGAGCGTTTCGCCAGGCGCAACCGGATGTGCGTGCGTGCGCCCCCGGGGACCTCCAGCAGATACCACACTGCGGCCCGGGTGCCCTGCCTGGCCGGATTGACCGCTGCGGCCCGTTCCCCGACCACACGATCATGAAAGGCATCTTTCCAGTAGCCGCTGCGCGAGGAGTCATTCCACAGCCGCTCGGGGTTGGATTCGTTGTCGCAGAACAGAAGCTCGCGCGGATCGCCGTCGGCGTGTAGCTGATATGTGCCAAGTCCCGCATGCTGCGCCTCGATCGTGCGCGGACCGGACATGCGCAACCGCGGTCTGCGTGCACCCTCCTTCCAGCTCCAGGTGTTGCGGAACCACAGCTGCGGCAGCACGTGCAGGCAGGCGGCTTCCGCACCGCGATTCTCGACCGTGACCCGCATGAGAATGTCCTCCGGCTCGTGCTGCGCGTATTCGACGAATACGTCGAAGTACCGCTCGTCGTCGAACACGCCCGAATCGAGGAGCTCGAACTCCGGTTGTGCGATACCGCGACGCCGGTTCTCCTCCACGAGTCGGGCGTACGGGTATTCGCCGTGCGGATACTTATAGAGCATCCTCAGATACGAATGCGTCGGCGTCGCGTCGAGGTAGTAGTAGAGCTCCTTGACGTCCTCGCCGTGATTACCCTCGGCGTTGGTGAGGCCGAACAGCCGCTCCTTGAGGATCGGGTCACGGGTATTCCACAGCGCCAGACTCAGGCACAGGCGCTGCCTGATGTCACAGATGCCGCCGATGCCGTCCTCACCCCAGCGATAGGCGCGGCTGCGGGCATGATCGTGCGGGAAGTACTCCCAGGCGTTGCCGTACGCACTGTAGTCCTCGCGCACCGTGCCCCACTGGCGCTCGGACAGATACGGACCCCATTTCTTCCAGCCCTCGCCCTCGGGAAAGCTCGTGGCAAGGCGCGCATGTTCGACGGTGGGGTGGCTCATGATGTCAGGGCCTTGTGGGCTGCTTCGGTAGGGATGCAGATGCGGCGGGGCTGCGCGATAGCGCATGCCAGGCGCGCAGCGTCTCCGCTACGCTCCACGCCTGCGCAAAGCAACCACGGGGCGCATGGGGCGCATCGCCGTCCATGATTTCGCTGATGCTTCCGATACAGGCATCGTTCAGATGCGGAGCGAGACCGGCGAGCAACGCCTGCGCGTGCGCGCGCTCGCCATACACGCGGTGGTGGGCCAGCGCAAACGGGCCGAGGAGCCACGTCCATACCGTGCCCTGGTGATAAGCACCGTCGCGCTCGCGCGGGCCGCCGCGATACTCAGCGGCGTAGCGCGGGTCACGCGGGGAGAGACTGCGCAGGCCCACCGGCGTCAGCAGCTCCTGCGCGCAGATGTCCACCACCGCGCGCGCGCGCTGCGCATCCAACAGATCGGTGCCGAGTGACACCGCGAAGATCTGGTTGGGCCGCAGGCTCGCGTCCACGCGACGCCCGCGCGCGTCGAGTGTCCCCTCGGGACCTCCCACGACGTCGTAGAGGTAACGACCTCCCTCGAACCAGAAAGCGTCCGCGAAGGCCGCCGCGACCCGCCGCGCGCGCTCATCGTAATCCCGCGCGGCGGAGGTATCGCGCAGCGTGCGCGCCCATTTCGCCATGCTGAAGAGCGCGTAGTGCCACAGGGCGTTGACTTCGACCGCTTTGCCGATCCGTGGCGTAACGACCCAGTCACCCACCTTGGCATCCATCCAGGTGAGCTGCACCCGCGGCTCGCCGGCGAACAGCAGCCCGTCCTCGGGATCGATGTGGATCGCATGGCGCGTGCCGCGTCGATGCCAGTCGATGATCCCGCGCAAGGTGGGATATAGCTCACGCAGCAGGGGGCGATCTCGCGTGGCTTCCAGGTAGCTTGCCAGCGCATGGAAGTACCATAGGGTAGCGTCGACGGTGTTGTATTCAGCTGTCTCACCGTTGTCGGGAAAGCGATTCGGCAGCATCCCCTCGCTCACGTACGTGGCAAACGTGCGCAGGATCGCGGCGGCGTCCGCCATTCGCCCCGTCGCGAGCGCGAGCCCCGGCAGCGCGATCATCGTGTCGCGGCCCCAATCGCTGAACCAGGGATAGCCCGCGATCACCGTGGTCCCATCGGGCGTGCCGTCGGCGCCGGTGCGCCTGACGATGAACTGGTCGGCGGCCAGCGTGAGCCAGCGGATCCAGGGCGGCGCTTCGGCGGGAGCGGCGTGCACTCGCGCGTGTCGGCGCAGGCACTCGTGCTTGAGCGCAGTGGCCGAGGTGTCGGGTGAGGCGGCTTCGGCCGTGGCGATGAAGGTGAGGGTCTCGCCAGGCTGCAGGCGGGCACGAAACAGGCCCGGGCGGAACAGGTCCTCGCGGGCATCAAGTCCTCGCTCGGCCTCGATGCGGTGGTAGAAATTCCAGTACCAGTCCGTACTCAACTCGAACTGGCCGCGATCGGTCAGCAGGCGGTACGGTTGTGCGCCGGCGAATGCGGTGAGGCGGCAGCCGTGCTCCTCGGGCTCGAGCGTCAGTTCCCACCCGCCGCGTGTCTGTGAGTGATAGTCGCGGTAGGTGCACAGCGGCAGCAGTTCCAGATCCGCCGGCGCGCTCGCCGCATCGAGCTTGAAGCGCACATAGCTGGTATTGCGGCCGTCGGCCATCCAGATACGCTCCTCGAGCAGCGCATCAGCCAGAGCATATGTCCACACCGGCAACCCGTTCTCCAAGTGAAATGCGCTCAATCTCTCGCAACCACGCGGCGCCAGAGTACCGTCGGCGAACTCGCTGCATCCCAGGTGGAAATCCTCTCCACGGTAGCGAACGGTGGGCTCAAGCTTCGCCACCATGAGAACGCGCTGCACCGGTGGCCGCAGGGATGCGATCAGAACGCCGTGGTAGCGGCGGGTATTTGCCTGCGCGACGCTGCCGCACGCGAACCCTCCCAGAGCATTCGTCACCAGCCATTCACGCTCGAGCGCGCCGGCCGTCGATGCGAAACCCGAGCGCGACAGCGCCGCTTGAAGAGGAATCGTCCGCTTTGGAGATGTCCGGCGAGCCCGGCTCTGATCGCTCGCACTCACCGGTCGATTCGCTCAGGCGCTACGCGCATCGCTCGTCCTCGCATCACAGCGCGCCAGGGCTACCGCGATCCGCACATCTGTCGCGCGAGGATTCCGTACGCGGGTTTTGTACCAGCTTCGCTGGCCAGGTCCATTTACAGACGGATCCCGTGACGGGGGGCCTTTAGGGCAGGCGGTCCAAAGTGAGCTTGCCAAGGAGACCAGAGCGTTCGGCTCCTTATTGCTCCTGGTTCCTGCAACGCACAACGTGCGCGTGGCAGCGGTGCAATATTCGAGCCCTGTCTCTGGTCTGCTGGGATGCGCGGTCTCACTTGTCATGATGCCTAAATCTATCTCCGCTGCCCTCTCACGTGCCGTTCGGCAGAAGCGGCTCGCTGCAGCATTGCTCGTGCTCTGCCTCGCAGCCACCCCTTCCTCTGGGGCCGCCCAGCAGGTGCCTTTGCCGGCTGCTACCGGCATGTGGCAGAGACTTGAGCGCGCCGCATGGGTCATGCAGGGGGCCCCGCGCCCCGTCCATCTGATCTACGTGATCACTGACGCAGACTGCCCATACTGTCATGAGTTGTGGTTGTCACTGCAGCCGTTTTACGCCTCGGGGCTCCAGGTTCGCTACGTCATGGTGGGGGTCGTTTCGCGCGATAGTCCCGGCAAGGCCGCAGCCATCCTCGAGGCTCCGAGTCCCTCGCTCGCGCTGGAGCAGAATGAGAAAAACTGGGCGCGGCTGCCGGATGATCTGGGGGGTGGAATTGCCTCCCTGCGAAGGCCGAAGTCGGCAACGCTCGCGGCCTTGAGCTCGAATGAAGAGCTCATGCACGATCTAGGCGTGCAAGGTACGCCGGCGTTGATCTATCGCAGTGCTGATCATGCTATGCACGTCGTGCAGAGCGCGCCCGAGCCTGCGAAACTCAGATCCATCATTGCCGCCGCCGCCCCGCTTTGATGGGTATCCGAATCGGACACCTGCAGATGCGAACGCGGCTTCAGACCCTATAGATGATGAGTGGCGCTGATCTGCGGCCACGGCCGATCCTGAAGGGCAGGCCCATACATGCAGCCCTGGGAAGAAGCGGGGCGCATGCGCTCATCGACAACCTCTGTAGCGGTCGTCTCAGCAGCGAGCGCCGAGGCTCGGCTTGCGCTTATCACCGATGAGCCTGTTCCAGAAATCCTTCAGGCGACGTTTCAGCCGCTGCCAGTTCTCGTCCACTATGTTTCTCACGATCGTTCTCCGATGACTGCGACACAGGCTATGGCGTAGTGCCAGCGCCGGTCGGTGCGGCGGCGTACGTCAAAAGGCCCGCGTTCCTTGTGATCTGCTGTGTGCGAACGACGAGCGGCGGGCCGATCACGTTCGAGGGTTAAGCAAAAAGAGGCCCCGCGAGCGGGGCCCCCTAGCGCACTCGAAGTGCGTCGCAAAAGGCGATCGTCAGGCCGCGGCGGCCAGCAACTGCCAGTTCTTGGGTAAAATGACCGCATCGATGGTGTGAACGATGCCGTTCGTCGCAACGATGTCCAACTTGGTCAGGGAGGCTCCATTGACCCGAACGTGCGATGACGAGACCGCTGCCGTCAGCGCGCTGCCCTGCAGCGTCATCAGTTCGCCTGACTTGACGTCTTTAGCAGCGAAATAACCTGAAACCACGTGATAGTTCAGAATCGCCTTGAGCCGGTTCGTGTCCTTGAGCAGCGCGTCATATCCGCCAGCCGCGAGTTTCTTGAACGCCTCATCGGTCGGCGCGAAAACGGTGAACGGGCCCTTGGCTGCCCACTCTTCGGTCAGACCCGCTGCCTTGACTGCGTTAGCGAAGGTCGTAAGAC
>Ga0302326_10020223_pt1 | contig 13714 bp, 9 predicted proteins | sample Palsa_T0_3_FD_202264 | JGI IMG/M metagenome (GOLD analysis project Ga0302326, IMG submission 202264) | Peat permafrost microbial communities from Stordalen Mire near Abisko, Sweden - Palsa_T0_3 | ecosystem: Environmental > Terrestrial > Soil > Palsa > Peat permafrost | place: Sweden: Abisko... | reverse complement strand
CGCTTAAAGCTGGGGGCGGCTCTGAAAGCCGCGCCAGGAAGGAGCTTCACCGCCGAATCTCTGGCCCAGCAGGTCGGCGGCGACCCGGAAACAGCCTACAAGATACTCGAGCACCTCGCGGCGAACGGGAGCTGCCGCAAGACCTCGGCGCCCGCGTGGCAGGATGCGGCCTATTCAGCGTGACGAAAGCCAGAGGCGGCGGCTCCGGGATTCGCGCTGTCAGGCAATCTCTTTAGCTTGCGAACCGGAGCTCCCAATGCCACCGTCAAAGAGATGAATTCGTTCCAGACACGCGCTGCCGCTCTCCTGCTGATCGCTTTGACCGCGGTCCTGGCTGGGTGCTCCACGCAGAACCCGAGCGACTCGTCGATTCCCTGGAACCGTCCGGCCAGCTGGGAAGGACAGGTCCCTGGAATGGGCACGACGCCGGGCTCGGGCTCGCACTGAGCGGGGTGCCGCCGCCCGAAGCAGCGCCCGATTCGGAGGCCGCCGCCGAGGCGGCTGGGGTCGATGCCGCCGCAAAATCGGGAAACCGCGCGCTTGCTGGACACCTGTACGTGGTCGCCACTCCGATCGGCAATCTCTCCGACCTGAGCGACCGCGCCCGCGCGATCCTGGCCAGCGCCTCGCTCATCGCTTGCGAGGATACCCGCACAACCGGCCTGCTTCTCTCGCGCTTGGGAATCCGCGCCCAGCTGATGCCCTACCACGAGCACAACGAAACCGAGGCCGCTGAAAGGGTCGCTTTGGCTGTCGCCGAGGGTGCAGCCGCGGCCCTGGTGACCGACGCGGGAACCCCGGGTTTGAGCGATCCGGGCTTCCGCGTCGTGAGAGCATGCCGGCGGCGGGGCCTCCCGGTCATTCCCGTGCCCGGACCCGCGGCCTTTGCCGCCGTTCTCAGCGCCTCGGGCCTGCCCACCAACGGATTCTTGTTCGCGGGATTCCTGCCGCCGAGGACATCGGCGAGGACGGCCTTCTTCGGCAAGTATCGGGATTTCGACTACACGTTGGCGATCTACGAGAGCTGCCACCGGATCGACAAGGCCGTGGACGACATTGTCTCGGTTCTCGGTCCCGAGCGGGTCATTTGCGTCGCAAAAGAGGTGTCCAAGATCCACGAGGCCTTTCATGTCGGCCCGGCCGCCGAGGTCCGGGCGCGGCTCGCCTCCGCCAGCCTTCGAGGTGAATTCACCGTCCTGATCGCACCCGCTGGCTACGTCCTTTGAAAACCGTCGCGGTCATCGATGTGGGCAGCAACTCGATCAAGATGCTCGTGGCCGCAGGGTCCCCCGGCCTCCCCCCCCGGGCTCTCGCCTCAAACACCCTCGAAGCTCGCATCGGCGCCGGGATCAGCGCGGAGCGTCCCAGTCTGGGGGAAGCGGCTATCGAGCGTGGACTGAAGGCCGTCTCGCGCCTTGCCTCCGAGGCGCGCGCCCACGGCCCCGTCCGGATCGCCGTTGTCGCGACGAGCGCCGTGCGCGATGCATCGAATGGCGCCGACTTTGGCCGCAGGCTGGAGCAGGCAACCGGACTCCCATTGCGAATTTTAAGCGGCGATGAGGAGGCCGATCTCATCGGCCGCGGCTTGATCTGCGATCCCGCGCTTTCGGGTATCCGGAACTTCGAACAGTTCGACCTTGGCGGCGGAAGTCTTGAGGCGCTTGCCTTTGTGGACCGGCGGCGGATTCGCGCCGTAAGCCTCCAACTGGGCTGCGTGCGGCTGACCGAGCGCTTCGTTTCCGATTCGTCCTCTCCGGTGGCGCCGGAAGCTCTCCGCGCCATTGGGCTTCATGTGGAAGAAGCCTTTCGCACGGCCGGATTCGATCCCATTCTCGCTCCCGGCGCGGTCGCGATCGGAACCGGAGGCAGCCTCACCACGGCGCGAGCCATGCTGGGAGCACAGGAGGGCCGCTCGCTGGAGCAAACGCCCCCCACCCTGCCGGTCTCGGCGCTTGAAGGATTGCTCAAGCAGACGGCCTCCCTGGGAATCGGCGAACGCCGGCAGCTTCCCGGCATGACTGCGGAACGGGCCGACGTCCTGCCTGCGGCGCTTGCCACCCTCCTGGCGGTCGCCCGCCTTGCCCGTGCCGACTCCTTCCACCATTCCCTGTTCAACCTGCGGTGGGGCGTGGCGGCGGAACTGATCGGCTCGGCGGACTGATGCCCCCTTCGTTCACGCCGGGCGCGCCGCTGGCGCCGATGCCCGCATCGGCCGATTCGAACGCAGTGCTGGACCGGTTCATCACCGTCATGAGTGAGCGCGGATTGGATCTCTACCCAGAGCAGGAAGAGGCGATCCTCGAACTTTTTTCCGGAAGCAATGTGATCCTCAACACGCCGACTGGATCCGGCAAGTCGCTGGTCGCCGCCGCATTTCACTTCAAGGCGCTCTGCGCGGGCCAGCGATCGGTCTACACCTGCCCGATCAAGGCCTTGGTGAATGAAAAGTTTCTTTCGCTGTGCCGCGACTTCGGCCCCGAAAACGTCGGCATGATGACCGGCGACGCGAGCGTCAATCCACAGGCGCCAGTCCTTTGTTGCACGGCGGAAATTCTCGCCAACATGGCCCTGGCCCAGGGAGAGACCTCCGATCTGCGGGCGGTGGTCATGGACGAATTTCATTACTATTCAGATGTCGATCGCGGCTATGCCTGGCAGGTGCCTCTGCTGACGCTGCCGCGCGCCCGGTTTCTGCTGATGTCGGCCACCTTGGGTGCGACTGAATTTTTTGAGAAGGAGCTGCGGCGCCTCACAGGCGCTCCCAGTGTCACGGTGCGCAGCGACCGCCGTCCCGTGCCGCTTCAGTTCGAGTACTCCGAAACCCCGCTGACGGAGCGCATCGCAAGACTGATCGCGGAGGAGCGCGCTCCTGTGTATCTCGTCTATTTCACCCAGCGGGCGACCTCCGAGGCGGCACAAAGCCTGATGAGTCTCAACGTCTGCACGAAAGAGGAGAAGGCCGCTCTACAAAGGGAATTGGAGCGGTTCCGCTTCAGCAGCCCGTACGGAAGGGAAATGAAGCGGTGGCTTCGCCATGGCATCGGCGTCCATCACGCCGGCCTGTTGCCCAAATATCGAATTCTGGTGGAATCGCTGGCCCAGCGGGGCCTGCTCAAACTCATCTGCGGCACCGATACCCTCGGGGTGGGGATCAACGTTCCCATTCGCACGGTCATATTCACCCAATTGTGGAAATACGATGGCCAGAAGTCGGCCATCCTCAGCGTCCGGGATTTCAGACAGGTGGCGGGCCGCGCCGGACGCAAGGGCTACGACGACCAAGGTTACGTGATCGTCCAGGCTCCAGAACATGCGATCGCGAACAAGTTGGCCGAGGAGAAAACGGGAGCCGACGATCGCAAGAACAAGAAACGCATGAAGCAAAGGGCCCCGGAGGGATCGGTGGTATGGGACGCCAAAACCTTTGAGCGATTGCGGACTGCCCCTCCCGAGGAACTTGCGTCGCGTTTCATCATTTCGCACGGAATCCTCCTCCAACTCCTTGGACGAGACGCCGATGGATGCCGGGCTGCGCGCCGATTGATCGACGACTGCCACGAAACACCTCCTCGCAAGCGGGCTCTGCGGCGGCGGGCCTGGCAGCTCTTCAGAGCGCTCCTCGACCGCAAGATTATCGATTGGATCCCGCCCGAGCCCTCGGGCCGAAAGCTCCGGGTCAATCTCGAGCTCCAGGCCGATTTTTCACTGCATCAGGCGCTGTCTCTCTACCTCATCGACGCCCTCCGGCTCCTCGACCGCACCGCGGCCGACTACCCGTTCGATGTCCTCACCCTCTGTGAATCCATCGTCGAGGATCCCGAGCAGATCCTTCGCCGGCAGGTCGATCGCCTCAAAGGTGAGAAGATCGAGGAGCTCAAGGCAGCAGGCGTCGAGTACGCGGAGCGCATGGAAAAGCTGGAAGCGATCGAGCACCCCAAGCCTCTGCGGGAATTCATCTACGAAACCTTTAATGCCTTTGTGGCGGCCCATCCCTGGGCCGAACAGGAGACCGTTCGGCCCAAATCGATCGCCCGTGAAATGTACGAGCGCGCCCTCTCCTTCGCCGAATACATTCGCGCCTACGAACTGCAGCGCTCCGAGGGCCTCCTCCTTCGCCATCTTTCGCAGGTCTGGAAGGTGCTCGCCCAGACCGTGCCGGAAAACGCCAAGACCGTCGAGGTGGTCGAAATGGAGGACTCTTTTCGCGAATTGATCCGCGGGGTCGATTCCAGCCTCTTGGAAGAGTGGGAGCGGCTGCGCAACCCGGAGTTTGTTTCGGCTGACGAGCCCGACAAACCCGCGCGACCGGCCAATGACGACATCACCCGGGATCACCCTTCTTTTCGCCGCCTCGTGCGCACGGCGGTTTTCGGGTTTCTCCAGGATGTCGCCGCGCGTGATTGGGAAAGCGCTGTCTCCCGACTCGCCACTGGAGAATCGGCGATCCTGGCCGAAGGCGAAGCCGCCTCCATGGAGGGCCGCCGCGTCGAAGCCGCTTTCGCTCGGTATTTTGAAGCCCGCACGCGCTTCCGCCTCGACCCGGCGGGCCGTTCGTCCGCCAACACCCATTGGGATGAAGAACGAGGGCGCGATGAATGGAGCCTTGCCCAGATATTGGTCGATGCGGAGGACCTCAATGATTGGGAGGCGCGCTTCGTCGTATCCCTGAGCGACTCGCGGACGGCGAACCGCGCTGTCGTCCGATTTGATGAGGTGCTTCCGGTGGGGGCTGCACCGACCGCCGGATAGCCGGCTCTCAGTACTCCGAAGCTCTCCCCCGCCGGGCCTTGATTCCCGCCCGGTGCTTCTTCGCCTCGATCATGCGTGCCTTCTGCCCGCGGCTTTTCTGTCGATGGCGCCGGAGGTCCTTCTGGCGTTCGTCTTGTCGCTGCGCCGCCAGGGCACGCTGTCTTTCCGCCAGCTTGGCGCACATTTCCATCCAGGCTAGCTCTCGGTTGACGGTCTGGGACCGCTCCCGCTGGCACCGCACTTCGATGCCCGTGGCGCGGTGCCGCAGCCATACCGTCGAGGAAGTTTTGTTGATTTTCTGGCCTCCCGATCCGCTGCCTCGGATGAACTTTTCATCGAAATCGGCCGCGACCACCCCGAGGGCGGCCAGCTTCGACTGAATGACGGGCGACAAGGCCATGATGATCCCCTTCGAGGGCGCTAGCGCTTTCCCACCCGCCCCTTGGGCTTCGCGGAGGCCTTCGGAGACACCGCCTTGGCCGGCCGGGTCGCCTCGCGCAGCGCCGACTCCGCGGCCCGGAAATCGGCGGGCAGCGGTGCGCGCAGTTCCAATCGCTTCCCGGTAACCGGATGGGCAAGCACCAGCCTCTCGGCATGAAGCATGACCCGTTCCGGCCGCGGATAGGCGTCCGACGACTTCCAGCCGTAGGAAACGTCGCCGAGGATGGAATGGCCCAGCGCCCGGAGATGGACGCGGATCTGATGCGTTCGGCCCGTGTATATGCGGCAGCGCAGGCGCGCCGCGAGACCGCCAAACGCTTCCTCCAGCGTCCAATCGGTGCGGGCCTCGCGCCCGCCGTCCTCCTCGGCAACCACCGCCATCCTGAGCCTTTGGTGCTTGTTCCGGCCGATCGGCAGCCGGATGCTGCCGGCCAGCAGCCGCGGGACCCCGGATACCAGCGCCACGTATTCTTTCTCGAGCGAGCGCTGGGCGAATTGCCGGGCGAGCGCTTGGTGCGCGGCATCTGTCTTGGCGGCGACCACGACTCCCGTTGTTTCCTTGTCGAGCCGGTGCACAATCCCAGGACGCTCCACACCGCCTATCCCGCTGAGCGTTCCGCGGCAATGGGCCAAGAGCGCGTGCACCAGGGTGGCCGCAGTCGTGCCCGCTCCCGGGTGGACGACCATGCCCGCCGCTTTGTTGACGGCGATCATGGCGGCATCCTCAAAAAGAACGTCCAAGGCCAGGGCGACGCCCGTGAGGTTCGCCTCTTTCGCTTCTGGAAAGCTGAACTCGACCCAGTCGCCCGTTGAAATCGCCTCATCGCTGGCGGCCGGCTCTCCCCGAATGCGCACCAGCCCCGCTTCGAAGGCCCGCTGGAAGGCCGAACGGCTGTGGTCCGGGAAAGCGGCGGCAAGAGCCTTATCGGCCCGCGCTCGCAGGAGCCCTTCGGGCACGCGCCATTGGATCGCCGGGGTCACGGAATGGGTGGCTCGATTTGCCGCCTCAGGCCGCTGCGGCAGCCAGGGCGAGGCAATCGCCGATCTCAGCTACGCGCGCCTGTCGCACCGCGGCCGGAACGTCGGCCACTTCCCAGCCATTTCGAGCGATTTGCGCGAGCTCGCCGGCGGAAAAGCCTCCCTCGCTGGCGAGCACACGGTATTCCTCGGAAAGGGTGTTCGCAAAGCAGAGGGGATCGTCCGTGCTGACCGTGCACCGGATACCCGCCGCCAACAGCCCTCGAAGGGGATGCTGGGCGATGCTCGGCACCACGCGCAGACCCACATTGCTGATGGGACAAATGTCCAGCGTCGTTCCGGTGTCGGCAACCAGCCGCACCACCTCGGGATCCTCGACCACCCTCACGCCATGCTGAATCCGCCGCACGCCCAAAATCTCAATCGCCTCACGGACACGCTCAGGACCGTCAAATTCGCCCGCATGGCATTTCGTGACCTTGCCCGCTTCCCGGAGCCGGCTCCAAACCGGCGCGGTCCACCCTTCGGTCGGCATCCGCTCGAAGCCGTGGAGATCGGCGCCGGCCAAGTGCTCCCAATCGGCCATCTCGTCGATGGTCGCTCGCAGGGGGCCTTCATAGGCGTTGCGCAGCATACCGGCGAAGACCCTCACCTCGAGTCCCGGGGGCGCCGCCGATCGAATGGCATCGATGATCTCCGGGCCCGATACGCCGATGAACTGCGTCACATGGAGGTGAAAGCTGGTCTCCACGTACCCAACGTTCTGCTGAACGTGTGAAGCAAACAGGATTCTCGCAGCCTCGTGGTAGCGCTGCGCTGAAGTGAACCAGGGAAGCGCGTGGTCCAAGAGCGTTCTCTCGAAATCAGGGAACGTGGGATATCGGTATTCCCGCCGCCGAAACTCGGGATCCGCCCCGTAGCGTTTCGGATCGAGCGTCCGCAGCAATTCGTGGTACGGCAGCGCCCCCTCGATGTGAAGGTGCGTTTCGGTCTTCGGCAGCGCCTGGATGAAGGCCGCCAGCGGGTGGTCGCTCATGCGGCCAGAAGGGCGGTCGGATTGAGCTTTTGCAGCGCCTTGGGAACGAAGAGGCCGTCCTTGCGAACGAGCTTTCCGTCGAACCAGATCTTTCCGCCGCCGTATTCGGGCCGTTGGATACACACCATGTCCCAGTGCACCTGGGAGGTGTTTCCATTTCCACATTCGGCATAGGCCTGTCCGGGAGTGAAGTGGAAGGAGCCGGCGATCTTCTCGTCGAAAAGAATGTCGCGCATCGGCTCCAGGATATGCGGGTTAAATCCGATCGCGAACTCGCCGATGTACCGGGCGCCTTCGTCGCTGTCGAGAATCTCATTGAGCCGGCGCGTATTGCTCGCCGTGGCCTCGACGACGCGGCCCTTGCGGAAGACCAGCCGGATGTTGTCGAAAGAGGCGCCGAGGTACACCGTCGGCGCATTGTACTGAACGACGCCCTCCACCGAATCGCGCACCGGGCAGGAGAACACTTCGCCGTCTGGAATGTTGTACTGGCCGCCGCATTCCTTCGCTCCGATGCCCTTGATCGAGAATCGGAGGTCGGTGCCCGGACCTTCGATCCTCACCTGATCGGTGCGTTTCATGAGATCGGCGAGGACCTTCATCCCAGGCTTGAGGCGGGAATAATCGAGCGTGCACACCTTGAAGTAGAAATCCTCAAAGGCCTCTGTGCTCAGACCGGCCTGCTGGGCCATCGCGGGCGTTGGCCAGCGCAACACCACCCATTTGGTCTTGCTGACACGGTGATCGAGCACCGGTTTCATAAGCCGGCTCACCATCTGGACTTTGACCGAGGGGATGTCCGATCCTTCAAAAATATTGTCGGATCCCCGCAGCGCGATGTAGGCGTCCATCCTGCGCATGCGCGAGAGCTCGACCTCCGCATGGGGAGCCATTTGCGCCTCGACGGCGCCGAGCGTTAGTTCCCGCGTGACCCGGGCCCGGTGGATCTGAACGTAAGGCAAGGCATCCCGTGCCCGCGCCGCGCGGATGAGGGCGACGATCATGGCGTCGGGAACATCGAATGCGTCGATCAGCACGCGTTCGCCCGGCTTGAGGGCCGTCGAGAAGCCGGTGAGGCCGTCGGCCAGTTGGGTTAAACGGGGATCAATGATCATGGCAAAGAAGCTCTCATGGGCGTTGGGGAGGCGACTCTAAAATATCCAAGCCGAGCCAGCGCGCAAATCATTCACAAGTCTCGGGAGGTTCAGAAATCCTTCCTTTAGCCATCCCAGAGGCTGTCCCAAAGGGGAGGAATGAAGCCCCGCCTCGGCGTTGATGCCGATTTCCGTCATCTCTGGGCCGCCATCCGTGCCGCTGTCGCACGATGGCGGCGGTTATGGCGGCCGGACTTGATGGCGGATCCGAGGTTGGCATCTCCGCCGAGGCGGGGCTTCGTTCCTCCCCTTTGGGACACTACCCTCCTAGACTGTTCTTCGCTCTGGAAAACAGATCCGCCCCACCGCTTCGTCGAAGTCCGCGGCTCCTCGGATGATCTCAATCTCCAGCCGCAGGTAATAGACCGGGAGCGGCGCCCCTGCCGTCGCGGCGATGCGAACCGCATCCTTCTCGGTCGTCACCAGGCATTCGGCGCGCTCGCGGACGGCGGCGGCGTACAGATCGGCGAGATCTTCTCCAGTAAACCGGTAGTGATCGAGGAACCGTTCGCGGCCCACCACCAGCGCACCGAGGTCACGAAGGAACTTCTCGAAACTTTCTGGTGCGGCGATTCCGCTGAAAGCGAAGACGCGGCGGCCTTTGAGCCACGCGAGCTGCTGACGACCGGCGGGGGCATCGGGCGGCGTGTCCAAACGTTGCAGGTATTGCGGCCGATGGACGCATTCGATGATATCGGCCCCGGGGTGAAAGCGCTCGATCTGCGCCTCGAGTTCCGCATCCCTCCTTCCGTTGGACTTGGTCAGCAGGATATAATCGGCCCTGGCCAAATGCTTGACCGGCTCCCGCAGGATCCCGCGCGGGAGCAGGTTGCCATTGCCGAAGGGATTTGTCTTGTCGATCAGCAGGAGATTCAGCCGCCCTTTGAGCGCCAAATATTGAAAGCCGTCGTCAAGGACGAGGGTGTCGCAGCCGAATTTCTTGATCGCATAGGCCCCGGCCTTCACGCGGTTCTTATCCACCAGAACGATCACCCCCGGAAGATTGCGGGCGAGCATGTAGGGCTCGTCGCCCGCCGTTTCGCTGTCGAGAAGAACCCGCTGTCCGTCGCTGACGATTCGCGGAGGAGGTTCGGCCGTGTGTGAAATCGCGTACCAGGCTTTCTTCCAGAACGGGGGCGCCTTGCTCTTGTAGCCGCGGCTCAGAATGGCGACCTTTCGGCCGCGGTCCCGGAGCGCGCGGGCAAATTTCTCGACGACCGGCGTCTTACCCGTGCCCCCGACCGTCAGATTGCCGACGACCACCACAAGGCAGCCGAGCGGATGATCGCGAAGGATGCGGCGCCGGTAAAGCCACAGCCTGGCCTGGACGACGCCGTTGAAGCCCCAAGCGAGCATTTGGAGGAGCATTCCATACACGGCAGCCCCCGCATCCGCCCGCCTGCCAAGGACGACATCGATCGTGTAAAGTTCGAACGTTTGGAATCGCTTCTTTAACCAGGTGAACGCCATCGAGAAAATGCGGGGATGCTGGCGGGAATGAAGGTTGACGCCGGGGCCCGCGTAAACTGTTTTCAACCCCTCACGACGGAACGCACATGAGTTACAAACTATTCATACCAGGTCCGATTGCTGTGTCGGAAAAAACCCTCAAGGCCATGGCGCAGGGGATGATCGGGCATAGGAGCACCGATTTCGTCGCGCTCTACCAGCAGATACAGCCCGAACTTCAGGGGCTCCTCGCCACCCAGGACCCCGTCTATCTGTCCACCAGCAGCGCCTGGGGTGCCATGGAGGGCGCGATCCGAAATGTGGTCAGGCGCAAGGTCCTGACGTGCATGAATGGCGCCTTTTCCGACAAATGGAATGATGTGGCCCTGCGGTGCGGCAAGGCGGCAGGCGCGCTCAAGTTTGACTGGGGGCAGCCGGTAGACCCGGGGGCCCTTCGCCGTGAGCTGTCCACAGGCCAGTATGACGCCGTCACGATCATCCACAACGAGACCTCCTGCGGCTGCATGAGCGATCTGCCGGCCCTGATGGCCGTCGTGAAGGAATTTCCCGAGGTGATTTCAATCGTGGACACGGTCAGCTCTTTCAGCGCCCTTCCGATCCCGAAGGACGCACTGGGCATCGACGTTTTCATCACCGGATCGCAAAAGGCCCTCGCTCTACCCCCCGGCCTCGCCCTGCTGTCGGTCTCCAAGCGGGCGCTCGAACGGGCCGCCGGCACGGAAGGCCGCGGATATTATTTTGACTTCGTGGAATTCCAGAAAAACCACGAGAATGGAATGACGCCGAGCACGCCCACAATCCCCCACATTTACGCGCTCCGCTCCAAGCTCGAGGATATCAAAGCGGAAGGCGTCGAAGCCCGCTACGCGCGCCACGCCCGTTTGAACGCAACGGTGCGCCAATGGGGCCTCGGGCGAGGCTTCAAACTCTTCCCAAAAGAGGGCTACGGCGCGGTCACACTGAACTGCTTTGTGAACACCCTCAATGTCGACCTTTCCGCTCTGAACAAGCTGCTCAAATCGAAGCACAAGCTCGTGATCGATGGAGGCTACGGAAAACTCAAGGGCAAGACCTTCCGAATCTCCAACATGGGCGACGAGACCGATGCGACGATCGCGGAGCTCATTGCCGCGCTCGACGACTCGCTCGCCGCAACGCCCAGGCTCGCAGCCTAGTGTTCCAGTCCGGACATAACGAGCCGTCCATAGAATCGCTTTTGCTCCTCGGCAAATCGCGCGGGAACAGGGTCCGCGGCGCAGTGCGAAGAAAACAATTTCTTGCACTTCGTCGGCGCGCAGCCTAACCGCTCGCGGCTCAATGAAGTCACTGATTATCGCCGAAAAGCCTTCCGTGGCGGCCGACCTCGCTCGCGCCCTGGGGAAGATTCCGAAGAAAGGCGACCATTTCGAAAACGACGAATATGTCATCTCCTCGGCCGTCGGCCATTTGGTCGAACTTCAGATGCCGGAAGACATCGACAAGAAGAAATACGGGTTCTGGAGGCTTGAGATGCTTCCCATTCTCCCTGAGAAATTCGAACTCAAGCCGATTGAGGACTCGAAGGACCGTTACGAGCAGCTGAAGAAACTTCTCGCCCGCAAGGATATCTCGGAGGTGATCAATGCGTGTGACGCCGGCCGAGAGGGGGAGCTCATCTTTGCCAATATCTATCTGCTGACCAAGTCGAAGCTCCACGTTAAGCGCGCCTGGATGCAGACGATGACGGTCGGAGGGATCCAGGAAGCCTTCCGCCAGCTGCGCGACGGCGCCCAAATGGCCGGTCTTGGGGACGCAGCCCGGTGCCGCAGTGAGAGCGACTGGCTTATTGGGATCAACGGTACCCGGGCCCTCACGAAGCGGATGTTCGGGTCTCGCGCGGGAAACGTGGCCTCGGTCGGACGGGTTCAGACCCCCACCCTCGCAATCGTTTATTCCCGGGAATTGGAGATTCGCAATTTCAAGGTGCGGCCCTACTGGAGGGTCACCGCCGAATTCGAGGTTTCAAAAGGAGCCTACGAGGGCGTCTACCAGCGGCCCGATTTCAAAAAGTCCGAGGCCGACGAGCACGACCGCGTTGACCGTATTTGGGACGAAGCGTCGGCCGCGGCCATCGTGGCCGCCTGCCAAGGCCAGCCGGCGGCGGAGGTCACGGAAGAAAAGAAGGCCGGAACTCAGGCGCCACCGCGCCTCTATGACCTCACGACCCTGCAGCGCGAGGCCAACAACCGCTTCGGACTTCCCGCCCGCCGCACGCTCCAGATCGCCCAGGCGCTTTACGAGCGCCACAAGATGATCACCTACCCGAGAACCGATTCGCGGGCGCTTCCGGAAGACTATATCCCCACGGTGCAGGAGGCTCTCGCAAATCTTCCAGGTGACCTCGCGCCTCACGCGAAGAAAGTCCTCGAGTCGGGCTGGGTGCGCCCCAACAAGCGGATTTTCAATAATAGCCAGATCTCGGACCACTTCGCCATCATTCCGACGACCACCGAAATGAAGCCGCTGGAGGACATGGAGGCGAAGATCTTCGACATGATTGCGCGCCGCTTTGTCGCAATCTTCCATCCCTCCGCTGAATTCGACACCACCGTCCGCATCAGCAAGGTCGCAGGACATGCCTTTCGGACTGAAGGCAAGGTCCTCACGGTGCCGGGATGGCTCGCGGTCTACGGCAAGAGCACTGTCGATGACGATTCACCCGATTCGAAAGCGCTCCCTGCGCTGATGCCGGCGGACTACGCAGGCAAGGCAACCGGAACTGGCCCCGCACAGGCACAGACGCTCTCAACCCAGCTTCACGCCGAGGCGACCCGGCCTCCACCACGCTATACGGAGGCGACGCTCCTGTCGGCGATGGAAGGCGCCGGCAAACTGGTCGAAGACGAAGAGCTCGCCGACGCGATGAAAGAACGCGGCCTCGGAACTCCGGCGACGCGCGCGGATACGATCGACGGCCTCATCAACCAGAAGTACATGGAACGGGCGCAGCGTGAGCTGATCCCCACCGCCAAGGCCGAACAGCTGATCCAGTTTCTCGCCGCTGTGAAGGCGGACGAACTCACCAGCCCGGCCATGACCGGCGAGTGGGAATTCAAGCTTCGCCAAATCGAGCACGGCAAATTCACCCGGCCGGAATTCATGCGCGAGGTCGTCGCCCAGACGCGCGGCATTGTCGAACGTGTCAAAGGTTTCGAGGAGGACGATTCCGTGGCGCGGGTCACCGATATCCTCTCACCGACCGATCAAAAGCCTCTGCGGGAGACTCTGCGCGGCTACAAGTCGCAGGATGGAGAGTTCATGGTCTACAAGGTGATCGGAGGCCGGAAGATGGAAGAACCGGAAGTGAAGGAATTGGTGACCAAGGGGCAATTAGGGCCCCTGGATGGCTTCCGCTCCGCGAAGAGCGGCAAAGCCTATAGCGCGATCCTTCGCTACAATCCGGAGGAGAAGAAAATCGAATTTGTATTCGACGGTCAGCGCGACGCGACCGGGGCCGTGAAGATCGACTTTACCGGGCTTCTGCCCGTCGCGCCAGCGCCGGAAGGCCGATTCGGCGCCGGTGCGGAAGTCTACGAAACCCCCCAAAGCTATGTGGTTCGGCGGGTCGAGAACGGCGAGGACAAGATTCTCGCCCGGTGCTCCCGCCGTATCCTCGCGCGCGATATTCCGCGCGAGCAATTCCTCAAATTGATCGAAACGGGCAAGACCGATCTGCTCGATCGGTTTTGGAGCCAGCGCACGCGCCGGCCCTTCAGCGCATTTCTGGCGCTCAAACCGGACGGAAGCACCGGATTTGAGTTTGCACCCCGCGCGCCAAAGGACCCGAACGCTCCGGCCCGGGGAAAGAAGCGGGGCCGCAAAGCGGGGGGGACGGCAACGCCGCCCC
>Ga0302326_10020222_pt1 | contig 13714 bp, 10 predicted proteins | sample Palsa_T0_3_FD_202264 | JGI IMG/M metagenome (GOLD analysis project Ga0302326, IMG submission 202264) | Peat permafrost microbial communities from Stordalen Mire near Abisko, Sweden - Palsa_T0_3 | ecosystem: Environmental > Terrestrial > Soil > Palsa > Peat permafrost | place: Sweden: Abisko... | reverse complement strand
CCGTAGCCGAAGCCGTAATTCACGCCGCCGTAGAAGCCGATGTGCGGTCCCCAATAACCCTCATTGAATACGTAATTGCCGTTCGCCCAGCCCCAGTATCCAGGGGTCCAGAGCACGCCGACGGTGGGAGGCTGAACCCAGGTGCCCGGCACCCAGAAATAGCCATCCGGCCCGTATTGCCAGTATCCGGGGGTCCACATGTACCCGACTGCGGGAAGCTCCGGCTGCACATAAACAGGGATCTCGGGCGGTGCGACCGTGATCGATACGCCGATCCCGATCTGCGCCTGAGAAGTGATGGGCAGCGCCAGCACGAGCAGCAGCGCCGGAAAAATCAATCGAAGATGAGCGAAACGCATACGGAGCCCCTAATTTGGTAACACACGAACGCTTGAGCGTCACTATAGTTCCTTGGAGCGCCCCCAATCCTTACTTAACCTTAATTGACGCGGAGCAGCGCGCACTGACGCCCGGGGGCGATCTCGGGGCCTTCAAGGCCCCTCCACGGCATATCCCCTGGCGCGAAAACTCTCGAGAATCCCCCCCGGCCCGATGAGCTCATAGATCGGCTTCAGGGAGAGAGTCGAGGCATTCGCTGTCAAAGCCGCATCCGCGCCCTGCAGCCACTCCCTGGCAGCCTTGTCGTTCAAGTCCTTGAAGCGCGCGGAGCTCGACAGCGCCGCCAAGCACACCGATTGCTGCTCCGGCAGCGGCAACTTGCGCAGGGCATCCACATCGCCCACCGCCCAGGCCGCCGCCCGGGATTTCATGGCAGTAAGGTCCGATTCCAGGCGCGCCACGGTCGTCTCGAGACAGCCGATCTGCTCGGCAACCGGGATCTGACCAATCTCCTTGAGAAGGCCGCGCGGATCATCGATCGGCAACGTCATCTTGTGCAGTCGCACGTGCCGGCGCTCGGCAAGTTTCAGGACTGCATTCTGGACTTCGTGATGGAAGCCCAGCCCCGACGCATCGATGCCCTTTTCAAAGAGGCGCAGCGCCGCGAGCATCGGACGCAGATCCTCCATATCCGTGTCACGCGGCGCGTATTTGTTGCGCAGCGCCGAAAAGCGCGCATACAGCGCTGGCGGCAGAATCGACTGCAGCGTTGCGTGATTGGGATTCTTCTGAATCCCGCGCCATTCCCAATAAAGGCGCAATGCGGCGATCGGATTCCAGCTGAACCCAAATGCCGGACGCGATGGCAGCACCTCCTGTGACTGTGCCAGCACATCCTCGACCTCTCTGGATCGCCAGGTCATTTTTTTGGGAAGCGGCTCGAGCGTGCCCATGATCCACAGCACGTGCTCACCCTTGGACACTTTCCACATGCTCGGGCCGGGTCGCTCGCCGGTGACTTCAATCTCGACGACTGCCGCAGACGGCGCTGCCGCGGGCTCCTCACCACTCGTCGCGGCGCGGCCCGACACACTAAGCGGCAGCGCCACAGCGAGTGCGGTCAACAGCGACTTGCGCCAGGCGATGATCATCATGCTCCGTGGGTATCATGGGGCGCGCGTTCCTGCAATACCCAAGCGTGGCGCGCAGCCGACATACACGCGAACATTCGCGCCGCATGCTGCGTGCCCGTAGCGCGGGGTGCCGCGGAGAATTATCCTTACCGGCAACTCTCGCCCCTCACGGTGCACGCCCCCCTTTCCAACATGTCCTCCAATCCCAAATCGCAAACGACAGTGGCTGCGGCGGCCGCGCAGTCAGCAGGCGGCGCTGGCTCGGGCATCGATCTTCGGAATTTGGATCCGCAGGTTCGCCCGCAGGATGATTTCTACCGCTACGTCAACGGCGCGTGGCTAGCGGCAACGCAGATTCCGGCGGACCGATCCGAGGTCAGCGTCTTCTCCACACTCGAAGACACCGAACAGGAAGCGCTGCGGGCTCTGGTGGAAGATGCGGCAAGCAGTGGGGGGACGTCGGCCGACGCCAATCGACGCAAGATTGGCGATCTCTTTGGCGCCTTCATGGACGCCGAGGAGCTCGAGCGCCTGGCACTGCAGCCCCTCGGCGCCGAGCTTGCGCGCATCGAGCGCCTGCAGGACAAATCGGCAATTCCGGCGCTGCTTGCGCACTACAACGCGCTTGGCATCCGGACGCCCTACGCGACGCATGTCATGCAGGATGCGCGCGATTCGACGAAGTACGCCGTCGGCATTGAGCAGAGCGGCTTGGGCTTGCCGGATCGGGACTACTATCTGCAAAATGATGCCAAGCTGACACAGATACGCGGCCGCTATCGCGAGCACATCGAGAAGCTGCTGCAGCTCGCCGGTGTCGCGACCGCTGCAACCGATGCGCAGGCGGTCCTGCTGCTCGAGACGCGCATCGCGCAAGCTCAGTGGACGAAAGTCGAGAATCGCGATCCGGTAAAAGCCTACAACAAAGTGGAGCTCGCGAAGCTTGCGCCGCTGATGCCCGGTTTCGATTGGCGCGCGTACCTTGCCGCCGCCGAGCTCGACGCCAGGATTGACTATGTCATCGTCGGCCAGCCGAGCTACCTTGCGGCGCTCGCCGGGATACTGCAGGCGACGGAACTGCGCGTATGGCAGGCCTATTTCCGCGCGCAGCTGCTCGGCGCATATGCGCCCTATTTGAGTCAGGCTTTCGTCGATGAGCACTTCGCATTCTACGGCACCGAGTTGAACGGTATTCCCGCGAATCGGCCACGCTGGAAGCGCGGCGTCGCGCTCATCAACCGCTGCCTCGGCGAGGGGCTCGGCCAGTTGTACGTTGAGAAGTATTTTCCGCCCGAGAGCAAGACGCGCATGCTGGCGCTCGTCAGCAATCTGCTCGCCGCTTACCGCGCCAGCGTCGCAACGCTCGACTGGATGGGCACGCAGACCAAAGAGGAAGCGCAGGCGAAGCTCGCCAAGCTCGTCACCAAGATCGGCTATCCCAATAAGTGGCGTGACTACTCCGCCCTTGAAATACGCGTTAACGATCTCGTCGGCAATGTCATGCGGGCCGCCGCGTTCGAGTACCGCTATGCGCTCGGCAAACTCGGCAAGCCGATTGATCGGGAAGAGTGGGAGATGACTCCGCAGACGATCAACGCCTATTATGATCCGCAGAAGAACGAAATCGTGTTTCCCGCGGCGATCCTGCAGCCGCCTTTCTTTGATCCGCGCGCCGATGACGCGGTCAATTACGGCAGCATCGGCGCCGTCATTGGTCACGAGATCAGCCACGGCTTCGATGATCAGGGCAGCCAGTTTGACGCGCACGGAAATCTGCGCGACTGGTTCACGAGCGACGATCACGAGAGGTTCGCCGCCAAGACGGCAGCCATCGCCCGGCAGTACGGCGCCTACGAGCCTGTGCCGGGCTATCACATCAATAGCGCGCTCACGCTGGGTGAGGACATCGCGGACAATGCGGGGCTCGCCGTGGCCTATCGGGCTTATCGCCTGTCGCTCGGAAAAAATGCCGCGCCCGTGATCGACGGCCTGACAGGAGAGCAGCGCTTCTACATGGGCTGGGCGCAGGCTTGGCAGGCGAAGGTGCGCGAGAACACCGCGATACTGCGCATCAAGGCCGACCCGCACTCGCCGCCGCGGTTTCGTATCCTGGGGACGGTTGTGAATCAGCCCGGCTTCTACACCGCGTTCAATGTACAGCCGGGCGACAAGATGTATCTGCCGCCGCAGGAACGGGTCACTATCTGGTGACGAGCGGCGCTCTTTGGCAGGCGATTTCCTCGCGCAGCTAGCCGGCGTTCAGCTTGCGCAGCTGCACTTCGAGCTTTTCAGTGGCCGCAAGCCAGGCGCTCTCTGCTGTCCCCGTCTGGCGCACGATTTGCGCCTGCTCCTCGAGGAGTCTCCCCAGGTGCTTTTTGTTGCCGTCCGCATAGATGTCGGGCGCCTCAAGCGCGGCTTGCACCCTGGAGCGTTCGCGCGCGAGGTGCTCGAGTTGCGCCTCGCACTTGGCGACCGCCGCTCGCAGCGGACTTAAGCGATTGCGGCGCTCGGCCTCCTCGCGCTTGCGCTGCCGACGCGATTCGGTCGTCGCGGGCTTGCGCTCGGCAGGGTTCGCCGCTGCACTGTCCGCCTCCAGCAGCCACTGCGCATAGTCCTCAAGATCCCCGTCAAAGGCCGCGGCGCGTCCGTCATGGACGATGTAGAACTCGTCCGCCACGGTGCGCAGCAGGTGCCGGTCGTGCGATACGAGCACGACCGCGCCTGCGTAGTCCTGCAGGGCGACCGCCAGGGCCTGACGCATTTCAAGGTCGAGATGGTTGGTGGGCTCATCAAGCAGCAGCAGATTCGGCCGCAGGTAGGTCACCAATGCGAGCACCAGGCGCGCCTTCTCGCCTCCGGAGAACGGGCCGACCGGCTCAAAGACCCGGTCGCCGCGAAAGCCAAATCCGGCAAGAAAGTCGCGCAGCTCCTGCTCGGTGGCGCGTGCAGCAAGCGCAGCGCCTACGCGTCGCAGATTCTGCAGCGCCGACTCCTTTGGCGCGAGCTGCTCCAGCTGATGCTGCGCGAAATAACCGATGCGCAGGTCGCGAGCTTCGGTGCGGGTGCCGCAAAGCGCGGCGAGTTCACCAGCGAGAAGCTTCATGTAGGTTGACTTGCCCGCGCCGTTGCGTCCGAGGAGCGCAATCCGATCTCCCGGCGAGAGCGTGAGTTTGACATGCTCGAGGACTACTCTTGCGCCGTAGCCTGCGGATTGATCCTCGAGCGTCAGCAGTGGGCGCGGCAGTTTGAGCGGCTGCGCAAACGAAAACTCGAACGGCGAATCCACGTGTGCCGGCGCAATGCGCTGCATGCGCTCGAGCGCCTTCAGGCGGCTTTGCGCCTGGCGCGCTTTGCTTGCCTTGGCACGGAAGCGCTCGACGAAGGACTCCATGTGCTTGATCTCGCGCTGCTGCCGCGAAAAGAGTGCGGCTTGCTCGGCAAGTTCCGCCGCACGCTGCTCTTCGAAGGCGGAGTAGTTGCCGCGATACGCGTGCGCCATGCCGTGCTCGAGGTTGACGACGCGATTGGCCACTCGATCGAGAAACTCGCGGTCATGCGCGATCAGCAGCAGCGTCCCCGGATAATCGCGCAGCCAGGTTTCCAGCCAAAGGATCGCGTCGAGGTCCAGGTGATTGGTCGGCTCATCGAGCAGCAGCAGATCCGAGCGGCACATGAGCGCCTGCGCCACATTCAGCCGCACGCGCCAGCCGCCGGAGAATTCCCGCACCACGCGCGTTTCATCATCCGATGTGAAGCCGAGTCCGTGCATGAGGCGCCCCGCACGACTGCGCGCGTCATAGCCGCCCGCCGCCGCGTAACGCGCATACAGCTCTCCCAGCCGGATGCCCGCATCGCCGGTGTGTGCGTCGGCGGTTGCGCTTTCGATGGCGCACTCAATGGCGCGAAGTTCCGGATCGCCGTCGATGACAAACTCGATCGCTGCGCGTTCGCTCGCGATGAGTTCCTGCGAGACGTGCGCAATGGCAAGTTGCGCAGGCATCTCGAAGGTTCCCGCATCCGGTTGCAGCTCGCCGCGCACCAGGCACAGCAGACTCGATTTGCCGCTGCCGTTCTCGCCGGTGATCGCCACCTTCTCGCCGCGAAACAGACTGAAAGTCGCACCCGAGAACAGCAGCCGCGGACCGCGGCGTATTGCGACGTCGTTGAAATTGAGCATGCGCGCGAGTCTAGATCGCGTTCGTCAGGGCGCCGACGCCGGTCGTCACGGCCATCGCGATCGCGCCCCAGAATGTAACGCGCAGCGCACCCACCGTAGCGGGGGCGCCGCCGGCACGCGCCGCGAGCGCTCCCAGGAACGCGAGGAATACGAGCGACACGCCGGCGACCCAGGCGATGAGCTGCGGTTGCGGCGCCCACACCGTGATGATCAGCGGGAAGGATGCGCCAATGGCGAAGCTCGCCGCCGATGCGAGCGCGGCCTGCAGCGGACGTGCCCGACTCATCGGCGATATGCCCAATTCGTCGCGCACATGAGCGCCGAGCGCGTCATGCGCCATGAGCTGATTGGCGACTTCACCAGCGAGCGCCGGATCAAGACCGCGACCGACGTAGATCGCCGTCAGTTCCTTGCGCTCACCGGCGTCGTCGGTTTTGAGTTCCTTGCGTTCACGCTCGATGTCCGCCTGCTCTGTGTCGGCCTGCGAGTGCACGGACACATACTCGCCGGCGGCCATCGACATCGCGCCGGCGGCAAGGCCTGAGACTCCGGCAATCAACACGTAGCCGCGCGTGGCATGTGCCGCCGCCACACCCAGAATGAGACTTGCCGTGGAGACGACGCCATCGTTCGCGCCCAGGACCGCGGCGCGCAACCACCCAAGGCTCCCCGTGCGGTGTCTTTCTCGATGGCGGACAAACATTCTCAAGACATCCTGGGTGCCTGCCTGGGAGGCGGGAATCTAATATTGACGGGGATAATGTCCGCGCGGCCACGGGCCAGAAGGCTCTGAATCGATTTAGCGCCTAGTGCAGCGGCCCCGCACTGCGCTTGCCTGCCCGCCGGGCGTCGGCAATGCGCCGCGAACCTCTTAGTGGATCGTCACCGACGGGTCCATCAAGCGCAATGCCCCGCCTGCCGTGGTCTTACCCGTGCGATCCACGTCTTCCTTCGAATAGCTGCGGCCCGCAGAGGCAGAACATTCTCCGGGCGGAAGCTTGATGCGCGTAGCCGTGTCGCGCATGCAGGTGGAGGGCGAGGAGGCGTGAGCGGGTTGGGGGGCGGGCTTGGCATCGTCCGCGTTCGCAATCGCGGTGCACAGCAGCGCTCCCAGGATGACCAGGGCTAGCGTCGATGAATTCAACATAGCGCACCTCCGTGACAGCAATGATTCTAGCCCTTTGCCGGGCGGCATGGGAGGCATTTTACCCGATGAGATTCATGAGCTTACGCACCGCCGCGGCTGCCGCCCACCCATCCTCGTTCCCTAAGCGTCGACTTAGCGTTTCTTCTCCAAGTTTCGCAGCAGGTCCGCATCGCGTTTGTCCTGGCCGCCGCTCTTGGCGTGCTTGAGGGCCGCCTTTTCGGCCAGGCTCAATTTGTCGGTCGCCTGCTCAGCGTCACCTTTGATGGTTTCGCCCGCTTTTTCCTTGTCCTCAACAAATTTGCGCGTTTCCTTGTTGTAGCGTCGCGCGGCCTCGTAGTCGCCTTCGCCCTGGACTTTGTTCGCCATGATGATTTCCTCAGGTTGTATGCCGATTGCTGAACCTAGCAAGGAGCATTGCGGGTGCTTGCCGCAGATAAAGTTTACCGCAGTCCGAAGACGCCGACGCTGTTGACCGTTCCGAGGAAGACCTTGCCGTCCGCGACGCTTACCGCGATGAATTTGTTACCCGCCGCGAAGCTGTCGCGCCCGTTGGCCGCCTGATTGCTGTTGTAAAGCTCACGCGCCAGGTTAGTCGCGTCGTAGGCGTGCAGCACCGCTGGGCTGGTGTTTTCAGCGGCCCAGACGATTGCGTTAGACGTGCCGTTTGCGGATATGGTCGGCGAGGCACCGGGGTAGCCGAATGAGGTGCTGGTCTGCGATGTGGGTGCGCTCGATAGCTTCGCGTTCGTGATCCCGAACGCCTTCAGTGTTCCACCCACATCCGCGTAGTAGACGGCGTTGTTGAAATACGCCGGCGTCGACCAGACGCCGCCAGGCAGCGCGCCATCCAATTCCTGCCAGATCTGATTCGCGGTCGCATTGAATTTGCCCATGGCGTCGCGGTTGACCACGTAGATGTTGCCGTCCTTGCCCGCGCCGACGACGAGGTGGCGCACGGTATTGCTGTCGTCGGTGAGATCCGGCAGCAGCAACTCGCCGCCGGAACCTAAGTCGAGGTCGCTGTTCGATTCCGCGACCTCGTTCCACATGGTGAAATAATCTGCGACGCCGAGCGTTGTCCCCGCCGGGGCCAGCTTGAGAAAGGAATTGCCGTAGTCCTGCTGGCTGGGGAAACCCTGTGCACTGAGCGCGGTCTCAAATGCTCCATTCGCAGTCAACAAATAAATGTCTCCGGCGCTGTCGGCCGCCGGGCCGCCGCCCGCCATCCAGATCGCAGGTCCGGCGCCACCGCTGTTGGGGGCGACGTTAAGAACGCTTTTTTGGGCCAATGTCGTCTCATCGTAAGCGATGATCCAGCCGGTATAGGGAGAGCGATCGCAGTGCGAGGTCCAGCTGGTATAGATCACGCCCTGACTGAGCAGGAGCGCCGCGCGCTCGTCGTACTGACCGGCGTCGAAGCTCGCGGTCGCGCCACCGGCGATCGGGTAGGTTGCAGTGATCTCGGTCGGGCCGCCCAACAGTTCCGCACCGCTCGTGAGGTCGAGCGCATGCAGGCGCTGGTGGTAGAGCGACGATGAGTCCTTCGACATGGCGACCACATACATGACGCCATGCGTCGCGGCCGCACGGTCAATAACGGGCGTTGCGGTGATTCCAATCTCCGGACTCACCTGGCCGCAGCTGCGCGTGTCGCTCGGGACCTCTCCGGGCAGGAGGACCGAGGTGTGCCACAGAGTCGCCCCTGTATCGGCGTCCATGGCGTAGACCGAGTCGTTCTCGGTTGCGATAAAGACAACGTTATGTGTGCCCGAGCCAAGCACCAGTTGCGAAAGATACAACGGCTGCGCATCGACCTTGCCGTCGACCGGCAGCACGCGCAGGAGGCCAAACGTCGTTGCATTGACATTTGCCGGGGTCAGGATCGACTCGCTGAGATTCTGCCCCGTGCGTGCCTGATCATTCCTCGACGTCGCGACGTCAGTGGCGACCGTGAGGGTACCCGTCGCGTGCACCGACAATGCAGCCGAAGTGCTGTTCGTGTGGCCGGCTGCGTTGCTCACGACGACGACAAATCCCGCACCGTTGTCGGCCAGCGTCGCATCTGGGATTATGTAACTTGATGTCGTAGCCCCGGCAATCGGCGCGCCGTTCATTTGCCACTGATAGGCAAGCGGCGCGGTGCCGGTCGCGGTCACCGTAAATGTAGCCGCCTGTCCTACCAACACACTTTGGGGGGCCGGCTGTGCTGTGATCGACGGTGGGGCTGCCGCGGTAACCGCCGCGGTAACCGACGACCCGCTGCTGCTGCTACCGCCGCCGCCGCACGCCACCATTGCGAGCGGCAATAAAAGTCTTAAGAAGCAACTGAACGTTGAAACTCTGCGGCGAATTGCGTGATCCCAATGGAGGCGCGACATAGATAGTGAAGATGACATGGTTTGTCGACACACGCTAACGTCGACAAAATGCGACAGCGACAAAATGCGACAGCGCGCCGGAAGTTCCGATAATTTAATTCATGGAACTGGATTTGCGCCCATTTCCTGGCGCAGATCACTGTAGCAGCTAGAGCATCTGCAGTGGCTGCGCGGCAGTGGGCCCGGGAAACAGCCGTTCAAGCTCATCGATCTGCGCCGCTGTCAGTGGCCGCTCGATAGCCGCCAAATTTTCCTTCAGACGTTCGCGGTTGCTGGTCTTCGGAATGACGATGACGTCTGGATACGTGAGGAGCCATGCGAGTGCGGCTTGCGCCGGCGGCATCCCTTGGCGCTTTGCGAAGCCTACGAGTTTTGATTGACGCAGAAGTCTGCCCTGTTCGATGGGCGAGTACGCCATGACGGGAATGCGCCGTTCACGCAGCCACGGCAGCAGGTCCCATTCGATGCCGCGCCGCGCCAGGTTATAGAGCAATTGATTGACGGCGACGCCTTGGCCGCCGGCCAAAGGCCATAACTCCCGCATGTCCGCAAGATCAAGGTTGCTGACGCCGTAATGGCGAATCTTGCCGGCGCGCTGCAAGGAGAGAAACCCCGCCAGCGTCTGCGCGAGCGGCACCTGCCCGCGCCAATGCAGCAGGTACAGGTCGATGCGGTCGGTTTGCAGCCGGCGCAGGCTGCGCTCGCACGCGGCGATGCAGCCCTGCTCGGAGGCGTTGTGCGGGTAGACCTTCGTGACGAGGAACACCTGGTCGCGCCGGCCGCGGATCGCCTCGCCGATGAGTTCTTCGCTTCGACCGTCGCCGTACATCTCCGCCGTGTCGATCAGCGTCGCGCCCAGATCGAGCCCCAGCCTTAAAGTCGCGATCTCCTCGGCGCGCCGCTTGGGAGCATCGCCCATCTGCCAGGTCCCAAGTCCGAAGGCGGGGACGTGTTCTCCAGAGGGCAAGGTGACTGAACGCATCGCACTCTTTTCCTGATATGAATCCAAACTCGAAGCAGGATATGCGCTTCGCTGCAAAGTTAGAATTGCGCCTGCGCCAGCGGCGCGCGCGGCTCTTTCCCTCGACCGCCGCAGCGGATTACCCTAGTCACATCGATGCATGATGGGATACGCCATGCGAACTGCTTTCACCGCCCTCTGTAATTTTGCCGCCACATGTCTTGTGACCCTCCCGGCGCTTGCAGTTGCGAGCTTTAATTATCCGGATGCCGCACGCGGCGACCACGTTGACCAGTATCACGGCGTCGCCGTTCCCGACCCGTACCGCTGGATGGAGGAGATCGATTCGCCGCAGACGCGCGCCTGGGTGCAGGCGCAGGACAAAGTCAGCAGCGCATATCTTGGCGCTCTTCCTCACCGCGTTGAGATCGCGCGGCGCCTGAAGGAGATTTGGAACTTCGAACGCTGGAGCGCGCCCGAGAAATACGGTTCAAACTGGTTCTATACCCACAATGACGGCCTGCAGAATCAGGCCGTGCTGTTCGTCACCGCGAATCCGGCCGACAAGGGCCGCGTGCTGCTCGATCCCAACGCGCTCTCCGCCGACGGCACCGTGTCGCTGCGCGAGACTTCAGTCAGCGATGACGGGCGGCTGCTTGCCTACGCACTCTCTGACGGCGGCTCGGACTGGCAGATCTGGCACGTGCGCGACGTGGCGACCGGAGCGGATCTGCCCGATACCCTGCGCTGGTCCAAGTTTGGCGGCGGCAGCTGGCTGAAGGATGGCAGCGGCTTCTATTACACCGTGTACGATGCGCCGCGCGCGGCTGATGTGTTAAAGGCGGCCAATCAGTACGAAAAGCTCTATCTACACAAGCTCGGGACCGCGCAGTCGCAGGACGTGCTTACGTATACGCGGCGCGACGATCCTGACTGGTTTGTTGCCGGCACGGTCAGCGACGATGGCCACTACCTCATCATTCAGGCGAATCACGGCGATGAGGTGCAGAACACGCTCCTCGTGCAGGACCTGACGGTCAAATCCGCACCGCTCCAAACGGTGATTGCCAAGCCCACGGCCGTCTACAACTGCATCGGAAGTATCGGCTCAACGCTCTTCGTCGTGACCGATGACGGCGCGCCGCGCTACCGGCTCATCGCCATTGATCTTGCGCATCCGGATCGTCAGCACTGGCGCACCGTCGTGCCTGAAGGGCGCAATACGCTCGATGCGGCGAGCCTCGTGGGAGGACAGCTCATCGCGCAGTACCTGCAGGACGCACACAGCGCCGTGCTGCGCTATGCGCCGGAGGGCAAGCTGCTCGGCAGCGTCGAGTTGCCGGGCCTCGGCACAGCGCTCGGTTTCGCCGGGCATTTGAAGGACGAGGACACCTACTACAGTTACAGCAGCTTCACGACGCCGACCACCATCCAGCGGCTCGATCTCAAGAGCGGCGCGAGCTCCGTGTGGCGGGCGCCGCAGCTTGCGGGATTCAAGACTTCCGACTACGAGACGGTGCAGGTGTTCTACACCAGTGCGGACGGCACGCGCGTGCCCATGTTCATCACTGCGCGCCGCGGGATCCCGCGTGACGGCACGGCACCCACCATTCTGTACGGCTATGGCGGTTTCAACATATCCCTCGAGCCGTCGTTCTCTCCCGCCATCGCGGCGTGGATCGAGCGCGGCGGGATCTACGCGGTGGCGAATCTGCGCGGCGGCGGGGAGTACGGCCGCGCCTGGCACGAAGCGGGGATGAAGACTCATAAGCAGCACGTGTTCGATGATTGCATCGCCGCCGCCGAGTACCTCATCGCGCAGAAGTGGACCAATCCCCAACGGCTCGCCCTACGCGGCGCCTCAAATGGCGGCCTCCTCGTGGCTGCAGTCGAGGAGCAGCGTCCCGATCTCTTCGCCGCCGCAATTCCGCAGGTTGGCGTGCTCGACATGCTGCGCTTCCGCGATTTCACGGTCGGCAAAGGCTGGGAGTCCGATTACGGCTCCGTCGACGACGCGCAGGAATTCAAGGCGCTGCTGGCTTATTCGCCGTATCAGAACGTCAAGGCGAACGTCGACTATCCCGCGACGCTCATCATTACGGGCGATCATGACGATCGGGTCTTTCCCGCGCACAGCTTCAAGTTCGCAGCGGCCATGCAGCACGCGCATCCCGACGGCAAACCCATACTGATCCGTATCGAGACGCGTGCCGGTCACGGCCAGGGCAAGCCGACCACGATACAGATCGATGAAGTGGCGGATGTGTACGCGTTCATCCTGCATGCCATGGGTGTGTGACCGACTCGGTGGGGCGTCTCGGCATCTGTGCTGCCGAAATCCGCAGCACCATCGCGGTCACGCGCTCTGCGGCGCCAACGATCGTGTGCGGCCCGCAACAGCGATTATGTCCGCGTGTTCGAGCTCGTCATCGCAAGCCGCAGCGGCGACTTTGCGCGCCCGTGCACTCGGGCTGGAAGGTCCGGTATAGTCTTAGAATTACGACGGCGCCTACGCCGCTACCCATGACCACCGCCTCAGGAAACATCATGCGTCTTATCGTTGGATTGCTCACGTGCTGCTGTGCCTTCACAGTCACCCAGACTTTCGCGGACGAGCCCCCGGCTCAGACATCATCTGCGGATCAGACTGCACAGACCTCGCCGGCCGCCGCTCCGAGCGCTGCGGCACCGGCCAGCACTGCGTCATCTGCTCAGACGGCATCGGCGAGCAAGTCCGTAGTCTCGGCCGAGGCGATCGACGACGCGACCGACAAGCGGCTGCGCTCGCAGGGCTACAAGCCGGAGGTGCGCAACGGCATCAAGATCTATTGTCGCAAAGAAACCGCAATCGGCTCGCACTTCGAATCCAAAGTGTGCGCTACCCCGGAGCAGCTCGCGCAAGCCAGCAAAGACAGCCAGGATGCCTTGTACAAAAGCCAAATAAACCGCGCGGGCCCTAAATCAAACTGAGTGCCGGATACAAGGCCATATGCTGTATCGGCAGACGTTTGCAACATAGATTTTGAGCGTATTGCAGCTCTTGTAATGTCGGAGTTGGCGGACGTTAACCCCGTGTACGTGCGAATTAGCTGGTCACATCACCGGATGTTTGAGACTTGATGTAGACACTCGCGCTCTTCAACCTGCGATCTTTGACAAGCAGCCAGGCCGAGCGGTGCGTCGCCGAGATCGATGACCGTAATCAACCCCACATCTTGACCCGTTTGGCATCACGGATCCGGTATATTCGCACGGGAAGCATCCAGCGTGGGGGAACGAGAATGCGCGCGCGGCATTACTGTGGGCCGATGGTTCTGGCGCTGCTCGTCACCGCGGTTGCGGGCTGCGCGCGCGCCCCCGCGCCGGTATCCGCCGTGACCACTGCGCCCGCGCCGCCCGCGCGCAGCAACGGCTGGTCACTGTTCCGCGACGACTTTCTCGAATCGTACTTCAAAGCCGAGCCGGCGTTCGCCGTGACGACCGGCCGGCACGAATTCGACGGACAGCTGCCCGACTGGAGTGCGGCCGGGATCGCCTCCGAGCTCAAGACCCTGCGCACCGAGCGCGATCACGCCCGGG
>Ga0302326_10020221_pt1 | contig 13714 bp, 7 predicted proteins | sample Palsa_T0_3_FD_202264 | JGI IMG/M metagenome (GOLD analysis project Ga0302326, IMG submission 202264) | Peat permafrost microbial communities from Stordalen Mire near Abisko, Sweden - Palsa_T0_3 | ecosystem: Environmental > Terrestrial > Soil > Palsa > Peat permafrost | place: Sweden: Abisko... | reverse complement strand
GCGCGCTGGAGAGATAACACAAAGGTCTGTTTAGCCATGGCCGTGCAACGGATACCTTCTGAAGGGTGCCCCTGCCCGCGAGCGACGCTCCGCCCAAGCGGATCGTGATCCAGTATCCAGCTCCGAGCGTAGAGGGCGGGTATCCGGCGAAGCGTTGTGTAGGGGACCTGGTGGGGGTCGCGGCGGACGTGTTCCGCGACGGCCACGACCAGCTGCGGACGGTCGTACGCTACCGCGGACCGCGCGAGCGGCGCTGGCGTGAGTCCGAGCTCAGGCCGATCGATGAGCATCTCGGCGGGGTCCGCTGGGGCGGAGGATTCGAGGTCGATCGCACCGGGCGCTGGTTGTACTCGGTCGACGCGTGGACCGACGTGTTCGGCACCTGGCGGGGCGAGCTCGAGCGCAAGGTGGCGGGCGGCCAGGAGGATCTCAGCGGCGAGCTCTCAGAGGGCGTCGTGCTCCTGCGGGCGGCGCTCGAACGCGCCCGCGCGAAGGCCGACCGGACGCTGATCGAGAAGGCGCTGGCGCTGCTCGAAGACGAGTCGGCCCCGGCGCCGGCCAAGCACGAGGCGGCGCTGGGCGAGGAGCTGTTCGGCGCCGTCGAACGCGCGCAGGAGCGCGAGGGGAACGTCACGCTGGACCCTCCGCTGGCCATCGAGGTAGACCGGGTGCGAGCCCGGTTCGGGGCCTGGTATGAGCTGTTCCCCCGCTCGTGGGGAGGCCTCGCCGGCGTGCAGAAGGTCCTCCCCGAGCTCGCCGAGCTCGGGTTCGACGTCGTCTACCTGCCGCCGATCCATCCGATCGGCGTCACCAACCGCAAGGGTCGCGACAACGCGCTGACGGCCGCCCCGGGGGACCCCGGCTCGCCGTGGGCGATCGGCTCGCCCGAGGGAGGGCACGAGGCGGTCCACCCCGAGCTCGGCACGCTCGCGGACGTGCGCGAGCTGACCGCGGCGGCGCGCGAGGTCGGGATCGAGATCGCGCTCGACTACGCGATCCAGTGCTCGGCCGACCACCCCTGGCTGCGCGAGCACCCCGAGTGGTTCCACCGCCGCCCCGATGGCACGCTCAAGTACGCCGAGAACCCGCCCAAGCGCTACCAGGACATCTACAACGTCAACTGGGACACGCCGGACTGGCGCGCGCTGTGGAAGGCGCTACTCGAGGTCGCCCTGCAATGGGTCGAGCTCGGCGTCAAGGTGTTCCGCGTCGACAACCCGCACACGAAGCCGTTCGCGTTCTGGGAGTGGCTGATCCATGAGATTCACGCGCGCGACCGCGACGTCATCTTCCTGGCCGAGGCGTTCACCCGGCGAGCGGTGATGCGCCACCTCGCGAAGGTCGGCTTCAGCCAGTCCTATACCTACTTCACGTGGAAGAACGCTCGCTGGGAGCTGACCGATTACGTCTCCGAGCTCGCCTACTCCGGCGAACAGGAATACTTCAGACCGAACTTCTTCGTCAATACGCCGGACATCCTGCATGCCTACCTCCAGCACGGCGGACGGGCCGCGTTCGAGGCCAGGCTGGTCCTCGCGGCTACGCTGAGCCCGAGCTATGGCGTCTACTCGGGATACGAGAACATCGAGCGCACGCCGGTCAGCAAAGGCTCGGAGGAGTATCTGCACTCGGAGAAGTTCGAAATCAAGCAGCGTAGGCTGGACGGTCCCCTGCTGCCGCTGATGAGAACCCTCAACGAGGCCCGGCGCGCGAATCCCGCGCTGCAGGAATTCGCCAACGTCACCTTCCTGGAAACCGCAAACGAGGCGCTGATTGCATATGCGAAGCACTCTCAGGGGAATACCCTGATCACCGTGGTCAACATCGACCCACATCAGCCCCAGGAGGGCCTGGCCGTGGTGCCGGCCGGCCTCGGCCTGCCGCCGAGCTTCACCGTGCGCGATCTGCTCTCCGACGAGCGCTACCAGTGGCGGATCGGTCCGAACTTCGTCCGCCTCGAGCCCGGCGTGCGCCAGGCCCACGTCAACCTGGTGGAGACCGGCGTTCCGGTGGCCGGCAACGCCGCAATACGGGACGCAGCGGCGTGACCGGACCGCCGACCCTGACCCACCTGGTCGTCCCCCGGCGCAACCACCGCATGGTGCCGGCATCCGCACCGGCCCCGGTCGCCGACGGCGCCCAGACCCAGAGCCGGCAGTGGTTCGAGTCCGATCCGCTGTGGTTCAAGCGGGCGGTGTTCTACGAGATCCACATCCGCGGGTTCTACGACTCCAACGGCGACGGCCTGGGCGACTTCCGCGGCCTCACCGAGAAGCTCGACTACCTGCAGTGGCTGGGCGTCGACTGCATCTGGCTGCTTCCGTTCTACCAGTCCCCATTGCGGGACGGGGGCTATGACATCTCGGACTTCAAGCAGGTGCACCCCGACTACGGGACGGTCGAGGATGTGCGCGAGTTCATCGACGCCGCTCATGCCCGCCGGATCCGGGTGATCGCCGATCTGGTGATGAACCACACCTCGAGCGACCACCCGTGGTTCCAAGAGTCGCGCTCGAGTCCGGAGAATCCGAAGCGCGACTGGTACGTCTGGTCGCCGACCGACGAGCCCTACTCAGAAGCGCGGGTCATCTTCGTCGATACGGAGACCTCGAATTGGACCTACGACCCGGTGGCGGGGGCCTATTACTGGCATCGGTTCTTCTCGCACCAGCCCGATCTCAACTTCGACAACCCAGAGGTCCAGGAGGCGATGCTCGACGTGCTCCGGTTCTGGCTCGATCTCGGGCTCGACGGGCTGCGCCTCGATGCGGTGCCGTATCTGTTCGAGCGCGAAGGGACCAACTGCGAGAACCTGGCCGAGACCCACGCCTATCTCAGGCGGGTGCGCCAGGAGATCGACGAGCACTACCCCGACCGGGTCCTGCTCGCCGAGGCCAATCAGTGGCCATCGGACGTGGTCCAGTACTTTGGCAGTGGGGATGAATGCCAGATGGCGTTCCATTTTCCGGTCATGCCGCGAATGTTCATGTCCGTGCGCCGAGAAGAGGCGGTTCCGATCTACGAGATCCTGGCCCAGACGCCGCCGATCCCGGACACCTGTCAGTGGGGCCTGTTCCTGCGCAATCACGACGAGCTGACGCTCGAGATGGTCAGCGACGAGGAGCGCGACTACATGTACTCCGAGTACGCCAAGGACCCGCGGATGAAGCTCAACGTGGGGATCCGCCGGAGGCTCGCGCCGCTGCTCGACAACGGCCGCGACGAGATCCAGCTGATGACCGCGATCCTGTTCTCCCTGCCGGGCTCGCCGGTGCTCTACTACGGCGACGAGATCGGGATGGGCGACAACGTCTTTCTCGGCGACCGCGACGGCGTCCGCACGCCGATGCAGTGGACGGGCGACCGCAACGGAGGCTTCTCGAGCGCCGACTTCGCGCAGCTTTATGCGCCGCCGCTGATGGACCCGGTGTTCGGCTATCAGGCGGTCAACGTCGAGGCCCAGCTGCGCACTCCGACCTCGTTGCTGCGCTGGCTGCACCGCTTCATCGAGCTGCGCAAGGAGCATCCGGTGTTCGGCTTCGGGGCCTACGAGCCGATCGTGACCTCGAACACGAGGATCTTCGCGCACATCCGGCGCTTCGAATCGGAGGCGATCCTCTGTGTCCATAACGTGGCCCGCTCCGCCCAGGCGGTCGAATTGGACCTCTCGGCCTACGAAGGCCGTTATCCCGTGGAGATGTTCGGACGTTCACGGTTTCCGCGGATCGGACAGCTGCCCTACCTCTTGACGCTCGCGCCACGCGGCTTCTTCTGGTTCCAGCTCGTCGACGAAACCCAGGAGGATCCGCGAGATGCCTGACGACGTGCAGACTCCGGCGAGTGAGCTGAGGCATTTCCTCGATATCGAGTCGCTCAAGGAATGGATCGAGCGCCAGCGATGGTATGCGTCGAAGTCGCGGCGCATCTCCACGCTCGAGCTCGCCGAGAGCGTGGTCCTGTCCGAGAGCCCGATGCTGCTCGTGGCGCTGGTGCAGGCGGTCTTCGCGACCGGCCAGCACGAGCTCTATCAGCTCCCGCTGGGGTTCCGGGCGGCCGTCGAGGAGTCCGATCAGGAGTCGATCGCGGTGGCCGAAGGGTGGAGCGTCTACGACGCGCTGGCCGACCCCGAGCAGGCGCGCGAGCTGTTGCGCCGGATCGATGCCGGAGAAGAGCTCGACGCCGGCGATGGGTGCATGCGCTTCCGGCGCGTCGACGGGCCGGTCGCGATGTCCGAGGACGTCGCCGTGCGCCCGATCGGCCTCGAGCAGTCGAACACCTCGCTCGTGTTCGGCTCAGAGCTCGTGCTCAAGGTGTTCCGCAAGCTCGAGCCAGGGATCAACCCCGAGCTCGAGATGCTGCGCTTCCTGACCGCGCGAGACTTCGCCAGCATCGCCCCGCTGCGCGGCTGGTTCGAGTACGAGGGACGTTCGCTCTCCGCCACGCTGGGGGTCGCGCAGAAGTTCCTCCCCGATGCCACCGACGGCTGGGAGCTGGCGCTCGACCGGATCGCCACCGACCCGCAGGGCTTCCTCGAGCTGCTGGGGAGCCTGGGCACGGTGACCGCCCAGATGCACTCCGTCCTCGCGTCGGACTCGAACGACGCGGCGTTCATTCCCGAGGAGCCGAGCAACGAGGCGCTGGCGCTGCTGACGGCGACGATCGACGAGGAGATCGAGCGGATCTTCGTGCGGCTGCCCGACGATGAGCGGTTGGCCCCGATCGCCGGTCGCGGCCAGGACGTGCGCGAACGGGTCGCGGCCCGGTCCCAGCTCGGGGTCGGAGGACGCGTGATCCGCACGCACGGTGACTTTCACCTCGGGCAGACGCTGTACACGCCGCGCGGCTGGGTGATCATCGACTTCGAGGGCGAGCCCGCCCGCCCGCTCCCCGAGCGGCGTCAGAAGCGCTCGCCGCTGCGCGATGTCGCGAGCATGCTGCGCTCGTTCGCCTACGCCACCTCGGCGCTCGAGATCCTGCGCGGCCAGCCGGCGCCGCCCGAGTTCGAGCAATTCGCGCGCGAGACGTTCCTCGAGCACTACTTCGACGCGGTCGACTCGACCCTGCTCCCCGGCGGGGCGGCCGCGGTGGCCAACCTGCTCTCGGTGTTCGAGCTCGAGAAGGCGATCTACGAGCTCCAATACGAGCTCGACAACCGACCCGACTGGGTCACGATCCCCGTCGCCGGGATCGTGCGGATGCTGGAGTCCACGTGACCGCGGCAAGGACTGCGTCATCGCTTGGTGGGTGGGTGGACCAATGAGCGTCACCAGCGGCGAGCTCGAAGCGGTCATCCGCCGCGAGCACTCAAATCCGCACGCCGTCCTCGGCCCTCACGCGACCGACGCGGGGGTGGCGGTGCGCGTCTATCGCCCAGGGGCGGCGAGCATCACCGCACGGCTCGAAGACGGCGCCGAGAGCGTCGAGCTCGAGCAGATCCATCCGGGCGGCGTGTTCGAGGGCCTGGTCCCGGGGGCGAGCGTCCCCCTCCGCTATCAGCTCGAGGTCGACTACGGTCCGGGCGGCAGCCTCACCATCGGCGATCCCTACGCGTACTCGCCCACGCTCGGCGAGCTCGACATGCACCTGATCGGCGAGGGCCGCCACGAGGAGATCTACGAGCGCTTGGGCGCCCACGTGCGCACGCACGAGGGCACCCGCGGGACGGCGTTCGCGGTCTGGGCCCCATCGGCCAAGGCGATCAGCGTGGTCGGCGATTTCAACTCCTGGGACGGCAGGCTGGATGCGATGCGCTCGCTGGGCTCCAACGGCATCTGGGAGCTGTTCATTCCCGGCGTGGAGGCGGGCACCCGCTACAAGTACGAGCTTCTCAACGCCGAAAGTGAGCTGACGCTGAAGGCCGACCCGTACGCTCAGGAGACCGAGCTGCCGCCGCAGACGGCGTCGGTGGTATTCGAGCCTCGCCACCAGTGGAGCCGCGAGGACACCGAGTGGCTGGAGCGCCGGCGGGAGAACAACTCGCTGTGCGACCCGGTCTCCGTCTACGAGGTGCACCTCGGCTCATGGCGGCTCAACTCGCTCGAGGACAACCGCCCGCTCTCCTACCTCGAGCTCGCCGACGAGCTCGCCGCGTACGCCCACGACATGGGCTTCACCCACGTCGAGCTCCTGCCGGTGATGGCGCACCCGTTCAGCGGCTCGTGGGGTTACCAGATCACCGGCTACTTCGCGCCCGCTCCGCGGTACGGCTCGCCGGACGATCTGCGCCGGTTCATGGACCGCATGCACGAGCACGGAATAGGGGTGATCCTCGACTGGGTTCCCGCGCACTTCCCCCGCGACGAGTTCGCCCTCGCCCGCTTCGACGGGACCGCGCTCTACGAGCACGCCGACCCACGCCGGGGAGCCCACCCGGACTGGGGGACCCTGGTGTTCAACTACGGGCGCCATGAGGTGCGCAACTTCCTCATCTCCAATGCCCTGTTCTGGATGCGGGAGTACCACGTCGACGGGATCCGCGTCGATGCCGTGGCGTCGATGCTCTATCTCGACTACTCGCGTAAAGAGGGCGAGTGGATCCCGAACCAGTTCGGGGGTCGCGAGGACCTCGACGCGGTCGCGTTCCTGAAGGAGCTCAACGAGGTGCTCTACGGGCGCGAGCCCGGGATCATCTCCGCCGCCGAGGAGTCGACCTCGTGGCCGGGGGTCTCGCGCCCGACCTACCTCGGCGGGCTCGGGTTCGGCTTCAAGTGGAACATGGGGTGGATGCACGACACGCTCGAGTACTTCCAGCAGGACCCGATCTACCGTCGCTACCACCACCACGAGCTGACGTTCAGCCTGCTGTACGCGTTCAGCGAGAACTTCATCCTGCCGCTCTCGCACGACGAGGTGGTTCACGGCAAAGGGTCGCTGTACGAGAAGATGGTCGGGGACCGGTGGCAGAAGCTGGCGAACCTCCGGGCGCTGTACGCCTACATGTGGGCCCATCCCGGCAAGAAGCTGCTGTTCATGGGATGCGAGTTCGCGCAGGAGCGCGAGTGGAGTCACGAGCGCTCGCTCGATTGGCACCTGCTCGAGCAGCCCGGGCACGCCGGCATGCAGGCGCTGGTGCGCGACCTCAATCATGTCTACCGCGACGAGCCGGCGCTGTGGCAGGTCGACGCCGACCCCGCGGGCTTCGGGTGGCTCGAGCCCAACGACTCCGACAACAACGTGATCGCGTTCTCGCGCGCGTCGCGCGGCGCCGAGCGCGTACTCGTGTTCGTCGCCAACCTCTCGCCGGTGCCGCGGATCGGTTACCGGCTGGGCTTGCCGCGCTCCGGCCACTGGCGTGAGGCGATCAACACCGACTCGAGGTTCTACGGCGGCGGTGACATGGGCAACTTCGGCGGCGTCGAGGCCGAGCCCGTCCCGTGGCACGGACAGTCGTTCTCGGCTGAGGTGACCCTGCCGCCGCTCTCGGGTGTCTGGCTGGTTCCGGATTCCGAGTGAGCGTGGAGGTGGTTCAGCCAGACGGGGCCACGCGGCCGACCGCTGAGGCGTACCCGTGGGAGCTGCAGCTGGGCGCGCGCGTGCTCGGCGACGGACGCTGTGGGTTCCGGGTATGGGCTCCGCGGGCGGACTCGATCGTCGTCCGCCTGGCCTCGGGCGAGGTCGCGCTCACCGACGCGGGGTACGGCGTTTACGAGGGGGTCGCGCGGTGCGCCGCGGGCGAGGACTACTGGTACGTGATCGACGGCGAGCAGCTCCCCGACCCGTACACGCGCTGGCAGCCCGAGGGCCTGCGCGGGCCCTCGCGGGTGCTCGACCCGGAGGCCTGGGGCGGGGCGGGGGAGCGGTTCACCCCCGCGAGCCTCGATGAGCTCGTGCTCTATGAGCTCCATGTCGGCACCTTCACGCCGGAAGGGACGTTCGATAGCGCGCGGGAGCATCTGCGCGAGCTTGCGTCGTTGGGCGTCGGGGCGATCGAGATCATGCCCGTGGCCGAGTTCCCCGGGGCCCGAGGCTGGGGCTACGACGGCGTCTACATCTCGGCCGCGCAATCCTCCTACGGCGGACCTGAGGGCCTCGCCCGGCTCGTGCGCGCCGCCCACGACGCCGGGCTAGGCGTGATCCTCGACGTCGTCTACAACCACCTCGGCGCGTCCGGGGTGCAGGCGATCGAGGCGTTCGGGCCCTACTTCACCGAGAAGTACGAGACGCCGTGGGGGAGGGCGATCAACTACGACGACGCCGACTGCGACCCGGTGCGCGAGTTCGTCTGCCAGAGCGCCGAGGGCTGGATCCGGGACTTCGGGATCGACGGCCTGCGCCTCGACGCGATCCACGCGATCTTCGACTCGAGCGCCGAGCACATCGTCGCCGAGGTCGCGCGTCGTGTCCACGCGGTCAACGACGCCGCGCTGGTGATCGCCGAGAGCGGACTCAACGACCCACGCGTGATGCGCCCGCGCGAGCGCGGAGGCTACGCGTGCGACGGCGAGTGGGCCGATGACTTCCACCACGCCCTGCGGGTCCTGCTGACCGGATATCGCGAGGGTTACTACGAGGAGTTCGGGCGGGTCGGCCAGCTCGCGAAGGCGTTCCACCGTCCCCACGTCCACGACGGGGACTATTCGACCTTTCGTCGCCGGCGCTTCGGGGCGCCCGCCGAGGATGTTCCCCCGGAGCGCTTCGTCGTCTTCGCCCAGAACCACGACCAGGTGGGGAATCGCGCCTACGGTGACCGGATGCCCGCCGAGGCCCGTCCCCTGGCGGCGTTCTGCACGCTGCTGGCGCCGTTCGTGCCGCTGTTGTTCATGGGCGAGGAGTACGGCGAGGACGCGCCGTTCCAGTTCTTCTCGGACCACATCGACGAGGAGATCGCCATCGCCACGCGGGACGGGCGCCGGCGTGAGTTCGCCTCGTTCGCCCAGTTCGGGGAGGAGATCCCCGACCCCCAGGCGGTGGGAACCTTCGCGGCCTCGAAGCTGACCCGGGAGGAGGACCCGGCGCTCGCTCGGCTCTACCGCGAGCTGATCGCCGTGCGCCGCGAGCTCCCACCGGGCGACGCCGATGAGATCACGTTCGACGAGGAGGCGCGCTGGCTCCGCGTCAGGCGCGGCCAGTTCGAGCTCGCATGCAATTTCTCCGACGACGTCGCTCCGGTCCCGTGCGACGGGTCTCGGGTCCTGCTCGCCACCCACGGCGAGCCGCGGATCGAAGCCGGCCAGATCGAGCTGCCGCCGCTGGCCGGAGCGCTGCTCGGATGAGGGAAGTGGAGGTCTGGCCGGGCCAGCCCTTTCCGCTGGGCGCGACCTGGGACGGCGGGGGCACGAACTTCTCGATCTTCACCGAGAACGGGGAGGGCGCCGAGCTCTGCCTGTACGACGATGAGGGCAACGAGACGCGGATCGAGATCACCGAGTGCACCGCGCTCAACTACCACTGCTACCTCCCCGGCGTCGGTCCCGGACAGCGTTACGGGTTCCGGGTCAGGGGACCGTATGCTCCCGAGCAGGGGCACCGGTTCAATCCGGAAAAGCTGCTGATCGACCCCTACGCGAAGTCGATCGAGGGTCAAGTCGACTGGGAGCAGGGCAGCGTGATGCCCTACGTGCCGACCGGCGAGGACGACGCCGATCTCGAGCCCGACGACGAGGACGATGACGCGGCGATCCCGAAGTCGGTCGTCGTCGACCAGGACTTCGACTGGAGTGGTGACCGGCCCCTCCGGATCCCGTGGGCGGACACGATCATCTACGAGACGCACGTCAAGGGGTTCACCAAGCTCAACCCCGAGGTCCGCGAGGACCTCCGCGGGACCTATGCCGGACTCGCCTCCGAGCCGGCGCTCGCCTACCTCAAGGAGCTCGGGATCACCGCCGTGGAGCTGCTGCCCGTGCACCACATCTCCGATGAGGAGTTCCTAGCCGAACACGGACTGCACAACTACTGGGGCTACAGCACGATCGGGTATCTGGCCCCCCACTCCGAATATGCCGCGACCGGCCGCCTCGGCGAACAGGTCCGCGAGTTCAAGGGGATGGTCAAGGCGCTGCACGGCGCGGGCATCGAGGTGATCCTCGATGTCGTCTACAACCACACGGCGGAGGGCAACCACCTCGGGCCGATGCTCTCGTTCAAGGGTGCGGACAACTGCTCCTACTACCGACTGATGCCCGGCGACCTGCGCCACTACATGGACTTCACCGGCACCGGCAATTCGCTGAACCCCGTTCACCCCAGCGTGCTGCGGCTGATCATGGACTCATTGCGTTACTGGGCGGTCGAATGCCACGTCGACGGGTTCCGCTTCGATCTGGCGTCGGCGCTGGCGCGCGAGTTCTACGACGTCGACCGGCTGTCGGCGTTCTTCGACGTGATCCACCAGGATCCCGTGCTCTCGCAGGTGAAGCTGATCGCCGAGCCCTGGGACGTCGGTCCGGGCGGATACCAGGTCGGCAACTTCCCGGTCCTGTGGTCGGAGTGGAACGGGATGTACCGCGACACCATGCGCGACTTCTGGCGCGTGCACGCGAGCGCGGGGGACTTCGCCGAGCGGCTCACCGCCTCGTCTGACCTGTACAAGGACGACGGTCGCGACCCGTTCGCGTCGATCAACTTCATCACCGCCCACGACGGCTTCACGCTCGCGGACCTGGTGAGCTACGAGCACAAGCACAACGAGGCCAACCTCGAGGACAACCAAGACGGCACCGACGACAACCGCGCGTGGAACTGTGGCGTTGAGGGCCCGACTGATGATGCTGGCGTTCTCGCCCTGAGGGCGCGACAGCAGAGAAACTTTCTCACCACCCTGCTGCTGTCACTGGGGACGCCGATGCTGCTCGGGGGCGACGAGCTGGGCCGGACCCAGCACGGCAACAACAACGCCTGGTGCCAGGACAACGAGATCTCGTGGTATGACTGGAGCCCCGACCCCGCCAGGGACGAGCTGCACCAGTTCACGCGGCGTTTGATCGCGCTACGCCGCGAGCATCCGGTGTTCCGGCGCGAGCGCTTCCTGGCCGGACGGGAGACGATGGGCTCGGGCTTGCCCGATTCGTGGTGGTTCCGCACCGACGGACGCAAGATGACCCGCCGCGACTGGCAGTCCGGCGAGCCCGTGCTCGGCCTGTTCCTCAACGGCGAGGAGATCCCCACCCCGGGTCCGCGCGGCGAGGACATCGAGGACGACTCATTCGTGCTGCTGTTCAACGCCCACGACGAGGACCGCACCTTCGTCCTCCCGTGGCCCCGCTTCGGCGCGCGATGGGCACTCGAGCTTTCGACCGCCGACCCCGGGGCGCAGCCCGGAGCCGGCGTTTATGGCGCTCGCACCGAGATCACCCTGGCCGCGCGCTCGGTCGTGGTGCTGAAGCGGTCTCCTCACGTGGCGAAGAGGGTCTCCTGACGTGGCGAAGAGGGTCTCCTGACGTGGCGAAGAGGGTCTCCTGACGTGGCGAAGAGGGTCCCCTGACGTGGCGAAGAGGGTCTCCTGACGTGGCCGAGCTGCGCGCCACCTATCGCCTGCAGTTGACGGCCGAGTTCGGCTTCGCGCGAGCGCGCGAGCTGATCCCCTACCTGCACGACCTCGGGGTCTCGCACCTGTACCTGTCGCCGTCTTTACAGGCGCGCCCGGGCTCCACCCATGGCTATGACGTGATCGATCCCGGCCGGATCTCCGAGGCGCTCGGGGGCGAGCAGGAGTTCCGGTCGCTCGCCGCGACCGCAGCCGAGGCCGGCATGGGAGTGATCCTAGACGTCGTCCCCAACCACATGGCGGCCGACGACGCGAACCGCTACTGGACCGACCCCGAGCTGCGCAAGAAGTTCTTCGACGTCGACCCAGAGACCGGCCGCTGGCGGCGGTTCTTCGACATCGACGACCTCGCCGCTATCCGGCAGGAGGACGAGGAGGTGTTCGAGGCGACCCACCAGCTGGTGCTGGGGCTGACTGCTGACGGGACCCTCGATGGGGTGCGGATCGATCACCCCGACGGTCTCGCCGACCCCGCCGGATACCTGCGCCGGCTCCGCGACCGCGGCGCCTCGAACGTGTGGGTCGAGAAGATCCTCGATCCCGGCGAGAAGCTGCGCGAGTGGCCGGTCTCGGGCACCGTCGGGTACGAGTTTCTCAACGATGTCGCCGGGCTGTTCGTCGACCGCGCGGGCGAGCGGCAGCTGACCGCCCTGTGGGAGCAGATCTCCGGCGATCGCCGCAGCTTTGGCGAAGTGGCGCTCGAGGCCAAGCTCGAGCAGCTGACCGGCGTGTTCACGCCGGAGGTGGACCGGCTGGTGCGGGAGCTCCGGTCGGGGGGCGGTGATGGTGGTTTGGGCGAGCCGACGGCGGGCGGTGATGGTGGTTTGGGCGAGCCGACGCGGGGGCGGGATGGACTGGTGCGGGCGCTGGCCTCGCTGCCCGTCTACCGGACGTACGTCGAGCCGCTTGCCGGTCTCGTCGACGATGCCGACCGCGAGGCGATCGCCTCAGCCGGGATGAACCCCGAGCTCGCCGCGATGCTCCTGCTCGAGCACCCCGCCCCGCCCGGGTTCGTGACCCGCTTCGAGCAGACCACGCCGGCCGTGATGGCCAAGGGCGTCGAGGACACCGCGTTCTACCGCTATGGGCGGCTGCTGTCCCTGAACGACGTCGGCGGCGATCCGAGCCGCTTCGGCGTCGACGTCGAGACCTTCCATGCCGCCAACGCCGAACGGGCCAGGCGCTTCCCCCAGGCGCTGCTGACGACGATGACCCACGACGCCAAGCGCTCGGCTGACGTACGCGCGCGGATCGGCGCCCTGTCGACGATGCCCGCGGAGTGGGCCGAGCACGTCACCCGCTGGCTCGAGATCGGCGAGCGGTTGCGCAGCCCGGCCGGCGCCCCCGACCTGGTCGAGCAGTACTTCCTGTTCCAGACGCTCGTCGGCGCCTGGCCGATCGAGATCGAACGGCTCGAGGCGTACATGGAAAAGGCACTGCGCGAGGCCAAGCGCAACACCAACTGGGTGGAGCAGGACGAGGATTGGGAGGCGGGCGTCGCGGCGTTCTGCCGGGCGATCTGCGCCGACTCGGGTTTTTTGGCCGATTTCGAGCCGTTCGCCGAGCGGGTCGCCGCCGCGGGCCGGCGCGCCGCGCTCGGGCAACTCGCACTCAAGCTGACGGCGCCCGGGGTGCCCGACATCTACCAGGGCGACGAGCTCGAGTTCCGCGCGCTCGTCGATCCCGACAACCGCCGGCCGGTCGACTGGGAGCGCAGGCGCACGCTGCTCGCGGACCTCCAGGAAGGGGCGGCGCAGGACCGCGAGTCGCGGAAGCTGTGGCTGATCTGGCGCCTGCTCCAGCTCCGGAGCTCGCGGCCTGACGCATTCAGCGGCACATACGAGCCGCTCGCGGCCGGTTCGGGGGCCTGCGCCTTTCTGCGCGGCGACGACGTGCTCGTGGTGGTCAGCATCCGGGAGGAAGTCGGCGACGACGCGCTCGAGGCGCCGGGGGGGCGCTGGCGCGACGTGCTCGGCGGTACCGAGCGGTCATTCGCTGCTCGCGAGCCAATATCGGCGGTGCTCGGCGATCACGCCGTGGCCGTGTTCGAGCGCGTCGGCCGGTAGGGTCCGGCGCGCTGAGCATGCGCGTCCTGTTGATCTCCTGGGAATACCCGCCCGTCATCGAGGGGGGTCTCGGGCGCCACGTGCGCAAGCTCTCCGAGCATCTCGTCCGCGACGACGTCGAGATCCATGTGCTGACGCGCGGTGGCGGCCGCCTGCCCGCGGA
>Ga0302326_10020220_pt1 | contig 13715 bp, 15 predicted proteins | sample Palsa_T0_3_FD_202264 | JGI IMG/M metagenome (GOLD analysis project Ga0302326, IMG submission 202264) | Peat permafrost microbial communities from Stordalen Mire near Abisko, Sweden - Palsa_T0_3 | ecosystem: Environmental > Terrestrial > Soil > Palsa > Peat permafrost | place: Sweden: Abisko... | reverse complement strand
AAAACAGTACTCTCATTGAACGTTTTCTTTTGTTGGGATTCGGGACATCGCGTAACGAACTGACCGCTGCGAACGACATATCTTACGAAGGAACTGAGACACTGGACGGCCGCACGGCCGCGAAGCTCCTTCTCAAGCCGAAAGAAAAGGAAGTGGCCAGTAAAGTTCAGAAGATCGAGCTTTGGCTGGCTGCGGATACGGGATACCCTTTGCAGCACAAGATCTACCAGAGTGGCGGAGATTTTCAGCTGTTCGTGTTCACCAATCTGAAGATGAACCCGAATCTGCCGGATTCCGCAGTGAAGTTGAAGCTGCCGAAGAACGTTAAGAAAGAGACTCCCGGCCGCTGATTCGGTTTGGCAGCCATATTGCAATTAAGGAAAGTCAATGAAGACGGCTAACCGCCTGCTTTATCTCGATTGGATGCGCGGCCTGGCGGCTGTGATCATGCTGCAGGGGCATGTATTTCATTCGTTTTTGCGCAATGATCTGCGCACCGGCGGTCCCTATGTATTTTCACAGTTTGTTGGCGGGATGCCGCCGGCTATCTTCCTTTTTCTCACAGGTGTCACGCTTTCGTTCCTGATGGACAGCCAGGGGCGCAAGGGACTTTCGTGGGCGCAGCGCTGGTATGGGTCCGCGAAACGCGCTGGATTCCTGTTTGCCGTCGCATTCGCATTCCGGATCCAGCTGTGGCTATTTACGCGACTTTTTTCCGAGACAAACAGCCCGTGGCAGGAAATGCTGAAGGTGGACATCCTGAATTGCATGGGGCTCGGTATCGCGCTTCTCGCGGTGATGGCTGTTTTCACGACGGGCGAGCGGATTCGTTACTGCGCGATTGTGGGAGGCGTTATTGCTCTGTTGTCGCCATTAGTCACACAGTTCGGCCCGTTGATTCCGCTGCCTTTGCTGCGCGATTATTTCGTACCGAATCCGGCGTACTTTTCGTTTTTTCCCTGGGCGGCTTTTATCGCGTTCGGCATGAGCTTCGGTTCGCTCATCCGAATTGTGAAAGACGAGCATCTCTCGCGCGGAATGCAATGGATCGCGCTGGGCGGGATCGCGCTGGCTTTTGGAGTAAGCGCGCTTTCGATATTTCAGCCCGCTCTTTATTCCAAGGTCGACTTCTGGGTGGATGGTCCGGCTCTGATCCTGATCAAGCTGGGCGTGCTGATGCTAATGGTCGCATTCTCGTTTGTCTGGCTGCTGCAGCCCTCCGCGCAACAGTGGAGTTGGGTGCGCCAGTTAGGAACAACTTCACTGCTTGTTTACTGGGTACATATTGAACTGGTGTATGGACACTGGCTGGGTTGGATGAAGCTGAACCTGGATGTGGGCCAGACCGTGCTTGCAGCGGTGACGATCACTGCCGCGATGGTTGGGCTATCGCGCTTGCGGACAACGTGGCCGCAGTGGAAACCCGATCTGGGCGTGCTGGTTCCGCAGCCGGAGCCCCAGCGCGTCTCAGGGGATTAAGTTCCGCGAACGATAATTCGCTGTGCGTAGTTCGAGTCGGTGAGCGCCAGGAACTGAACCGTAACCCGCGCGTTCAGTTTGATTTTGCCTTCCACTTTTGTTTTGCCATCCATGCCGAAGGACTTATGCACCATTTCCTTGCCGGTGGAACTCTTGCGGCTGACGCTGATGGAGTGCGGGGTGATCTCCGTCACGTAACCCGAGAAAACCTGTGCATGAGGCGGAGCAGCCGCATCGGGCGAGTCTTGCGCAACTGCGAAGGCCGCGACGGACGCCAAAAGCAGCAGGATCGAAATGAATGGCCTCCGCACAAGTCCTAGCATAATGTATGGACACTTAAACACGCCGATCGTCCGCATTAAACTTGCTTAGTTATTGTCATTGGTTCGGAGGAGTGTTCGCGCGTATGCGGCAAACGAATGGTGAAGGTGGTGCCTTCGCCGGGCCGGCTCTTCACATCGAGGGTGGCGTGATGCGCCTTGGCGATCCAGGCGACGAAACTTAGGCCGAGTCCAAGTCCTTTTTCCGGAGTGGCGTCAGAAGACGGCTCGTTGACCCGGTAGAAGCGATCGTAGATATGGGGTAGATGATCGGGAGAAATGCCGCGTCCGGTATCGGTGATTTCGATTTCGATGGCGTCCGAATCTTCGCGCGGCATGCGCAGGCATACTCGTACTTCGCCGCCCCGGGGCGTAAACTTCACGGCGTTCGAGAGCAGATTAGAAATCATGCGCTCGAACTGGACGCGATCGACATCCGCCGGGCATTCGGGCGGCGCGTCGGCGATATAAAGGCGCACGCCCGCGCCTTCGGCCGGAATTTGAAACTGATCGACGATGTCGGAAAGGACTTCGACCAGATCGACTTCGGTCTTCTGCAAAACTACCTGCCCGGTTTCGGCCTGTGAGAGCAGCAGCAGCGCGCGGACGATGGCGGAGAGTCGCTCCACGTCGTGCAGCGCATCGGCGATGGCGTTGCGATATTCCTCCGGGGCTTTAGCTGTGAACAGGGCTACTTCCAGCTGCCCGCGGATGACGGTGATGGGTGTACGGAGTTCGTGCGAAACGTCGGTTGAGAACTGCCGCACCTGGTTGAAGGAAAATTCCAGGCGCTCGATCATGCGATTGAAGGTTTCGATCAGATAATCGAGTTCATCGCGCGATTTGCGGGTAGGGATGCGCATGCTCAGGTTTGAACCGGTGATGCGCTGGGCGGTGCGGGCAATATTCATCACGGGCGAGAGCGCGCGGCCGGTGTAGATCCAGCCCAGAACGGAACCACCAAACGCCAGCAGCGGGATCACGCCCACCGAGAGCCAGGTGAAGCGATCGAGAATTTCGCGGTTGCCCTTGAGAGAGCGTCCGATGGCGATGTAGTAATAGGCATCGATGTCTTCATCTCGATCGAAGCTGGCGCGGATCAGGTAATGTTCGCCTTTGGGATCGACCTTTTCTTCCCAGATGGTCTTCTTGCCGGCGATGGTCTGGCGGATCTGATCCGGCGGATCTAGCCCCAAGCTCTTATAGATGTCGGAAGCATCTTTTTCGCGGCCCATGGCGTCGGCCAGAAAAAAGACGCGGTGCAAGCGGCCTTTCAGAGCGGCTTCATCGGGATCGCCTTGGTCGATCAGCCAGTTGTCGTGGCCCTTGTCGACGCGGAAGTAACCTTTCAGCGCGGCCCAATCCTGATCGAGATTCCCTCGAATTTGCGAATCAAGCGTGCTGGCAAGGAATTGGCGGAGGCCGAGCGAGAGGATAGCGAGCAGGAGCGTGAAGAAGAGGGCGTAGCTGAGCGTCAGCCGCAGACGCAAGCTGCGCGAAGGACGGCGCGAGCTGGCTTCGAGCGGACGCACCTGTTTACACCGGCCGTTCGTAAGAAGAAACGGGAGCAGGTTTCACGGGCGCAGTTTCCGGCGCTTCGATCATGTAGCCGATTCCGCGCACGGTCTGGATCAGCTTCTGCTGGTAACGGTCGTCGATCTTGGAACGGAGATGCCGGATGTACACGTCGACGATGTTGGTGAGCCCGTCGTAATCCATATCCCACACGTGCTCGACGATCATGGTGCGGCTAAGCGGACGGCCCTTGTTCCGCATCATGTATTCGAGGATCCCGTATTCCTTGGGGGCGAGTTCGATGGTTTCGCCATCGCGCGTGACCTTGCGCCGGAGGGTATCGACAGCGAGATCGGCCACCTGCAGTTTCTCCGGGGCGGGCTGACCGCGCCGCAGCAGGGCCCGGACGCGCGCCAGCAGTTCAACGAAGGCGAAAGGCTTGGTGAGATAGTCATCCGCGCCGAGTTCGAGACCTTTCACGCGATCGTCTACCGCGCCGCGCGCGCTGAGGATCAGAACCGGGGGACCGACCTTTCTGGACCGGATTCGTTCTAGCACCTTCATGCCATCCACCTGGGGATCGGGGAGCATTAAATCGAGGATGACGACGTCGTAATCCGTCTCATGGACGTAGGCGATCGCGGAATGTCCATCGGGGGCTACGTCGACCGCGTAGCCGTTACTTTCGAGACCTCGCTGCAGGAATTCCGCAATCTTCTTTTCGTCCTCTACGACCAGGATGCGCATGTCGTCTTAAGCGTACTACTTCGGCGTTTCTTCCTTCTGCTTGGACTCGTCCAGCGGCTCCGGAATGTCGTAAGTGATGGTGGTGTCGGCGCCGAACTTGCGGTAGACGCGAAATTCGATATCGCTCTTGAAAGCCGCGTCGCCGTCGCTGATGTACGACATCGCGGTCAAGGGCAGCAGGAACTGGCGGGGACCGATCTGCGCGTTGTCATAATCCACCTGGGAGCGGGCTTGCTTGACCGGGAAAGTGGGGGGAATGTTCACCGCGTCCGCCGTCAACCGGGAGATCTTATGGGTGGTCTTGTCCACCAGCACCGTACCTTTGTAAGCCGAGTATATGCGCTCCTGATGGTTGTATTCGATGGAAAACTTGGAGCGAGCTTGATCGACCTGATAGGAAAAGACATACTGCACCTGGCCGCGCAGTTTGGTCCACCGCTCGAAGTGAAACTGGGCGTTACTCTCTTCGTCGAAGATCTCTTTCATGAGGCTGCCGAACTCACCGGTGGAGATGGAACCGTTCAGAGACTCCATCGATTTATTGGTGACGATGGCATTATTCACCGTTTTGACTTCATAGTCTTCATGGCCTTCGGTATAGGCGAGGCGGGTGACGACGGTGTCGTAATTCTGCCAGGTCCCGCGATGGCGCGGGTCGACCGACCGGCGGGTTACCTGGGTGCAGACGAAATCCGGCAGGCGCTGGGTGTAGTGGAGCGCGTAGTCAGTCATGTCCTTGATGACGTCCTGCTCTTCGTCGTAGGGCGGCGGCGGAGGTTGGACGGGCTTGGGGGCTTCGACCACCGGAGCGGCGACGGCCAGCGAGTTGGAAGCGACGATCATGCTCTTCAGAACGGCTACGGTGCGGGGGCCGGCACCGTCACCCTGCAGGGTCTCGACGGTTCCTTCATCGAGCTTTTGCGCGAGTTTCATTTTTGCGAGATAGTCCGCGACTTGTTTATCGGGCAGCTTCTGTTTGATGGAGGATTCGATGAACTGGCGGAGTTGGTCGATGGACATGCCCTGCTGCGTGGCCGCCGGGAGCATCGCGGTGATGAGTAATAGGCAGGTAGAAAAAAGCCGCTGCATGGAATCTATTTTCTCATGGTTTTAGAGGCGGGAATGCACCGTTCCGTGGGGCTGCAGGGACGCTACGACTGGTTATTTGAGCCTTTGTTCTATTACGCGAACTGATGTGCTCAATCCGGAGAGCTTTCGGGTGATGACCTTGAGGTCGTTGCGGATTTCCCGCGCATCTTCACGTATCCCTGAGATTTGGATCAGGTTGATAAGGAGGCTGACGATTATCGTTAGGCAGGGAAGCCCGATGGCGAGGTAAAGATGTTGGCCATTCACGTGTTCACCTTCTTCGCCGTGAGGTTTGCTTCCTTCGCGATATTACCGTACTGTTTGTACCTTGGGAGAGTGGCCTAAGATAGCGGCAACAGGTAGAAGTCGCGAAACCGCTTGCTCACGCGCGCGGCTCAGTACGGTTACAAAAGCGGCTCGGTGGTATCGGCGCGGCTCGGGAGGATTAGTCGGTTACAGAGGCTTAGAAGACGTGGACGTGGCGTTTTGGGGCAGCCGGGGCTTGGGCCGTGCCTACTTCACGATCGATGGCGGCTACCGCGATGGGGGCCATGAGGCGGTAGCCCTTCGAGTTAGGATGCAGTCCGTCGTCGGCCAAGTCGGGCTGCAGGAAGCCGGACGGGTCGCGCAGTTTGGAGTAGTAATCCACGTACGTACAATCCGCTTTGGCGCAGTAGCCTTGCAACCACGTATTGAGTTGCTGGATCTTCTGCAGCGGCCGCATGGTTTGCTGCGGACCCGCCGGGAGAATAGACGCAATGAGCACTTTGACGGAATGCGCGTGGGCCAGATCGGTCATCATCATGAGGTTGTTCTCGATGATGTCGAGCGGGGTTTCGCGCGCGATGTCGTTGGTGCCCGCGAGGATCAGAACGGCGCGGGGATGCAGATCGAGGACGTCGGCTTTCATGCGCCCCAGCATCTGGCTGGTGGTCTGGCCGCTGATGCCGCGATTGATGAAATCGCGCCCCGTGAAGTACTCGTTCAGATGCCAGAAGTCGGTGATGGAATCGCCCATGAACACGACACGCGGATTCACTCCGGCAGTGACGAGGCGGCCGTTTTCTTCGGCATAGCGTTTCAGATTATCGGGGTCGGGATTGCGCGTCTGCGCTTCCTTGGCGGCCATGAGAGCGGCCAGATGGACCTCCAGCCGTGCATACCCGTCGCGCAGTTCGGTGAACTGCCGGGCCGCTGTATCGCTGAAGGGAAAGGGCTTCGGTGTGGCGTCGGAAATGGCGAGAAACGCCCGCGTCTGGGTCACCAGCTTGTATGTGAGCGGCAGACTTCCGGGCTGTTTATTGAGCGCCGAGAGGGTGTTGCCGGCACCGGCCACCAGCGGCGCCGATGCGAGTTGCAGCTCCGGGATGGCCGCACTGGTGGATTCCATGAGCTGCACCACGTGCTTCGCGAGCTGTCCGGCTTCGGCATTCGACAGCAGCGCGTCGTCGGCATGCGCGCCTGTCGAAACGAATGACCCGAGCACCAACAGAGCCAGCGCGGCCCTGTTCAACTCCTGGTCTCCTTGTTCAGTTTGAGGGTGATGGTGCCAATCGTAAACTGGAGGCGCACTTCAATCTGCACGGGGGTTTTCTGCGCGTCGTCGCTGAGCCAGACGTGCAGGTGGCCGGGCCGGCTGTAAAGCTGATTGTCGAAGGCAAATACTTCATACCGCAGCGTTTTCTTTGAGCCAGCGGGAACCTTGATGGTTTCCCGGGCTTCGCATTGCACCTTCAGCCACGCCATTTTCTTGCCATTGGAAATGGGGATCTGGCCTGATTTGCCCGGTTCCAGATTCATGGATCGCAGGGTGTACAGGCCGCCGATGACGTCGTGCACGCACGGCGGGATGTCTACGTCCTTCTTGACGGTCTGGTTGGTTTTGAGATCTTTCTCGAGGTAAGACGCCTTCTTGTCGGGAGCGCTGAATGTGACCTTGGTATCGCGGCTGCGGCTGCCCTCGCGCGCGGTCATAAAAGAACTGGTCGCGCAGAGGCCGGAAGACATCTGAGAACTATAGTCGTCGGTCACTTTGAAAAGGTGGGAGACGACGCCGCTCGATTCCAGATGCAGACTCGATTCATATCCGCCCTTCACGACCGGAGACGTATACCACTTCAGCTTGGCGGTGCCGGCGGTGATGAGCCGCCATTCGATGTTGTAATCGAGCGTTTCATTGTCTGGCGCGTGAACGTCGGGCGCGTGAACGTCCGAGCGGGGCGCAGGTACAGTTTCCTTCGTGGTTTGCACGGAGGCCGACTGGGCGGAAACGGTGACGGCCAGCAGAACCGGAATGAGCAAGCGCTTCAAGGGATGCCGAATCGTCATAGAGATGAAAGTTTATCAAGACGGCGGCATTCGACCGGCGTTTGCGGAAAAGACAATGACATCATGGGGGTAGCCGGGTGAAGAATCGTGTCCTTAGAAAGAATGACGCTGCGATCCGCCAGAAAGCCGGGTACGTTCTCTATTGGGCGCAGATGAACCGGCGCGCGCAGTCAAATCACGCTCTTGAGTATGCCATTGAGCTGGGAAATGAACACGATCTGCCGGTGCTCTGTTACGAAGGTCTTACGTGCACGTATGAAAACGCGAACGGCCGGCTGCACACATTCGTGATCGAAGGCGTATGCGATACGGAGAAAGCTTTGGAGCGGCGCGGAATCGGCTATGTATTCTATTTGCGACGCAAGCGCTCGGATGCCAACGATGTGCTTTACAAATTGGCTGCGAATGCCGCCGCCGTGGTGACGGACGATTACCCGACGTTTATCGCGGCGGAACATAATGCGCGCGTGCCGGAGAAGATCGGGGTGGCATACTTCGCGGTGGATTCGAGCTGCGTGGTGCCGATGAGCTGTTTCGAAAAGCGCGAGTATGCGGCGTATACGATCCGGCCGAAGATCACGAAGCTGCTGCCGGAATTCCTGACGGCCGCGCCGGAGCACAAGGTGAAGCGGCGGTGGGAAGCGGCGCGGCCGAAGTTTCACGTGGATGTGACGGCGGGAAATATTCCGCAGCTGGTGGCTTCCTGTGAAATCGATCATTCGGTGAAGCCATCGACGGCTTACCGGGGCGGCAGCTCGGCGGCGGAGAAACGGCTGGGGCATTTTCTGGAGGCGAGTCTGCGGCGATATGCGAAATCGAGGAATGAGCCGAGCGAGCACGCGACTTCGAACCTGAGCCCTTACCTGCATTTCGGGCACATCTCGTCATTGCGGGCGGCGCTGGCGGCGAAGGAATTCGCGGCGGCTCATAAGCTGGTGGCGGATGAATTTCTGGAGGAGTTGATTGTGCGGCGCGAGCTGGCGTTCAACTACGCGCGGACGGCCAGGAACATCCGAGGGTTTGAAGATCTGCCGGACTGGGCGCGGAAAACGATGGCGAAGCATGCGGGCGACGAACGCAATCCGTCGTACACGACCGAGCAGATGGAAGCCGCGCAGACCTACGACTCGTTGTGGAATGCCACGCAGAAAGAACTTTTGCTGCGGGGCAAGATCCACGGCTACTACCGGATGTACTGGGGAAAGAAGATCATCGAATGGTCGAAGACCTACCAGGAAGCGCTGGATCTGATGATTCATTTGCACGACCGCTACGCCCTGGACGGGCGGGATCCGAATACCTATACGAACATTCTGTGGTGCTTCGGATTGCATGACCGGCCGTGGTTCGACCGTCCGATTTTCGGGGTGATGCGCTACATGGCATTCGATGGCATGAAGCGCAAGACCAATATCAACGCATATATCGAGGAGATTGCCCGGCTGGAAAAAACAGGGGAAGATCCAGCGCGGCTTTAGAAAAGACGAAATGAAAATCATTGTGAGTGGAGGGCGCGGCTTTATCGGGTCGCACCTGGTTCAGGCGCTGCAGCAGGGGGGACACACAGTATCGGTGCTGAGCCGGGCGTCGGACGCGGCGGCGAAGGTTCCGACATTCGTTTGGGATCCCGTGGCGGGGATGCCTCCAGCGGAGACCATGGAGGGCGTGGACGCGGTGATCAACCTGGCGGGCGAGCCGGTGGCGCACCGGTGGAGCGACGATCTGAAGAAGAAGATCCGCGACAGCCGGGTGATGGGTACACGTCATCTGATTCAGGCCATTGAACGCGCTTCGGTGAGGCCGAAGGTTTTGGTCAGTTCGTCGGCAACCGGTTATTACGGAGACCGGGGAGAAGAGCAGCTGACGGAGCAGTCCGCGCCGGGCAAAAGCTTCCTTTCCGGCGTGTGCCAGGAATGGGAAGCCGAGGCGGACAGCGCCGCGAAGCTGGGGGTTCGCGTGGTGAAGATCCGGACGGGCATGGTGTTGGGCGCCGATGGAGGCGCGCTGGCACGCATGGTAAGCGCTTTCAAAACAAAAATGGGCGGGAAGCTGGGTTCGGGCTCGCAGTGGATGTCGTGGATTCACATGACGGATCTGACGGGGCTTTACCGTTTTGCGGCGGAGCACGAGGTATCCGGCGCGTTGAACGGAACGGCTCCGAATCCAGTGAGGAACGAAGCGTTCACGGAAGTGCTGGGCGAAGCGCTGAGCGAGCCTTCGAAGATGAGCATTCCGGAATTCGCGTTGAAGATGATGTTCGGTGAGATGTCGGAGGTGATGCTGGCGAGCCAGCACGTGATCCCGGAAGCGACGCTGGCGGCGGGTTATCCGTATGAGTTTGCGGAAATTGGCGCGGCGGTGCGAAATGCGCTGGGAGTTTCCAAATGACGGGCTACGTGATTTTTGCTCACGGCTCGTCGGTGGAATCGGCGAATGACGCAGTGCGCGCGGTGGCGGCGCGGGCGGCCGAAGCGGGAAATCTGAATCCGTGCGAGGCGGCTTTTCTGGAGGGCGGAAAGCCTGGTCTTTCCGAGGCTGTGGCGGCGGTGGCGTCACGCGGAGCATCGGATGTGGTGGTGATTCCCTATTTCCTGACGCTGGGTCTGCACCTGCAGCGCGATTTGCCGGAACTGGTGCGGATAGCGGAACGAAGAGTTCCGGGCGTGGCTATTCGGGTGACTGCGCCTTTGGACGGGCACCCGGGGTTGAGCGCCATCCTGGTGCAACGGGCTCGCGAAGCGTCCGAAGTGCAATGAACGGCCACGTGTCACATCGGGCGCGCCTGGTGACCGTGCGCGAGATCGCTCCCAACATTCGCCATTTTGTTTTCAACATTGCCGATGTGGAGCAATTCAATTTTGTTCCGGGGCAATTTCTTTCTTTCGTTTCCGAAGTTGACGGCAAGCCGATTACGCGGGCCTATTCGATTGTTTCGGTTCCATCGGGGAACCAGGTGGAGATCTGCCTGAATTTGGTGGATGACGGCCACTTGAGTCCACGGCTTTTTGCGATGCTGCCGGGGGACGAGAAGGAAGTGAAAGGCCCGTATGGCGGTTTCATTTTTCGCGAGAAGCGGCATACGGTTTGCGTCGCGACGGGGACAGGGATTGCGCCGTTTCGGGGAATGCTGCAGCAGCGCGTCCCGGAAGACCCGCAGCATGAATACACGCTGCTGTTTGGAGTGCGCCATGAGCACGGGCTTTTATACCGCGAGGAATGGGAGCGCATGGCGGACGAGCATTCCAATTTCCGGTTTGTTCCGACGTTAACGCGTCCGCCGGAGAATTGGAGCGGCAGGACGGGACGCGTGCAGCCCTTGATTCTCGAGACCGTGGGCGATCGGCGGGATTGGGCAGTTTATATCTGCGGACTCAAAGAGATGGTGGACGATGTGCGCAGCCGGTTGAAGGAGATGGGATTCGACCGGAAGCAGATCGTGTTCGAGAAATACGATTAGCGGCGCGAACTACAGAGTTGCCGCGGCGGTTTCCGGATCGTGCTGGCGGGCATGCTCGATGCAAAACTTGGTCTCCGGCAGGGCGTCAAGCCGTTTCGCGCTGATTTCGCGGCCGCAGGCTTCACATTTCCCGTAGGTGCCGGCGTCGATGCGCTTCAACGCTTCCTGGACTTCGATAAGTTTTTCATAATTGCGGGTGCCCCGGATATATTGCGCGTCGCGCTCTTCGTCGGCAACCGCGTCATCGGTGTTGTCTCTTACTTCCTCGAGCGGAGCGGTATCGCGCGCTTCCGTTTCGGACGAATCGAGGTTGCGGGAGATTTCCTTTTCTAGCTTCTGTAACTGGGTGCGCCGGGCTTCCAGATCGATGGGCATAATCCTCTCATGCTATCGTGCTTTCGAAGATGGGGGATTTCCGGGACGAACTGCGGAGTGTGTTGCCGAACGATTTGCCGAATCTTGAGGCGTTGATCGAGATGGCGGCGCGGCATCTGGAGTTGATCGAGGAGACGAACCGGCAAATCAATCTGACGCGGATTACGAGCCCGCGCGAGGCAGCCATCAAGCACGTGCTGGATTCGGTACTGCCGTGGCGCTGGTTTGCTGGAGCGAAGCGCGTGCTGGATGCGGGGACGGGTGCGGGCTTTCCCGGATTGCCGCTGGCGGTCGTGCTGCCGGATGTACAATTCACGCTGGCGGAATCGACCGGGAAGAAGGCGCGGTTTGTCCAAGGGGCGGTCGAGGAGCTCGGAATCGGGAATGTCGGGGTGGTGAGTGCGCGCGCGGAGGATTGGTTGCGGTCGGAACGAGCGGATCTGATTACGGGAAGGGCGCTGGCGCCAATTGAACGGGCGTGCGCTTTCTTCGCTCCGGCGCTACGGGGCGGTGCGCGCGCGCTGCTTTATAAGGGTCCGGACGCGGATACGGAGATTGCGGAAGCTGCGGCGACGGCGCGTAGATTGCAGATCAGATTGAGTGTGGTGGAGCGCTATGAATTGCCCGATGGCGCGGGCGTGAGAACGCTGGTGGAGATAGTTAGATTCTTAGATCTTGATTCATAAACAAAACGGCTGCAACAATCGCAAGGTAACATCAGGCTGCATGTAACAGGTTAACGATATTCTCGATGGCCTGGTCGGCTTTATGATAGGCGGCTTCGAGTTTGCTGTTTGGGCGGTGCGCGGAATCGGGTTTGTGATGGAAGCGGCTGTTGGCGAGCGGTCCAGAGAGGCGCTTGTGTGAGACAGGAACAGGAGCGCAACGTCAACGCCTTTGACAGTCAGGCGATAGACATAGCTTCGGCCATCGCGTTGGAGATGTCCGTGACCTTTCAGCTTGCGGAGATCTTAACGGAGTCGGTTAAGTCCGTAGGTGGCGGGGGATAGCGGGAATGTTGTGACAACGGCTTCGTGAATCTGTTTGGCGGTCCAACCGCCGACAGTGTTGCCGCCATGCAGCAGTACTTCCAGTAATCGGATGACTCGGGTGTCATGGTTTTGATGCCCGGATAGCGAACCGAACCGATGGTTATGGCCGGGCGATCTTCTGCAGCAGGGGAAAGTCTACACGCACGTTGAGGCATTGTGCCTTTAAGCCCTCGAAGCGGTCGGTGATGGTCTGGAACTTTTTGGGCACCTCATCGAGATGATCTAGGCCTTTCCTCAGGCCGAAGTCGTTCAAGTTGTTGGACAAAAATTCATTGCGCAGGAAGCGGGAAAACTTTTCGTACTGCCGGAGCAAGGCGCTTTTAAAGTTGGTCCGAAAGACGTTGGTGGCCGTGATCGATCTGCTCGATAACGGTGACGAGTTTGCCGTGCAGTTTCCTTGGTGAACCGCACGCCGAAAATCTCGCTGACGCGGTTCGCGGTCAATCGCCACAGACCGCAGCCCCGCTCGAAGACTTTGTGAATGGGAAAATGGCGTTTGAAAATGAAGTTCCGGCAGTACTCGATCTGTGTGATCTGGTCAACACCGCCGCCCCAGCCTGTTGTTGCTGTCATCGATCTGCACCCCCGGCTGCGCGGCCAAGGTAGAAAAGGCGCTGGTTGAGCCAGCCGACCGTTGTCGTTCCAGTCCTTGAACGCCGGTTTCGCTGGCATTAAAGTCGGTGTTCTGCACATTCTCGAATAGCCCGCCATGGAACTCAATTCGTGCCCGACTTCGAAATGCTCGCATTGCCATATCGGCCAGTTTCCCACCCATGGGCCACCAGCGTTCCGGATAAGACAGGAGGATCGCGGCCGCAAGGTAAACGATCACCAGTTTGGCGTGACGTCGTAACCGAGCAACAACTCAGGCGTCAATGCCAGGGGAGTGGCTACGACGGCGAAGATGATGACGGTCTCGACAATCGCCGGGTTATTTGAGGGAGGGGCGCCCGCGCGCGTTCTATGCCACTTCGTTTTGCCGACACCAGCCACCTGCGACGTAAATTATAATCCGGCGACGCACTAAATGTTTTACTATCGGCTCACTAAGTGGAGTAACATAGCAAGCATCATGCTGAGCGTCGCGCGGGTTTTCGCCGGTCTTTTCTGGGTGGGTGGCGTTGTTTGTTATGCGCAAACAGCGACGTTGACGAATGAAGCCGCACCCTCGGAGGGCCCGCAGGTGCGCGCCGGAGGCGGTCCGGTTGATGGAGAGTGCGAATCGCATCAGCACGCCGTTAACCTAGCCTTCGAACGAACAGTCCATCCACTTCCGCATGGGTGAGCCGGAGCCGGGACAGCCATTCGAAGGGGACTACACGAGCGATATCGGTGTCCCGGGCAGCGGCGGCA
>Ga0302326_10020217_pt1 | contig 13715 bp, 7 predicted proteins | sample Palsa_T0_3_FD_202264 | JGI IMG/M metagenome (GOLD analysis project Ga0302326, IMG submission 202264) | Peat permafrost microbial communities from Stordalen Mire near Abisko, Sweden - Palsa_T0_3 | ecosystem: Environmental > Terrestrial > Soil > Palsa > Peat permafrost | place: Sweden: Abisko... | reverse complement strand
CCTCGCGAACGACCCGAGCTTTGCCGATCGGCACCGTGTAATCCTCTGCCGGCAGCTCTTCCTTGATGCGCCGATACAGGAATTTGTGTTCGAAAAACAGCACGGGATTGTTGTCGCGAATGGCCGACTTGATGAGCCCCTTCGCGTCGTACGCACTGGCCGGGCAAATCACCTTCAGGCCCGGTGTATGGGCGAAGTACGTTTCCGGATTTTGCGAATGGAACGGCCCTCCGTGTACGCCGCCGCCCGACGGACCGCGCACCACCACCGGCACCGGCGCTCCCCAACGAAAATGCGCCTTGGCCAACATGTTCGCGATCTGGTTAAAGGCGCAGCTGATGAAGTCCATGAACTGGAATTCGGCCACCGGACGCAGACCGGTAAGGGCCGCGCCGAAGCTGGCATTGATGATCGCCATCTCGGAGATGGGAGTATCCACCACGCGCTCCGGACCGAAGCGGTCAATCAATCCGTCGGTGACTTTGAAGGCCCCGCCGTAAATCCCAATGTCCTCGCCGATGCAGAAGACCGCGGGGTCGCGCTCCATTTCTTCCCAGATACCCTGCCGGATCGCTTCCAGATAAGTGATCGCTGCCATGAATATTTATGCCACCCTCGCAAGGATTCTAAATGAGCGAGAGGGTGCGGGCGCGCGCAAGTTGGAGGAGCGAGCTTCAGCCGAGGCCTGCGAACTGAATCGCCACTGCCGGCGCCTGCATCCTTACAAACTCACTGAAGGTAAAGTATTCTCAGCACGACATAGGGCGATTATCATCGTACCTCCGCGTGGTCGGCGAAAGTTGAGGCCATTGCATGGCGAGCAGCACAGGCAATTCACCCGGCGCAAACTTTAGCAACGACGAGATCCTTCGCTACTCGCGCCACCTCATCCTGCCCGAGGTCGGCATGGAGGGGCAGCTCAAGCTCAAACAGGCCAAGGTCCTGTGCGTGGGTGCCGGGGGTCTGGGATCTCCCCTGGCACTCTACCTTGCCGCCGCTGGTGTGGGAACACTCGGTATTGTCGATTTCGATGCTGTCGATCTTACAAATTTGCAGCGGCAGATCATTCATGGCACCAGCGATGTTGGCCGCAAGAAACTGGATTCCGCGGCAGAGAGCATTGCCAACATCAATCCCAATGTCAACGTCCGCAAATTCGAAACCCGGCTGACCAGCGCCAATGCGCTGGAGATTTTCCGCGACTTCGACATCATCGTGGACGGCACCGATAATTTCGCCACGCGCTATCTGGTCAACGACGCCTGCGTGCTCACCGGCAAGCCCAATGTTTACGGCTCCGTCTTCCGCTTCGAAGGTCAAGCCAGCGTCTTTGCCACCAGAGACGGCCCTTGCTATCGCTGTCTATATCCCGAGCCGCCGCCGCCCGGAGTTATTCCGTCGTGCGCCGAAGGCGGTGTGCTGGGAATTTTGCCCGGCCTCGTTGGCGTGATCCAGGCGACGGAGACGATCAAGCTCATTCTTGGTTCCGGAGAGCCGCTGATCGGACGCCTGCTGCTGGTGGATGCACTGGCCATGCGCTTTCGCGAAGTTAAGGTGCGCAAGAGTCCCGATTGCCCGGTCTGCGGCGAACATCCCACGGTGACGCAACTGATCGACTATGAGCAATTCTGCGGAATCCGTGGCGAGCAGAAGCCGGCAACTGCTACCATCAGCGACATGACACCGGAAGAATTAAAACAGCGCCTGGATGCCGGCGATGACCTGTTCGTGCTCGACGTCCGCGATCCGCACGAATATCAGATCTGCAACCTCGGCGGACACCTCATTCCGCTGAACGACCTGCCCAAGCGTGTCGGCGAACTCGACTCCTCGCGCGAGATCGTTGTCCACTGCAAGCTGGGCGGCCGCAGCGCGAAAGCCGTGGACTTCCTGAAGCAGGCCGGCTTCACCCGGGTACACAACCTCGCCGGCGGCATCAACGCCTGGTCCGAGCGCGTCGATCCCAAGGTGCCGAAGTACTGAATGGGCAGGGAAACAAGATTACATACCCGGGAAAGAGTCGGTTACCATCAGCGCATGGAAGCGAAGGACCTAATTGCAATCGCAGGGATCGGTGTCACATTCCTCGTCAGCTGTGCCAATCTCGCTTATAGCTTGTGGAATAACAAACAAACCACTTTCGTGAACACAGTCACGGCGTCTCGGCTGAAATGGATCGACTCTCTTCGCGACAAAGTTTCTGAGTTCATCGCGGTCACAGAACGTCTCTCGGACTCAGACGCGCAATCTGACAAGAAGAGTTCGGTAACGCTACTGCTGCAACGCGACATATTACTTCATGAGATTGTTCTGCACCTAAACCCCCGCGATCCCCAAGACCAGAAAATCAGGGTTTTAGTTGATTACGTTCGGGAGCTTACGGATCGAAGCGTTTTCTCCGATGAGCTCGCCCGTGTGCTCGTCGAACTTCGTGATGCGACTGGAGACTATCTCAAGAAAGAATGGAATAGGGTGAAAACTGAATCAACTGGCAAGCACTCGTAGGACTCGATTCCCTTGCTCAACGGTGCTTGGCGTTTATTCTGTGCTCACCTGTAGTCTTTGGAAAAGCAATGTTGAGGATTGAATCGTCATCATCACTCTCGGCTATCTGCGGCTTCGTGATACTGCGGCCGGGCGCGGTTTTCGGGCCGTCCTTTTTTTCTTCAGCTTCGGAGACAGACCCGGATACGTACTCCTGCCCTCGCTTGAACTGTTTGCTGAGTGCAAGCCCCTGTTGTTGGTACGACGACCCTATTGAAACGCCGTATATCTTATCTGGCGTAGCTGCCATCGCGTAGTAATGCAGTCTACCAACAAACTGGTCGTGCTCCAGCAGAAGCGGCATAACGTGCGCTCGAACTTCGAGCACTGCCTTGGATCCCTGAATCTCGCCCCCTACCCCGTACCCAAAGCCAGGATCAAAGAATCCAGCATAGTGAACGTGGAATTCGCCCATTGTCGGATCGTAGGGAACCATCTCCGCTGCATGATCCGGACCTACCCGAACCGGCCGCCTCGACGCCAAGAGATAAAACTCATTCGGGGCTAATATCAGATAACCCTTACTAGGCCTGCGGATTGGAATCCAGAAATCCTCGGGGTCGTAGTGCTGGATGTATGCAAGGTTAATCGGCCGCGTATGCCTCCGAGCCTGGTAAGCGACTATGTCGGTCCTTTCGTCGCCTTGGAGGTCGACCGTTATCCGAAAGCCTCGGTTTATTTCGCCTTGCTCTGAACCGTTCTCGTCATTGAACACCAACAGATCGTCCTTTGCCAATTCTTTGAGTTTGCTGTCCGCGACTGGGTTCGACCTGCCGCGCACCAGTCTCAACTGGTTGAGCTTCATCCCAGATTGCACAAGGATGGGGAACGTGTTGGAAACGACCTGCAGATACAGGTCACCATGATAGCCCTTTGGGACTCGGTCAAATTCGTCGCCCCACTCGGTGATTAGACGCGTAAAGATATCAAGGCGGCCGGTCGTGCTTTTTGCATTGGCAACCGCATAAACGTCGCTGGGAAGCGCTAAACTCTCTATCACGCGTATGACGTGAATAGCCCCGGGTTCCAACAGCGTCGGCTCTGTTATGTCGATGGTCTTGTCGAAGAGGCCGTTCGCTGTTGCTTTATTCCGAAACGGAGCGGACTTACTCGGCAAGAAGCTAGCGTGAACTCGGTACGCCTCATTCCATAGTCGCAGGTCTACACTCGCTGGCTGGATTTGATTCGTTTCAATTTCCCGATGCGAACAGATAACACCATTTTGTGCATATTGCCATAACTCTTGAGATGGCAATATGCCGTCACCGCCCATCTGATAAACCGGTATCCCCGGTAGTAGAGGCTCCGATGCCAAAGTTCCCCCTCTCTCGTCGATAAATTAGTGCCGCACGGCGGCGGCTAATCGTTTCGCGCGTTCAACGAATTCTGCTTCGTAAAAAGACGCTACGCACTCCAGACTGCAAAAGACCGCACGCCCCCTTACTACCGATTGTCCTTTGCCAATCGTCTTCCCGCAGTTCGGGCAAATGCCTGCCTTGGCGAGCTCCGCTAGTTGATCGGCTTCAGTATCCATTACCTTCAGCCCCTAGGAGATGGAAGCTTAACAGGCGATTGTGCCTGTGGATTGTTTGTGAATCTGACAACTATTGTGGGTTTCCGGCTTTAATTCGAAGAATCAATGAGTTGACAGATGCCAATGCACCAAAGGAAGAGCACGTCCTGTGGAAAAAATATTTTATGCCCCGAGCGTGGTGCATCCTCGTCGCTGGACATGTTCCTTGCCGTTTCTCCGCAGTGTACCATCTTGCAGGATATGACCAGCCGCACAGCATGTTAAAATCGTCTCTGGGTTCTTGCGCGAGAGAAGCACATTTTGATTGAAATAGCACCGTCCATTCTGTCGGCCGATTTTGCCCGCCTGGCTGAAGATGCCAACGCTGCGGTGCGAGGTGGCGCAACTCTGCTCCATGTTGATGTTATGGACGGTCACTTCGTGCCCAACATTACCATCGGGCCGCCGGTGGTCGCCTCGCTGCGCAAGGCCGTGGATGTTCCTCTGGACTGCCACCTGATGATCGAGAATCCCGACGAGTACATTCCCGCCTTCGCCGACGCGGGCGCGAATTGGGTTACGGTCCATCAGGAGGCCTGCATTCATTTGAATCGGAGCCTGGAGCTGATTCGCAGCCACGGTATGCAGCCCGGCGTTGCCATCAATCCGGCGACTCCCGTGCAGACCCTGGGCGAGGTGCTGGACATTGTGGACCATGTGCTGGTGATGTCGGTGAATCCCGGCTTCGGCGGCCAGAGGTTCATTCCCGGCGCGCTGGAAAAAGTTCGCAAACTGGCGACCATGCGCAATGCCAAGGGCGTGGACTTTCGTATCGAGATCGACGGCGGTATCGACCTGGAGACGATTGGCGCAGCCGCGCGCGCGGGAACGGAGATTTTCGTGTCCGGCAGTCATGTTTTCGGAAAGGGCGATCCGGCACGCAATGTGGAGGCCCTGCTGAAAGCAGCTCAGGAGGCCACATTGCAGCGCGCTTGATTCGCGCCGGCAGTATTTCTTTCCGGCCCGCGCCATTTATGTGCTCGCCGGGTTATGTAGGGTAGGTTCCAAGAGGTGGTTAGGATGTTTCGTCGCGCACTCATAACGGTCATGTTGGGATCAATGGCGTCGCTGTGCTCCATGGCCCAAAGCACTGGCGCTCAGACTCAGACCAGCAGTGGCAGTCCGACTCCGGCCGCAGGCAGCCAGAGCACCGCCAGTCCTGGCACAAACGGTCAGAGCACAGCCACTCCGAGCGCAACTAGCCAGAGCACCAGCACGGCCCAGCCCCAGCACTCCAGCAGCAAGAAGACGAAGAAGAGCAAGAAAGTCCAGAACCCGATTGCGAACGTCGACTCCAAGCAGCCTGACAAAGTCCTCTTTGACCGCGCGATGGAGGCGATAAAACACGGCAAGTACGACATCGCGCGCCTCAGCCTGCAGACCCTCATCAATACTTATCCTGATTCGGAGTACATCGCTCGCGCCAAGCTCGCCATCGGCGACTCCTGGTACTCCGAAGGCGGCGCGGCTGCAATGGCCCAGGCCGAGAGCGAGTACAAGGACTTCATCACTTTCTTCCCCAACATGCCGGAAGCTGCCGAAGCGCAGATGAAGATCGCGAACATCCATTACAAAGAGATGGAGAAGGCCGATCGCGATCCCACCCATGCCCGCCGCGCCGAAGAAGAATATCGCCAGATGATCCTGCAGTTTCCCGACAGTTCGCTGGTGCCGGAAGCTAAACAGCGGCTGCTCGAAGTGCAGGAGGTCCTGGCGCAAAGAGAGTATCTGATCGGGCACTTCTACTACGTGCGGGAATCCTTTCCGGCCGCTATTGCACGCTTGAAGTCGGTAGCCGACACCTACCCTCTCTTTAGCGGAGCCGACGACGCGCTGTTCGAGTTGGGCAGCGCTTACGAGAAGGAAATAGAGGTTATCCGCCGATCGAGGCTGCCCGAAGCGGCGAAAGGCAAGCTCATCAAGCAATACACCGACGGAGCGGTCGCCGCCTACGACCGCATTCTCACGCGGTACCCGCTGGAAGAGCGAGCCGGCGATGCCAGGAAGCGTTTGGAGGCAATGAAGCAGCCAGTCCCCAAGGCTACGCCGCAGGAAGTCGCGGAAGACAAAGCGGAAATCGCCAGCCGCGGTTCGCTGGGACACATTGGCAAGGTCATGGAGAACTTCCACCGCGGACCTGATGTGTCAGAGGCAGTCAAGGTTGGCGAGCCAACCCTGGTGGACCCCCAGCAAGCCAGCGCGCCCGATATGGTTCGTGCCGCCAACGCCAGCGTAAGCAGTATCCTGGCTGGCGCTGGCGTGGGCAATCACGTTTCGGTTGAGCGGGTAAACGACGGCACACCCCCAGCGGCGAACGCGCCTGTCCCACGTTCCGATGCCGCGCCGGGTACAACAGCTCCGGCGGCAGACGCGGCTGTACCTGGTGACGCCGCCAATGGCGCGGCTGGTGGCGGAACGGCAGCCGCTCCGGCCGGCACGGAGATGAAGAACGATTTGGCTCCCGCCGCCGACAATGGACCTGCGTCGCCTCCGCCGCCGACGCAAGTAAACGATCTGGCGAATTCAACCAGCAGCGGCGGTTCGCCGGCGGCGTCCAGCAGTTCGGCGCAACCAGCGGCCCCTGCTAACTCGACTACGGAAAGCTCGTCCAAGAAAAAGAAGAAGAAGCATCTGCTTCTCTTCTGAGTCTGAAGTCTTTTCTAGTCGAAGAATGAGCCTTCCGCACATGCCATGCGCCCCAGGCTCATCTTGCATTGGAAACTGCCTCCGCCCTTCAGGCTCATCTCGTATTGGAAGAGACTCGCACTACCGGCGCGTGGAACCCCGATCAATACTGGGGATTTGTTGTTATAATGCGGTGTCCTTCCAAAGTGGCGCTATCGTCTAGGGGTTAGGACGGAAGATTCTCAATCTTCAAACCCGGGTTCGATTCCCGGTAGCGCTACCAATGTTTCTCCTGCGATACCTCGTGTTATCTGATACGCCTACCTGTACGCACACCCAAGATGACCTCCGAACCATAGTAGCGCCTCGTGGGGCTGGATCATCGGTTCTTTGGGCAATCTCGACGGGTCCACCGCGTATGGCTTGTGGACACCTTCTATTCGTTCCCGCTTTACATATTCTTAACCGCCGGAGCTCCGTGGGTACCCGAAAAGGGGACAGTTCTGCGTCTGCCGCGCACAGGAAACTCCGGAGCTCCGTCACTCTAAAGCAGTTCATCAGACACATTCGTTTTCCCAAACTGCCCTTCGACCCAAATTGCATCTAGCCGCCGCTCCTATTCATATTCATGCATCAGTGACAAGGCGACGAACCGCAACGACTTCAGCGCCAAATTTTCAGAAAATGCAACCTTGCAACATTGGAGGGGAATGAGTCTTCGTTCTGCTCGACATGACCCTATAATGATGAACTGTTCACACGTCCACTCTATCGCTGGAGGCTCCACAATGGAGAAAACCGTCGGATTCATCAATTTCCGCCCAGGTTCATCAGCAAAGAACGAGACGGCGATTGTCTTCGTTCATGGATTTACCGGCGACATGGAGAAGACTTGGCGACGGATACCCCAGCTCCTTGGGAAGAATCCGCGCTTGGACGAGTGGGACCTGTTGGGCATCGGCTACGAGAGCACACGGCGCTTCGATCTGATAGGGCTGTGGAGTTCGGACGCGAGACTGGAAGAGATCGCTCGCTTGCTTTGGAGTCGGACGGAAATCTCTTCCAAGAATTACAAGAGGCTTGCCTTCGTCGCCCACAGCATGGGGGGATTAGTGGTGCAGAAGGCGCTGGTATCTCACGAGGACCTGCGCAACCGCACCTCCCATGTCATCTTGTTTGGAACGCCAAGCGAGGGACTCAGAAAAGCGCATTTCGCGACTTTCTGGAAACGCCAGATCGAGAACATGGACGCCGGAAGCGAATTCATAGTGGCCCTTCGGGAAGAATGGACGTCGCTGAAGTTAGACTCGACTCCGCCGTTCGCTTTTGTTTCGGTGGCCGGAGAGACGGACCAGTTTGTGCCGCCGGAATCGTCACTAGGGCCATTTCCGCAGTCGGTAGGCCGCGTCATCCCAGGCAACCACTTGACCATGCTCGATGCCGATTCTCCGAATCACCCCAGCGTCCAGATCATTCTTCAGACTCTGGGAGGGGCACCGCAGGGACCACTCAACGCGGCGAAAGTGGCCATCGAGAAAGGCAAGTTCGGTGATGTCATCCGCCGCCTGTGGCCCGATCGAGACTCGAACCCTGCCCAGTTGCCCACCAATCTCGACGATTACGGCGCGGTGCAGCTTGCCATAGCGCTGGAGAAGACCGGGGACAGCGCTGCCGCACTCACTGTTTTGAAAAGTCACAAACCGAAGGGCACTGATGTTCTAGGAGTTCTTGCAGGCAGGCTCAAGCGCAGATGGTGGCTGACGGGCAACGCCGACGATCTCGAAGATGCTCGCAAGCTGTATCAGGAAGCCTACAACCAGTCCGTGGCGAAGGACCCTCCCGACCACGACCAAGCCTATTATCACGGGATCAATCTTGCGTATCTTGCGGTCGCAGGGCCGGACGATTTCAGCACTGCTCGAGCCATAGCCTCTAAGGTACTGGAACATGTAGCCCAAGCCTCTAATCCCAGACTGAAGATTTGGCGGGCGCCCACCGAGGGCGACGCCCTGATGATCCTGGAGCGCACCGACGAGGCCATTGCCAAGCATCAAGAGGCGGCGGGGCAGGAGATCGAGCCTTGGGAGGCCAGTTCGATGGAGGAGCAGGCGTTGCGTGTCGCCGATCTCTGTCGCCCGGGCAAGACTTACCTTGACAAGCTGGCTAACGCGTATGAGGGCAAGGCATGACGAAAGCACCATTTTGTTTCATTCTGACGCCGTTCGGCACTCTAAGGTGACGCAATTCCATGCGATAGGCGCTCCCTGCAGGTTGATTAGAACATACGACCAACCCCAAGTTTTTGCCCGACGATGAGGGGAAGGCCATTCAGTGGGTTGGCAGATAGGGCCTCTGGCCCTGCCTTTTCAGCTTGCAACGTCTTTAACGCAATTGAACCCGCAGCTCGCGAATTCTCTGAACGGGCAACACCTAAAACTCCCATGGGGAGAGATCCATTGTGTCCCAACGGTCGCTGTCTCTCTCATGCTGAAAAGCAAAGACGTAAGGGTCTGACAGAAAACTATGCAATACACTTGTACCCTCAGTTCCTTTCTGAGTTGGGTAAGCGGGTGGTAAGACCGGCCTAATTCCTAATGTGCATGCGACTTCGAAAACAAAGCGGACCTGCTGGAGGCCTCGGTGGTCACATGACTCTATGGGTCCTCGTGCTTACCCTCGGAGCAGCGGCGTTGCGTTTGGTCCACCTGGGGCTTAAGAGCTTCTGGGCCGATGAGGCCGTCAGCATCACCCTAGCCGAATTTCGGTGGGCGGATTTCCAGCATTTCTTAACGCACAGCGAAGCCAATATGGCGCTGTACTACGTACTTCTGCGTATTTGGAGCCAGATGAGCGACACCCCCTGGTTTGTGAGGCTGTTCTCCGTGCTGGCTGGTGTCGCAACTGTTCCCGTCATCTATTTCGCCGGCAAAGCTCTCTTTTCGCGGCGGGCTGGAATCATTGCGGCCTTGCTGCTTGGGTTGAACATCTTCCACATCAGATATTCACAAGAGGCCCGAAGCTATAGCCTGGTCGTTCTGCTGGTGACTTGCTCTTCCCTGTTCTTTGTGCGGAACATCAAAAGCCAGGGGCGCACAGGAGGAGTGTTGTACGTTCTGTCATCGGCGGCAGCGCTGTATGCACACTTTTTTGCTGCCCTGGTTTTGCTGGCGCAATTTGTTTCGTGGATGTTACTGCCGCGTCGGCTCCGCGCCTGGAACTACGTGTACAACCAGATTGCAATCGCGGGCATGGGGTTTCCGCTATTGCTCTTCATTGCGTTTCGTGGAGGATCCAATCTCGACTGGATATCACATCCCACAACCAAGGACGTTTATCGCCTTTTCACCTATTTCAGCGGCAACGGTGTGATTTTTGTCATATTTATGTTGTCCATTGCCCTTGCTTCGCGAGAATCGTGGTTGCAGCGGAGGCATCACAGAGGGTCCTCCGAAGAGTGGGCTTTTGTTTTCGTCGCCTTATGGCTACTGCTTCCGGTTCTTATAACGCTGGCTGTGTCACATTGGAAGCCGATTTTCTCCGCCCGCTTCCTGCTCGTCTGCCTGCCAGCCTCGCTGCTTCTGTTTGGACAGGGTCTGGCTTTAATTCGACCCAATTGGCTCGGGTTGGCGGTGCTAGCGGGTCTGGTGTGTGCTTCGCTGATTGGTCTGAGGAAGTTTTACCGGCAACCTGGACAGGAAGACTGGAAGGGCGCGATCGGTTATCTCGCCCAAAATGCTCGTGCGGGTGATGGGCTGATCTTTGCGAATCCGTATTGCCGTTTCCCTTTTGATTACAACCTGCGCATGTCGGGAACCCGGTTGCCACCCTTGCGACTGGATCCCGGTGGGGCGGGTGCAGCCCGCGACTTCGCCCCGCAAGCTCAACGCCTATGGGTCCTCTGCGGCAGCGAAAGTCTCCCGAAGGGAAACGTCAGTCCAAGGGAAATGCCTGGGTTTTATTTAAAGGGGACGCAGCGGTTCCACGGAGCCGACATACAGGAGTTTGAACCGGTACCATCGCCGATCGGCTCAGCAAAGGCGCCTTTGAGTCATCGTCCCCTAAGTCACTGAATGTCCGTCGCCAAAACTCCAATAGAGATGCGTGCCAAGAGGTAATGCTGGAACCCGCAAGCACATCCGCAGAGTTGTGTGAACGTCGCAATATGTCCTCCCCCTGGGATAAGACTTCTTAAATATAAGATGCGTTCTTCTTGATGTGTCAAACCCACGGCGACAAGACGCGCGATCTTAAGACGCTATCCAGCTTCAGAATTCTCTTGACAAAGATATCGGCGTTGGGCGTATAGTTCGCTGGATCCCCGAACTAATAGTCTTCTCGCGATAATCTGGCTGAACGATATTGGTTTCTCTGGGCCCCGAATCCAAAATCCAGCAAGGGAGGATACTCCCCATGTCGCGCTTCCTTCGTCTTGCAGCACCTGCTTTCCTGTTTGCCGTCCTCGCTACCGTTCTGCTCAGTCCGCAAGTTGGCCGGGCCCAGTTTGTGCCGGCTGACCCTGCAGCCTGCAACGGCTGTCCCGCTTGTGGTTGTCCGCAGAAGCAGACTCGCCTGAAATCGTTCGTCCGCCCTACTGAAGCGAATGCCGGCCAGGAGAACGATGGCGTGCAGATTCGCAGCGGCTTCGGGCCTACACTGGACTTCTACTTCACGTACAACACCTACGATGCGGATGGCTCCCGCAACATGTTTACCAAGCAGCCGGGCCAGATTGACACGGTAATGGGCTACGGCTGGACGCACATGTTCAACGATCTGCTGTTCACGCAGCACGACGGTGACATGTTCCGCCTCGAGCCCGATGGGCGCATCACCCGCTTTGCATTGCAGACTAACGGCACCTACGTGACATCACCGGGGTATTTTGAGACGTTGGTCAAGAACAACGACGGCTCATTCGACCTCACCACCAAATATCAGACCGACTATCACTACGCAGCCGTCCCCAATACGCCTTTCATCCTGGGCAGCGGGCCCGTAATGCGGCTTATGAGCATCACTGACCGCAACAACAATGTCACCAGCCTTGCCTACGATGCGGGCGGCGACATGACGACTGTAACCGACACTTATGGCCGCACTTTAACTTTCGGTTACAACAGCAATCATCATGTTGCCAGCGCGACCGATCCGCTGGGCAACGTTACTACCTTTGGTTACGACTCCACAGGCCATCAGCTACAGACCACCACCGACGCGAACGGCAAGACCACCACGTATAGTTACGACACTTTTCACCAGACTGTTACCAAGGTGGACCGGGACGGAAGGCTATTTACTTATACGTATCAGTTCCATCTGCCCTACTCGGAAGTTGATAGCGCCGGCAACCCGTTCTACTCGCTTACCAATTCTGACAACTGGGCAATCAATTTGCTCCAAACGTTCGCCACCTACGTGCGAGTCTATATCCCGGCCACGACGTCCGAAACGGATGGCCGGGGTAACGTCTGGCAATACAGCTACGACAGCAACGCACACCCACTGACCGTTACGGCACCTGACGGTGCGGTCACCACCTATACCTACGATCCGGCCACTCTCCAGGTCGCCACCGTCACCGATGCCGACGGTCATATGACAAGCTACACCTACGATACCCAAGGCAACATGCTCACGCGCACAGATGCTCTTGGGCACGTTACGACCTATACTTACGACCCCGTGTTCAGCCAGATGCTTAGCATGACCGACCCTCAGGGACGGGTCACAACCTACACGATCGATTCCCATGGCAATCGTCTAACCGAGACCGATCCGCTGCACAACACCGCCCGGTGGACCTACGATTCCCACAGCAATGTCCTGTCGAGCACTGACAAAGACGGCTATACCACCGCCTACAACTACGACACGTATGGCAACCTCATCACAGTAACCGATCCTCTTAACGAGATCACCAGCTATACCAACGACATCATGGGTAACCGGTTGTCGATGACCGATGCCGACGGCAATCTCACGAAGTATCAATACGATCCTCTCTATCGGCTGACGTTGATAACCGATGCCCTCCAGCATACTAAGCAGTACTACTACGATGGTGAAGGCGATAAGATCGAATTCGTTGACGAAAACGGAGATGCAACCAGCTACGCGTACGACCTGCGGCAGCGGCTGGTCACCGTAACCGATGCCCTGGGCGGGACGATGCGGTATACCTACGATGGCAACGATAATAAGTTGACGACGACCGACCAGAATGGGCACACGACAACCTACACCTATGATGTGCAAAACCGGTTGACGCAGGTTAAAGACCCGTTGAATTACATAACCAGCTACACCTACGATCCGGTCGGCAACCTGCTGACGGAGACCGACGCCAATGGCCACACGACCAGCTATCTCTACGACCAATTGAACCGCCGCAAGCAGAGAACGGACGCTCTAGGCGAAGTGACGATGTGGAATTACGATATGACCGGACTGGGCAACTGTCCGATCCCGCCAGGGCCTTGCAGTGGCCCCACGCTCGGCTCGAGTCTGATTACCAAGCAGACGGACGGCAACGGAAAAGTAATTTATTACGCATACGACGGGTTGGATCGCCTGATTGTCGAAAACCATAAACAACTAAACACGAACTACGAGATTGATCCCAACGATGCAGTCACGATCTATACGTATGACCCCAACTCCAACCGCCTGAGCTGGCAACAACCGGACGGAAACGTAACGGACTACACCTACGACAAGGTGAACCGTCAGCTCACGATGGTACAAGTGCAAACCGGCGACACGACGACCTACACCTACGATCCGGTCGGAAATGTGAAGACCGTCACGGCGCCCGACCTAAATCTCACCACCTACAACTACGATGTCCTGAATCGCAGGATCTCGGCAACCGACAGCGACGGGCCAGTGAGCACTACCTCGTATGATGCGGTGGGCAACGTAACCGGCACGACCGACGGCGACGGCAATCTGACCACCTACAACTATGACGCTC
>Ga0302326_10020216_pt1 | contig 13715 bp, 8 predicted proteins | sample Palsa_T0_3_FD_202264 | JGI IMG/M metagenome (GOLD analysis project Ga0302326, IMG submission 202264) | Peat permafrost microbial communities from Stordalen Mire near Abisko, Sweden - Palsa_T0_3 | ecosystem: Environmental > Terrestrial > Soil > Palsa > Peat permafrost | place: Sweden: Abisko... | reverse complement strand
AGTATGAGCATGAGCATGCCTATGAGCGGGCGGCACGCTTCGGTCGCGGCCGGGGGAATCTCCGTGAACTCCGCCGGGCACGGCACGACGAACATCCTGCCGACCTGGCTCGCGGTGATCTGGACGCTCGTGTTCCTCGCCGTGTTCGTAATCCACCTACGCCACCTACGCGAAACGACAGGCCAACGCCGACTCTGGCACTCCGGACACGTCCTCATGGCCATCGGCATGGCATTCATGTACGCCCCACCCTCCATCGACCACCTCAACATCCCCACCAGCTTCTGGCAACTCGCATTCGCCGGCGGCGCACTCATCATCATCGCCTGGATGCTCACCGAAGCCGCCGAACACCACCCCATCAACACCCTCTGGCCCGTAATGGCAATAGACCTCGCAGCCATGGTCTACATGTGGTCACCAAACGGCTACAAACCCGCCCTCACCTGGCTCCTCGTCGCCTACTTCACCGCCCAAACACTCCTCTGGGCCACCGACCGCATGCGCACCATCGACCACCACACCCTCCCCACCCCCACCATCACCATCACCCCAGACGGCGCCCTCAGCACCACCACCACCGCCACACCCCTCATCTGCTACCGCGACCTCCGCCTCTCAATGTCCGCAATGACCCTCGGCATGGCATACATGTTCGCCGCCATGCAACTACTCATGTAACAGCCGGACCGGCGACCTGGTCCCGAACCATGCTCGATTCAGCCCACAAGCCTGCCGACGCCGTCCGCGGCCGCCAGCCGCACAACGTCGCGGTGGACGAGATCTCGCTGGCCGTAGGCGGGATGACCTGTGGCTCATGCGCGGCTCGCGTCGAGCGGGCGCTGAACGAGCTCGACGGTGTCGTCGCGCGCGTCAACTATGCGACGGAGCGCGCGACCGTCGTGCTCCCGAACGACGTCTCGGTCGAGCAGGTGATCGACGAGGTCACCTCCGCCGGCTACACGGCTGAGCTCATCGGCGAGGATCCTCAGCGGGCCGCCGCGGACGCGGCCGCCGACCTGGCGCATCGCCTCCGCTTCCTCCGCTGGCGGCTGATCGTGGCCGCAGTCGTGTTCATGCCGCTCTGTGACTATTCGATCGACTTCTCGAGCCAGCCGGCGACGAGGTTCCTCGGATGGCAATGGTTGATGGTCGCATTGGCCGCGCCGGTGGTGACCTGGGCCGCGTGGCCGTTCTACCAGGCGGCGATCCGCGGCGCCCGGCACCGCACTACGACGATGGACACATTGGTGTCGCTGGGAATCGTGGCGGCCACGGGCTGGTCGCTCTACTCGATGTTCGTGCTCGACACCGCCGGACGCCACGGATCGGCGGGCGGCATCTACCTCGACGTTCCCGCCGGGGTCGTCGCGTTCCTGCTCGCCGGCCGGTACTTCGAGGCCTGGTCCCGGCAGCGCAGCGGGAACGCCCTCCGCGCGCTGGCCGCGATCGGCGCCAGAGATGTGGCTGTGCTCGACGCCGATGGCGGCGAGATCCGGCGAGCGGTCGCCGACCTGATGCCCGGTCAGCAGTTCGTCGTTCGCCCCGGCGAGACGGTGGCGACCGACGGCGAAGTCGTCCTTGGGCAATCCTCGATCGACCTGAGCGTCATGACTGGAGAGTCCCAGCCCGTCGAGGTGGGACCCGGCGACCGGGTGCTCGGAGGCACGGTCTCGCTCACCGGCCGCGTGGTGGTCAGGGCGACCAAGGTCGGGCGCGACACCCAGCTCGGCCAGATGATGCGTCTCGTCGAGCATGCCCAGAACGAGAAGGCCGCGGTCCAGCAGCTCGCCGACCGCATCTCGAGCGTGTTCGTGCCCGCGGTCCTCGTGATCGCTCTCGGGACGCTGATCGTCTGGCTGCTGACCGGCAATCCCGCGACCGCGGCGTTCAGCGCAGCCATTTCGGTGCTGATCATCGCCTGTCCATGCGCCCTTGGCCTCGCGACACCGGCCGCACTGTTCACGGCCTCGTTGACCGGAGCGCGACAGGGGATCTTCTTCAAGGGCTACCGGGCGCTCGAGGCCTCCCACCACGTCGACACCGTAGTACTCGACAAGACCGGCACGCTCACCGAGGGAAGGATGACCCTGACCGACCTCGAAGTCGTCGCGGGAGTCGAGCCGGGAGAGGCGCTGCGGTTGGCCGGCGCGCTGGAGCGCGCATCCGAGCACCCGGTGGCACGCGCGATCGTCACCGCAGCGGAGCAGAAGCTCGGTGGCCTGCCCGAGGTGGAGGCGTTCGTAGCGCTTCCCGGCATCGGCGCGCAAGGCAGCGTTGACGGACACGAGATCTACGTCGGGCGGGCCGAAGCCGCCGGTGACGCGCGCAACGAGCTCGACCCCATCCTCGCGGACCGTTGCGCGGCGTGGGAGGGTCTCGGACGAACGGTCGTCGTCGTTCGCCGAGATGGCGAGGTGGTCGGTGCGCTTGCAGTCGCCGACACGATCCGGCCGTCGGCCGCGCCTACAGTACGCCGGCTGCAGGAGCTCGGACTTCGATCTGTCCTGTTGACCGGAGACAACCCGACGACTGCCAAAGCCGTCGGGGAGGCGGTCGGGATCAGCGAGGTGGTGGCCGGCGCGCTCCCCGCCGAGAAGGTCGCGTTCATCCGGCGCCTGCAGGGCGAGGGACGATCCGTGGCGATGGTCGGCGATGGCGTCAACGACGCCGCGGCATTGACGACAGCGGACCTGGGCCTGGCCGTCGGCTCCGGCACCGACGTCGCGATCAACGCCGCCGACCTGATCATCGTCCGCGACGACCTGCGCGTGGCGGCGACGGCGATCAGCTTGGCGCGCAGGACGCTGAAGACGATACGGGGAAACCTCGCATGGGCATTCCTCTACAACCTTGCGGCGATCCCGATCGCGGCCTGCGGCCTACTCAACCCATTGATCGCCGGGGCGGCGATGGGTCTGTCGTCGACGTTCGTGGTCTGCAACAGCGCCCGCCTGCTCCGTGTCCGCGGAAGCGGCTCCAGCCGGTTCCACGTAGACGTCGTCACCCCGCACCTCGACACGGTGGGCGGCGACCGAGTAGCCGCCGGTGCACTCCTGGCCGGTGGCGAGGTCGAACCGGCGTTCGTGCAAGGGACAGATGACCGTGCGTCGAGCCACGATCCCGTCAGCGAGCGGCCCCTCGCGATGCGGGCAGCCGGCGTCGAGCGCGAACCAGCCATCCTCGGCGCGGAAGACGGCCATCCGCCGACCGCAGACCACGACCGCTCGACCCTCGCCGAGCGGCACGTCCTCGACGCCACAGACGCGGATCACCCGTCCAGATCTTCCGGTGGACCCTCAATGGCCGGTTCAAGATCGCGGAACTGGCGCGGGTGATAAGGGTCGTCGCGCTCGAGCCACGGGTCACGCGTCGCCGCCTTGGCGATCCGCAGCCGCTCGACCAGGTCGGCGCTCGAGCGCTCATCGAGCACCGCCGCACGGACCTGATCCAGGCCCATACGGGGAACGAAGTCGTAGGTTCGCTCCTTGTATTCGGCGTTCTCCCGGTAGTACTGCAGGAAGGCGGTGGTCACGCGGAGGGCCTTCGCGCGCGTGTCAACCGTGCAGAGCACGTCGCCCTCGCGGACACTGCCCCCAGCCGCGCCGCCGATCCGCACCTGCCATGCGCCCTCGAGCGCCACCACGCCGATGTCCTTGACTGTCGCCTCGGCGCAGTTGCGGGGGCATCCCGACACGCCCGACTTGACCTTGTGCGGCGTGTGCAGGCCCTCCCATGCCCGCTCCATCTCGATTCCAAGGGCGATCGAGTCCCCCAGCCCGTAACGGCAGAAGTCGGTGCCGACACATGTCTTGACCGTGCGCACCGCCTTGGAGTACGCGAATCCTGAGGTCATCCCGAGGTCGCGCCAGATCGCGGGCAGATCCTGCTTGCGCACGCCGAGCAGGTCGATGCGCTGGCCACCGGTGACCTTGACCATCGGCACGTCGTACTTGTCGGCCGCGTCGGCGATCCGGCGCAGCTGGTCGGGAGTCACGACTCCTCCGTGGATCCGCGGCACGACCGAGAAGGTGCCGTCGCGCTGGATGTTGGCGTGGACTCTGTCGTTGATGAAGCGGGCGTGGCGCTCTTCGCGGTGACGGTTGTCGTTCACCTCGGAGATCAGGTACGCGAGCGCAGGCTTGCAGGCGCCGCACTCGCGGCCGGTCCGGCAAGCGCGCGCGACCTCCCCGACCGACCGCCAGCCGCCCTCGCGGATCGCGGCGGCGAGATCCTCCCGCGTCTGGCGCTCGCACGCGCACAGGTACGCGGGCTCGTCATTCAGCTTGCCGGTGGCGGCGGCAACGATCGCGATCACGCTCGTCCGGCACGAGCCGCAGCCCGTTCCCGCCCGGGTGCGCGCCATCACCTCGCGGGGAGTCGCGCACCCGCCGTCGCTGACGGCGGCGATGAGCTCACCCTTACAGACGCTGTTGCAGTTGCAGATCTGAGCCGTGTCGGGCAGGTCCTCGGGCCCGAGCGTGGCCGCCGCTGCGAGCCGGCCAAGGGGGTCGGGCAACGGCTCCGCGGCCATGATCTCGGCGAGCAGTGCCTCAGAGCCGCGAACGTCGCCGAGCAGCACCGCGCCCGCGGCCAGCCCATCGCGCACGACCAGCTTGCGGTACACCCCGGCTCCGGCGTCGACGCTGATCGCTTCGCTGTCTCCCTCGGCAGCGCCGATCGCCACCAGGTCGATGCCGGCCACCTTGAGCCTGGCCGACGACACCGATCCGCGATAGGACTCACCGGCCGCGTCGAGAAGCGTCGCAGCCGCCACTTTGGCCTGCTCGAGGATCGGCGCGACCAGGCCGTACACGATGCGATTGTGCTCAGCGCATTCACCTACGGCAACGACGTCGCGCGCGGACGTGCGCATCTCGTCGTCGACGACGATGCCGCGGTCGCAGCGAAGCCCGGCCGCGCGGGCAAGCGAGGCCTCAGGGCGGATGCCGATCGAGACCACGACGAGGTCGGCGTCGAGCTGTTCTCCGCCACGGAAGCGCAGCGCATGCACGCGATCCTCGCCGATGATCGCGTGCGTCTCGCGTTCGAGCAGGACTTCGACTCCCAGCTCTCGCAACCTCGGTAAGAGCAGTTCCGCGGCGCCGGAATCGAGCTGGCGCTCCATCACGCGGTCCATCAGGTGCACGACGGTGACAGGACAGCCCTGCGCAACGATTCCTCTGGCCGCCTCGAGGCCGAGCAGCCCGCCCCCGATCACGACCGCGCGGCGCACGTCCGGCGACGCCGCGGCAGACCGGATCGCATCGCAGTCCTCAGGGCCTCGGAACGGGTAGACGCCGTCGAGGTCGATCCCGGGGAGCGGGGGCAGCAGCGGCAGTGATCCCGTCGCAAGGGCCAGACGCTCGAACCGGACCGCCTCGCCGTGCTCGAGCTCGACCTCGTGGCGCTCGAGCGCCAGGCGAGCCACGCGCCGCCCGGTCAGCACGCGCACGCCATGATCGGCGAACCACTCGGCGGGCCGCAGCGCCAGCCCGTCAGGATCCTCGCCGGAGATCAGCAGCTCGGACAGCCGCACGCGGTCATACGGCAGCCTTGGCTCGCCGCAGACGAGCGTCAGCGGCACATCGGGGTCGCGGTCGCGGATCGCCTCGACGACCCCCTGCCCGGCGATCCCGCCGCCGACGATCACAATCCCCGTACGGTCTCGCGCGCTCATCCCACGATCCCGGCGTCGAGTGGATTCGCCCCCGTGCTCGAGGATGCTGAGAGCAGCGCATCGAGATCCGCGGAGCAGCCACCACAGCCGGTGCCCGCGCGCGTCGCGCGGCCGAGCCCGGCCAGCGTCGTCAGACCGCCGCGCCGGATCGCGTCGAGGACTTGCGCGCGCGTAACGGTGTTGCAGGAGCAGACGATCGCCGCCGGGTCCTCCGCCACAGTCTGATCGGTCGCCCCGTTGAGCTCGAGCAACGACGCGGGAACGGGATCGCCGGTGCGCAGCAGACCGGATAGCTCTCTGGCCTGCGTCAAGTCACCGACCAGCATCGCGCTCGCGAGCCGCTCGCCGTCCAGTACGAGCTTGCGGTACCGGCGCCGGCGCGTGTCGGCGAACAGCAGCTCGTCATAGCCCCTACCCGAGGCTGGATCCCCGCCCGCGAACAGATCGACGCCTGCGATCTTGAGGGTTGTGGCCGCCGTGGCCCCATGGAAGGCCGCCGGATCGCCGGCGACACCGGCGCCGGCGACCCGAGCTTGGTCGGCCAGCGGAGCCCACAGGCCGTAAACCGTTCCACGGTGCTCGGCACACTCACCCACCGCCCATACGCCCGCGGCGCTCGTGCGCATCTGATCATCGACGACGATCCCACGACCACACTCGATCCCGGCCGACCGTGCGAGCGCGGTCTCGGGCCGGACCCCCGCGGCGATCACGACGACCGACGCCTCGATCTCCTCCCCGTCGTCGAGCACGACGCGATCGCCGGTGATCGCGGTGACCGAGCGCCCGAGCCGCGTGCGCAGCCCCAGCCCTCGCAGCGTTAGCTCGAGCATCGAACCCGCGCCGCGATCCAGCTGCTGCGGCATCAGGCGCTCGGCGAGCTCGACGACGGTTACCCTAACCCCCCGGGTCAGCAGCCCTGCCGCCGCCTCGAGCCCGAGCAGACCGCCGCCCACGACGACCGCCTCGATGAATCCAGGGTCGCATGCGCGCGCGAGCGCGTCCACGTCCCCCGGGGTGCGGAAGGTGTAAACGTGGGGGCTGTCGGCGCCGGGGATCGGAGGCACGAAAGAGCGCGACCCGGTCGCCAGCACGAGCGCATCCCAAGCGTGGCGCTCGCCGGTCTGGTCGACCACGTAGCGGCGGTCGAGATCGAGCTCGCGCACCGCGCAGCCGCCCCGCACGTCCACCCCGTGTGCTCTGTACCACGCCGGCGGCCGGAGTTCGAGCTCACCGGGGCCGCACGTCTGCGCGAGCAGCTTCGAAACGAGGATCCGGTTGTAGGGGGCCGCGGCTTCCTCGCCTAGCATCGTGATCGAAAGCTCCTCGGGCCGGCGTCTGAGCACAGCCTCCTCGACCACGCCGAGGCCGGCCATCCCGGTGCCGACCACCACAAGGCGGTGGCGCTTCGCGCCATTGGGAGTTGGGGGCGCTTCGCGCCCTTGGGGGTTCGCCTGGCGGCGAACATCCCGCCTGGCGGCCAACGTCCCGGGGCGCGAACGGCGGCGCCGTACTGGCACTGGCCCGCCGCCGGCCGCAGGCGCGAGCTCCACGCGGACCGCGAGCGCCTTCAGTTCGGGCTGTTTCGAAATCGGGTCTGTCGCTCGGTGGGTCGCTTCGTTGACCGCGCCCGCGCCCGAGGCGGAATGGAGCGCCCCCCAGTGGAACGGCGCGAAGGCCACGCCGCGGGCGATGCCTGTAACGAGCTGCACGCGCAACCGCAGCTCGCCGCGTCTGGAGCTGACCAGCGCGAGGTCGCCCTCGGCGATGCCGGCGGCGGCGGCGTCATCGGGATGCAGCTCGAGGATTGGCTCGCGGACCGCGGCTGACAACGCCGGCGACTTACCGGTTCGGGTCATCGTGTGCCACTGGTCGGCGATCCGGCCGGTCGTGAGCAGGAGCGGATATTCGCCGTTGGTCTGCTCGGCGGGCTCGTGGTGTGGCGTCGGCGCGAACCGGGCGCGCCCGTCCGCGGTCGCCACGCGACGGTCCGTGTACAGCCGCGGACTGCCGCCCGGCCACTGGACGGAGCCCTCACGCCGCAGGCGCTCGTGCGTCAGCGAGCTCATGTCGCAGAGCCGCCCGGCGGTGCAACGCACGTACTCCTCGAACACGGCCGCCTCGTCTGCCCAGCCGAACTGGTCGCCATATCCGAGCGCACGGGCCAGACCGGCGAAGATCCGCCAGTCGGGCCGGGCCTCCCCCGGCGGCGCCAGCGCCCGGCGCACCAGTCCGACCCGGCGCTCCGAGTTGGTCATCGTGCCCTCCTTCTCCGGCCAGGCAGCGGCGGGCAGCACGACATCGGCGAGCGCCGAGGTCTCCGTCGGATGATGGGCGTCCTGGACCACGACAAGCTCTGCTCGATCGAGCGCAGCACGCACCAGACCCACGTCAGGCATCGACACCACCGGGTTCGTCGCGGCGATCCATAGCGCCTTGACCCGGCCTTCCGCGGCGGCCTCGAACAGCTCCACGGCGCTGAGTCCGGGTCGCGCGGAAATGCCCGGTGCCGACGCTGGGATCCGCCAGTGAGCGGTCATCTCCTCGCGGTCGACGAGCTCGCCGGCGGAGCGATAGCCGGGAAGCAGCTGGGCGAGCCCACCCGTCTCGCGGCCGCCCATCGCGTTTGGCTGTCCGGTCAGCGACAGCGGCCCCGAGCCTGGGCGGCCGAGGTTCCCGGTCGCCAGGCAGAGGTTGATCAGCGCGCGATTCTTGAGCGTTCCGACCGTAGACTGATTGGCGCCCATCGACCACATCGCGAGCGCTGCCTGCGCACCGCCGAAGCGCCGTGCTGCCTCGACGATCAGCTCGGTTTGGACGCCACAGGCCTCGGCCGCTCGTTCCGGGGGCCATTCGCGCGCGACGGCGATGGCCTCTTCGAAGCCGGAGGTGTGCATCTCGATGAACCGCTCGTCGAGCAGCTCCTCGGCTTCGATCACCCCCAGCATCGCCGACAGCAGCGCCAGGTCGCTCCCGGGCCGTACCGCCAGGTGCAGGTCGGCGCTGAGCGCTGTGGGTGTCGGTCGCGGATCGATGCAGATCACGAACGCCCCTTCTCGCTGGCGATCCAGGATCCGCGACCAGAGGATCGGGTGGCACGCCGCGGCGTTCGCCCCGAGCAGGAGTATGCAGTTCGCGTGCTCGATGTCGGCGTACGCGCCCGGTGGCCCGTCGGAGCCGAAAGCCCCCGTGTAGCCGGCGACCGCGGACGACATGCACAGTCGCGAGTTCGAGTCGAGGTTGTTGGTGCCAAGGAAACCCTTGACCAGCTTGCCGACCACGTAGTAGTCCTCGGTCAGGAGCTGCCCGGAGATGTAGAAGCCGAGCGCGTCGGGACCGTGCTCGGCGGCGATGGCCCGCAGGCGGCCGGCCAGCGCGGCCAGCGCCTGATCCCAGGTGGCCGGAGCTAGGCGAGCGTCCCGGTCGGATCGCATCAGCGGTGCCGTGGCCCGGTCGGCAGCGTGGACGGCGTAGGACAGCTCGAGCGGCTTGCGGCAGGTCCGCCCATGGTTCACCGGGTACAGCGTGTCGCCGGCGACGCTGCGGAGGCGTCCGCGTTCGGTCCGGACCACGAGGCCGCAGCCAACGCCGCAGTAAGGGCACAGCGAACGGGTCTCGGTGGCTGCCGACACGTTCGCAGATGGTGTGCAGCCCGGGTTACCCGGCGAGGTCGGCTGTATGAACGCTGCGTGAATTCACGCCGTACCCATGGATGATTTCGACATGCGGCCAATGACTGAGCGCCGATCGGGTGGCACCCTCCGCCCCATCTGAATGCTCCGAGCAGCGCCGTGCCCACCGACACAGACCTGACGCTCTCCAACCGCGACTACGTGATGCGCACCGTCGAGGAACGGGGCGTGCGCTTCGTGCGGCTCTGGTTCGTCGACGTGCTCGGGATGCTGAAAAGCATCGCGATTCCGGTCACGGAGCTCGAGACGGTGCTCGAGGACGGGGTCGGGATCGACGGCTCGGCGCTGGAGGGGGGCGCGCGGCTCGCCGAACGCGACGTGATCGCGCACCCGGACCCGAGGACATTCCAGATCCTGCCGTGGCGTTCCGGTGCATTCATCTCGCGGATGCTGTGCGACGTACGACTCCCCGACGGAACACCGTTCCCCGGGGATTCGCGCCACGCGCTGCGGCGCGTGCTCGGGCAGGCCGCCGAACTCGGTCTCACCATGCAGGTCGGTGCCGAGATCGAGTTCTTCCTGTTCGAGGAGGCCTCTGATCCGAGCAAGCCGCCGGTCCCGCTCGACCAGGGCACGTACTTCGATCTCACACCGCTCGACGACGGCGGCGACTTCCGGCGGCGGACGATCGAGTACCTCGAGCAGATGGGGATTCCTGTAAAGGCATCGCACCACGAGGTAGCGCCATCTCAGCATGAGATCAAGCTGGCGCACACCGACGCGCTGTCAATGGCTGACGCGGTGACCACCTTCAAGCTCGCGGTCAAGGAGGTCGCGAGCGAGCAGGGCGTGTTCGCGACGTTCATGCCCAAGCCGCTCGAGCACGAATCCGGGTCGGGGATGCACGTCCACCTGTCGCTGTTCGAGGGCGCACGCAACGTGTTCTTCGACGCCGACGACGAGGGGCCACTGTCCACCACGGGGAGGGCGTTCCTCGCCGGGGTGCTCGCGCACGCGCGCGAGCTGACCGCGGTCACGAATCAGTGGGTGAACAGTTACAAGCGCCTCGCGGGCGGCTTCGAGGCTCCCGAGCACGTGAGCTGGACCCGGTACGCGCGCTCGGCGCTCGTGCGTGTGCCCTCGAGCCGCCCCGGCCGCGAGGCGGCAGCGCGGATCGAGTTGCGCTCGCCGGACTCCGCGTGCAATCCGTATCTGTGCTTCGCGCTCGTGCTCGCCGCAGGGCTGCGCGGGGTCGAGCGCGGCTACCAACTGGGGGCGGAAGCCGTCGAAGACCCTCCGCCGGGAGCGCGCGCCCTCCCCCAGGATCTCCACGAAGCGGTGACGCTGTTCGAGTCCTCCGAGCTGGTGCGCGACGCGCTCGGTGACCGCTTGTGCGACTGGTACGTCCGCAACAAGCGCCGCGAGTGGGACGAGTACCGCAAGACCGTGACCGAGTTCGAGCGCCGCCGCTACCTGCGGGCGCTGTGAGGATGGGCGACGCGTGGATATACGCCCAGCGCGCCGAGGCCGCAGAAGTAGCCGCCCGCATGCTCGCTGAGCTTGGCTTCAGCCCCCGCCGAGTGGCGATCAACGGGTCGCTGCGACCTCCAGGGAACGACGGAGCTACCGCGCCCCGTCCCGACCTCGCGATGGTGCTCGACGAGCGGGGGGACGCCACGCCATTGTGTACGCGCCTGCGTGAGGATGAAGAGCTCGGTGCGGTACCGATCGTGGTGAGCGTCGAGCCCGACGACCTCGAGCTGAATCCGGAGATGCTCGAGGTCGACGAGCTGATCGTGGCTCCGTTCACGGCCGTCGAGCTGTCCGCTCGGATCGCGCGGGCGCGCCGGGCCGCGCACGGCGTCCAGGAGAACGAGGTCGTGCGCAGCGACACGCTCGAGGTGAACCTCGCGACATACCAAGTGAGGGTGGACGGCGAGCCGGTCGACTTCACCTACATGGAGTACGAGCTGCTGAAGTTCCTGCTGACCCATCCCCAGCGTGCGTTCTCGCGCGAGGCGCTGCTCAGCCGCGTGTGGGGGTACGACTTTTACGGCGGGGCGCGCACGGTCGATGTCCATGTGCGCCGGGTACGCGCGAAGCTGGGCTCCGAGCACGCGACCAAGCTGAAGACGGTGCGGCGCGTTGGCTACAGGTGGGAGTCCTAGCGCCGATGTCCCGGCTGCAGGCAACCCGCAGGCACAGTCGCTACGACGGATTCCGGGCCACGATCCGGACTGTCGGGACGGGCGTTCGCGGCAGCCGTGCACTGACCTTCGACGAGGCTCGCGACGCGATGGCTGCGCTACTCGCGGGCGAGGTCTCAGACGCACAGGCAGGCGCGTTCCTGATCGCGATGCGGATCAAGGGCGAACAGCCCGACGAGCTCGCCGGAATGGCACAGGCACTACGCGACGCGGTACCGCCCACGACCTCGGTGCTGGACCGGCCGCTCGTTGCCTGTGCCGGCGCATACGACGGAACGGCGGATGCCCCCCACCTGTCCCTCGCCGCCGGTGTCGCCGCGGCGTCATGCGGGGCCGGCGTCGTGATGCACTGCGGGGACACGCTCGGACCGAAGTACGGGACGACCGTCGCCGACGTGCTCGCGAGGCTCGGAGGACCGAGCCGGCCGACGCCGACCGAGTCCCGCGCGATGCTCGACCGCTCGGGCGCATGCGTCGTGCACGCCGGGGCGAGCCTCCCCGGATGGAGCCGCCTCGCCGAGCTGCGCGACGAGATCGGTCTGCGAGGTCCGGTCCACTCGGCCGAGAAACTGGTCGATTGGTTCGGCGCGCGCCGCTTCGTGGTCGGGCACACACATGCCTCCTACGCGGAGCGGCTGGTGGGTGCGCTCGAGCGCCTCGGTGCCGAGTGCGCCGTCGCGGTCCGCGGGCTGGAGGGATCTGACGTGATGCGGCCCGGCCGGCCGATGGCGCACGAGAACGGCCGTGACCTCGAGCTCCCGGAGCTGCTCGGCGCGCGGCTGCGCGGTGGCGGCGGCGCCGAGGAATCGGCCTGGCTGACGCGCGTCGTGTTGCGCGGCGAGGGAGACGACCTGCTCGCGCACACGGTCGCCCTGAGCGCCGGTCTGCGCCTTTACGCGGCGGGGCTGGCCGCCGATCCCCTGCGTGGTGCGCGCGAAGCGCGCGAGGCGCTCCGGGACGGCCGCGCCGCGGCGACGCTGTCGGCGTTGCTGGCCTGCTGACACGACGGGGCTATGGCCTCGCCGCGGCGGCCGGCTCCGCCGCAGCGCCCTGCTCGCCCACGCTTCCCCATTTACAACATGACGACCTGGCTACGCTTGCCCTGGACGAAGCCGGCGATGATCTGTGCCAGCGACTTGTCCACGTCGAGCTCTTCCATCGTGTAGCGCAGATGCTTGGCCACCCTGTCGAATGCCTCGTCGCTGATCTTCAAGCCCGTGTGCGCCTCCGGCAACGATTTCCCGGTCTCGGCGCCCCCGCCGAGGGCGAAGGTCAGGAACGCCTTCTGGTGTCGCTTGAGCGAATCCTTGTCGACTCCCTCGAAGTAGCTCTTCAGCTCGGGATCGCCCCATACTCGGACGTAGAACCGGTCGACCAGCTGCGTGAGCCCGGCGTCCCCGCCGACCGCCTGGTACATCGTCTCGGTGATCTGCATGCTGCTTCTCCTTCCGCTGTTAGGCGCCGTGAGATTGCAGCGAGCGTACGTACGGGCTATTTCTGGCCATCGACCGTCGCGTGAACAGCACGTTAAATGCAGACGATGGCTCAGCCTCCGCGGGCCAGGCCAAATCGACAACGCTGAAAGCTCCTTGCGATCGCCGAGGGCGAATCGAGCGCGAGGCTCGCATCGAGGACGCGACCCTCGTTCAGAAAAACTGCGACGGGCAGAGCGGAAGGCTGCAGCGAGCCGATTTCGTCGATGCTCATCTCTCGCTGGGTGACGTTCCCCGGCAGACTTTCGAGACGATCCCTCCAGCCGTTCGGCTGGAGGGTCCTTCCGACAGCCACCTGTAGCGGGTAGTCCCACTCTTCGGCGACGACGGCGACGGAGTAGATCGCCCCAAGCGCATCCGTGTCGTCGCTGCAGATCGCGAGGAATCCCGTGAAGGCGTTGTCCGAGAGTCCCGTGATCGAGTTTCCCGAGGTCAGGTTTCCGAACGGCCAGTGCGAATTCGACGCCGCCGGCTCATCCTTGCCGCGTCCGAGGCCGACTTCCCGATAGAGCGCGGTCAGACCGATCGCGATCACGACCAACACGAAGATGATGAGGACTGTCAGCACGTTAGTTTGTGTAGACGGCTTGCGCGTCGAGGCCGCCTTCGACACCGGGCGGCAACGCACCGGCACCGTGCGCGTACAGCGCCACATCCTCGAGCGTCTGGCTCTGCGACCCGTTCACCCACGCCCCATCCGTCC
>Ga0302326_10020215_pt1 | contig 13716 bp, 13 predicted proteins | sample Palsa_T0_3_FD_202264 | JGI IMG/M metagenome (GOLD analysis project Ga0302326, IMG submission 202264) | Peat permafrost microbial communities from Stordalen Mire near Abisko, Sweden - Palsa_T0_3 | ecosystem: Environmental > Terrestrial > Soil > Palsa > Peat permafrost | place: Sweden: Abisko... | reverse complement strand
CTGCCGATGTTGCGAGCGGTCGGCCATCCGGTGGTGGTCAATCCCGACGCCGAGCTGGCGCGGATCGCCGCGCGCGAGGGCTGGGAGGTCCTGCGGATGGACCCGCTCGGGCGCCGGCTGCGCACGCTGGTGATCGGCGGCGGCGTGGCCGGGGCGGGAGCGCTCGCGCTCGGCGCGCGCCGGCGCGCCCGGTCGCAGTCAGACTGACCTGACTCCGGATCCTCACCCCCCGGGAGTGGGCCGGCATGCTACCGCGGGCGTGGCGAAATCCCGCACCGCGTCGGCCAAGTCGCTCACAAGCTCTCACGGGAGTGGACGAACGGCCAACTTGCGTGCGCGGCGGCGCGCGCGGACCTAGCTTTTGGCCATGCAAACGCCGTGGGATCAGCCGCCGCCGCCCGCACCGTCGCCCTCCGTCGACGAGCGCGGTCCGGCGCTCCAGGAGGTGAAGGTTCGCTTCGGGGTGACGCTCAGCTCTCCGGCCCGGGCCAACGTCTTCGCCATGCAGTTCCGCGCGGCGTATTCGCGCAGCGGGGCGACGGTGATCGGCGATACCGCCTGGTTGATCTTCCGCTGCGGCGCCATCGACGGCCACGAGGCGGCGCTGCAGGCCGCGGTGGCGGTCAACATCATTGCCCGGCACAAGCTGGTGCGCGAACTGCCGCGGGCGGTGCACCTGCACGACTTCGAGGTCGCGGGGCGGGTACACGACAGCGAACGGGCCCGCGCGGCCTATGACCGCGAGGCGTCGCTGCGCAAGGCGATGGCGTGGGGGCTGCTGCACGACCCGCTGGTCGAGAACGCGGCGGCCGCACAACTCGTCGGGCGCCTGTCGCCGCCCGATCGCCGGCCGATCGGCCAGCGCGCGGCGGTCGGCGAGCGCACGGCCGCCCGGCCGGGGGCGGCGCATCGCGCGGCGTAGGGGCGCGAGGCGCCGCCCCCGGCGGCCGACGGCGATGCGGGCGGGCTGTAAACTGCGCGGCCGCGCCCGCGCCGGACGGCCGTCGGTCAGCTGTAGACCGGGTCCGGTGAGCTGAGCGTTCCGTGATGTCGACCCCCGCTCAGTCAACCAAGAAGATCCGCGTCGTGGTGGCCAAGCCGGGCCTGGACGGCCACGACCGGGGCGCGAAGATCATCGCCCGAGCCCTGCGCGACGCCGGGATGGAGGTCATCTACACCGGTCTGCATCAGACGCCGGAGCAGATTGTGGAGACGGTCATCCAGGAGGACGCGGACGCGGTTGGTCTGTCGATCCTCTCCGGTGCGCACATGACGCTCGTGCCGCGCATCATCGAGTTGCTGCACGCGCAGGAGATCGACGACGTGCTGGTCACCGTCGGGGGCACCATCCCCGCCGATGACATTCCCGAGCTGAAGCGCCTTGGTGTCGCCGAGGTGTTCGGTCCGGGGGCGTCGACGCAGTCAATCGTCGACTTCATCCGCGGCGCCGTCGCCGAGTAGGAGGCTTCGCGCGCCCGACCGCTTCCCGGCCTCGATCCGTTGGTGCGCGCTCGAGCGCGCGTGGGGGCGGTGGCGGAGGGGAAGCTAAAGACAAGTGATTGACTCGTCAGTCAACCAAACGGGTACCATCCAAAGACCCGATTGCCCTCAAGGAGTAACCGAATGAAGATTGCCGTCCTGGTTAAGGAGGTTCCGGACGCCGCCGTCGTGAAGAGGATCGATCCCTCGACGGGGCGTATGGACCGAAGCGGGGAGAAGAATCTCAACCCGTACGACACGCACGCCATCGAGGCAGCGATGCAGATTCGCGAAGGCGGTGCGGTCGAAGTGGACGAGATCGTCGCCGTGACGATGGGCCCGACCAGCGCCGTTCGCGCGCTGCACAAGGCCGTCTCGCTCGGCGCCGACCGCTCCGTCCACCTGTCCGACGACGCGCTCGCCGGCTCGGACGTGGCGGCCACCGGCTATGCGCTCGCGCAGGTGCTGCAGACCGAAAGCCCGGATCTCGTCCTGCTCGGACAGCAGTCCGACGACGGGGAGTGCTACACGATCGGCGCCGTGGTGGCCGACCACCTGCAGATGCCCTCGCTCACGCAGGTCATCAAGATGGACGTGCAGGACGGCGGCGTGCTGTGCGAGCGCCAGGCCGAGTACGGCTACGACACCGTGCAGGTCGAGTTCCCGGCCGTGATCTCAGTCGGCGACGCCATCAACGAGCCGCGGTACCCATCGCTGAAGGCGATCATGGGCGCCAAGAAGAAGCCGCTGGACACCAAGGCGATCGGCGACGTCGACATCGCGGCCGACCGCGTCGGCGAGGTCGGTTCGAAGGTCGTCGCCGCAGCCTTCCACGCGCCCCCGGCCAAGCAGGGCGGCACCATCATCGAGGACGAAGACACCAACGAGACGGTCGAGAAGATCATCGCCTGGCTCGACGAAAGGAAGCTGATCTGATGCCGGGCATCCTCGTCTACGCGCTGCACTACGACGGCGCGTTCAACAAGAACTCCCTCGGCGCCGTGTCCGAGGCGTCGCGACTCGCCGCCGAGCTCGGCACCGAGGCCCACGGCATCGTCGTCGGCGAGGGCGTCTCCGACGACCTGGCAAGCCAGCTCGGCCAGTACGGCGTTTCGAAGGTCTTCCGCGTCGAGGGCCCCGAGGGCCTGGCCCAGCCCGTGGTGGATGCGATGGCCAAGGTCATCGAGGACAACGGGCACGACTACGCCGTGTTCGGAGGCGGCCTGCTCGGCTTCGAGATCGGCGCCGGTCTGGCTGCCCGCCTCAACGCGGGCGTGACCATGGAGGTCACCACCGTGCGGGTCGAGGACGGCAAGCTCACCGCCGAGCGTCCGATCCTCGGCGACTCGATGATCTCGGTCAAGCACTACAAGGACCGCGGCATCATCATCGGGCGCCTCAACGCGTTCGAGATCAAGGAGACGGGCGCCGGCGGCGCGGCGGTCGAGGACGTGACGGTCGAGTTCTCGCCGTTCTCGACCAGGGCCAAGATGATCAAGCGCGGCGAGCAGCGCGGCGCCGACGTGAACATCGAGGACGCCGACGTCCTGGTGGCCGGCGGCCGCGGGCTCGGCAAGCCCGAGGGCTTCCAGCTGGCCGAGGACCTGGCCGGCGCCTTCGGCGGCGCGGTGGCCGCGACCCGCGCGGTCGTGGACGCCGGGTGGTATCCCTACGCCGCGCAGATCGGCCAGACCGGCAAGACCGTGGCGCCGAAGCTGTACGTGGCGGCCGGCATCTCGGGGGCGATCCAGCACAAGGTGGGCATGCAGAACTCGGAGAACATCGTCGCGATCAACAAGGACGCCAACGCGCCGATCTTCGAGTTCTCCGACCTTGGCATCGTCGGTGATCTGAACAAGATCCTGCCGAAGCTGACCGAGGCCGTGAAGGCCAAGAAGGGCAGCTGAGCGTCGTGTCGGGAGGACACGGCAGCCAGAACGGGAGGGTCGCTCCGGCGGCCTTCCCCCCGCCGGTGGACCCGCAGAAGGAGTTCATCAAGCGCGGACTCGATCCCGAGGACGAGATCATCGAGGTCGGCGTGGCGATCGTCGGCGGGGGCACGGCCGGGCTGGCCTGCGCCAACCGGCTGTTGCAGCTGCTGGCCGAGGACCCGGAGACGCTGGAGCGCCTCGGCGAGGTGCCGGTGGCGGTCATCGAGAAGGCCAAGACCTGCGGCGGGCACAACCTGTCCGGCGCGGTCATGCGCCCCGAGCCGCTGGAGGCGCTGTTCCCCGAGCTGAGCCGCGAACAGTGGCGCGAGGAGGGCTTCGCCTTCGGCGAGGTGACCAAGGAGGCGGTGTACGCGCTGCCCAACCGTAAGCGCCACGTCAAGGTGCTCCCGGTTCCGCCGAACTTCAAGAACCACGGCAACGAGGTGATCTCGGTGTCGGCGCTGGCGCGCTACCAGCAGCGGCTGGCCGAGGAGGCCGGGGCCTACATCCTCACCGAGACGGCCGCCACCCAACTCATCGTCGAGGATGATCGCGTCCTCGGCGTGCGCTCGGGGGACAAGGGACGGGGAAAGGAAGGCCAGGAGCTCGGCAACTTCGAGCCCGGCTCGGACATCAAGGCGCAGGCCACCGTCCTGGCCGAGGGCTGCTGGGGGCACCTGACCGGCGCCGCGATCCGCGAGTTCGACCTGGCCTCCAACCGCGAGCCGCAGGTGTGGGAGCTCGGGGTCAAGGAGGTCTGGAAGGTCCCGAAGCCCCTTGATCGGGTGATCCACACGCTCGGCCCGTGGCCGCTCCATCTGTCCGCCAAGTACGGCCAGATCGGGGGCACGTGGCTGTACCCGATGAAGAACGCCAAAACCGGCGAGGATCTCGTCTCGATCGGGTTCGTCGTCGATCTCGACTACCGCGACGCCACCACCTCGGCTCACGACCTGCTGCAGCAGTTCAAGCTGCACCCGCTGGTCAAGGGCATCCTCGAGGGCGGCGAGCGCGTCTCCTGGGGGGCGAAGGCACTGCCCGGCGGCGGCTACTGGTCGGTGCCGAAGCTGACGATGCCCGGCGCCGTGCTCGTCGGCGATAGCGCGGGCCTGGTCGACGCGGCCGCGCTGAAGGGCGTGCACCACTGCATCAATTCCGGCCGGCTGGCGGCGGAGGCGATCCATGCGGCGCTCAAGCGCGGCGAGACGTCGTTCGACGCCTACGAGGAGGCGCTCGAGGAGTCGGTCACCGGCCAGGAGCTCTATCAGGTGCGCAACGTGCGCCAGCCGTTGCAGAAGGGCTTCGTCGCCGGCGGCCCGCTGTCCGGGGCGGCGATCATGACGAAGGGCAAGATCCCGCCCGGCCGCCTCTCGTGGCATCGCGACGACGAGGAGGAGATGTTCGTCGGGAACACCAAGGACGGCTATCCCAAGCCGGACGGCAAGTACACCTTCGACAAGCTGTCATCGGTGTTCATCACCGGCAACGCCACCCGTGACGACGCGCCCAACCACATCCGCATTCAGAAGCACGTGCCGCGGACGCTGGCCGAGACCTGGGTGTGGATGTGTCCCGCCGGCGTCTACGAGATCCCCGATGATGCGCCCGCCGAGGGTCTCGTCGACCTGACGGTCAACTACACCAACTGCGTGCAGTGCGGTGCGATCACCGCCAAGGGTGGCCGGCTGACGCCGCCCGAGGGCGGCGACGGGCCGCTGTACCAGATCAACTGACCGTGCCCCGCCGGGGGGCTCAGCTGTCGAAGTCCTGCGTGACCGTGGTGCCGCTCTGGCCCTGTGAGAGCATGGCCGGAGAGCCCTCGGCCACGCCGAGTCCTTCGTAGCGGAAGCCCGGCTCGAGAATGTTGGCCCGATGCCCCGCCGAGTTCATCCAGGCCTGCACGATGGCCGCCGGGGTGGAGTCCGAGCCCGACGCCCAGGCGATGTTCTCCCCGACGGCGCAGCCGTCGGCGCAGGGAGCGCCGTCGTGGAGCATGCGCTGGGCCGGCGTGTGCCCCGAGGGGGTGGTGTGGCCGAAATAGTCGTGGGCGACCATGTCGCGGGAATGGCCCATGGCGGACTGGTTGAGCGCCCGGATCGGGATGAGCGGGGCGAGGCCGTGTTGCTCGCGGGCCGCATTGACGAGACAGAGGATGGCTCCGCTGATCTCGGCGGTGTCGTGGGCGGAGGGGACCAGGCTGGTGTTGGCGCAGGCCACCGCGGCGGCCGTGGCGACCGGCGGCGCGCTGGAGTCCGCGGCGTCCGCGGACGACCCGGCGGCGACGCCGACCGCGAGCGTCACGGCGCCGGCGGCGGACAGGGCGCGGCGCCAGGAGCGCGTGCGGCGGACGCGGGAAGTTGGGGGAGTGGTGGGCATGTTCGTGTCCTCTCGCTCTCCGGTGACCGGCGCTGGATCGGACCAAACCCCGGCCCGTTCCTAACCGCCCGTGCGACTGACGACTCGTCCGTTCCCCCTACTCGGCGCGACAGTGTACGAGGCGCTCCGACCGAATGTCGTGCACGTTCCGGCGCCGAGACGAAACATCGCGCCAATGCAGGTGTTAGGCATGGCGATGTCGATTTCGCCCCGTATCGCGGTTTCCCTACTTCTGCTCGGTGGCTCGCTGTTCGCCGCGCCGGCGTTCGCGCAGTCCGGCGGCGGGTCCGGGCCCACCACGCCCGCGGCTCCGGGGAGCGCCACCGCCACGATCTCGAGCTGCCAGGTCGCGGCCGACCAGGCTGACCGGTCGGCGACGTTCTCCGGACAGATGGTGGCCACCGCGACGAGCACCGCGATGCAGATGCGCATCGACCTGCTGTCGCGTTCCAGTGACTCGGCCGCCTTTGCGCGGGTCAGTGCTCCGGGCCTCGGAGTGTGGCGGCGGGCGGCGGCCGGCGTGAGCATCTACCGCTACGTACGCGAAGTGACCAACCTGCCGGCGCCGGCCCAGTATCGGGCGGCCTTCAGCTACCGGTGGCTCGGGGCGCAGAGCCGCGTCCTGCGTCACGCCAGCCGACTGACCTCGATCTGCGTACAGCCCGACGAACGGCCGTTGCTGGCCGTGGCCAGCGTCGCCATCTCCCCGTCGCCGAGCTCGCTGGACGCCGAGTATTCGATCACCCTGCACAACGCCGGTCGCGGCCCGGCCGGACCGTTCGACGTGGCGTTGACGGTCAACGGGGTGCAGCAGCCCGCGCTGGTGGTCCAGTCGCTCGGCGCCGGCATGCGCACGGTGCTCCCGGTGGCGGCGCCGCGCTGCACGCACGACAGCCCGGTCGTGGTGACGCTCGACACCCAGAACGCGATCAGCGAGGCGCCGGGCGGTGGCCTGCCCAAGACCGTCAGCTGTCCGCTGGCGGCCGCCCCGCCGAGCGGGACGACGGGTCCGGCGAGCTGAGCCGGGCCCGCTAGAATGAGTCTCAACATGAAGACAGCGATTCACCCGGAATACGTCGAGGCCCACGTGCGCTGCACCTGCGGCAACGAGTTCACCACTCGCTCGACCAAGAGCGACCTGCACGTCGAGATCTGCTCCAACTGCCACCCGTTCTACACGGGCCGCCAGAAGCTGATCGACACCGGCGGACGCGTCGAGCGCTTCCAGCGCCGCGTGGCCAAGGGTCGCCAGCAGCGCACCGCTCAGTCCAAGTAGCAGGCATGCCGGAGGCAGCGGTCATGACCGACCGCGGGCTGGTGGCGCAGCGAGACGCCCCGCTCGGCGGCCAGGCCGTGCTGGAAGGCGTGATGATGCGCGGCGTCCGCACCTGGGCGGTCGCGGTGCGCGCGCCGGCACCCGAGGACGCGGACAGCGAGACGCTCGGACCGATCGAGGTCAGCTCGTTTCCGCTGCGCTCGGCGCTGCGTCGCCACCGATGGCTGCGGGTCCCGCTCCTACGCGGCATGGTCGCGCTGTGGGAGTCGCTGGTGATCGGCTTCCGCGCGCTCGAGCGCTCCGCCAGCGCGCAGCTGCCCGAGGAGGAGCAGGAGATCTCCGGCGGTACCTGGGCCGGCACGGTGGTCGTGGCCATCGTCTTCGCCATCGCGCTGTTCTTCCTGCTCCCGGTCGGCCTGACCAGCCTGATCAAGGGCCAGCTCGGCTCCTCCTCGGTCCTGTTCTGGCTCATCGAGGGTCTCGTGCGGACGGCGATCTTCCTCGGCTACCTCGTGCTGCTCTCGCGCCTGCGCGATCTGCGCCGCGTGTTCGAATATCACGGCGCCGAGCACAAGACGATCTCCTGCTACGAGGCCGGCCTGGAGCTGACGCCGACCAACGCCCAGCGCTTCTCGCGCCTGCACCCGCGGTGTGGAACGAGCTTCCTGCTCATCGTCATGGTGGTGGCGATCTTCGTGTTCGCCCCGATCGGCTTGCCCGCCTGGTACTGGCTGGTGCTCACGCGGATCGTCGGGGTGCCGCTGATCGCCGGCATCTCCTTCGAGATCATCAAGTTCGCCGGCCGCAACCGCCGGCGGGGCTGGGTGCGGGTGCTCATGTGGCCCGGATTGCAGCTGCAGCGGCTAACCACCCGCGAGCCCCACGCCGACCAGCTCGAGGTCGCTATCGCCGCCCTGCAGGCCGTCCTGGACGACGAGACGCCCGGGCAGTCGGCCGACGACCTCATCGGCGTGGAGCTGGTGGCCTAGGGGCGTTCCGGGCGTTCAAAATCGTTGCGGGCCGGTGACCGAGCGTTGTGCATCCCGACCCGCTGTTGACACACCGCTGCCTCACGCGCCCCAGCAAAGCACCGACCCATTCACCACCCCGGGGGGTCCGCGGGAGTCCGTTTTGATACCACCCCTGGTCGGAAGGCCCGTGCGGAACCGAGCCGCTCGCTAGGGTCGCGGGCCACGAAGGGGTGTGGCGAGGAATCCTTCGTATTGACCAGGTTCTCGCCACACGTCTGCGGCCGGGTGGTGCCGCTGGGGGCGTGTGGCGAGGAATCCTTCGTATTGACCAGCTTCTCGCCAAACCCCCCCTGCCGATCGGCGCGGGTGTGGCAGCGGTGTGACGGCTGGGTCGGGAAGCGGGCGGGCGTGTGCCGGGAACGTCACAGCGCTGCGGCGCGGACCACTCTCTTACCGCCGGCACACCCCCGCGGCTGCCGTTTGGTTGCGGGCCGGTGACAGCGCGTTGTGCATCCCGACGCGCTCTGACACACCGATGCCTCACGCGCCCCAGCAAAGCACCGACCGTCGCCCCCGGATTCCTACCCATTCACCACCCCGGGGGGTCCGCGGGAGTCCGTCTTGATACCACCCCCGGTCGGAAGGCCCGCGCGGAACCGGGCCGCCCGCCAGGGTCGCGGGCCACACGAGGCGTGTGGCGAGGAATCCTTCGTATTGACCAGGTTCTCGCCGCACCCCCCCCTGCCGATCGGCGCGGGTCTGGCAGCGGTGTGACGGCCGGGTCGGGAAGCGGGCGGGCGTGTGCCGGGAACGTCACAGCGCGGCGGCGCGGACCATCGCCCGACCGGACCACCGCCCGACGTCAGTCGATGGCGGTGTAGATGACCATCGCCGCGCCGAACACCAGGCAGTAGATCCCGAAGGGGATCAGGTTCTTCGTCTTGAAGTAGCGCAGGAGGTAGTGGACCGAGATGATCGAGCCGATGGCGGCGCACACCGCGGCGACCAGCGCCTGGCCCCGCAGCCCGTCCCCGTGGGGGCCCGTGAGGTTGGACAGCTTGAACAGCCCAGCGGCGAGGATGATCGGGGTGGCCAGCAGGAAGGAGAACTTGGCGGCGTCCTCGTTGTCCAGCCCCCGGAGCAGTCCCCCGGTCATGACGATCCCGTCGCGGCTGATGCCGGGGATGAGCGCGGCGCTCTGAAAGGTTCCGATCACCACCGCCTCGCGGTACTCGAGCGTGGTCAGATCGCGGTAGCCCTCGGGGTTGAGACCTTCGCGTACCGCCAGGGCGCGCACCTCGGCGCGCTGGCGCAGTCGCTCGGCGCCGATGAGCATGACGCCGTTGACTATCAGGAACACCGCGGCCAGCGACGGTGTGGCCAGTGCGATGCTCAACTGGCGCTGCAGCGCCAGCCCGAGGATCCCGGCCGGGATGGTCGCCAGCACGATGAGCCAGGCCAGGCGTTCGGTCGAGGTCTCGATCCGGCGGGTGACCAGCGTGCGCAGGAAGCCGCGGATGATGGCGATCCAGTCGCGCCAGAAGTAGATGAGCAGGCCGACGGCGCTGCCGACGTGGAGCAACACCACGAGTGCCACCCAGAAGGAGTCCGGCTCGCTCTGGGCCTTGACCAGCGAGTTCCACCCGAACAGGGTGGGGAACAGCACCGTGTGCCCGAGGCTGGAGACCGGGAACAGCTCGGTGACGCCCTGCAGCAGGCCGAGCACGACCGCCTGAAACCAGCTGAGCGGATGCGCAACGGCCGGGACGGCTGCGTGTTGGGCGATGGCTAGGTAGGACACGGAGGGAGCGACGGCGGGCGAAAGCCTACCCGGCTCGGGGCCGACATAGACTGGTCACGAGATGATCGAACAGCTGGTTCAGCAGATCGAGGCCCGCTTCGCGGAGCTCTCGCGACAGATGACCGACCCGGAGGTGATCAACGATCGTCAGCGTTACGCGGAGGTGGGGCGGGCCTATCGCCAGCTCGAGCCCGCGGCCAAGCTGGCGGCGCAGTGGCGCCGGGCCACGGACGACGCGGCCGGTGCGCAGGAGCTGATCAGCGAGGACGGCGACGACGCCGAGGTGCGGGAGATGCTCGCCGCGGCCCGCGAGCAGGTCGAGCGGATCGAGGAGGACATCCGGCTGGCCATGGTGCAGCGCGACCCGGCCGACGACAAGAACGTGATCATCGAGATCCAGGGCGGCGCCGGCGGCGAGGAAGCCGGCCTCTGGGCCGGAGACGTCTACCGGATGCTGACCAAGTACGCCGAGCGTCTGGGCTTCGCCACTGAGCCCCTCGACGTGGGCGACGGGAAGTACACCTTCGCGGTGAAGGGCGACGGGGCGTACTCGGTGTTCAAGTACGAGGGCGGCACCCATCGGGTGCAACGGGTGCCGGCCACCGAGTCCCAGGGGCGGATCCACACCTCCACCGCCACCGTGGCCGTGCTGCCCGAGGCGGAGGACGTCGACATCGACATCGACCCCAACGACCTGCAGATCGACGTCTACCGCTCCTCGGGACCGGGCGGACAGTCGGTGAACACGACCGACTCGGCCGTGCGGGTGACCCACAAGCCGAGCGGGATCGTCGTCGCGATGCAGGACGAGAAGTCCCAGCTGCAGAACCGCGAGAAGGCGCTGCGGGTGCTGCGCGCGCGCCTGTACGACCGCGCGCTGGCCGAGCAGCAGGCCGAGCTGGCCGCCGATCGGCGTTCGCAGGTCGGCAGCGGCGACCGGGCGGAGAAGATCCGCACCTACAACTTCGGTGAGCGGCGGGTGACCGACCACCGGATCAAGCTCACCGCCCACAACCTCGACGCGGTGCTGGCCGGCGACCTGGACGAGTTCACCGACGCGCTGGTGGCGGACGACAAGCGCCGCCGGCTGGTCGAGCAGGCCAACGCGTGAGAGGCCGGGGGTGAGCGGCCCCCGACCGGCCAGCCCGTTCGCCGGGACGCCGGCGCGCGAGGCGGTGCGCAGCGCCATGACCGCGATCGGCGCCGCCGGCTCACCGACGGCTCGCTTGGACGCCGAGTTGCTCGTGGCCGAGGTGCTCGGCGTGCCCCGCGAGCGGCTGATCACCGACGACGGGCTGCGGGTCGACGGCGCGTCGGTCCGGGCCCTGCAGGACGCGGTCCGCCGCCGCGCCCAGACCCGCGAGCCGATCGCCTACATCCTCGGCCGGCGCGGATTCCGCGACCTCGAGCTGCAGGTGGATCGCCGTGTGCTCATTCCCCGGCCGGAGACCGAGCTGCTGGTGGAGATCGGCCTCGGCCTGCCCCGCCGGACGCGGGTGGTCGACGTCGGCACCGGCAGCGGCGCGGTCGCCCTGGCGCTCAAGGCCGAGCGGCCGGACCTGCGCGTGCTCGGCAGCGACATCAGCCCCGACGCGCTCGACGTCGCCCGGGCCAACGCGGCGCGCCTGGGTCTCGACGTCGCGTTCATCCGCTCCGATCTGCTGGCCGGGCTGGAGGAGGAGATCGACGCGGTGCTCGCCAACCCGCCGTACGTCGCCGAGGCCGACCGCGCCGCGCTGGTGCCGGAGATCACCCGCCACGAGCCGCCCCTGGCGCTGTTCGCCGGCGCCGACGGTCTCGAGCTGATCCGCGCCCTCGTGGCCCAGGCCGGGGCGCGTCCCGGCCTGCGACTGCTGGCGGTGGAGGTCGGCGCCGGGCAGGCCGACGCCGTCGCCGCGCTGGCGCTGGCCGCCGGGTTCGCCGCCACTCGCCGCCAGCTCGACCTGGCCGGGGTGGAGCGCGTCGTCGTGGCCGAGCGCTGAGGCGGCCGTGCTCGGGGCCGCCGACGCACAGCGCCTGGAGGACTGCCTGGCCGCCGGGGGAGTGGCCCTGTTTCCGGCCGACACGGTGTACGGGTTGGCCTGCGACCCGGAGCAGCCGGCGGCGGTCGCCCGCCTCTATGAGCTCAAGCGCCGCCCGGCCACGCAGCCGGCCGCGGTGCTGTTCGCCACCCTCGCAGTCGCGCTGGCGGCCGTGCCCGAGCTCGAGCCGGCGGAGCTGGCCGCGCTGCGGGCGCTGCTGCCCGGCCCGGTGACCCTGCTGCTGGCCAACCGGGCGCGCCGCTTCCCGCTGGCTTGCGGTCCGGACCCGGACACGCTCGGTCTGCGGGTGCCCGACCTCGCCGGCCCGCTGGCCGCGCTGCGCGCGGTGCGGCGGCCCGTCATGCAGTCCAGCGCGAACCACTCCGGCGAGCCCGAGGCCCGGCGGCTGGCCGATGTGGCTCCGCAGCTGCGGGCCGGCGTCGACCTGGTGCTCGACGGAGGCGAGCGGCCCGGCACGGCGTCGACGATCATCGACCTGCGGGCCTACGCCTCCGATCAGCGCTGGGAGATCGTGCGCGACGGCGCGCTCGGCCGCGCGGCGGTCGAGCAGCTGCTACGCGGCGGCGGCAGCGCCTGATAGCCTCGTCGGTGCCGTCGTTACTGGCGCCTGTTTCGTGGAAGTGACCACGGGGAAGCGACGGTTGCACCATCGCCGCGCGCCTGGGCACCTTGGTTGTCGTCCGCCCGAAGGAGATGCGTCGTGTCTGACCTGCGCCCTGATTACTTCAACCGGCCGCTCGCCGATGTCGATCCGGAGATCGCCGAGGTGCTGCGCGGCGAGCTCGAGCGCGAGCAGCGCACGCTCGAGATGATCGCCTCCGAGAACTTCGTGCCCCAGGCGGTGCTCGAGTGCCAGGGGTCGGTGCTCACCAACAAATACGCCGAGGGCTACCCCGGGCGGCGCTACTACGGCGGTTGCGAGTGGGTGGACATCGCCGAGCAGCTGGCCATCGACCGGGCCAAGAGCCTGTTCGGAGCCGAGTACGCGAACGTGCAGCCGCACTCGGGTGCCCAGGCCAACACCGCCGTCTACCACGCGCTGCTGACCCCGGGCGACACCATCATGGGGCTGTCGCTGGCCCACGGCGGCCATCTCACCCACGGGATGAAGATCAACGTCTCCGGGCGGCTGTACGACATCGCGGCCTACGAAGTCGACCGCGAGACGAGCCTGATCGACATGGACGAGGTGGCGCGCATCGCCCGCGAGCGGCGACCCAAGCTGCTCCTGGCCGGCTGGTCGGCCTACCCGCGCCAGCTCGACTTCCCGCGCTTCCGCGAGATCGCCGACGAGGTGGGGGCGATGCTGATGGTGGACATGGCCCACTTCGCCGGCCTGGTGGCGGCCGGGTTGCACCCGAGTCCGGTGCCCTACGCCGACGTGGTCACCACGACCACCCACAAGACGCTCGGGGGCCCGCGCGCCGGCATCATCCTGGCCCGCGAGGAGTACACCAAGAAGATCGACCCGGCCGTCTTCCCCGGCCAGCAGGGCGGTCCGCTGGAACACGTGATCGCGGCCAAGGCGGTGGCGCTGAGGATCGCCGCCTCGGAGCTGTTCGCGGAGCGTCAGCGCCGCACCATCGATGGCGCGGAGGCGGTGGCCCAGGCGCTGGTGAACGCCGGCCACGGCGTGAACGTGCTGACCGGTGGTACCGACGTGCACCTGGCGCTGGTCGACCTGCGCGCGGCCGAGGGCGAGCTGACCGGTCGTCAGGCCGAGGATCGCCTGCATGGCATCGGCATCACGGTCAACCGTAACGCCGTGCCGTTTGACCCGCGCCCGCCGATGGAGGCCTCGGGGCTGCGCATCGGCACGCCGGCGCTGGCCACCCGGGGC
>Ga0302326_10020214_pt1 | contig 13716 bp, 11 predicted proteins | sample Palsa_T0_3_FD_202264 | JGI IMG/M metagenome (GOLD analysis project Ga0302326, IMG submission 202264) | Peat permafrost microbial communities from Stordalen Mire near Abisko, Sweden - Palsa_T0_3 | ecosystem: Environmental > Terrestrial > Soil > Palsa > Peat permafrost | place: Sweden: Abisko... | reverse complement strand
GAGGCTCTCGGAGCCGCCGCCGGGGCCGCCGCGGCGCAGCTCGAATTCGAACGGCCCGATCTCGATCGCTTCCCCTGCCTCGGCCTGGCGTACGAGGCCCTGCGGCGCGGCGGGACGGCACCGGCCGCCCTATCGGCCGCTAATGAAATCGCCGTTGCCGCCTTCGTGGCCGGGCGGATCCGGTTCGGGGCGATTGCCGACGTCGTGCGAGCCGCGCTCGACGCGGTGCCGGGCGGGCCGCTCAGCCTGGCGTCGGTGCGCCTGGCCGATAGCCGGGCTAGGGAGGTCGCGAAAGCGGCCGTCGAGGCGCGTTCAGTAGCGGCGGCGAAGTAAATCGGACGATATGTCAAGCATGGTTGCTAGTCTCGCCTTCGCCCTGCCTTCGTTCGACGGGATCGAGAAGGTCGCGGTGTTCCTCATAATGCTCTCGATCCTCGTGGTGCTGCACGAGGGCGGCCACTTCTTGCTGGCCCGTCTCAACGGCGTCCGCGTCAACGATTTCGCCGTCGGATTCGGGCCGACGCTGCTCAAGTGGACCTCGAAGCGCAGCGGCACGAACTACCGGCTCAACCTGCTTCCCCTCGGCGGCTACTGCGCGATGCAAGGCGAGGATGGCAAGACGAGCGAGGCCGAGCAGCAACGCCTCTTCCGTGAAGAGCGCGAGCACGTCGCCGAGGTGCAGGCGTCGCACGGCGCCGGCGGTGTCGCGGTCCTCGAGCGCCCGGCCGCGGTAGCGGAACCGCCGATGGACCCGGTGGCGGCAAGTGCCGTTGGGAATGACAATTTCCAAGCGAAATCGACGTGGGGCCGTCTTTCGATCGTGGTCGCGGGGCCGCTCGCGAACTTCGTGCTGGCGTTTGCGATCTACGTGATCGCTGCCGTTACGTTCGGGGTCGCGTCGCCCGTGCTCAACAGCACGGAGATCGGGCCGATCACCGACGGCTCTCCGGCGCAAAAAGCCGGTCTGCACATCGGCGACCACATCGTGTCCGTCGACGGGAAAGCGGTGAGCGACGGAAGCCAGCTGGTGCAGAAGATTCAGACGTCGGCGGGCATCCCGCTGACGATCGGCTACACGCGCCACGGGGCCGTCTACTCCGTCCGCATCGTTCCGATCGCGGTCAAAGTCGACGGCAAGACGATCGGACGGATCGGTTTCGCGCGCCTGCCGACGTTCCAACGCGTCGGCCTCCTGGCTGCATTTCCGCTCGCGTGGGAGGATTTTTCGACCCAGATGGTCGGCCAGTTCAGCGGCATCATCACGCTCGTCTCGCACCCGGTCGAACACTTCTCGAACGTCTCCGGCGTAATCGGGATGAGCCGAGCCGCCGCCGTGTATCAGGATATCGGCTGGGCCGCGTATTTGGAACTCGCGGCGATGATCTCGATCGCGCTCGGTATGCTCAACCTCTTGCCGTTCCCGGCACTCGACGGCGGCCGCGCGGTGTTCATCATCGCGGAGATGCTGCGCGGGCGCCCGGTCGATCCGGAAAAAGAAGCACTCGTGCACGTCACTGGTTTTGCGGTTCTCATGGTTCTCATGGTTTTCGTGGCGTACCATGATATCGCCAACATCATCAGCGGCAAGGGAGTATTCTAGTGGTTCGCGTGCGGCGAGAATCCAAGCCTATTTTGCTCGAGAACAAATCGAAATGGTCAAGCGGGGCCAAGAAAGTTTGGATGGGCGGCATCCACCCGGTCGTCGTGCAATCGATGACCACGACCGATACGGCGGACGTCGAAAAAACGCTCGAACAGATCTACGGCCTCGCGGCCGAGGGCTGCGAAGTGGTGCGCGTGACCGTGAAGGACCAGCCCGATGCCGACGGCATGCCGGGCATCGTCGCGCGTTCGCCCGTGCCGATCGTTGCGGACATTCATTTCGATCACAAGATGGCACTCGCGGCGCTCGAGGCCGGGGTCGCGAAACTGCGGCTCAACCCCGGCAATATCACCGATCCGAAGAAAACGCGCGAGGTCGTTACGCTTGCGAAGCAGATGGGAACGCCCATTCGCATCGGCGTCAACATGGGTTCGCTCGCCGCCGATCTCGAGAAAAAGTACGGCCACACGGCCGAAGCGATGGTGCGTTCGGCGCTGCGCCACGTCGAGATCCTGGAGGAACTCGATCACACCGATATCGCGATCTCGCTCAAGGCGCACGACGTGCCGCTAACGGTTGCTGCGTACCGGCTTGCCGATAAGATGCTTGCCGAGCGAAAAACCCCGTACGCGTTGCACCTCGGCATCACCGAGGCCGGTTTGCCGCGCGAAGGAACGATCAAGTCGTCGATCGGCATGGGCATCTTGCTGTTCGAGGGGATCGGCGATACGTTGCGTTGCTCGCTTGCAGCCGATCCGATCGAAGAGATCCCGGTCTGTTGGGGGATTCTGCGCGCGCTGCAGATTCGCGAAAAGGGCTTCGACATCACGGCCTGCCCATCGTGCGGCCGCGCGGAAATCGAAGTGGTCGAGTTGGCGCGCTCGGTCGAGCTGATCGCCAGGGAATACCAGGCGCCCGTCAAGGTGGCCGTTATGGGCTGCGTTGTCAATGGCCCGGGTGAGAGCAAGATGGCCGATGTTGGGGTCGCCGGCGGCAAGGGCAAGGGCGCGATCTTTCGGAAGGGCGAGCTCGTGGGGACTTTCCCCGAAGCGGAGTTACTGGGCGCGCTACGCCTGGAAATCGAAAAGGTCATCGTGGATCTCTATCCCGATTTCATTCACGAGACGGCTCATGGAAAAGATCTCGCTTCGGTCTGAAATCGGGGCGGCGTGCCCCCCGAGGCGAAAGACGGTCGCAGCGACCGCGATCGTCGCGGCGTGCGCCGCCGCGCTCACCTCGCTCTCGCATCCCGCCGCGCTCCGCGTGGATGGGCATCGCATGATCTCGGACGTTCCGCCGGTCACGACCGCAAAGACCGCATACGTTCCGTTGCGCGCTGTGGCCGAAACGCTTGGCGCCGATACGAATTACGATGCGAAATCGGGAACGATCGAGCTGATCCACGCGGGCGATACGATGCGCCTACACGTCGGCGATCGCGTCGCCACGCTCAACGGATATAAATTAACGCTTGCAAGCGCGCCGTTCGCCGTCCGCGGCCGCACGATGGTGCCGCTGCAAGTGATCGCGCGCGCCTTCAAGACGCACGTGCGCTACGATACCGGACACGCGCAAATCGATGTGATGACGGCGGGTCAAGACGACACCGCCTCGCAGCAAACCCCCGATACTCCGTAGCGCCAACGATCCTTATAACAGCGCGCGAGTGCGCGCTTGGGGGCCATCGGGGGGCACGCCGCCCCGATCTTAACAAAAGGAGAAAGTAATGAGTAGAAGCTCTATTTTCACGTTGGTCCTCATCAATGCTGTTGTTTCGCCGGCGCTGGCCGCCCCGGTTACGGACCCGTGCAAGCAGATCGTCCAAGCATGCACGAGCGCCGGCTTCGTCTTAGGCGACTGGAGAAAAGGCTACGGGCTCTACCGCGACTGCGTGGATCCACTCTTGCAAGGGAAGACGAGTGTCCCAGGCGCGGATAAACCGCTTCCGGCGGTAAACCCTGGCCTCGTTCCGGCCTGCAAGCAGAAGAACCCCAAATTCGGCGACGGCAAAGTCGGCTCGTAGGCTTTTCACTGATTCGTGCCCGGCGGTCCGAGCCGCGATGCGCTCGGACCGCTTGCGCGCTACGATTGCTCCAAGAAGCCGTCGCTACAGGGTTCCAGGCTTTCCGAGAGGCGAGCTAGGAACCGCGCCACGGCGCGACGCGCGCGCGTCACGCGGCTAGGTCCGAACTGAAAATTGGTTTGGTCGATGAGCCGCCGGTAGAGTTCGGCCTCGCGCAACATCCTGGCTTGCCGCTCGTGCGCCAGTCCGTCGATGAGGTGCTCGTAGTTGTATGTTTCCACGGTGTTTTTCCTCGAATATCTGGCCTGTAACCAGTGAAGTGTGTAACCTGCTATTATTCTACGTCGGTTACAGACACTTGTCAAGTAATTTGACTAGTGTTATGATGGAGGGCGTGAGCAAGAGACCCGCGCCGCCGGCGCTGCCGTTCGAAGGCCAACTGGAGCTGGTTCGGCCGCCCGCTCCGGGCGGACTCGAACTCGTGCGGCGCTTTCTCAACACGTACGACGTGCAGCGCGCGCGTGAAGAATTGGATTCGCCGGAATCGCTCGCTGCATGGCTGCGCGAACAGGACATCCTTCGCGCCGCCGCTGCGTTTAAGCCCTCGAAAGCGGACGTGGCGCGCGTGCGCCGCATCCGTGAGGAACTACGCGCGCTCGCGCAGCGAAACAACGGGATTTCGTGCGACTGCGCCCTGGATGCGCTCGAAGAAGCCAGCGGCCGCAGCCGCTTTGCGATTGCATTTGACGGCACCGGAAGCGGCGCGCGCCTGCGGGCTCAGGCGCCCGGTGTCGACGGCGTGATCGGCACGATCTTAGCAGCCGTGCACGCCTCGATGGCCGATAAAACGTGGCCGCGGCTCAAGGCCTGCGCCGACGAGACGTGCGGCTGGGCCTACTACGATCATTCGAAGAACGGCTGCAGCCGCTGGTGCTCGGCCGATACGTGCGGCAATCGCAGCAAGGTGAAGCGCTACCGCGAGCGTCAAGCGAGCCTTGCGACGAATCCAGCTTAGGCGCTACGCGAAATTCTCATCGTCGACGGGCACGATCTCGGCCGGCTTCGAGTGCCAGAAGCCGTACGAGAAGAAGACGACGAGCCCGATGAGCAGGGCGCCTGCGAACCACACCCACGTGGTTCTCGAAAGCCCGAACACGGCGAGCGTAAGCGAGCAGACGATCCCGGCGACCGGTACGTACGGAGCGAAGGGAACCTTGAACGTCCGCGGGATTTCGGGCTTTCGCGCGCGCAGGACGAGGACGCTCGCGCAGACGACGGTGAACGCCACGAGCGTCCCGATATTCACGAGGTTGAGCAACTGCACGAGCGGGACGATCAGCGCAAGGATCGAGACGGCGAAGCCCGTCAGCATGGTGGTCACGACGGGCGTGCGGAAGCGGCGATGGATGTGCGCCACGGCAGGCGGCAGCATCTTATCCCGCGCCATGACGTAGAAGATGCGGCTCTGCCCGAGCAGCGAACTGAGCGCGACGCTCGTCGTGCCGGCGAGTACCCCGATCGTGATGACCCAGTTGAGAATCGGGGCGTGGAGTGGGGCGAGCGCGTAGATGAGCGGGTTTTTTGTGGGGACGTGCTGCCAGGGCACCGCGCCGATGAGGACGATCGCCGTCGCGCAGTACAAGATCGTCCCGACGCCGAGTGCCCCGAGCACGCCGAGGGGAACGTCGCGCTGCGGATTCTTGCATTCTTCGGCCGTCGTCGTCGCCGTATCGAAGCCGATGTAGCTGAAGAACACGAACGCGGAGATCGGTATGATGCCGTAGGGCTGGTCCGCTTCGGCCGTGCCGCCGAACGGCACGAGCGAACCCCAGCCGTGTGGATTCCAATCCTGCAGGTTGGCCGCGTGGAAGAGCGTGAGGCCGAAGCCGATGAAGACCAGCAGCGCGAGGATCTTGAGGACCACGAAGATGTTGTTGGTCGTTGCCGATTCTCGGATACCGATCGAGAGCAATATTGAGAGTCCGAGGACAAAGAGCGCCGCGAGCACGTCATATTGGGAGTGCACGAGATCGTAGTTCCAAAGTTCGTACCAGTGCGTCCCGTGAAAAAGCAGATTCGATTGCTGCGCCCAATAGGGGAGCACGATCCCAAATGTCCGCAAGACGTCGGAAATGGCGGCCGAAAATTGCTGCGCCACCGGTGCCGCGCTGATGCCGTACTCGAAGATGAGCGCGAACCCGACGATCCAAGCCGAGAGCTTTCCGAGCGTCGCGTACGTAAAGGTATAGGCGCTTCCGGCGACCGGAATCATGGCGCCGAGTTCGGCATAACAGAGAGCGGCGAAGAACGACGTGAGCCCCGCGATCAAGTAGGAAACGATGACTGCCGGACCCGCACCGATCACACCCGTGCCGATCGTCGTGAAGATGCCGCCGCCGATCATCGACCCGATGCCGATCGCCATGAGATCCTTCGCGGTCAACGCGCGGCGAAGAATCTTGTTCTTTGCGAGCGCACGCAAACTATCGACGTTGGTCGTAGCGATCAAACGGCCCACAAAAGACATGCGGCCGGATTCTTCGCCGCGGCGCTTCGTTACTGCGAAGCTGTCTCCGGCGGAGCGGTCTTTGGATTCCACAGATGCTCGGGTTGCCCGAGCGCGGCGTTGATCCAGCGCGACCATACGAAGAGCGCGTCGGAGAGGCGGTTCACGTAGCGCATCGCGTCGGCGGAGATCGGCTCGCTCTCGCCGAGGGTCACGAGCAGCCGTTCCGCGCGGCGCGAGATCGTGCGCGCTTGATGGAGAAAGGCGCCCGGATACGAACCGCCGGGGTGGATGAAGTTCGCAAGCGGCTCGAGATCGCGCTGGCAGCGGTCGATCGAGCGCTCGAGGGCCGCGGCGTCGCTCGCGACGATCAGCGGCATGCCGGGCCAGCGGTCCGCCGGCAGGGTGGCGAGATCGCTGCCGAGGTTGAAGAGCGCGTCTTGCGTCCAGGCGAGCCAGCTGTCGAGTTCGCGAACGGCCGCCGGGGCTCGCTCGGCCTCGCCGAGCGCCGTGCGCGCTAGACCGATCGCGCTCGAAAGCTCGTCTACGGTTCCGTATGCATCGATGCGCAGCGCGTTCTTCTTGACGCGCTGGCCGCCCACGAGCCCCGTCGTTCCGTCGTCGCCCGTGCGCGTGTAGATTCTCGTGAGTTTCGGCACCACGAGACCTTCTGCTCGCGAGCGCGCGGCCCCCTAGTCCCTCCGCGGCCGCCTTCGAGGACCTCGCTGCCGGGCTGCGAACTGCAGCGGCTGGCATGTCCGATACGATCAACGCCGAGTCCGCACCGCAAAAGACTCCGCTCGTCAAAGAGATTCCTCCGAAAAGCGCCGATCTTTCCGAGTGGTATCAAGCCGTCTGCTACAAAGCGGAGCTCGTTTCGCTCGCGCCCGTACGCGGCTGCGTCGTGCTGCGCCCCTACGGCTACGGCCTCTGGGAGCGGCTGCAGAGCGCGCTCGATACGCGCTTCAAAGAGACGGGCCACGAGAACGCCTATTTCCCGCTCTTGATTCCGGAGAGTCTGCTCACGCGCGAAGCGGAACACGTCGAAGGCTTCGCCCCGGAAGTCGCGTGGGTGACGCAGGGCGGGAACGAAACGCTCACGGAGCGCCTCGCGATCCGGCCGACTTCGGAAGTCGTCATCGGCGTGATGTATTCCGAATGGCTGCAGTCCTATCGGGATCTGCCGATCCTCATCAATCAGTGGGCGAACGTCATGCGCTGGGAAAAGCGCACCCGGCCGTTTCTGCGCACGCTCGAGTTTCTTTGGCAAGAGGGGCACACCGCGCACGCGACCGAGAGCGAAGCGGCGGAAGAAGTGCAGCGCATGCTCGAAGTGTATCGCGAAGTCGCCGAAGACGTCGTTGGCGTTCCGGTGTACAAGGGCGAGAAGTCCGCAAGCGAGCGATTCGCGGGCGCCACGCACACGTATTCGATCGAGGCGCTGATGCCGGACGGGCGCGCGCTGCAGGCCGGCACCTCGCACGAACTCGGACAGAATTTCGCGAAGGCCTACGACATCAAATTCGCAGCCGAAGACCAATCGGTGCAGTACGCCTGGACGACGTCGTGGGGCATGTCGTGGCGCATGCTCGGCGCGCTCATCATGGTGCACGGCGACGATCGCGGTCTGCGCATCCCACCGAAGATGGCGCCCGTCGAAGCGGTCGTCGTTCCGATCGTGCGCTCGGGCAGCGAAGACGTTGTGAAGGCAGCCCGCGATCTGCATGCGTCGCTCAAAGCGGCCGGATTCCGCGTGAAAATCGACGAACGCGATCTGCGCCCCGGGAACAAATTCGCCGATTGGGAAATGCGTGGCGTTCCCGTTCGCATCGAGCTCGGCGCGAAAGATCTCGAAGCGGGCGTAGCGACGTTCGTGCGGCGCGATAAAGAAAAAGGCGAAGAGGGCGGCAAGGTCGCGATCGGGCTCGCGGATGTCGCCACCCATTTGCGTTCGCTGCTCGAGGACGTCCAGCTCAATCTCTTCGCGCAAGCGCGCACGTTTTTGGAGTCGCACACGCTGCACGTCCGCGAGCGCGAGGCGTTCTTCGCGGCGTGCAAAGAGCGAGCGGGCATGATCGATATCGCCTGGTGCGGAACGGGCGCCTGCGAAGCGGCGATCAAGGCCGAGACGAGTGCCACCACCCGCAACACGCGCCCGCTCGCGGGCGGCGAAACGGAGTGCGTGGCGTGCGGCGAACCTGCCGTGCTGCGCGCCTACTTCGCCCAGAGCTACTAGATGTTGCTTCTCGCTCTCGCGGTGAGCGCCAATTTCGACGTCGACGCGAACGCCCGCGCGGAGGGAAACCGCCGGCCAGAGGCCGTGCAGCTCGGTCGCGTGCTCATGAAAACGGTTTGGCCCGCGCAAGTCTTGAAAATACGCATCGACGGGGTCGGCACGCACACGGTAGCCGGCCTCATGCTTTCGGGCGTGAAGTTTCATCACCGGCTCGATGCGCCCCAATTCACCGAAGAAGTCATCGCACTCGCGAGCGAAACCTTCAGTGCGAGCGCGGTTGAGGAAGTCGACGTGTGGGCAACCGTTCCGTTGCCGCCGTTCGCGCAGAAACCGGTCAACGGGGAGTTCTTGCAGCCAACCGATCGCATCGTCTACGGTGCAACGATCCCGCGTTCGCAGATCGCCACGTTCCAGGCGCGCCTGCGACGCGGCGAGGGCGTCTACTGGGACACGAGGTGGGAGAGAACCCTCGGGGGGCGTTAGCCGGGATGGCCGGGCATGCGGTCGAAGCATCGCGCGAGCGCGGCGCCCCGTCTGCGCTGCGCTTTTTCACCGGAGGATGGACAGTGAGAAACCTCGTTGCATCGATTGCCGTTTCCGTTTTGCTCGCGAGCCTGCCGGCGGTCGCTCGCGCGCAAAGCGACAAGAGCGCGGCTCCGCCCGACGCGGGGCCGCCGCCGATCGCAGCGTTCACCAAGGGGCTCACGCCGCAGCGCGGGTTGTTCTCGATTTGGCGGAAAGCCGGTAAGGTCTACATCGAGCTCGCGCCGGGTCAACTCGATACCGACTTCATCCAGACCGTGGTCCCGGCAAATGGGCTCGGCGGCTTCGGAATAACGCCGGGTTTGCCGTACCTCGCGTTTCCAAGCGCGCGCATCGTTCGGTTCGCCCGGGTCGACGACAAAATCGTCGTGACGTGGCCGAACACTGCCTTCGTAGCCGAGGAAGGGTCGGCCGTGGCGCGCGCGATCGCGGCGTCGAACGCTCCCTCCGTGATCGCCACTGCGCCGGTTGTTGCGGGCGATCCCGCGCCGGGCGGTCACGTCATTCTCGATGCGTCGTACATGCTCGGCGATACGCTCGACCTCGCCGATGCGCTGCGCCAAGGGCTCGATACCGATAAGAAGCCGGGGTCCGCCTACCGTCTGGACGATACGCGGACGTATTTCGGGCCGACCAAAGCGTTTCCGGAGAACGTGATCGTGCAAGCGAATCAGACCTGGACTTCCGCGGCGCCGCCCGATGCGTTGGACAGCGTCACGGACTCTCGAGCCGTCGAAATCGACGTGAAATATAACATCGTGCAGGCTCCGCCGCTCGGATCGTACACGCCGCGCTACGCCGACGATCGCGTCGGCTACTATCCGAACATCCAGCTCGAATTCGGCAACAACCGGATCCGCGAGCGTCAAGTGCGCGAGATCACGCGATGGAACGTGGCGCGTCATCCGATGGTGTACTACATCAGCAACACCGTTCCCGAGGAATACCGCGATACGATCAAGGGCGCACTTCTCGAGTGGAACAAGGCGTTCGCCGCAATCGGGTATCCGGACGCCGTTGAAGTGAAAGATCAGCCGGACGATCCGGCCTGGGACGCGGACGACGTTCGCAACAACACGGTACACTGGCTCGCCCAGGCGTACGGCGGGGGGTACGCCCAGGCGGGGCTCGTGTGGGATCCGCGCACCGGCGAAATGATCCACACTTCGATCGTGATCGACGCCGATCTCATGCGGTACGGCTACGACGCCGGCAACGATTTCGTGGGACCGGTCGCGGGCGAAGCGCGTGGCTCGTTCCAGGCACGCGAAGCCGCCTACGCCGCCGGCATCCACGCATCTGCACGTTTTGGCGTGGCCGCGCTGCGCGCGTACGGGGCGATCGCCGAGGACGACGTTCCGCAAAATTTCTTGCAGGATTTTCTGCGCGCGATCGTCCTCCACGAATCGGGCCACAACTGGGGGCTGCAGCACAACTTCATCGCCTCCGAAGCGTACTCGGCGAAGGAGGTTCAATCCAAGGCCTTCACCTCGAAATACGGTTTGGCGAGCTCGGTCATGGAATACACGCCGGTCAACGTGTGGCCGAAAGGCGTTTCGACCGGCGATTATTTCCAGCAAGTGCTCGGACCGTACGACTACTACGCGATCAAATGGGGCTACGCACCGGTCCCCGGTGCGACGACGCCCGAGGCCGAAGTTCCAGCGCTGAACAAGATTGCATCGGCATGGACCGATCCGAAGTACCGCTTCGCAATGGACGAGGACGTGGAGTACGCCGACGGCCACGCGATCGATCCGCGCGTCGCGCAGAACGATCTAACGAACGACAATCTCGCGTGGTGCGCGTCGCAGCTTTCCATCGGCGACACGCTGATGCACCGCATCGAAAACCGCTTCACGCGTGCGGGTGACACGCATGAACCGCTGCGAGATGCGTTTGGGGCGTCGCTGTATCCGCTCTTCGTGTGCTCCCACGTTGCTACCCACTACGTCGCGGGCGAGCAGCTGTCGCGCGCGCACATAGGCGACCCGAATGCGGAGACGCCGCTCTCGCCCGTTCCATACGCACAGGCGCGCCGTGCCTATGCGCTGCTAGCCGAACGGCTCTTTGCGCCGAACGTCATGGCCGTGGCGCCGTCGCTGCTGCGCAAGATGGTGTATACCGAATGGGTCACCGACTTGCCGAGCCCCGGCTGGGCCTACGCGCCCCCGGTGCGCCACGACGTCCCGATCTCGACGGTCGTCGAGGAGTTGCAGGGCGAGGTTCTCGCGGAGATGTTTAACCCGGTCGTACTTCAGCGTCTCGACGATTTCTCGCTGAAATATGCGCCGGGAACGACGATGAGCTTGAGCGACGCGTTCGCCTGGCCCCAAGCCGCGATCTTTGGCGATATCGCAAGCGGCGAGGTTGGGAGGGCAAACGAGATCCACCGCAGCCTGCAGCAAAGCTACGCGCGTCTGCTCGCCCAGCTCGTGCTCGCGCCGGCCGCGGGAACGCCGTACGATGCCCAGTCGCTCGCGCGCGCCGAACTCAGCGCGCTTTCGGCCGACCTCTCGAAAGCAGGGTCGCGGCGCAATCTCGATGCCTTGACGCGCGCACACATCGCCTCGCTGACGGCGCTCGTGCAGGATACGCTTTCGGCCCGCACCGTCGTGCCGGTTGTGAAAGAAGCCGAGGGACCGCAATAATCGCGAACCTGCACCCGCTCGTCGGCGAGTGGTTTACCGCCCGGTACGGCGAGCCCACGGAGCCGCAAGGATCGGGCTGGCCGCTGATTGCCGCAGGTCACGATGTCTTGATCTCGGCCCCGACCGGGTCCGGCAAGACGCTCGCGGCGTTCACCACGGCCCTCGACGGGTTGATCCGGCGCGCCGCCGACGGGCCGCTGCCCGACGAAATCGTGGTCGTCTACGTGTCGCCGCTCAAAGCGTTGACGAACGACGTTCGCAAGAATCTCGAGACGCCGCTCGGGGAGTTGCTCGAACGTGCGGCGGCGCGCGGGCTTGCGCTCGCCCCGATTCGAACCGCGACGCGCACGGGCGACACGACGGCTTCCGAACGTGCGCGGATGCTGCGCAAGCCGCCACACGTGCTCGTCACGACGCCCGAGTCGCTGTACATTCTCTTGACGGCCGAGCGCTCGCGCGCGCTGTTCGCGCACGTCGAGACCGTCATCGTCGATGAGATTCACGCAATGGCCGCGGATAAGCGCGGTTCTCACCTCGCACTCAGCCTGGCCCGTCTCGATGCGTACGTCGCGAGCCAAGGCGCCCGCAAGCCGCAACGCATCGGGCTCTCCGCGACGGTGCGTCCGCTCGACATCGTCGCGCAGTTCCTGAGCGCCGAGGCGAAGATCGTCGACGTCGGGCACCGGCGCGCGATGACGATCGCCGTCGAGGTGCCGAAGTCGGAGGAACTCGGACCGATCGCGAGCGGCGAGCTGTGGAACGACACGTACGACCGCGTGGCACAGCTCGTCTTGGAGCACCGCACGACGCTCGTGTTCGTCGGGACGCGCCGGCTGAGCGAACGCGTGGCCTTCGCATTGACGAAACGACTCGGCGAAGGCATCGTGTTGCCGCATCACGGCAGCCTCGCGCGCGCGATTCGCCTCGAGACGGAACAGAAGCTCAAAGAGGGCGCGCTGCGCGCCGTGGTCGCCACGGCTTCGCTCGAGCTCGGGATCGACATCGGAAGCGTGGATCTCGTCGTTCAGCTCGGCTCTCCGCGCTCGATTGCGACGGCGTTGCAGCGGATCGGGCGCTCAGGACACTGGATCGGCGCCCGCCCGGAAGGCCGTCTCTTCGCGACGACGCGCGACGAACTGCTCGAATGCGCGGCCCTCGTGCGCGCGATTCGCAGCGGCGCGATGGACGCGTTGCGCGTGCCGAACGCCCCGCTCGATATTCTCGCGCAGCAGATCGTCGCGGCGACGGCGACGGGCGAATGGACGCTCGACGATCTGTACGCGATGTGCCGCAGCGCCTATCCCTATCGCGACCTCTCGCACAAAGATTTCGACGCCGTCGTGGCGATGCTGGCGGACGGCATCGCCACCTCGCGGGGGCGCAGCGGCACCTTTCTGCACGTCGACCGCGTCAACGGGCGCGTGCGCGCGCGCCGCGGCGCGCGCATGGCGGCGATCACCTCCGGCGGCGCCATTCCCGAGACCGCGAACTACAACGTCGTGGCCGAACCGGAAGGCACCGTCATCGGAACGGTCGATGAAGACTTCGCGATCGAGAGCATGGCGGGCGACGTTTTTCTTCTCGGCACCACCTCGTGGATGGTCCGGCGCGTGGAAGCGGGCGTGGTCCGCGTTGCGAATGCAAACGGTGCGCCGCCCTCGATTCCATTCTGGAACGGCGAAGGACCCGGGCGCACGATCGAGCTGTCGCGCGAAGTTGCGGCACTGCGGCGCGGGATCGACGAGCGGGACGATTCGGACGCCGTTGCGTGGCTCGTCGACGGTGCGGCGCTGGACCGTTCCGGCGCAGAACAAGCGGTCGCCTACGTGCGTGCCGGGAAAGCCGTGCTCGGGAGCGTGCCGACCGATACGACCGTCGTCGCCGAGCGGTTCTTCGATGAAGCGGGCGGCATGCAGTTGATCCTGCACACGCCGTTCGGCGCGCGGATCAATCGCGCGTGGGGTCTCGCTCTGCGCAAGAAATTCTGCCGCTCGTTCAACATCGAGCTGCAGGCTGCGGCAACCGATAACGGCGTCGTGTTATCCCTCTCGGACCAGCACGCCTTTCCGCTCGAGGTTGTGTGGGGATACGTGAAATCGGCAAGTGTGGAGCAGACCCTGACGCAAGCGCTCTTGGCCGCGCCCATGTTTGCTG
>Ga0302326_10020211_pt1 | contig 13717 bp, 11 predicted proteins | sample Palsa_T0_3_FD_202264 | JGI IMG/M metagenome (GOLD analysis project Ga0302326, IMG submission 202264) | Peat permafrost microbial communities from Stordalen Mire near Abisko, Sweden - Palsa_T0_3 | ecosystem: Environmental > Terrestrial > Soil > Palsa > Peat permafrost | place: Sweden: Abisko... | reverse complement strand
CCATCATGCACTGGCGCGAAAAGCCCACCGGCCAACACATGGAGCTGGGCATCGCCGAGACTAATCTCGTCGGGCTGATCGGGGAGCTCGGCGCAGCGTGGAGCCGGTGGGGTCAACCCCTGTTTCCCATCGGCGTCCTCTACGATCCGTTCGTCGAACGCGCGCTGGAACCCTGGTCGTACGGCATCTATGCCGGGGGCCAGTCCATTCTCGTCGGTACGCCGTCAGGGGTCACCCTGGCCGCCGAAGGCGGTGCACATCAATCGATCAAGACCCCGTCCATCGGGCTCGAGCAGCCTGGATGCACAAGCTACGAGCCGGCATTCGCAATCGAGGTGGAGTGGACGCTGTTGGACTGCATGTCGCGGCTTGGTAGGCCCGACGGGCGTTCAGCCTACCTTCGACTGTCCACCAGGCCGGTCCGGCAGGAGTTGGCCGACGTCCCTACCGACGCGGCCGCACGGGAACGCCGCCGTCGCCACGTTGTTGCCGGCGCCTACACCCTGCGGTCCCACGCCGGCGCCTCGGCGACGATCGTCGCGATGGGCGCGATGGTGACGGAGGCGTTGGACGCCGCAGATCGCTTGGCGCAGATCGGGATCGGGACGGAAGTCGTGTGTGTGACCAGCCCGGGACTGCTGTTCGAGGCCGTTCAGTCCCGGCAGGGCCTTGGCACCGCGCCGTCGTGGATCCTCGATCAGGTCTTCCCAGCGGATCGCGCGGCGCCGATGGTGACCGTGCTCGACGGGCACCCGCACACCCTGTCTTTCATCTCCTCGATTAATCGGGTGCCGAGCAAGTCGTTGGGAGTCAGCAACTTCGGGCAAGTTGGGTCACTCGATGCGGTGTATCGCTACCACGGCATCGACACCGACAGCATCGTGCGCGCAGTGCTCGACGTGGCGGACGGAGTGACTGCGATGACAGTCGGGAGGAAAGCATGATCTTGGTGACGGCCGGATTCGGCAATCAGGGCAGGCTACTCGTACCGAAACTGCTTGCGGCCGGGCAGCAGGTCCGTGCCTGCGTCCAGTCGGCGAGCTCCGCAGAATCGCTGCTTGCGTTGGGTGTTCACGATGTCGTGGTCGGAGACATCAGCGAGCCGGCGACGATGACGCGCGCTGTGCGTGGCGTCGACAAGATCTATCACGTCGGGCCGACGGTGCATCCGCGCGAACGCGACATGGGGTTCGCCATCGTGGACGCGGCGCGCGCCGAAGGCGTGCAGCACTTCGTCTTCAGTTCGGTGCTACACGCGATCATCACCGATCTGGTGCAACACGAGATCAAGCGCGACATCGAGGAACACCTGCTGTCCTCTGGCCTGGAGTTCACGATCCTGCAGCCGTCGAATTACATGCTGCCCCTGAAACTTCGGCCGGCGTTCGAGCGGGGCGTGTTTGAGCTGTCCTGGGCTCTGGACCGACGACAGTCGGTGGTCGACCTCGGTGATGTGACCGACGTCGCCCGCACGGTACTGACCGATAGCGAGCGTCATGCCGGGGCGACCTACGAACTGGTGGCGCCCGGTCGCTACACCGCGCACGACCTGGGTGCCATCATCGCGAGTGTGCTCGGACGTCCCATCGAGGTACGCCAGATCGACGCCGACACCTATCTCAGGGCCTGGTTCGGCGACGCCGATCCTGCGCAGTTCCCGCACCAGGCCAAGGTTTTGCGCGCGATCTCGGCTCGCTACAGCAGCCATGACTTCATCGGCAACCCCAATGTGTTGACCTGGCTGCTGGGCCGGCCGCCGACGACTTTCGAAGAGTATGTGCGCCAGCAGTACGCCACGTTCGCTCGCAGCGAGGCAACCAGATGAGGCTGACCGGAAACACCATGCTGATCACCGGCGGAGGCGGAGGCATCGGACGAGCGCTGGCCGAGGAATTTCATCGGCGCGGTAACGACGTCATCATCGCGGGTCGCCGCACGGAAGCACTGGACGAGGTCGTCGCGGCCAACCCCGGCATGCACGCCGTGGTACTGGACGTGTCCGAGCCGGCCAGCATCGACGGCGCCGTCTCCTCCCTGCTTGCGACGCATCCGGCGTTGAACGTCGTCGTCAACAATGCCGGTGTCATGTACGACGACGATGTCAGTCATCCTCTCGATGACGAGCTACTGAACACGACGATCGCCACCAACCTGCTCGGGCCGCTACGGCTGAATTCGGCACTGATCGCCCATCTGCGGCAACGACCCGCCGCCACCATCATCAACGTCTCCTCGATGCTGGGGTACGCACCGCTGGCGACATCGGCGATCTACTCGCTGACCAAAGCCGCCCTGCACTCATACACCTTGTCGTTGCGTTACCGCCTGCGGGGTTCGTCGGTCACCGTGCTGGAAATCGCTCCGCCCTACGTACAGACCGGCCTACAGGAGCGAAATACCACCGACCCGCGCGCGATGCCGTTGTCGGAGTACGTGTCTGAGACCATGCATGTTCTGGCTACCGATGAGGTGCAGGTACTGGTTGAGCGCGCCAAGGCCAGGGCCGATGCGCAGCGCCCGAACGAAGTCGCCGTCATGGAGAACTTCAACGACGTGTTCCACAGCGGTTAGACGCGGTCGATCAGTTCGCCTTCGGAGGTAGCAGCATCGACTGCCATGTCTTGTCCCGGGGCGCAGTCTGAGACAAATTCGATTGGGTGTGCAACCGCCCGTCGGGACCGATGTACGTACCGGTGGCCGGATCGTATTGAGCCGCGCCGATGGGCGGCGGACCCTTCATGGGCGGAGTGGTCCGCGCGGCGGGGGGTGACCCCGGGGGAAGCTGCGGAATGTCCTGACCGGACATGGTGGCGTTGGGGTCGCCCTTCCAGTCGTATCCGTCGTTGAGCGGTACGTACTGTTCGTCGCTTTCGCACATCTTGACGGTGGGCGCCCGCTTGCCGGGAACGGTTTGGCACGGATAATTCCTCGCGCCCCGAACACCGAATCGCGCGTCCTGAGGCACCCGGCAGTACAGATCGCCCGGGGCACGCTCGGGAAAGTCCACCATGCTGGGCGCTCGCCACTCCCGTGCGGGCAAGAAACCGGTGGTGCAGACTGGCGGCAGGTTGAGGTTGAGTTGAAAATCCAGGAACAGGCCCTTGTAGCCCTGCTTGGTGTTCAGATTCGCCATCTCGGTTCCCTGCATGAGGGCGACGCTCTGCGGAAGCAATACCAGTAACTGTTCGATGGCGGGCTGGTAGGTGATCGCCACCTGTCCGAGGCTGACCAGATTGGAAAGGAGCAGCGGGAGTGTCGGTTTCAGCCGCTCGAAGAGTTGGCGGCCTTGATCCGCGGCGGCAGCGCCCTTCTGCAGCACACCAGCGACCGAGGCATCCTGGGACCGCAGCTGATCGGTGATCGACGCCAGGTGCGCCGCCCATGCCTGGATCGCGTCGGCCGTGTCGGCTTGCGAACGAAGAACCGGCCCAGACTGGTCGATCAACGCAGTCAGCGAGTCGAGGTTTTGCTCGGAGTTTATGGCAGTTCGACTGGATCCCTTGACGATCCGCGAGAGCTCCGAACCCAATCCGTGTACCGCGGTGTAGCTTTCGTCGATCGCGGTCTTCAGGTCGTCCTTCGGGATTGCCGCTAGACCACTGTTGGCGGAGTTCAGCAGCGCGTCGATGGCGGGAGGCACCTGGGTGTCGTTCACATTGATGACGTCTCCGTCCTTCAGCGGCGGGGTGTCGCCAGAGCGGGGCAGCAGCTCGACGTACTGCTCACCGATGGCGGACTGGCTGTGGACCTCTGCCTGCAATTTCGAGGGAATGGCGATGTCGGAGCGCAGTGACAGCACCGCTTGAACACCGGTTCGGGTGAGCCGGACACTCCGCACCTCGCCGACTTCGGTTCCCCGATAGGTCACGTTGGCCTTGGGGTACAAGCCAGCGGCCTGCTGCAGTTCGACGGTGACGGTGTACTGCCCGGCACCGAAAAGCAGGGCAGGCGCATCGATGTAACGGAAGATCAGCACTGCGGCGGCAGCCACCGTGATGATCGCGAAGATGGCCAGTTGGACTGCGACTCGTCGAGTGAGGCGCACCTTAGCGCCCTTCATCGAAATGGTAGGGAACGACCAGCGGATTAGCCGCGGTCGCTGGGCTGGGCAATTGACCAAAGGTGCGGCCCCACTGCAGCTCCAGCTCGGTCAAGTTACCTTCCCATCGGGTACCGGTGAAGAACGACGTATCGAGACGGCTCAGCGTCAAATCGATGATCATGGTGATGTTCACCGCATCGCCGCGCACGAATTTGGTGATGTTCTCCTTGGGAAAGGGGTAAGTGCTCAGCAGGCTCAGGGAGCGCGTCAAGGCCGGCCCGGCGTTCGCCAACGATTTCAGCACCGGACCGATGTCCTTGAACTCCTGCACGAGTGCAGCTTTGGTCTTGGTCGCAGAGTCCGCGGCCAACGCGCTGAACTTTCCGAGCCGGTCGAATGCTTCGGTTAGGTTGTCGCGCTCATCCTTCAGGACGGACAGCGCATCTGGGATGGTCTGTAATGCTTTATCGACCAACGGTTTCTGGTCAGCGAACTGTCCCGCCAGGTTGTTGACACTGTCAGTGGCCGCAAGGATGCCGTCCTTCTGTTGGTCGAGGTGGCCGATGAACTCGTCGAGCCGGTGAATCAGGGTGCGCAGATCGTTCTCCCGGCCGGCGAAGGCGGTGCTGAACGCCGTGGTGATGTCCTGGACCTGACCGAGACCGCCGCCGTTGAGCAGCAATGACGCCACCGACAGGGTTTGCTCGGTAGTCGGATATGCGCCGGCACGCGACAGCAGGATCACCGACCCGTCATGCAACCGACCTACCGGCGGTACGTCGGCGGGTGTGGCCAGCTCGATGTGCAGCGCACCCAGCAGGCTGGTCTGGCCGACCTTGGCGGTGACGTTCGCAGGCAGCTTCACGTCTGGGTTGATCGTCATGCTGACGAGCGCGTGCCAGCCCTGCCGCTCGACCTTCGTTACGGTGCCCACCGTCACGTCGCCCACACGCACGCGGGAGTTCGGCTGGATGTTCGTGACATTCGGGAGTTGTGCCTGCACGTGATAGGAGCCGGGGCCGCCACCCTCGGTGCCCGGCAGTGGCAACGAGTTCACACCTTGCCAGCCACAGCCGGACAGGCAAGTCGCGACCGCGACGAGTGCGAGGCGGAATATGTTGCGGTGCTTGGCGCGTGGCTTCATCGTCTGCGATTCGGGGCCATCAAGCCGGGCAGGCCGTCGGCAGGATTGGTCGCCTGCCTTGCTTCGGGTGGTGGCGGCGCGGCGTCCCCCGGCGGGATCGGCCTGTTGTCGGGACGCATCCAGTCTTCGCTGTAGGTGACCTCATTCGGTCTGGCCTGAGCATTGACGAAGGGATTGACGCCGATCGGCGGGAAGTTGTACTGGCGGTTCTTGAGGATCGGCGCGAGGTACTGCACGCAGAGCTTGGCCGCCTGGCCACTGTTGAGCCGCGCCGCAGCCTGAATCGCACCGCACAGGAACGTGATCGGGTTGTTGAAGTTGTTGAGTCCGAGGATTCCGGTGATCGAGCCGTGCGCCGGCTCGTAGATGTTGTCGAAGTTCTGTAACACGTTGGGAAGGACGTGCAGGGTTTGCTTGACGTCGTCGATGCTGTCGACGAGCGCCTTGGACACAGATGCCAACTTCTCGGAGGTGGTACCCAACGCCTCGCGGTTGTCGGCGACGAACCCGGTCACATCACCCAGAGCGGTGTTGAAGTCGTCGACGGCTCGCGCGATTTCGCCCGGATCATTGGTCAACAGCGAGGTCACCGATGCGAGGCGGTTGTTGAGCTGACCCATCAGGTCGGCGCTATCGCGCAGTGCGCCTACCAACGTCGACAAATTCTTCACCGTGGCGAAGACGTCGTCGCTGCGGTCGCCGAACGTCGAAATCGCCTGTGACAGTTTGACGATCGTGGCGCGGATGTGCTCGCCCTGGCCGCGCAGGTTGTTCGCGGTGGTGTCGACCACCTCGCCGAGCGGGCTGACCCCGCCCGGCGCTGTGGGTTGCAGGCTCTGGGTGAGTTTCTCCAGTTGTTTGCGGAAGTCGTCGAACTCGACCGGCACGGCCGTCCGACTCTGGGGTATCACTGAACCGCCGGCGAGTGTGGGTCCCCCGGTGTAGGCGGGAGTGAGTTGGATTGCGCGGGAGGTGATCAACTTCGGGGACACGATGACCGCGTTGACGTCTGCGGGGACCGCATATTTTTTACCGAGGGAGAACGTCACCTTCGCGCGTCGCGGTTGTGGTTCGATCCGATCGATCTGGCCGACCTTCACTCCAAGGATGAGCACGTCGTCGCCGACGAAGATGCCGTCGCTGGTGTCGAAGTAGGCGACGACAACGATTTGGCGCGCCGTCGGCAGCGGTGGCATCATCGCGACTCCGCCGAGCAGCACCGACACGAGCATGACGGCGAGCAGCACCCTGGCGTTGCGGCGCGTCACTGTCCGGCTCCCGCTGAAGAGGGTGCGTTCGCCGATCCCGGTTCGCCGGGGGCGAGCACGTATATCGGCGACGGGGTGGGGGCCGGCGTGGCCGCCGCTCCCGGCGGCGCACCCTCAGGTGGCCCCGGGGGCGGACCGCCGGGCGGCGGCGCGGGCAGCGGCTGCCGATACGGATAACGCGGATCCCCTGGCTTACCGGTGATCGCATCGGGCAGAGTCCGATTAGGTTCCCCACCCTGGCCGGTGCGAGGGTACGGGAGGGGCAACGGGGGGGTCGCCGGCTGACCGGTCTGCGGGTCCGTGCGTTGTGACGGCAGGAGCACGTTCGGGTCGAGTCCGAGGTCGGAGAACGCAGCGTCGACGAAGGGCTGGGTGAACTGTCCGGGCAACAAGTTAGGGACGTAAGCCTTGAAGAAGGGGCCCGCCGACACCGACTCGCCCAGCGACATTGCGTAGGAATTGAGCAACTTGATTGACTGCTGCACCCGCTCTTTGCGGTTGTCGAGAATGGTCAGCACGCCATTGAGCTTGTCCAGCGCGGGCCGCAGTTGTGCGCGGTTGTCGGCGATGAATCCCGACAGTTGCCTCGACAGTGCCGAGATCTTGCCGGCGATGCCATCCAGCGCCGAGTCCTGGGTTTGTAGCTCCGCCAGCAGCGCGTTTGCGTTCAGGATCAGCCCGACCACCTGATCGCTGCGCTGGGACAGAACGGTGGTGACCTTGTTGGAGTTGGCGAGAAGGTTGCGCAGCTCGGCATCGCGGTCATTGAGCGTTTGAGAGAACCGGGCCAAGCCCTCGACCGCTGTCTTCAGTTCCGGTGGTGTGTCCTGGAATGTCTGCGCCAGCGTGCTCAGCGATTCATTGACCTGGTCGGTTTTGAGGCCTTTGATGGTCTGGGACAGATCGCCGAGGACGTCGGGCAGTTGGTAGGCCGGTGTGGTGTGGTCCAACGGGATCGGCCCGGTCAGGTTGCCGTCGCCGCGCGGGGTGAGCTCGAGTACCTTCGCGCCGAGCAGACTCTTGGCTTTTATCGCGGCCTCCGTGCGATCGCCGAGCTGAATGTCCTTTCGCACGTTGAACTTGATCAGCACCCGGGCTCCGTCGAGTTCCACACTTGTCACCGCACCGACCTGGAAGCCCGAGACTCGCACTCGCGCAGTCGAATTCAGACCGTTTGATTCGGCGAAGTAGGCGGAGTATGCACGGGTTTGCGCGGTGAACATCGGTAGCTTGTCGTACTGCAACGCCGCCAGCACGGTGGCCGCGACCGCGACTGCGCCGATCACGCCGATCACCGTCAAATTCCGTTCGGAGAACGACTTCATTGCGGTGCACACCGTCCCGTAGTCTGGCCCGCCACCTTCACGTACACCGGCTCACCACCTTTGCCATTGAGTTTGAGCACCGCGTCGCACAGATAGAAGGTGAAGAAATCGCCGTACATCCCCTGCCGGGCGACCGCCCTATACGCGTCGGGCAAGGTATTGAGCAGGTCGTCCAGGTAGTCGTGATCTGCCACGACGATGCTGTTCGCCCGATCGGACTGTGCGACTGTTTCGGCGAACGGCGGGCGCACCTGGTGCAGCAGATCGGCGATGGTCCCCGCGGCGGCATCGCCGTAGGCGAGCGCCACACTGATGTCGCCTTTTCGCGCCGCGAGCCGGTCGATCAGCACAGCCAATGAGGAGACCGTCTTGTCGAACTGTCGACTTTGGCTCCCGACGGAGGCCAGCACGGTGTTGAGGTTGACGATCACCTGGCCGATCACCTCGTCCCGGTTTGCCAGCGTGTCGGTCAATGAAGCCGTTTGGGAGAGGAAGGATCCGATGGCCTCGCCCTGGCCCTGAAACGCCTGAATCAGCTGCCCGGTAAGGTTATTCACCTGCACAGGGTCCAGTGCCCGGAACAGCGGCCGAAAGCCGCCGATCAAGGCATCGAGGTCAAGCGCGGGCTCGGTTCGCTGGACCGGAATGGTCTGGTGAGGTTTGAGGCGCGCAACGCCACCGACGCCTTCCTGCAGCTCCAGGTAGCGGTCGCCGAGCAGATTCTCATAGCGGATCAGCGCTTTGGTGCCCTGGCTCAGTACCACCGTGTCGTCGGCGGAGAACTCGACCGCCAGTATGTTGCCGGGTCTGATCGAGATGTGTTTAATCTTGCCGACTTCCACCCCGGCAATGCGCACCAGGTCGTTCTCCTTCAAACCGCTGATGTTGGTGAAATCAGCGGTGTAGGTCTGCTCCGGCTGAAACCGCCACTGTGCGAATACCGCGAACAGCGCCACCGCCACCACGGCGCATACGGCAACGAAGACACCGAGACGCCAAAGCGCGCCCGCCAGGTTGTCTCTCATTGGCTGCTTCCTCGCTGCTTTCGGGTGGTCAGGGTGAGGGCGGTGCGCCGGGAGCCGTTGGGTAGAGCGGACTTCCGTCGGGGGCATAGAGCGGTGCGCCGTAGGGAGGCGCACCCGGATACGGCACGGGTCCCACAGCTGGCGGTCTGTCTCCGTGGACGCTCGGGGGTTCGGGTGTCCCACGAGTCACCGGGAAGTAATTCACCCACCAGGGGTGGCCGATACCGGGGTTGGGACGGATGTCCAAGCCGGTACCCCATCCGGTGTTGGTGACCAGTTGGCGTATCGGCCAGTCCTTGGAGGCGTCGGGCAGCGAACCGCACCCCGGCCGGCCACCGGGACCGCCCTTGGCGGCCACGACCGGCAGGTTGTCCGGGTAGCGGTAAGGGTCGTCACCGAAGAGAAACGCGTCGTCGATCATGATGGTGCGACCGTTGCCGCCTGCGGCTTGGTATGCGCCGTTGTCCAGCGTCCACTTGGCGCCGGTGAGCAGGCAGGTGTACTCGGGGTCGTACTTCGACAACAGGTCTGTCGTCGGTTTTAGACCGTTGATCCCGTTGACGAGATTGTCTCGGTTGGGGGCGACCAGGTCAATGCCGCCTTGGGAGAAGCCAATCGTTTTGAGCAGCAGGGCATCTAGATCGGCGGCGTGGCTGGTGATTGTCGCGCTGGTCACGCTGGCAGCGTCTAGGGTCGCCAGAATGTCAGGCGCCGCGGCGTTGTAGGCATCGCCGGCACGCTTGAGTGACCGCCAGTCCTGGGCCACCGTGTCCATCCGCGGGTTCAGCGCGCCGAGGACGTTGTTGGCGGCGGTCGTGGCCTTCCCGATGGTCTGACCCTGACCGCGGACCGCATCGGCAAAGGCGCTCAGTGTTGCATTCAGTTTCGGTGGGTCTACCTGGCGCAGGACGTCGACCAGGCTTTGGAACACGGTGTTGACTTCGGTGGTGACATTCTCGGACTGCAATACAGCACCAGCTGAAATATGTTGTGGACTTGGCATTTTCGGGTCGATCAGGTCCACGTACTTGGCGCCGAAGGCGGTGGTGGCGCGAATCCGTGCCTTTGCATTGACCGGTATGGAAGCGATCTGGTCGGGGAACATGTCCAACTGGAGCCGTACGGGTCCGGTTTCGGGTCCTGCCTCGACGCGGGCGACCCGGCCCACCGGCACACCGCGCATCTTGACCGCTGCGCCCGGTTCCATGACGAGGCCCGCGCGATCCGATGTCAGTGTGACGGGCACATAGGAGGTGAACGTCCCGGCGAAGATTGCCAAACACAACCAGATCCCGGCTGACAGTGCGGCGACCAGTATCGCGGTCCACCACCCCGGGTGAACCCGGTAACGCTCTCCTGCGAGGTCCACCGTTTAACCCGACAGGTGGAAGTTGCCGGTCTGGCCGTAGATGGCCAATGAGAGAAATACGATCAACGCCGCCGACGACACTAACGATGTACGCACCGCCCGGCCCACGGCCTCACCGACCCCCGCCGGCCCCCCCGACGCGTGGAATCCGTAATAGGTGTGTACCAGCATGATGACGACGGCCATCGCGATGGCGATCAAGAACGACCAGATCAGATCCATCGGGTAGAGGAACGTTTTGAAGTAGTGGTCGTACACGCCGGCGGACTGGCCGTAGATCAGGGTGGTGCTGAACCGGGCCGATGCAAAGGCGGCGAGTACCGCGACGCCGTACAGCGGGACCACGACGAGTACCCCCGCGATGACGCGGGTCGATACCAGATATCCGATCGAGCGGATACCCATGACCTCGAGGGCGTCGATCTCCTCGTTGATTCGCATCGCGCCCAGTTGAGCGGTGGCACCCGCGCCGATGGTGGCAGCCAGCGCAACCCCGGCGGTCAATGGCGCCGCCAGCCGGACGTTGAAGTATGCCGACGCGAACCCAGTCAATGCCTCGACGCCGATGTCGGCGAATTGGTTGTAGCCCGCCACCGCGACCAGAGCCCCGGTCGTCATGGTTAGGAAGCCGACGATCACGACGGTCCCGCCGATTACCGCGAGCGCGCCGGTGCCCAGGCCCATCTGCGCGATGAGGCGAAGCAGCTCGGATCGGTAGTACAGCAGGGCGTCTCCGGTATGTCCGATGGCCTTGATGTAGAAACGGGTTTGGATGCCAACTCGGGTCCAGCCGTCGGCCCATCGCCGGACCGTGTGTGAAAGGCGTGGCAGCCGAGCACTCGCGACTGTCACAGCGTCACCTTCACACCGACCGCGGTGACGACGATGTTGATCGCGAACAGAGCGACGAAGGTGTAGACCACGGTCTCGTTGACGGCCTCACCGACGCCGGCAGGGCCGCCTTTGACCGAAGTCCCCTTGTAGCAGGCGATCAACCCCGCTGCTAGACCGAAGAGTGCGGCCTTGATCATCGCCAATATCAGATCGGGAGCCCGAGTGAGTACGGTCAAGCCCGCCCCGTACGCACCCGGGGTCACGTGTTGGACGAACACGGAGAACGCGAAACCGCCGACCAGTCCAACCAGGATCACGACTCCGGCCAGCAGCACCGCGACGAGCGTCGCAGCGAGCACCCGCGGCACCACGAGGGCCTGTATGGGATTGATGCCCATGACGCGCAAAGCGTCGAGTTCCTCGCGGATCGCGCGGGCTCCCAGGTCTGCGCACATTGCGGTGGCACCCGCGCCGGCGACCACCAAGACCGTCACGATCGGACCGATTTGCGTGACGGTGGCGAACGCAGCGGTGGTACCGCTGAAATCGGCGGCGCCGAACTCCAAAAGCAGGATGTTGAAGGTGAAAACCACCAGGACTGAGTAGGGCACGGCCAACATGACCGTCGGCACCAGTGAGACCCGTGCCACGAACCATGCCTGGCCGACGAATTCTCGCCACCCGAAGGGACTGCGCGGAAGAGCAACCAGCGTGTCGAGTGCCATCGCGAAGAAGCCGCCCAGGGCTGAGGCGGGCTTCCATGCTGGGGTCACTGCGATCATGAGTTACTCACCCCGGCAATGGCTTTCACCAAGGCGACCGACGCCGTCCAACCGGATGATCCGAGGCCGGGGGTCGCGCAACGGCAATCTAGCTCGCATATGCGGCGCACCCTCCTGCTAATTCACCATGCTGAATCAGCGCGACTGCCAGTAGTCTGAAGCGGCTTGGGCGACGTGTCAATAGATTCAGCATAATTAAACATGTTGAATTCGGCTCGCGGCCGGTATCCTAGTCCGGCTGGCACCCAGCGGAAGGCAGATCTTCATGACGACGGACCCACCCGCCCTACGGCGCAAGGATTGGGAGCGCCCGCGTTTCGATCGCCATCAGACGCGCCCGGAACAGGCGGCCGAACACTTGGCGGCGATGGCCGCTTCAGCTGAACCCGGCGATCGGCTCGGAACGAAGGAGGAGCTACGGGACGCCTGCGGGGTGGCGGTCGGCACATTCAACGAAGCACTGCGAATGGTTCAGGCGCGGGGACTGGTCACCGTGCGTTCGGGCCCCGGGGGTGGTTTGTTCGCCAGCCGCCAATCGCCAATGGTGCGCCTCGGCAATTCGATGCTGACCGTTGATGACGATGCCACCTCCGTTGCCGAGGTCGTGCGACTGCGCGAAGCCTTGGATCCACTGCTAGTAGAAGACGCGCTGGAATACGCGTCGGACCACGACATCGCCGCTCTACGTGACGAACTGGATCACATGAAGGTCGCCGTTGGCAACGTGGACCGCACCGCCTTCGCGCGAGCAGACCGAAACCTGTACGCCCGCATCGCCGACATTAGCCCGAACGCCATCTTGCGATCGTTGTATCCAATGCTGCTGGACGTCATCGAGTCGCACCTGCTGTCGGTTCAGCCCGTCGATGATGAGCATCTACCCGATGACATTGATGCCCGTTACGAACTTCACGCGGCGTTGGTCGATGCCATCGCCGACCGTGATCTACGGGCGCTGGACTTGCTTCGCGAACACAACACGTTAAAACCGTGTCGCTAAATCGATAACCTTTAAACGGGGCGCACGACAACAGAATCCGCGACGGTGCGCTTGTGGGGTATGGCGATTTGGTGACATCCAGGTGACATCACGAGTGAGATGGGGGTTCGGGTCTTTGAGGACTGTCGACCTTTTTGGTGAGCGGCTTAGGCGGGTGCGTGTAGGGTCTCACGCTGCATGGCGGATGGCGGTCCCCCTACCTGCTGGGTCTGCGGAATTCTCATCGAAATGGCGGAGCCGTTCTTCTCATGTTCGTGGCGAATCGTAGGACCGCACGGTCGTGCAGTTCAGCAGGAGAGAGGACGTCTGCAGCACCGAACCTACGACGCCAGAAGTTCAGAGCGTGGAGCTCGGAGGGCCTTGGAGCATGAGCCAAAGAGCTGCTCCGACACAGACGAATGCTGCACTGCTGGTCCCCTGGAATGTGTTGTGCACCTTCCTCTAACCGGCGAGCAGCTCACCGCCACCCCCCATCCAGCTCGGCGGCCGACCGAAACTCGCGAAGTCCGCCGCACAGCAGTGCAGGCACCCCTGGAGACCGTCGCACAAGACCGAGACTCTAAATACCGAACCGCTTGACCTGAAAGGGATCTCGCGCTAATCCTCACCAGACTGCTCGCCGGCCTGCGCGCCGGAGAATTCCGTTCAAGCCGATGTCGGTGATATCTGCACCGGTGGCGTCGCGACGGGCGGGTGAGCCTTGGCCCAGGCAGCCAGAAACTTGCCCGCCGCGGCCTGGCCGTTGGCGAACAACTTGTCACGCTGGTCGGTCGTCAGCCCGAAGTCGGTGCTGGCGATGCCCATCGTGTCCACGAACACCGTCCGGGCGCTGATGCCCTCATCGGCCAGCGGGTAGCGGTTCCACTCGCCCATCGCCGTGTGCGCGATCGAGACGACCTCGCGGAGATCGCCGTGCACCGGCACGTCC
>Ga0302326_10020209_pt1 | contig 13718 bp, 10 predicted proteins | sample Palsa_T0_3_FD_202264 | JGI IMG/M metagenome (GOLD analysis project Ga0302326, IMG submission 202264) | Peat permafrost microbial communities from Stordalen Mire near Abisko, Sweden - Palsa_T0_3 | ecosystem: Environmental > Terrestrial > Soil > Palsa > Peat permafrost | place: Sweden: Abisko... | reverse complement strand
CCCCGGCCCCCTCTCCGTGCTGGGCAACGACTTTGCCGAGGGGTTGCTGCGCGAGCTAAACCTGCGGCACGAAGTGATGCAGCCGGGAGCGACGGTGGCGCACCTGGCGTATTACCTGGCTGAGCACATCGGCTGCGATCCGATCATTTTTGTGGGACAGGATCTCGGTTTCAGCGATGGTCTGTGCTACGCCCCCGGCACCAGCTACGAAGATGTCTGGCGCCCGGAATTATCGCGCTTTTGCTCCGTCGAGATGAAGCAATGGGAACAGATCGTTCGCGAACGCTTCATTCTCCGCAAAATCACCGATTATCAGGGGCGGCCGATGTACACCGAGGAACGGCTCTTCAGCTACCTCCAGCAGTTCGAGCGCGATTTCCTCAAGACGCAAACGCGCATCATCGACGCCACCGAAGGCGGCGCCGCCAAGGCCGGCTCCACGCCGATGACACTCGCCGACGCGCGCGATCGCTTCTGCCGCCGCGAGTTGACCGGCTCCGCCCCACCGCATCCCGGCCTCGACTGGGCCAAAATTCCCGGCTGTATTGCGTCACTGAAGAAGCGGAAGGAAGAAGCCGTCGCCATCGAGCAGATCAGCGAGCAGACCTTGCCGCTGCTGAAGGAGATCCGGGACCATCTCGACTCGCAGGCGCGGGTCAACCGCGCCATTGCCGCGATCGATGCGTTGCGCACGCGAATGAACGAGCTGGGGCCGTGCTACGACCTGGTGACGCAGCTCACGCAGCCGACGGAGCTCAAGCGCTTCGAAGCCGACCGGAAAATCGCCGCATCCCGCGTATCGGGACTGGATCGTCAGCGGCTGCAAGTTGAGCGCGACGTCGACAATGTTCTCGGCGTCATGCAGGCGGCACGCGATTTCCAGAAACTCATGGACGACGTGATCGGCACGCTCTGGGCGTCGGTCAAGGAGGCCGCGTGAGCAATATCTCGGCGATTCTCTCGCTCTTGCACGAAGGGCCGGACGTGAACAGCAGCACGCGGCGCTTTCGCAATCAGCCGGTCCTCGAATGGACGCTCCGCCGTCTCTCGATCAGCCGGCAGCTCTCGTCGGCCGCGGTCCTCTGCTGGGAAGATCAGCTTCCGCACGTTGCGGGGGTAGCCGAGGAGGTTGGCGCGTTTGTCCTGGCCAAGGGCCCGCGCAGCCGCATCAGCCAGATCGAGTCGATCTCCGCTTCGCGGCGTTGGGCCGATGGGTGGCGAGGGGGACTCCTCGGCACATGCGCCTTCGACATCGGCTTCTACGCGCCGTGGGTGATGGAGTTGGCCCAGCGCCTCGAGACCGAAGGCGTATTGCTGGTCGATGCCGCCTCGGCGCTGGTCGATCCGGCGCTCGTCGACGCGTTGATCGTTCATGCCGATGGACACACCGATCAGGAAATCTGTTTTTCAGCCGCAGCCCCCGGTCTCTGCGGCGCGCTGCTGCGCATGCCGCTGCTCGGCCGTCTGGCGACAACGAAAATCCATCCGGGGCGTCTGCTGCATTACATCCCCGACCACGTGAGCCGGGAGATGATCGGCACCGATGCCTGCCTGAACGTGTCACCGGCTGTCGCGCGAACGGTCGAACGCTTCGTGCTCGACTCCGACCGCCAGATCGCGCGCACCGAGCATGCGACCGCCTGTCTCAATGGCGAGCTCCAGATCGCCGGGGCCGAGGAAATCGTGGAGCGCATCCTTGCCAGCAACTGGAGCGACCCGCTGCCGCGCGAAGTGACAATCGAGCTCAACACCCGCCGGGCGACCCATCCGATCTTCTCCCCGGCGCGCGCCCGCGGAATCGCGCGCCCCGATCTTCCGCTCAATCTGGCCCGGAAGATCTTCCAGCAGTTCGCCCATGCCGACGACATTCGCGTCACCTTCGCCGGCGTCGGCGATCCGCTGCTTCACGGCGACCTGTTCGATATCCTCGATGCCGCGCGATCCGCCGGAATTTGCGCAACACACGTCGAGACCGATTTGCTCAGCGAGGACGCGGGCCATATTTCCGGTCTTGCATCGAGCCCGCTCGACATCGTGTCAATCCATCTGCCCGCCCTCACCGAGGCAACGTATTTCGAGGTAATGGGAATCGACGGTTACCGCCGGGTGCTCGACAACATCCGTGCGTTGGTCGCCAGTCGCCAACAGCGCGGCGAGGGCGTGCCGATCCTCGTCCCCATCTTCACCAAGTGCCGCCAGAATCTCGTGGAAATGGAGCCGTGGTACGACCAATGGCTCAAGGCGCTCAACTGCGCGGTGCTCCGCGGCCCCAGCACGTTCGGCGGCCTTGTTTCCGACGTTGGCGTCGCCGACATGACCCCTCCCGGGCGCAAGGCCTGCCATCGTCTGGCGTCACGCATGATGATTCTCAGCGATGGCCGAATCGTCTCTTGCGAAGAAGATCTCGTCGCCGCCCAAACGCTCGGCCACGCCGCCACCGACTCCATCTCCGACATCTGGACCACCCGGTTCGCAAGTCTGAGAAGCGATCACCATCAACAACAATGGGCCGCGCATCCACTGTGCGCTACCTGTAACGAATGGCATCGACCATGAATACACTGGCCGTCATCCTCGCCCGCGCCAACAGTCAGGGCCTGCCTGGCAAACATCTCCTGCCGCTGCTGGGCCGCCCGGTGATCTCATACACGTTCGAGCACGCCCGCGCCGCGCGCTCACTGTCGCGTGTGGTCGTCTCCAGCGACTGCACCGAAGTCCGCCGCCTCGGCGCCGCAGCGGGATTCGAAACCATCGCCCGCCCCGCTCATCTCGCAACGGCCGATGCATCCGTGCAGGACGTGATGCTCCACGCGATGGAAACGGTCGAATCGCGTTCCGCCTTCCGCGCCGACGCGCTGGTGGTTTTGTACGGCAATGTTCCTGTGCGTCCCGCCGCGGCGATCGACGCCGCCGTGCGGGCGCTTCAGGAGACCGGGTGCGATTCGGTCCGGAGCTTTTGCCCGGTTGGCAAATGGCATCCCGCCTGGATGAGCGAGCTCGATGGCAGTCTCGTGAAGCCGTTGCACGCGGGAAGCATCCATCGCCGGCAAGATCTTTCGCCGCTGTTTCTGCACGACGGTGCAGTCGTCGCCATCTCCCGCGCGGCGATGCTCACAGCGCGCGACAATCCCGCTGATCCCCACGCGTTTTTCGGCAGCGATCGGCGAGGCTTTCGCGTGGAAATGGGAGACACGGTCGAAGTCGATCATACTCGCGATTTGTATTGGGCCGAGGCGGTGCTGCGGGAGACCCGCTCCGATCGGCACTGGATCAGGATGGCGTCATGACGAACCTGCGAATCGGAGACAGGTCGATCGGCCGTGGCGCGCCGGTGCTGATCATCGCCGAGATTGGCGTCAATCATGACGGCTCGGTCGAGCGCGCACTGGAACTGGTCGATCTTGCCGCGGATTGCGGCGCGGATGCCGTGAAGCTGCAGGTCTTCCGCGCTCAAACGCTGCTGCACCGCTCGTGCCGGCTCGCGGCGTATCAGGAACGATCCGGCGCTGAACGTGATCCTGCCGAGATGCTGCGGAAATATGAGCTGTCGCCCGATGCGCTGCGGAGAATTTCCACGCACATCCGCAAGCGCCGCCTTCTGCCAATCGCCACGCCCTTCTCTCCGACCGACATCCCCACCCTCGCGTCACTGAATCTCGCGGCCGTAAAAATCGCTTCGCCGGACTTGGTCAATCGCGTCTTACTTCAGGGAGCCGCGAGCTTGTTACTGCCGTTCCTGGTTTCAACCGGGGCTGCGACGCTAGACGAAATTGACGCCACAGTCGGATGGCTCCGCGATTGGCAGACGCCCTTCGCTTTGCTGCACTGCATCAGCAGCTATCCGACCGAGGCATGCGATGCCCATCTGAGCTGGATCGGCGATTTGCACATGCGCTGCGGGGTTCATGTTGGCTATTCCGACCACACCACCGACACGACGTGTGGAGCATTCGCTGTCGCCGCCGGAGCGCGGTTTGTCGAACGCCATCTGACCTACGACTGTCGCGCGCCGGGACCAGATCACTCCGCCAGCAGTGATCCCGATCGGTTCGCACGCTACGTCGAACTCATTCGCCAGGCAGAAGCGATGCTTGGATCGCCCGGTAAGCGCGTGCTCTCGTGCGAGGAAGATGTGCGAACCGTTAGTCGGCAAAGCCTCATTCTGCAAAGGCAGGTCCCCGCGCGGGAATCGATCTGTCGGGACGACCTCACCGTTCAGCGCCCCGGCACCGGCATTTCGGCCGCCGAAATTGACGACGTGATCGGGAAAAGAGCCGTGCGCGATCTGCCCGCCGGCGCGATGCTCAGCTGGGAAATGATCGGCGGTGAACCGATGCGACGGTCGGCATAAAACGAGAGCGCTATAGAGCCCTGTATCGAAAGATCGGCCCCAGCGATACATGGATGAGCCGGGGCGTCCTCGCCCGGATCTCGCGAGCCGAGATTTTGTCATAACCGGGTTGTCAGCCTCCGGCGACTTACTCCCTCGCCCGGTACTCCGGGAGAGGGCGGGGGTGAGGGTGATTGGAGCGTAAGAAATCGTCGGATGTCGGAACAAATTCTTTGAAATGCTTACGGCGTTTCACGTTCGCGAATCATCCTCACCCCAACCCTCTCCCGGTGTACCGGAAGAGGGAGTAATAGAGCCGCCCGTTATTGACCAAGTCGAGAATTCTGACTGAAACTCGCCTTCCATGAACCCGCGCTCTTCCCATTCGCAACGCACCGTCTGCTTCGTTACCGGCACGCGCGCCGAGTTTGGCTTGATGCAATCAACACTGCGTGCAATTCAATCCCATCCCCAACTGCGTCTGCAACTGATCGTCACCGGGATGCATCTTGATCGCACCCGCGGCCGATCCATCGATGCTATCCGCGCTTCCGGCTGGGAAGTCGATCGCACCGTGCCGTGGCGGCGCGCCGCGTCGCAAATCGACACCGCCATCCAAACCGGCCGCGCGGCAGCCGGTCTCGCCCAAGCCTTCGCGGAGTTGCAAAGCGAGATCGTGCTGGTTGTCGGCGATCGTGTGGAGGCGTTCGCCGCGGCTTCGGCCGCTCATATCAGCGGCCGGATCGTCGCGCATGTGCATGGTGGAGATCGCGCGCTGGGACTGGTGGACGATGCGTTGCGGCATGCCATCACCAAACTCGCGCACATTCACTTCCCGGCCACTGTGGCGAGCGCACACCGCATTCGCCGGCTCGGCGAAGACCGCTGGCGAATCCATCGGGTGGGGTCCCCGGGGCTGGATGATCTGTCGGCAGCCGAGCCGTGGCGCGCGGTCGTTAAGCGATTTCCGTGGCTGCACAGACGGAAGTATGTCCTGTTATTGCTGCATCCTTCCACGCCGGAAGCCGGCGCCGAGCGACTGGCGGCGGAAATGCTGCTCGGAGCGGTGGAACGTTCTGGCGTCGAGCAAATTATCGTCGTCTATCCCAACAACGACCCGGGGGCCGATGGAATCATGGCTTGCTGGAAACAGGCCGGGCGGGCAGGTCGAGCGGGGCGGAGCTTTTGTCGCGATCTGCCGCGAATGCTCTACCTGGCACTGCTCCGCGACGCGGCGATGCTCGTGGGCAACAGTTCGAGCGGAATCATCGAGGCCGCCAGCTTTGGGACGCCGGTCATCGACATCGGCCCCCGCCAGCAGGGGCGCGAGCGGGGTGCGAACGTAAAAAACGTCCCATGCGAGCCTGCTGCGCTCACTCGAATTTTGAGACAGATGTGGAACGGCGGCAACCCTAAGCGCTTTCGCACCACGAACCTCTACGGCACAGGGAAAGCCGGCGAATCTATCGCAGCAAATCTCGCAAGCATCGATCCAGCTCGCTGCGTCCGAAAACTCATTACATATTAAGCGGTCGCCATCTTCGCTCGATACTTCAGTAATAAGGAATCTACCGCATGAGCACCGCGACTGCCCTCCGTCCGCATAAGAGTCCGTTGGAGATCGTCAAGTCGGTCAGCGCGATCGCGACGCTGCCGGAGGTGACCAACCGGATCATTGCGACCGTGGAGGATCCCAGGAGCAGTGCCAGCCAGCTCAATCGCATCGTCGCGCACGACCCGGCTCTGGTGACGCGCATTCTCAAAGTGGTCAACAGTGCGTTCTACGGCCTCTCCGGACAGATCGGCTCCATCGAACGGGCGATCGTGCTTCTGGGACTCAACGCGGTGAAGAACATCGCGGTTGCCGCCAGCCTCGGTCAACTCTTTCGCGGCGCGAAACTCGGCCGACAGTTCACCGCCAAGGACGTCTGGACGCATTGCCTGGCCGTCGGCGTAACCGCCCGCGACCTCGCGAACCGCATGAAGCTTCCGCTCGCAGACGAAGCGTTTCTCGCCGGCATGATTCACGACGTAGGCATTCTGATCTCACTGCAAACCGCCCCCGAAATGCTCCGCCAGGTTTGCGAAACCGCCGCCGCCGAGCTCGCCGCCGACTTTTGCAAACTCGAGGAGCAACTGATCGGCAACGATCACCAGGCACTCGGGATGGCGCTCGCCGAGCACTGGCGCTTTCCCCGGGCATGTCAACTCGTCGCCGGTTACCATCACCGACCTGCCGAACTGGACGATCCGAACCGAACGATCGTCGCTCTCGTTTACGTCGCCGATACGCTCTGCTGCCAGTCCACGCACGGCTTTAACTTGACCGCGCTCCATCAGACCCTGGAGCCGGCCGACCTTGAGTCGCTTCAGATCAATCCCGACGTGGTTGCCGCCACCCGCGAGAAGCTCGACGAACTGGTGTCGGCGACAGCGGGCCTGGTTTAGAAGCGGTTTCCGAATCGGCGAGGGCGTCGATGGTTGCTTAATTAAGTAGCCGCGACGCGCGGCGGAGCGAGTCCAGTGGCGTTTCTTCGCGGTTTGATCGTGATTCGTAAGGACGCGACGCTGGCCGCTCGTCCCTTCGGGACGCCGCTACTAAAATAGGCTTTTGACCCGAACGGGTTCTCGTCAATTGATTGAACTGCTGCACGCCAGGTGCAATTCGGCGGAGGGATTTGTGCAGCGCTCGGCGGCGAGCCGGAATTGAGCGACGTCGCCGATGGTCTTATCGCCAACGGCGGTGACGATCGAGCCGGGTCGAACGCCATCGTGGACCAGCGGGCTTTGCGGATCGACGGCCAGGACGAGCACGCCCGGCGCGGGAACCGCATTGCCGGCCGAATCCCAGTTAGAGGGAATGGGTCCGACGAGCATGCCGTGCCAGCGGCATCGCTCTTTTTCGCGCGCGGCAGCGATGCTGGAGTCGGGACGGGTGCGGAGGGTGAGCTGAATGGATTGCGTGTGCCCGCCGCGACGAATCAAAGCCGTGACCGGCCGATCGATGGGCGCATCGCAAACCAGCCGGCCGAAATGCTGCGCGCTCTCGATCTGGCGGTCATCGAATTGCAGGACGATGTCGCCGGCCAGCAGGTGGCCCATCGCCGGGGATGAATCCTCGACCGTGTCGATGCGAACGCCATGCCCCTCGGCCAGCCGTGCATCGTCTTGCTCGCGCGGCGTGGGGGAAGAGACGCGAACGCCGAGATAGGCGTAGGTGACTTGCCGCCCCTGTTTGAGACTTTCAATCTCGTCGGCAAGGTGCGCGGTGACCGGGATGGCAAAGCCGATCCCATTGGTCTGCTTGAGCGGGAGGATCACGGCAGTGTTAATTCCAACGACTTCGCCCGCAAGATTGAGCAGCGGACCGCCGGAATTACCCGGGTTAATCTGGGCGGTCGTCTGAATCAGGCCGCTGTACAGGCGGTCTTCCTTCTCCGAAAGGCGGGGGAGGGACTGATCGACCGCGCTGACAATGCCGACGCTGGCGCACATCTGGCCGCGCGTCGAGAGGCCGTACGGATTCCCCAGCGCGATTGTCCACTCACCTCGACGCATCTGCGACGACGTGCTCAGTTTCGCCACCGGCAGGTGCGTCGCGGGAATCTTCAGCAGCGCCAGGTCCGCGAAGGGATCGGATTCAACGATGACCGCGGGATAAACCTTACGATCGTCGGTGGTGATCCAAAGTTCCCCGGCACCGGCGACGACGTGATCGTTCGTGAGCACGTACCCGTCGGAATCCACAATGAATCCGGTGCCAACAGTGCGATCAACCGCGCTGAGCATGGAAGCCAGCCGGTCGCCGTTGATGTCTTCAGCATGGAGTCGTGTGGCGGCTGAGCCCTGCTGGTCGGTGGCGGCGATCGCGACAACCGCGGGCGCCGCGGTTTCGGAAATCTTCTCAAACTCCTGCTGGAGTTGCTGCGCGTCGAAGTTGACGCTGAGAGGTGATTCAGCCGCAGTGCCAGCCGTAGTGAGGGAATCCTGCCGGCTCGCCGTGATGCACGAAGCGAGTAACCCGCAGGATGAGATCAGTGCGACAGCAGCCCATCGCGGCGCGCGCGGAATATGAATGACCATCCTTGACCCCGTAGCAGAAACTTGCCCACTGCCCGGTCAGAGATACGCCCAATAACTGACTGATGTTTAGCAATTTTCACGCCCCCGTAAATACCAGCGGCGGCCTTGAAGCCAAAGCTCACGGCCGCCGTTGAATGTAAGTGTTTTTTTCCCCGCGGGTTAGGGATGAATCAGCAAACCCAAAAATCGCGGTACCCGATGGCGTCCGAGCCGATGACCGCTGAATTTATAGGCAGCCGGCGCTCAGAACAGGTGCCCTATCCCCTTTTAGCGGCCCCCCGGAGGGGAGCGAGTCTATCAGCGCGTTCTTGCGGACGACGATAAATCCGCAAAAAAAACTCCGCCGCACCCGCTCCGCCTCGCGGCTAAGAAGCGGTTTCAGAACCGGGAGTTAGCCGACCACGCCGAGTCTGAGGTACTCCGAAGGCTCGGATTTCCGGCGGTCGATCCGAGCCTTCGGGGTAACTCAGACTCGGCGTGGCGGGGATTTGCGGGTTGTGAAATCGCTTTTAAGCCACGATCGACGCGGTCACGCGTTCTGAAACCGCTTCCGAGATTAGACTGTTACCGCGGCAGGCTCGGCGATTGGGGGAACCGCGAGCTTGGCATTGAGCAAACCTTTGCTCTCCAGCACGGCCGTGCGAATCTCGTCAGCCAGATCTTTATGTTCGGAGAGGAAATACTTGGCATTCTCACGACCCTGGCCAAGGCGGGTGGATTTGTAGTTGTACCAGGCCCCGGTCTTCTCAATGATGTTGCCCATCGATGCCAGATCAACCAGGTCCCCCTCGTAGCTGATGCCGCGATCGAACATGATGTCGAACTCCGCCTCGCGGAACGGGGGCGCGATCTTGTTTTTCACAACCCGCGCCCGTGTACGATTGCCGACGGAGACCTCCCCTTCCTTGATCGTTCCCGTCCGGCGGACGTCGATGCGAATGGACGAGTAAAATTTCAGCGCCCGCCCGCCGGGCGTGGTTTCCGGGCTGCCGAACATCACGCCGATCTTCTCACGAAGCTGGTTGATGAAGATGACGGTCGTTTTGCTCTTGGAGACCGCTCCGGTGAGCTTGCGCAGCGCCTGGCTCATCAGCCGGGCCTGCAGGCCGACGTGGCTGTCGCCCATTTCACCTTCGATTTCCGCCCGGGGAATGAGAGCCGCCACCGAGTCGATGACAATCACATCCACCGCGTTGGAGCGAACCAGCATCTCGCAGATTTCCAATGCCTGCTCCCCCGAATCCGGTTGGGAAACCAGCAGATCGTCCAACTGGACGCCCAGCCGCTTGGCCCACGACGGATCCAGCGCGTGCTCCGCATCGATAAATGCTGCCACGCCGCCGGCGCGCTGGGCGTTGCCGATGACGTGAAGGGTAAGCGTTGTCTTGCCGCTCGATTCAGGGCCAAAGATTTCGATGATGCGTCCGCGGGGGATCCCCGCGCCTCCCAGAGCGATATCGAGACTGATGCTGCCGGTATTGATCCCCTCAATCGGCTGAATGACCCCATCGAGCTTCATCAGCGACCCTTTGCCGAACTGCTTCTCGATCTGTTGAACCGCTCGAGTCAGCGCCGAATCCCGAGCTGGATCACGCTCGATCGGCGCCGGTTTCGGCGGCTCCTTGACCGCGGTTGCCGACTTGGGGGAATGGTCCTTCTGCGCTTCCGCCTTTTCGGTGGACTTAGCCATGAGATAAACTCCAGTGCACGCCGGGTCTGTTTTGCAGCCGGCGTATGCGGCGACTTAGAGCGACCGACCGGAACTTACCAGCCATCGCCAACTGAACTCGACGGAAGTCGCCATTACCGTCCTGATTCAGTGTTGTTCGGGTGATGTTAGCTATCGGTTGGAGAGGATGCAAGAGCAGAATAAAAATAAAATCAAAACTTCCGGTCCAACAGCCGATACTGCACCGCCTCCGCCAGATGATTTTCTCCAATTGTCTCCGCCCCCTCGATGTCGGCGATCGTCCGCGCAACCCGCCGGACCTTGTCGTATGCCCGCGCGCTGAGCCCCATCTCATCCATCGCCTGCTTCATCATGAGCAGACAAGAATCTGACAAGTCACAGAACGCCCGCAACTGCCGGCTGTCCATCCGGCCATTCGACGACTGACCATTAAACCGCTTATTCTGCGCAGCCCGGGCTCGCTGGACGTGCTCGGCCATCGCGCTGCTCGTGGTCCCGGCGTGCCGGCCCGTCAGCTCGCGGTAGGGAACAGCGGGGACTTCCACGTGAATGTCGATGCGGTCGAGCAACGGCCCGCTTAGCTTCGCCAGATATTTGTCCCGGCCGCGCGTATTCCCCTCGGCGGCATAGCCGCTGTGCGTTGGGTTCATCGCCGCCACCAGCATAAACTTCGCGGGAAATTTCACCGAGCCGTGAACCCGCGCCACAGTGACCTCGCCCGCCTCGATCGGCTGCCGCAGCGTTTCCAACACGTGCCGGCTGAACTCGGGGAGTTCGTCGAGAAACAAAATTCCATGATGCGCCAGCGAAACCTCCCCCGGCCGCGGGATCGTCCCGCCCCCCACCAGCGCCTGCGCGGTGGCCGAATGATGCGGCGTGCGCACCGGCCGCTCGTCCATCAGCGCAATCCCGTCCGGCAACAACCCCATCGCCGAATAAATCCGCGTCGTCTCCAGCGATTCCGTCCGCGACAACGGCGGCAGAATTCCCGGAATCCGCGCCGCCAGCATCGTCTTGCCAGTGCCCGGCGGCCCCACCATCAGAATATTGTGACTTCCGGCGCAGGCGATCGTGATCGCCCGCTTCACCGCCTCCTGCCCCCGCACTTCGCCGAAATCCAGCGACGGCGCCACCGCCGATGCACGATAAACCTCCCCATCGAGTTCGAACGGCTCCAACGGCAACTGCTCATTGAGAAACGCCACCGCCTGCGCCAGCGTGGCAACCGGATAAACTTCGATCCCCTCCACGACCGCCGCTTCGCGGCCATTATCCTCCGGCAGGATCACGCCGCGAAATTTCTTCTCCTTCGCCAGCAGTGCCAGCGAAAGAGCACCCTTGATCTTCCGCACCCGCCCATCCAGCGCCAGTTCCCCCGCGATTAAAAACTCCCGATGCCGGTCCCCCACTATCGAGCCGCTTGCCCGCAACACCCCGATCGCAATCGGCAGATCGAGTGCCGGCGCTTCCTTCTTGACATCCGCCGGCGCGAGATTGACCAGCAGCGCATGTTTCGGAAACGGATACCTCCCATTGATGATCGCCCGCCGCACCCGTTCGATGCTTTCTTTGACTGCCGTCTGCGCCAGCCCGACAATCGTCGTCTTCTCCAGTCCCCGTTGGCTCACGTCCACCTCGACTTCGCAAAGCAGAGCGTCGATGCCGTTGAGGATGAAGGAATGGATGCGCGAGAGCACAAGGAGAGTGTAACGCCACGAGGGCGCAGGAACGAAACTTGGGTTGCGGTGGCATCGCCTCGCCGCGGATAGCTCAGCAACGTTTACCCAGCCATAACGGCACACCGATTCCTTTGTCTTCGGGCGAACCTGCTGTGGAGGATATTTAAGCCTGGGGTTACGATCGATTCGGCCCATCCTGATGGGCCGTCGCGACATGATTGAGCCGCACATCACCTCCTTATTCTTCGCCCCGATAAAAGTGTACGTAGGTTGGTACGAAAGAAGAGGTTTGCAAGCGCTCGGCGCAGAACCTATCCTTTATGAAGGCGTGCAGTACACGCCGATGGAGCTTTCGATTCCAGCGGCGGAAAAGCTGCTGGCCTACACAGAGTAGGACGTCGGCCATGTTCAAATTCCTTCGTAAAAAGGTCGGCCCAAAGCCTCGAATACCGAAGGGCCTCAAGGCTGTAGCTCCCCCGAAGGATCCGGAGCTTCGCCGTCTGATGGAAGGGCCTGATATCGGCACCAGCGGTGGCTGTTGCACTGTCCAGCGGCAGCCGGTTCCCAAGTAGTGGTCCTCTTCTTCACTACCCGCGAGGCGCCTGCGTCCGGCGGCCAAGGCTGGAGAGCCGCGTCCGTTCCCGGTTTCAGTGCACAAGGGTTTCGTGAAGCATGGCTACTATCGGCAAGCCGAAAAACTCTGCGGCAAAGAATGAACCGGTCGATTGCCCCTTTGCGCCGGCGATCTTACGGAAGGCGCGGCAGATGCGGATGGGTACCAGGTGGTTTTGTCTCGCGAGGCCGACGGCTGGTACGGTGCGGTTTGGAACTGCCCTTGTCAATGGGCGACGGGCGAAATCCAACCGAATGCGCATCTGCCTATAATTAATCAGCGTCCATGGCCACGCGTTGGCATTGGGCGGAGAAGGGTCTCCTCACATTTTTTCGCCAATGTGGGCCAGGGGCGCGGCGAAAGGAGTTTTTTATGGCAGAGGATAGAAGCAAAACAGGCGGCCCTTACTTGATTCAGGATCAGGACCACATGAGCGAGATCGGCCAACTGGGGGGCGAAGCCAGAAGTGGCGGCGGCCGACAATCGGAGCAGTCGCAAAGCGAGAGCCGTCAACGCGGCAGCGGGCAGCAAGGCGGCGAGCGACGCCGTAGGCGAACGAAGTTCCTTTGATCCTATGATTGGTACTGGAGCTAGGACTGGGCCACGGCGGCGAATGTTGCCGTGGCCGTTTTGTCTATTCGCCGTCATTTTCCTGGCCGTCTGCGGCGGGCCACATTCATCATTTGCGGAGGGACCAGGGACGCCTCTGCCGCCGGCGCAGAAGGATGTTGACTACAGAGATCCGCCGCGGGAGTACGTGACCGTTCGTCTGGGCGAATGGACGGTGCTGGTCGAGAAGCAACTTCGGGCGGATGACCCTGCCCTCGCCAAAGAAGCGTTGGCGCGGCTCGACAAGAAGCTGGCCGAGGCGATGAAAGCGCTGCCGGAGCCGAGCCGCGCGACGCTGAAGAAGCTGCGGATCTTTCTGATGTACGGGCCGAAGGCCAGGGGCGGGGGGCGGGATGAGGGGTTGGATTACATCGCCAAGACCGAGCCGGAGTATTACAAGCAGCTCGACCCCCGGTGGGCAGACGCGGTGATCATTTACTGTGCCGAGAACTACGTACAGCTCTCCGACTTCTGGGCGCTCAAGGCGCTGGTTCACGAGTTCTCGCACGCGCACCATCTGGAACAATGGCCGGAGAACCAGCCGGACATCCTCGGGGCGTGGCAGAACGCAATGAAGCACCACCTCTACCACGGTGTGAAGGACGATCAGGGCAAGACGGTGGAGAAAGCCTACGCGGCGACGAACCAACTGGAATACTTCGCCGAGCTCTCGTGCATGTACTTCGTGGGATGCAATTACCAGCCGTTCAACCG
>Ga0302326_10020207_pt1 | contig 13718 bp, 10 predicted proteins | sample Palsa_T0_3_FD_202264 | JGI IMG/M metagenome (GOLD analysis project Ga0302326, IMG submission 202264) | Peat permafrost microbial communities from Stordalen Mire near Abisko, Sweden - Palsa_T0_3 | ecosystem: Environmental > Terrestrial > Soil > Palsa > Peat permafrost | place: Sweden: Abisko... | reverse complement strand
CCGGAATCTCCACCCCGAGGCTGGCCGGGAGCTTGCCGACCAGCTTCAGCCGCTCGACGTTGGACTTCGCCCGCCGCAGGCCCAGCAGGGTGTGACGCAGGTTGTTGCCCAGAGCGATCGGTGCGTCGGACGTGGTGTCCACCCCGCCGGCGGCGGCAACCTCGTAGCGACCCGAGGCGACACCGTCGGCCGCGGCAATCGCCGCCTGCAGGCCGGTGCCACAGGCTTGCTGCAGGTCGAAAGCCGGCGTGTAGGACGACAGCGCGGACCCGAGCACGCTCTCGCGCATCAGGTTGAAGTCGCGGCTGTGCTTGAGCACGGCGCCCCCGATGACCGCACCCAACCGCTCGCCGCCCAGACCGAACCGGTCGACGAGTCCGCCCAGCGCGGCGGTGAACATGTCCTGGTTGGACGCCTCGGCGTAGGCGCGGTCCGACCGTGCGAACGGGATGCGATTGCCGCCCAGCACCGCGACGCGGCGCAGGGAACGTGATGGGGTGTCGGAAGCCACGCTTGTCTCCGTCAGTTGTGGGTTATCAGCGGTTGGGGGTCATACTACTCACTGTTCTTACTCTGGAGTAAGTTCGCTCTTCGATACGGTAGTCGACAGATGACCACGCTCGATACGGAAGGCAGTTCAGTGGCCCCGAAGGTTTCACCCGATCTATTCTCCCAAGTCGTCAACTCCGGGCCCGGCTCGTATCTGGCCAAGCAGCTCGGTGTCCCGCAGCCCGAGAAGCTGCGGCGCTATCGGGCCGGCGATCGGCCGCTGGCCGGATCGTTGCTGATCGGCGGCGAAGGTCGGGTGGTCGAGCCCCTGCGGGCGGCGCTGGACAACGACTACGACGTGGTGGGCGCCAATCTCGGGGGCCGCTGGGCGGATTCGTTTGGCGGTCTGGTGTTCGACGCCACCGGCATCACTACGCCGGCTGGGCTGACAGCGCTGCACGAGTTCTTCACGCCGCTGCTGCGCAACGTCGGCCACTCCGGTCGCGTGGTGGTCGTCGGTACCACTCCCGACGAAGCCAAGAGCACCGACGAGCGGATCGCGCAGCGGGCGCTGGAGGGCTTCACCCGTTCGCTGGGCAAGGAGCTGCTGCGCGGTGCCACCGTCGCGCTGGTCTACCTGTCCCCCGACGCCAAACCGGCCGCCACCGGCGCAGAGTCGACCCTGCGGTTCCTCCTGTCCGCCAAATCGGCGTACGTGGATGGCCAGGTGTTCTACGTCGGCGCCGCCGACTCCACGCCACCCGCGGACTGGGACAGGCCGCTGGACGGCAAGGTGGGCATCGTGACCGGTGCCGCTCGAGGCATCGGCGCGACGATCGCCGAGGTGTTCGCCCGCGACGGGGCCCGCGTCGTCGCCATCGACGTCGAGTCCGCCGCCGAGGCCCTGGCCGAGACGGCCACCCGCATCGGCGGCACCGCCCTGGCCCTCGATGTCACCGCCGACGACGCCGTCGACCGGATCACCGAACATCTGCGCGACCACTACAACGGCCGGGCCGACGTTCTGGTCAACAACGCCGGGATCACCCGCGACAAGCTACTGGCGAACATGGACGATGCACGGTGGAACTCGGTTCTCGCCGTCAACTTGCTTGCACCACAATGCCTTACCGAGGGGCTGGTCGAAAACGGCAGCATCGGGGACGGCGGTCGGGTGATCGGCTTGTCGTCGATGGCGGGCATCGCGGGTAACCGCGGACAGACCAACTACGCCGCCACCAAGGCCGGCATGATCGGGCTTACCCAGGCGCTCGCGCCTCAGCTCGCCGAGAAGGGCGTCACGATCAACGCTGTCGCGCCCGGGTTCATCGAAACCCAGATGACGGCTGCCATCCCGCTGGCCACCCGCGAGGTGGGCCGTCGACTCAACTCCCTGTACCAGGGCGGATTACCGGTCGACGTGGCCGAGGCGATCGCCTACTTCGCCAGCCCTGCGTCAAACGCGGTGACGGGTAATGTCATCCGCGTCTGCGGCCAGGCCATGCTCGGCGCCTAGTCCGGCGACGATGCGGATCGGAACGATCCGAGGAGGAGCCGGACCATTGACTGAGGAGAATGCAGTGACGCAACCAAGTGGTCTGAAGAATCTGCTGCGCGCGGCGGCCGGCGCGTTGCCGTTCGTGCCACGCGGCGACCATGTGCCCACCAGGACCCTGACCGTCGACGACTTACCCATCGACCGCGCGAACGTGGCCGACTATGCGGCGGTCACCGGGCTGCGGTACGGCGACGCGGTGCCACTGACCTATCCGTTCGCGCTGACCTTCCCGACCGTCATGTCGCTGGTGACCGGATTCGATTTTCCCTTCGCCGCAATGGGATCGGTCCATATCGAAAACCACATCACCCAGCACCGGCCGATCAAGGTGGCGGACACCGTCAATGTCGCGGTGCACGCGGAGAACCTGCGTGAACACCGCAAGGGCCTGCTGGTTGATCTGGTGACGGATGTCAGCGTCGGCAACCAGGTGGCGTGGCACCAGGTCACGACCTTCCTGCATCAGCAGCGCACCAGCTTGTCCGGCGAACCCAAGCCACCACCTCAGAAACAGCCCAAGCTGCCGCCACCAAACGCCATCCTGCGGATCACCCCAGGGCAGATTCGTCGCTTCGCCGGCATCGGCGGTGATCACAATCCGATCCACACCAACCCCGTCGGGGCCAAGCTGTTCGGATTTCCCACCGTCATCGCGCACGGAATGTTCAGCGCAGCAGCGGTATTGGCGAATCTCGAAGCCAACCTGCCCGATGCGGTGACATATTCGGTGCGGTTCGGCAAACCCGTGCTGCTGCCGGCCAGTGCCGGACTCTACGTCGATCAGGTCCAGGACGGCTGGGACGTCAGCCTACGCAATATCGCCAAGGGATACCCGCATCTGACCGGCACGCTACGGGCGCACTAGCACGCGAGAGCGCTCGACCAGCAGCCGTAAGCAATAGGTGCTCGAGGCCGCCGCGAGAAAGACGACCAACAGCCACAGTGGCGGCCGGGCCAGTTCCCAGACGAAGATCGCAGCCCAGAGTGGCGCGCGTTGGGTGATGGCCAGCACGCCGGCAGCGCCGGACAGCGCGATGGCCGGCACGTGAAACTGCGTTCCGGCGACGGCGTTGATCGTCAGCACAAACAGCGTCCCGGCTGCCGCGCCGGTCGCCAGCGCGGGGGTGAACAACCCGCCCCTCGCGCCGGCACGCAGAAACAGCGCCGTCAGAAGAAGTTTCAGCACCAGGACTGCTGGGGCTGTTTTCAGTGTCATACCGCCGGCGAGAATGGCGTTGAGAACCGATCTGCCGTTGCCGGGCAGTTCGGGCCACCAGTGTGAGCACACACCGACCAACAACCCCGCGCCACCGATCGCCGGGATCAGCCGCCACGATCGAGGTAGCTCGCGCTGACCGGCCCACCCCGTGACACGGTTGAATACCAGTCCGACGACCAGCGCCAACGGGGCCAGCGCCAAGGCGTAGGCGATCAGCTGGTAGGACACGTCCGGCTTGGGCCACAGCAGGTTCGGCTGATCGTGGGTGACGAACGACGCCACGGCGACGGCCAGGCTCGAGGTGATCAGAGCGGCACCCACTGCGCGGGGATGCCAGCTCTTCAACATCACTCGAAGGGTGAAGATCGCACCACCGAGTGGTACTGCATACACCGCACCCAGTCCGGCTCCGGCCGCGCATGCCAGCAGGACCTGGCGGTCGCGGCTAGAGAGATACTTCAGCCACCCAGTGGCGAGATTGCCCAGTGCCACCGCGAATTGGCGCGGCGCCACTTCCCGGCCCAGCGACGCGCCAGAGCCGACCACCAGTACCTGCAGCGCCGCGTCGAAGCTGAACGGCAACAATCGAATACGCTCAGGGTGCTCGACGGCCGCGGCCAGCGGCGGGACCTCGGTCCTCGACCGGAAGACCCACCACCCGAGTCCAGCCAAGGCGCCGCCGATCGTCGGACCCGCAGCGCGACGAATCAGACTGCTCGCCGTGACGGCGTCCAACAGTGATCCGAAGGTGTAGTGGTAGGTGAGATGCTCGACCAATCGCAACAGAGATGTCGTCGCCAACCCGGCGAGTCCGGCAAGCAGCCCGACAATGATTACCGCACAAAAGAAGTCGGTGTTGCGTCGTCCCGTCACCCGATCAACCGGATTCGGTGGCGGGTTCCGCCGCGTCTCGATCGGTCGGCTTGCCCTTGAGTCCGCGCCAGAACAGGTTGATCATCACTTCCGCCGCGCCATCGACGTCGGTGTCGCCGGTGCTGAGCCGGGTCGCGATCGCCTCACCGGCGCCCACCAGTGCCGCCGCGATCATCTCGAAGTCGCTGTCGGGTTCGGGATTCCGGGTGCCCGCCTGCAAAACTCGCACGACCAAGGCGATGATGCGCTCACGTCCCTCCCGCACGGTGTGGGCGAACGCCTGCGAGTTGGTGGCCTGGGCGTACATCACGATCCAGGACGCGCGGTTGGCGTCGATGTAGCGCATGAATGCCACAATCGTGTTGTGCAGCAAGTCTCTTGGGCTTTGATCGAGATTGATCTCATCACGCACACCGTCGATGAATCGGGCTAGCTCGCGGTCCAGGCACGCGCCGAACAGCTCCTCCTTGGAGCCGTAATACAGATACAGCATCGGCTTGGAGATCTCGGCCTTCGCCGCGATCGCGTCCATCGAGGTGTCGTGATAGCCGTTGATAGAGAACATCTCGACGGCGGCGTCGAGCATCTGCTGCTCACGGACAGCACGCGGTAACCGCTTGGTACCACCTGCCATCCTGTTCCCCTCTAAGGGACGCGCGCGCGCCTGTCACCGAGACTGTGTGATGTCAGCGTAAGCAATGCGTGGCCACGCCGCCGTATTACGGCCCGCAGTCCGGCTTGGGGCCTTTGAACTTCGCGATTCGCAGCACGGACGCGTCGACGGTCGGCATCGCCAACTCCCCTGCAGCCAATGCCTTCTCCAGCCGGTCCAGCACCGCGGGCACCTCGTCGGTCGTTACCCACAGCGCGACGTCGGTGCCGGCCTGCAGGGTGCGCAGCACCGCGTCAGGCACGCTGTAGCGCTCGTTGATCGCCGCCATGCTGGACAGGTCGTCGCTGAATACCGGGCCGTCGAAGGGCGGGGCGTGGTACCCGGTGCCGTCGCGCAGCAACTGTAGGGCGGGCCGGCTGAGGCTGGCCGGCTCGTCGCCGGTGAGACCGGGTACCTGTAGATGGCCGACCATGACGCCGAGCGGGGCGGCGGTCAACAGCGTTCGATAGGGCACCAAATCGTCATTCTGCAGCTGATCCAGCGGCGGTGTGACGACTCCGCCGGTGTGCGAGTCTCCGGACCCGTGCCCGTGGCCGGGGAAATGCTTGAGCACCGGCAGCAGGCCCGCGTCGCGCAGACCTCGCGCATATGCGCCGGCGTAGGTGGTGACCTTCGCCGGATCCGAGCCGAACGACCGGTCGCCGATCACGGTGTCGTCGGCGGCGTCGGTGACATCGACCACCGGGGCGAAGTCGACGGTGATGCCGAGGCCGCGCATCCGATGGCCCCGGTCCAACGCCATGCCGTAGACCTCGTCGGCGGTGTGCGTCTGGGCCAACACCCGCGCCGACGGCGCCGGCCCGATCAGTGACGACAGCCGCGCCACCCGGCCGCCCTCCTCATCGACGCTGACAGCGACCGGCAGCGCCGTGGTGGCGGACAAGTCCTTGACCAATTGGGGCCCCAACATCGACAGGTCGGTCCAGCTGCCGATGAAGATGCCCCCGACGTGGTGGTTTGCCACCACGTTTTTGGCGTCGTCGCCATTGCGCACACCCACCATCAGCAACTGCGCCAGCTTGTCGCGGGTGGACATCGCCGCCAGAATCGCCGCCGGCTCTCCGCACGCCGGTCGGGCCGACGGGATCGGCTTGGCCGCCGCCGAGGTGGTCGGTGCGGACTGTGGTCGCCGCGGGGTGTGGCCACACCCCGCCATCAGCGCCGTAACGGCCACAAGCACAGCCAGGACGCGCGGGAAACCCATCAGGCCATGCTGTCATGGGATCGATAGGTGACGCCGCCCGGCCGCGACGGCGTCGTCTGGGTCTTGTGCGCCTTCTGCTAGTTTGCAGCTATGAATCGCTTTGTTGCGCCCGCCGCCGCCAGCGTCGTGGTCGGCCTGTTGCTGGGTGCAGCCGCGATTTTCGGGGTCACGCTGATGGTGCAGCAGGACACCAAGCCGCCGCTACCCGGGGGCGACCCACAGTCGTCAGTGCTCAACCGGGTCGAGTACGGCAACCGCAGCTAGCCTCCGGATGCGGGCCGATACCGGGCCCGTTGAGGTCATACCGCTATCACGACGCTGGTTGTGGCTGGTCTCGGCGGTCGCGCTGGCTTTGACCGTCGGTTCGTCACCCGGCCAGATCTCGCCCGATACCAAACTCGACCTCACCGCGAACCCGCTGCGATTCCTGGGCCGGGCGACGAATCTGTGGAGCAGCGAATTGCCGTTCGGGCAAGCGCAGAACCAGGCCTACGGCTACCTGTTTCCGCACGGCACCTTCTTCGTGGCCGGTCGTCTGCTGGGGCTGCCCGGCTGGATCACCCAGCGACTGTGGTGGGCACTGCTGTTGACCGTCGGTTTTTGGGGGTTGCTGCGGGTCGCTGAGGCGCTGGGTATCGGCGGCCCGACGTCGCGCGCGATCGCCGCGGCCGCGTTCGCGCTGTCGCCGCGGGTGTTGACCACGTTGGGGTCGATCTCGTCGGAAACCCTGCCGATCATGCTGGCGCCGTGGGTGTTGCTGCCCACGATGGCTGCATTGCGCGGCGGCGACAGGTCGATCCGCAGGCTGGCCGGGCAGGCCGGGGTAGCCGTGGCGCTGATGGGGGCGGTCAACGCGATCGCGACGCTGGCGGGGTGTCTGCCCGCGGTGATCTGGTGGGCCTGCCACCGGCCCAACCGCCGATGGTGGCGCTACACCGGGTGGTGGTTGCTGGCTTTGGCGCTCGCGATGGCCTGGTGGCTGGTGGCGTTGATCCTGATGGCCCGGATCAGCCCCCCGTTTCTGGACTTCATCGAATCCTCCGGCGTCACGACGCAATGGTCGTCGCTGGTCGAAGTGCTGCGCGGTACGGACAGCTGGACGCCTTTCGTGGCGCCCACCGCCACCGCGGGTGCACCGCTGGTCACCGGGTCAGTCGCCATCTTGGCCACCTGCTTGGTGGCGGCGGCCGGGTTGGCTGGGCTCGCTTTGGGGGACATGCCGGCGCGCGGGCGATTGGTGACGATGCTGCTGATCGGGGTGGCGCTGTTGGGCGCCGGATACAGCGGCGGGTTGGGCTCGCCGCTGGCGCAGCACGTGCAGGCTTTCCTGGACGCCGGCGGAGCGCCGCTGCGCAATGTGCACAAACTGGAGTCGCTGATCCGCATCCCCATCGTGTTGGGGCTGGCCCAATTGCTGGGCCGGATCGCGCTGCCGGGCAGCATGCCGAAAGCAATATGGGTCGACGCGTTTGCCCATCCGGAGCGCGACAAGCGGGTCGCGGTCGGCATTGTGGTGTTGACCGCGCTGATGGCCGGCACGTCGCTGGCGTGGACCGGCCGGATCACCCCGCCCGGCACGTTCAGCGCGTTACCGCGGTATTGGCACGAAGCCGCCGACTGGCTGTCAGCGCACAACACCGGCGTGCCGACTCCTGGCCGCGTGCTGGTGGTTCCCGGCGCGCCATTCGCCACCCAGCTGTGGGGCACCAGCCACGACGAACCACTACAGGTGCTTGGCGACAGCCCGTGGGGAGTCCGTGACTCCATCCCGCTGACCCCGCCGCAGACCATCCGCGCGCTGGACTCGGTCCAACGCCTGTTCGCTGCCGGAAGACCTTCTGCGGGTCTGGCCGATACACTTGCTCGCCAAGGTATTTCGTATGTTGTTGTGCGTAACGACCTCGACCCGGACACGTCGCGATCGGCCCGCCCGATCCTGGTGCACCGGGCCATCGCGGGATCGCCCCGACTGCGGAAAGTCGCCCAGTTCGGCGCGCCGGTCGGGCCCGGCCCGGTGTCGGGATTCGTCACCGACAGCGGATTACGACCCCGATATCCCGCCGTGGAGATCTATCGCGTCGACCCCGTAACCGGCAACCGCGCTGCCCCCTACCTGGCCGATATCGATCGGCTCGCCCACGTCGACGGCGGGCCCGAGGTGTTGTTGCGTCTCGACGAACGTCGTCGGCTGACCGGACAGCCGCCGTTGGGTCCAGCGCTGATGACCGCGGATGCCGTCAGAGCAGGCCTGCCGGTGCCGGTCGTCACTGTCACCGATACGCCGCTGGCGCGCGAGACCGACTACGGCCGGGTCGACGACCACTCGTCGGCGATCCGCGCTGCCGGTGATGCCCGGCGCACCTTCAACCGGGTACCCGACTATCCGACCCCCGGCGCCGACACCGTCTACGGCGCATGGACCGGCGGACGGCTGACGGCATCCAGTTCTTCGTCGGACGCCACGGCGCTGCCGGACGTCGCCGCCGCCGCGTCGCCGGCGGCCGCAATCGACGGCGATTCGGCGACCGCGTGGGTATCCAATGGACTGCAGTCCGCCGTCGGTCAGTGGCTGAAGGTGGACTTCGACCATCCGGTGACCAACAGCGTCATCACCATCACCCCCAGCGCGACCACCGTTGGCGCCCAGGTGCGCCGCGTCGAAGTCGAAACAGCCACCGGGACAACAACGCTGAGGTTCGACGGGGCCGGCAAGCCGATCACCGCGGCACTGCCCTACGGCGAAACCCCCTGGGTGCGAATCACCGCGATCGGCACCGACGACGGATCCCCCGGAGTGCAGTTCGCGATCACCGACGTGTCGATCACGCAGTACGACGCCCATGGCTTCGCGCATCCGGTCAACTTGCGGCACACGGCGCTGCTTCCCGCTCCACCGCCGAATGCCGCTGTCGCGCAATGGGATTTAGGTTCCGAGCCGCTGGGCAGGCCGGGTTGCGCTGAGGGGCCAGGAGACCCGGTCACCGTGCAATGTGCACCATCCATGGCGCTGGCACAGGAAACGCCGGCCACGTTCAGCCGCACGCTGAGCGTGTCCCAGCCGATGTCGGTGCGGCCAACGGTCTGGGTACGCGCGCGCCCGGGACCCAAACTGGCCGATCTACTCGCCGAGCCGGACACCGCCGCGGCCCACGGCGACTCCGACCTCGTCGACGTGCTCGGCGCCGCCTACGCCGCCACCGACGGCGACCCGACCACCTCGTGGACGGCACCGCAGCGGGTGGTGCAACACAAGACGCCCCCGACGCTCACCCTCACCCTGCCCCGGCCTACCGAGGTAACCGGGCTACGACTCGAGCCCAGCAGGTCACCGGTGCCCGCGCACCCGACCATGGTGGCCGTCGACCTCGGGGACGGCCCGCAAGTCCGCCCACTGAACACGACTGGGGCACAGGATCTGCCACTAAAACCCCGCACCACCGACACCGTGACGATCAGCCTGCTCGATTGGAAAGACGTCATCGACCGCACCGCGCTGGGTTTCGATCAGCTGAAACCACCGGGGCTGGCCGAGATCGCAGCGCTGGGCGACGACGGCAAACCGATCGCCGCCGCCGATGCCGCCCGGAACCGGGCGCGCGAGGTCAGCGTCGACTGCGCGCGCGGACCGGTCATCGCGATTGCCGGCCGGTTTGTGCACACCGCGATCCACACGACGGTGGGCATGCTGCTGGATGGCGCTCCGGTGGCCGCCCAAGCCTGCGACCCGCAGCCGATCATGTTGCCGACCGGTCAGCAGGAGCTATTGGTCAGTCCCGGAGCGCAATTCGTCGTCGACGGCGCGGAATTGTCCGGGCCTCTCGCGGCGCAGTCGGCCAGCCCCGCAGCGATATCGGTGCCGCCGGTGTCTACCTGGGGTCCGGCCCGCCGCTAGGTGGCCATAGCGGACGCGACGACGTCGCGGGTGCTTGTGGTGCCGGAAAGCATCAACGCCGGCTGGGTGGCACGCACCGGCGCCGGGCCTCGGCTGACGCCGGTGGCCGTCAACGGATGGCAGCAGGGATGGGTGGTGCCGGCGGGGACGTCGGGCACGATCACACTGACCTTTGCGCCCAACTCGCTCTACCGTGCCGGCTTGGCCGGCGGGCTGGCGTTGCTCCCACTGCTGGCCTTGATGGCCTGGTGGCCGCCACGGCGCAGGCCCGACGACCCCGAGGCTCGCCCGTGGTCGCCCGGACCCTGGGCTGCTGCCGCGATGCTGGCTGCCGGGGCCGTGATCGCCGGCGCAGTGGGCGTCACAGTGTTCGCCGCCGCGCTCGGCCTGCGTTGGGTGCTGCGCGACCGTCCGCGGCGCCGCGACGTTCTCACCGTGGGGGCGAGCGCCGGGGGGCTGATCCTGGCCGGCGCGGCCTTGTCGCGGCATCCGTGGCGGTCGGTCGACGGCTACGCGGGCCACTCGGCCGGTGTGCAACTGCTTGCGCTGCTTTCCCTCGCGGCGCTGGCGGCCGCGGTGGTGATGCGGGCCGGCCCGTCGATTGGTGAGCATTAATTCCCAGCTGTGCATAGGGATCCCGTTCCGCGAGCAACAACCGGCCCGGTGACTTGCCGGGCTTCGTCGCTGCTGTTAGGCCGGGGACATGTTTGGGGTTGAACTGGAGGCTCTGGCGAGCTCGGCGGCGCACGTCGCCGGACAGGGTGAGGACTTGGCGAACGCGCATCTGTCGTCGGACGACCGGATAGCGGCTGCCCAGTCGGGTTGGGTGGGCGCGTCTGCGGCGGCGCTGCACACCACAACGGCGACCTGGTTGGCTACCTCGCGTCGGCTGCTTACCCGGGTTGGCGGGCACGCGCTGGATCTGAGCAACGACGGAATCGACTTCGCGGCGGCGCAGGACGTGAGCGTCGCCAAGCTGCGCGCGCTGGGTTCGGCCTGACTCATGGCATTGACGGTGACCGACATTGATCGGTGGAGCGCCGAGGCGGTACGCGAGGTGTTCTACGCGGCCGGCGCGCGGGGGCAGGCGACCTTGGATGCCGCACGCCAGCTCGGCTCGTTGGCGGTGTTGGACACCTGGGCGGGCCACACCGCACAAGCCCGCCGGCACACCAATGCCTCGATCCGCCAAGACCTCGATGCGCACGGCAACGAGTCGCTGGCAGTGGCGCACGCTGCCCGCAGAGCGGCCGACGGCATCGCGCAGGTGCAGTTCGAGCTGGGCACCTTGCGCCGCGACGCCGCCGAACTACACATGACGATCGACCCCCTGACCAGCAAAGTGGTGCCGAGCTCAAGTTTCCACGGTCTGCCGATGGAAGCGCTGATCGCCGAAATGCAGCTGCAGCCCCGACTGGATGTGATTCTGGCGGAGGCTAATTCGGCCGATCAGGAACTGGCAAGCGCGATTAACATGGCCGACGGCGACCAGCCGATCCCGCCGGGACCACACGACAACCGACCGCGGATACAGGATGCGCTGTCCTCGCCGTTGCCCGACGATCCGAAACAGTTCAACGAGCTGTGGGGTCGGCTCACTCCGGAAGAGAAGGACTGGCTTTACCGCCGAGATCACAGCATCGGTAACCATGCCGGGATGCCGTGGGATCCGCCGGACCGCTTAGGCAAGGACCACTACAACCGTTTGCACCTGACCGAACTCGAGCAGCAGACCCAGTCCGCCGTCGACCGGATACACCAAAGCCTCGATGAGTTGGTGGGCGAACCCAACGTCGACGACGGCGCAGCGTATGCGCTGCTGTCGCAATTAGCCGCAGCCCGAAGGCATCTCGAGGGTTACCGGGCCGTGCGAGCAGACGTGAACTCCAAGAGCGGGCCCAAACGCTACCTCGGTCTGCTCGACGAGTTCGGCCACGGCGCGGTGTCGATCGGAAATCCGGACATCGCCAACCGAAACGCAATTTTCGTACCCGGCACCGGCCAAGATCTGACCCAGCTACCGTTCAGCGACACACGCGCTTTGGCGATGTACATCGCCGCGTTGACGGCCGACCCCAGCCTGAAGCCGGAGCACGTCGCGGTGATGACGTGGATGGGTTATGACCGCCCAATGGATCTCAGCCACGCGGCCTCCCCGCAGCCCGCGTATCGCGGCGCAGACCAACTGGACACCTTCGAAAACGGACTGCGCGCCTCGCACGTCGGCGCACCGTCAATCGACACGGTGATCGGACACAGTTACGGCTCAACCGTGATTGGGGCGGCCGCCTCCCGCGGGGGCCACCTCGCCGCCGACAACGTCGTCGCGGTGGGTAGCCCCGGCATGGTGGTCGATCGTGCCGGTCGGCTGAATCTGAACCCGGGCGGCAACGTCTATACGATGCGGGCCGCCAACGACATGATCGGTGTCGGTGGCGTCGTCACCGAGTGGACGTTGGGCGCCGACCCGACCGCACCGGGTTTCGGCGCTACGCGTTTGACGGCCGATCCAGGACCCGCCGGCCTTTTCCGGCTTCCCAGCGTCGGTGCGCATTCCAGCTACTGGTTCCGCGGCAACAAGGCGCTGGATAATCTTGGCGCCGTCATCGCGGGCTTGTCGCCGCCGTATGTCGTCGGGCAGCGCTGGTGATCGTTTTCGCGTCTGCCACTCGCGTCTCCGGTTAGGAAGGGATGCATCTTTGCCCGCCTCTGAGCGACTATCGCAGCGCCAGAACGGATTTGTCGCTCAGAGGCGGGCAAAACCCAGACCCCGGGGACACGGAGACCAGTGTGGCGGAAGTGATTCAGGGGCGGCTCTTGCCCCGCCGTCGGCTCACAACGTCTCGTCGAGCTCGCCGAGCCGATCGGTCAGCCGCAGGTTTTCGGAGTAATCGACCGGGCAGCAGATCAGCGATACCCCGTCGTCCTTCAGAGCGGCCTTCAACGTCGGCAACAGTTCGTCGGCGCTGTTGATCTGATAGCCCTTGGCGCCAAAGCTTTCCGCGTACTTCACGATGTCGGGGTTGCCGAACTTCACGTAGTGGTGTTCGCCGAGCTCGAGATCCATCTTCCACTCGATCAGGCCGTATCCGCCGTCTTCCCAGATCAGCACGACCAGCGGTATCCGCTCCCGGACGGCGGTTTCAATCTCTTGCGAGTTCATCAGGAACGCGCCGTCGCCGGCCACCGCCAGAACCTTCGAATCCGGCTTCGCCAACTTGACTCCAAGCGCTCCGGGAAGCGCAAAACTCATGGTGGACAGGCCATTTGAGACGAGGCAAGTGTTGGGTTCGTAGGTTGGATAGAGCCGCGCCATCCACATCTTGGTGGCGCCAGTGTCGACCAGCACGACGTCGCTGCGGCCCAGCGCCGCACGGATGTCGGCGACTATCCGCTGAGGGGCCAGGGGGTACCGCGAATCCTGTTGTCCCCGAGCGAATTCCTCGCTGAGCAAACCGGAACCGGGTATCTCCGGGTCTGCCCCGAAGGCATGATCGTCGAGTCCCTCGGCCAGCGCGTCCAGCGACTCGCTGATGTCGCCGATGATCCCGACGTCGACCGAATAGTGCACGTCGACCTCGGCCGGGAATCGGTGGATGTGAATGATCTTCTTGTCGGCCTTGGGATTGATCCGGACCGGGTCGAACTCCTGCAGCTCGTAGCCGACCGCGATGATGACGTCAGCGTTGTCGAATCCGAAGTTGACGTAGTCGTGCCGCATGAACCCGAGCGCCCCGATGCTGTTGGGGTGGTCGTCGGGCATGACGCCTTTGCCATGGAAGGTGTTGGCCACCGGAATGTCGAATTTCT
>Ga0302326_10020205_pt1 | contig 13720 bp, 13 predicted proteins | sample Palsa_T0_3_FD_202264 | JGI IMG/M metagenome (GOLD analysis project Ga0302326, IMG submission 202264) | Peat permafrost microbial communities from Stordalen Mire near Abisko, Sweden - Palsa_T0_3 | ecosystem: Environmental > Terrestrial > Soil > Palsa > Peat permafrost | place: Sweden: Abisko... | reverse complement strand
CCCATCACCTGCCCGGTAATGATCGACAAGCGGCTGATCGGTAGCGAGCGGAAGCGGTCGACCACGCCTTCGGTCATGTCGTTCGAGGTCGCCACACCGGCGCCGATCACGCCGAACGCGAGGGACTGGCCGAGGATGCCCGGGAACAGGTAGTTCTTGTAGTCGATCCCGACCACGTGGATCGCCGAGCCGAACACGTAGAGGAACAGCAGGATGAAGATGATCGGCTGGATCGTCACGTCGAGCAGGCGCTCGGGCACGCGCGGGATCGAGCGCAGGCTGCGCGCGGTCAACAGCGCGGTGTCGCCCACGAAGCGTCTCACCGTGTTTCGTGAGCGGTCGGGAGCCGCGATCCGACTGTTGTCCTCGGCAATCGCGTGGCTGCTCATCGTGTGACTCCCTCCTTCTCTGGGCTCTCGGCTCTATCTCTGATGTTCGGCGCTTGCTCCGAATCGGACTGCTCGCCATCCTCGACCGGATGTCCGGTCAGCGCCAGGAACGCGTCGTCGAGCGTCGGGCGGCGCAGCGCGATCTCGTCGACCGCGATCCCGCTCGCTTTGATCGCCTGCGTCACCCGTGCGAGGTCCTCGACCTCCGCCGGCGCCGGGATCGAAATCGTGCGCTGCTCCCGTGCTATCGCCGTCTCAAAGCGCCCATCGAGCGCCTCCCGGAGTTGCTCGAGCGCGGCACCGTCGGGCGTGAGCACGTCGACGCGCTGCTCTCCCACCTGCGCCTTCAGCTGCGCCGGCGTGCCGGCGGCGATCTCGCGGCCGTGATCGATCAGCACGACGCGGTCCGCCAGCGCGTCGGCCTCTTCGAGGTACTGCGTCGTCAGTAACAGCGTCACGCCTTCGGCGACCAGCTCCCGGACCGTCGACCACACGACCTGGCGACTGCGCGGGTCGAGGCCCGTCGTCGGCTCGTCGAGCACGAGCAGTTGCGGCTTGTCGATCAGGCCGGCGGCGAGGTCCACACGGCGACGCTGCCCGCCGGAGAGGTTCTTCACTAGCCGGTCGTGGAACTCCTCGATGTCGAAGCGCTCGATCAACTCCTTGGCGATCGCCCGGGCGGCGCCGCGGCCGTGGCCGCGCAGGCGCGCCATCAGCACCAGGTTCTCCCGCGCCGTGAGGTTCTTGTCGAGCGCCGCGAACTGACCCGTCAGCGAGATCGCCCGCCGGACCCGCTCGGCTTCGCCGACGACGTCGTGTCCCGCGATCCGCGCGCTGCCGCCGTCGGGGCGCAGCAGCGTTGCAAGCATCCGCACCATCGTGGTCTTCCCCGCGCCGTTCGGGCCGAGCAGCGAGACGACCGTCCCGGTCTCCACGTGTAGGTCGAGCGCGTCGACGGCGGTGAACTCGCCGAAGCGCTTCGTCAGGCCCTCGGCTTCGATCGCGGCCGGCCGGTCTGAGTTGTGTGTTGCGCCTCTCTCGAACATGGAGAGAGATACTACAGTAACTGAAAGTTTTGTGCAACTGAAGTTATTGGTAGGCTAATGAGCATGGTGGACGAGGGGCTCGGCGAGCAGGATCCGCTCGCCGACGACTTGCCCAGGGAGCTGTCGATGTCCGGGGACGATGCGATCCAGCGCCTGCTCGCGCGCGAACTGGGGGAGGAGCTGGCCGGCGCGTTCCTGCTCGCGCGCCAGACCCAGGAGCGCTGGGCGCGCCGGCGCCGTCCGGGGGAGGGCTTGCGCGAGCGCAAGAAGCGCCATACGCGCCAGCAGATTTCCGACGTCGCGACCTCCCTGTTCGTGGTGCGCGGCTTCGATCACGTGAAGGTGTCGGAGATCGCCGAGGTCGTCGGGGTCTCGGAGAAGACCGTCTACAATTATTTCCCCACGAAGGAGTCCCTCGTCTTCGACCGCGCCGACGAGGGCATCGCGCGCTTGGCGGCGGCGCTGCGCGAGCGCGAGGCTGGCGAGTCGCCGACGAAGGCGGTGCTGCGCGCGCTCGGCGAAGACCTCGACGAGCTCGGGGAGCTGCCCGAGGAGGTCCACATGTTCATGCCCGTGTTTGCCGAGATGGTCGCCTCGACGCCGGCGCTGCGCGCGGCCTGGCTGGACCTGCAGGGGCGTCTCGTCGCCGTCGCCACCGAGGAGCTCGCCGCCCGCGCCGACGTCGATCCGCGCGATCCCGAGCCGCTGATCGCTGCGCGCGCGATCGCGGGGCTGCTCGAAGTCGCCTACGAGTCGCGCGTCCGTCATATCGAGGCCGGCCTGCGCGGCGCCGAGCTACGCGACGCGGTGCTCGCCGACATCGAGCGCGACGCGCGGCTGCTCGACACGGGACTGTGGTCGTTTAACCTGCTCGCCCAGGGTGCCCGCACGCGCGCGCAGCTGCGCGAAGCCGCGAGCGCCGCCGAGGATGTCCGCGCGCAGGTCGTCGACGCGCTCGAGCAGGCTCGGGTGGCGTGGCGGGAGCTGCGCGGGAGCGAGCGCGCCGAGGCCAAGCAAGGCGAGCGCAACGAGGCCAAGCGTGAGCGCGCCGAAGTCAAGCGCGAGCGGATCGAGACCAGGCAGGCCGTAAAGCAAGCTGCCAAGCAGGTAGCGAAGGAGGCCGCCAGGCAGAGCACCGCCGCTGTGCGACGTGAGGCCAAGCGCACCGCGTCGCAGGTGGGGGAGGCAGCCTGGAAGAACGCCCGCGAGCGCAAGAAGTCGCTGCGCGAGTCGCATGCGCTCGCCGAGCGGGCCGCATACTTAGCGTTTCGCCAGGCGCTCGGCGAGCGCCAGGAGGCGGTCCGCGAGCGTCAGGCGGCGACAATCAGAACACGATTCCCGAAGGAGGGCACCGAGGATGACGCTTGATCAGACCAAGGTAGGGCAGGTTGTGGCGGCTCAGATGGAGGCGCTCGAAGAGGCCTACGGCGAGGACTGCGAGATCGGTGACGTCTGCACGATCGTCGAGGTGATCGGGCCGCACGGCTCCGACGTGAGGGTGCGCTCAAGCGAACTGCGCCCGCATGTGTCGATCGGCCTGCTGCGCATGGCGGAGAGCATCTTCCTCGCCAGCCTGCGCGCCGGATCGGACGGGGATGGTGGGGAGGGCGGCTGAGAGCGTCTGGCGCGAAGTAGCCGGATAAGCTATGTCCACCGTGGCGCCCGAACTCGTCCTTCACGTCCTGCCGCCGTCTCACCCGTGCATGACCGCCACAGCGGCCCTGCGCCTAAAGGGCTTGGAGTACGAGCGGGTTGAGTTCGTTCCGGGCCCGCACGTCGAGCAGATGCAGGCGATCTACGGCGAGGGCAATCACACGGTGCCGGGGATGCTCCTGGACGGCGAGCCGGTGCACGGATCGCGCGCGATCCTTGCTCGCTTGGAGCAGCTTGTACCTGAGCCGGTCCTCTATCCCTCCGATGAGGTCCGCGAGGCCGAGCGCTGGGGCGACGAGGAGTTCCAGGATCTCGGGCGACGGATGCCTTGGGGGGCGCTGCACTTCCGTCCCGAGGCGATGGGCACCTTCGCTGGCACCGGTCCGCTGGACGGCCCGGGCACCGACTTCGCGATCGGCTTTATCAGGCCCACCTGGAAGTACCACGGGATCACCGCCGCGCGCCTGCACGAGGACCTGGCCGGGCTGCCGGGGAAGCTCGCGCACATCGAGCAGCTCGCCGCCGACGGTGTGATCGGGGGCGAGCAGCCGAACGCCGCCGACCTACAGATCGGCGCCACGCTTCGGATCCTGCTCAACGTCGGCGACCTGTGCCCGTTGCTTGCTGGAAGTGAGGGCGAGCGGATCGCGCGCAATCTGTTTGCTGAGTACCCCGGTGAGATTCCAGCCGGTGCGTTCCCCGCCGGCTGGGTGCCGTCGAGCTGAGCGTCTCGGGAATCGGCTCGGTTGCGTGACGCGAGCGACCTTTTACTTCGACCTCGGATCGCCGTTTGCGTACCTGGCGGCGGAGCGCGTGGCCGATGAAGTTCTGCCGGAGCCCATCACGTGGCAGCCGCTGTCGCTTGGCGCGCTGTTCAAGCTGGCTGGGCGATCGTCCTGGTCGCTGGGCGATCCCGAGCGCCGCCGGGAGGGGATCGCCGAGGTGCAGCGCCGCGCCGCGCTCTACGGCCTGCCGCCAGTGCGCTGGCCCGAGCCGTGGCCGAGCAACTATCTGTTTGCGATGCGCGCCTGCACCTACGCCTTCCAGCAGGGCCTTGGCCGGCAGTTCGCCGTCCGGGCCTTCCGCGATTCCTTCCAGTATGGCCACGATCTCGGCCTGCCCGAGTGCGTCTTGCAAGTCGCCGGGGAAGTTGGTCTGGACCGGAGGGCGGTCGAGGACGCGACCCAGAACCCCGAGGTAAAGCTGGCGCTGCGCGCGGCGACAGAGGCCGCCCACGAGCTCGGTGTCTTCGGCGTGCCGACTTTCGCCGTCGGCGACGAGCTGTTCTGGGGCGATGATCGCCTCGAGGATGCAGCTCGGTTGCGGCACGCAGGCTAAGTCGCGCTCGCGGGAATCTCCGTAGCGAGCGTCCCGGCCTCGATGTCGCCCCGTAGGCGTAAGCCGAGGATCGGGAAGACGAGCGTCGAGAGGACCGCGGCGCCGACGAGCGCGGCGGCGGTCGAGGGGCGCATGTGCCCGGTTTCGACCGCGAGCGTTGTGATCGCGAGCACGAGTGGCAGTTGCGTGGAGCTCATCAGCGCCATCGCGGCTCGCGCGCGAGCGTCCAGCACGTCGCGGTAGAGCAGCAGCGCAGGCGTGCCCCGCACGACGAGGAACAGCCCGAAGAAGAGGACCATCTTCATGACGCTCGCGACACTCGCGAACAACGCGTCGATGTCGAGCTTCATCCCGCTGACGACGAAGAAGAACGGCACGAACACGCCGAACGCGACCGCGTTGAGCTTGGAGTCGAACGCCGGGATCTCGCGCGTCTTCAGCACCTGACGCGTGATCAGCCCCGCCGCGAAGCCGCCGAGCAGCAGGTCCAAACCCAGTTCGGAGGCCAGTAGCGCGAGCGCAAACACGAGCACCACGATCCAGCGCACCGCCAGCTGCGAGCTGCTCTCCAGGGTGCGCTCGAAAACGGGCAGCGTGCGTTCGGAGAAACGCACGGCGAACACAGCCACGAGGACCGCCAGGGCGATGAACGAGACCAGGATCAGCGCGTTGTGTGCGGCGCTCTCGGTCGAGAGGATCAGCGTCAACAGCAGGATCGGGCCGAGCTCGCCGACCGCTCCGGCGGCGAGCAGGTACGTGCCGAAGCGGGTTTTCAGCTCACCCGTGTCGGAGAGGATCGGGATCAGCGTGCCGAGCGCCGTCGTCGCCAATGCCGACCCCGTGTACAGCAGCGACAGCACGATCCCCGCGGCGGCCAGCGCACCGCCGATCGCGTAGGCGAGCGCGAGCGAGATCGCCCACCCCAGCAGCGCCAATCGCAGCGGCTTGCCCATGATCCGGTGCAGGTCGATCTCGTAGCCCGCGAAGAAGAACAGCATTCCCAACCCGAGGTCGGAGAAGAACTGGACGAATTGGTCAGGCTTCAACCCAAACACTTGCGGACCCAAGAACACCCCGAACACCAGCTCGATCACGACGACCGGCACGACGATCCCGCGACCGGTCGCCACCGCGGCGAGCGTGCCGGCGACCGCAGCCGCGGCGATAATCGCGAGGAACGTACCGGGATCTATGTCAACGACGGCGAGCAGGGTGCCGGGAGTCTGACGGAGAGGGATCGGAGGCGGCGCTTGGTATTACTGTCGCTGTCCCTGCACCCAAAAAACTGAGGAGCTCCCCAATGCCCAACGTTCTTTACAGCGCCGAGGCCCACGTAACCGGAGGCCGGGGGGAGGGACACGGCCGCACCAGCGACGGCCAGCTCGATGTGCAGCTACGCCTTCCCCCCGAGATGGGCGGCGCCGGCGACGGCACCAACCCCGAGCAGCTGTTCGCCGTCGGTTACGCCGCCTGCTTCGAGGGAGCCCTCGGCGTCGTCGCCCGCCGCGCGAAGGTCGAGGTGCAGGATGCGGCGATCGATTCCAAGGTCACGCTCACTCCGACCGGTACCGGCGGCTTTCAGCTCGGCGTCGAGCTCGACGTGAGCCTTCCTTCGGTCGAGGATGCTGACCTCGCTGTCGAGCTGGTGCGCGGCGCGCACGAGGTGTGTCCCTACTCGAACGCGACGCGCGGCAACATCGAGGTCGCGCTCACGGCGAACGGCCGGCCGGTCTAGCGGGGGCGGCGGGCGTGCGATGATGGGGACGTGCGCCGGCTGCTGCTCTCGATCCTTATCTGTGTCTGTTGCCTGCCCGCGATTGGGCTCGCTCCCGCGCTCGCCTCGATGACGGCGTCGAGCGCGCCGCTGTGGACGGCGCTAGGCGGGAATGTCGCCTGCGGGATCGCGATCCACCCGCCGAACACGCCGCCGACCCAGCTGCTCTGCAGCGCCAGATCGGTGCCGGCTCCGAAGGCGGGGGTGGGCTTTGGCGATCCCGGCTTCGTGTTCCTCGGCTCGGTGGGGCGCCCGTCGCTCGCGCGGCTCAGCCAGGACACCTTCGTCGGCACGCACCCGGTCTCGTTGGGGCGCGGGCGCAGGTGGGGCGGGATCGGCCCGATCAGCGTGATGTGCACGATCGGCGCGAACGCGGTCCGCTGCGTCAACCGCGCGGGCCACGGCTTCACGATCACGCGCAGCTCCTATCGCGCGTTCTGAGACTGCGCGGCGCTATTCGTTCGGGAACGCGGCTCGCACGGGACATCCCCGTTCGATCGAGCACGACAGGCTCGCGATGTCCTGGCTTGGGTTGTTGACGGGATGTCCCGAGTGCTCGCAGGTCTGCTCGCCCATGTTGCCGAACGGGCAGAGCCACCCGCCGTAGAGCACATAGGAGTCAGCCGAATCTCCTTTGTTGAAGGGGCTGCGCCTGCTCATCCGATGCTCGTCCCCCGCCGGATCACCCGATCGCCACCGGCAGTGGCAGGCTGAAGGTCGTGAATCCATGCGTGACGGAGTGCTTGTTCGCGGCGACCTTGCTCGTAAGCCGGAAGATCCCGGCCTTGGCGTTTGCGGGGACGGTGAGCGTGATCTGGAAGCGCCCGTTCGCGGCCGGCGTGAAGGTCTTGGCGATCGTCGTCTTGCCGCATTCGAGTTGCTGTTCGACCACAACGGGTGCGATCGGCTTGGTCAGCGGGAGCGTCAACTGGCCGGTCAGCGTGATCGTCGTCCCGGAGGCCTTCGGCGGTTCCAGCAACAGCCGCCTCACCAGCTTCAGATGCACCGAGCGGACCTTGCCGACCTCGGCGGTGTAGCGCGTGTTCAGGTTGTCGCGGATCTTCGCGGGTGGTAGCGGCGCGGTCGTCGTGTACTGCCCATTTGCCTTGACGGTCGCAGTGGCGACCTGCTTGCCTTCGTTGAAGAGGATCTTAACCTTCTTACCGACGAGGCTCTTGGCGGCACTGCCGCTGAGAAAGACGTGGGAGCCCTGGATGTAGACGTCGTTGAGGACCAGGGTGCTGCTGCTGCAGCCGTTCAGGAGTTCTTCGACTGCCTTGGGGGAGGTGGCGACGCTTATCGAAGTACCCGGGCTTGATGTGGAGGTCGCGGTCGTCGTGGTCGATGTGGTGGAGGCGTGGCCCACTACCGGGCTCGGTGATTCCGAGCCTCCACCGGTGCTGGCGGTCGTAGCCGTTGTGAACGTCTCGTCGAGGCCGTAGCTGGTTCCATCGCTGTTGGTGGCGATCACGCGGTAGTGATAAGTCGTCGCTGGGGAAAGACCTGTCAGGTCAGCCGTCACTGTGGTCGGGCTCGATCCTGTGCCCACCACCGTCTGGGCACAAGGGACTTCACTGCCGTAAGACATGCTTGTCCCGTACTGAAAGACGCATGTCGAAACCGCGTTGCGGTTCGGAGCAACGCTACCTTCGATCGTCGCCGAGCCCGAGGAGAGACCCGACGACGCCCCGGTCGTGACGATTGGCCCGAGCGGCACCACAAGCACCCCACCCTGGTATTTAGTTGCAGGCGACAACGCTGCGTCTCCTACCAGCGCGTAACCCGGTGTCAGCGATACGGATGTCGCGCCGCCGACAAGCTCGGAGCTCTGGTGCAATTCGCCACTCCATCCACCCAGGGGCATCGAGTAGACGTAGCCGTTACCGCTGCCGCTCACCATCACAGTGGGACCTTCGGCGGCGACCGTGTCACCGAACACGCCGTTCACTTGTCCTTTGGAGGGTAGTAGCTTGGCGGCCTGCGTCTGCGCCGACTGCGCCTCCCATCCACCTTCAGGCTCAGTGAATACGTACGCTGCGCCGGCTGCGCTGTTGGCACCCTCCGTTGCTTCCGGGGCTCCGGCGATAATCGTGTTGCCTGAGATAGCCAGGGTCTGACCGATGGAAGCAACAAATCCAAACGCCCCACCGAATTGTTCATTGGCTGCACCGTCCGAAACGGTCAGGCTCGCGTTTGGGCTTTCTTCAAGACGGTCTGGAAGTTTTGGCTTTTCCCTATCGGGGACCGGAACCGTCCAGCCTGCGCTCGGTCTCTTAAAGAGAAAGGCTATTCCCTGTTTAAAGTTTCCGTCAACTCTGGCGTCGGGTGCCGCAACCACGACGGTCTGTTCGCCGTCGGTTTCGCCAATCGCAACTGAGGCACCGAATAAGTCGTCTTCTTCATATTCGAGATATTCTTTTTCGCTCTCCTGCAGCGTGAACGACTGGTACTGTTCGGCGCCGCCTTTTGCCCATCCGCCCGGGGTCTCGGCAAAGATAAAGGTAGCTCCGTCCTCCGGATATTCTCTAAATGTCTGAGTTTTGTATATGTAGTTCACGTAATGAGGCGAGCCGACGACGATCGTTTCACCATCGATTGCGACCGATTTGCCGAATTCCGGGCCTGACACCTGATCTTCACTGTCCAGGAGCTTTTTCGTCTGGTGCAGTGGCGACGCGCTGGCCCAGCCGCCTTCCGGTTCGCTGAATACAAATGCCGCGCCATTTTTGGGCCCGATGCCGGTGGCGTTGGGGGCACCGACAACGATCGTTTTGCCTGAGATCGCAACAGAGTGACCGAAGCCGGCTTCTGTTTCGCTCGTTGACGGCAACAGCTCGGTGTCTTGGGTTTTGGTTTCCCAGCCGCTCGTTCCTTCCGAGAAGACGTACACGGCTCCGGCCCCCGCTTTCCCTCCCACCGTTGCGTCAGGCGCGCCGGCAACGACTGTTTTCCCCGAGACCGCGACCGAATAGCCGAGCTCTTCGTTTTCCAGACCAGACGATGCATACAGTTCTGCGACGCTCATCAGCGGATCGACCGTCAGCGGGTAGTGCGCCCCGCGCGCGTTGACGCTGATCAACACCCGTCCATGCTCGGCTGTCATGTGTGCCGGGAGCGTCCTACCGCGCGCGTCGGTGACGCTCAGATCGCCGTAGCGCAGCACCGCCTTGCCGCTGGCACCGGTCAACACCAGGCCACCGGCCGCTCCGGGCCGCGCCGTGAGCGTGCCGGAGAGGCCCAGCGCGAGAGTGAGCGCGACACTAGTCGCACCGGCGGGTTTCGTGTTGATCGTGAAGCCCTGCTCGATTCCCGCCGGTCCGTTGGCAAACCATTCGGCTGCCGCGCCGCGCGAGTATTCGACGCGGTTGCCCCGCGCCAGCGGCTGCGCGAGTCCAACCGCGTGCAATGCGGCACCAGACCCGATCGCCTGCAGCGCGATGCTCGCATGCGCTCCGTCGCGCGTGCTGACCGTGGCGTCATGGTCGCCGAAGCTCGCGGTCAGACCCTGTCGGGCATTGCGCTCGAGGAACCCGTCGGAGGATCGCGCCAGCCGATACCCGGGAAGGTCGGCGCCCAGGCCCCGCGAGACCGCCAGGCTGGCCGCTGTCGACAGATGCGCCTGTGGGTGAGAAGACGGGCCGGCCACGCGGAGCGGGTGCGTAGATGTGGCCGCGATCGAGCCGCCCACGGCCGCAATTGCCACGGCCACGATCGCCAGCAGCGCCCGCAGGAGCGAGCTACGGTTGACGCGGCGCGCGATAGCGGGCTCAGGCGCCACCGAGGTGGGGAAGCCAATGGTTGACAGCAGGCGTTGTCTCACAAGCGCTCCATTCCAAGGGGATCATTGGCCCGCGCTCGCGTGGCAGAGAAAGAACGCGAGCGCAGACAATACCTGGCCCGAGCACCCCCGAGCGCTATCCTGGACGGATGGCCACTCAAGCGGATCGTGCGGCCGAGCGGCGTGTCGCGAAACTCGAGGATGTTGAGCGTCAGCTCAAGGAAGGCTCGCTGACGATCCGTAAGATGACCGCCGAGGAGCGCAAGCGCTTTCCGCCGAGGCCGGCGAAACCGCGCAAGGGCAATCGCAGATAGCGAAGCCTGCTCCCCTGGCTCCTCTTCACAGGGCGCACGGCGGCGCACCGGGCCAGACTGATAGAAAGCCGACCATGCAGGTCATCGGAGCGGGACTCCCGCGCACAGCGACGACGACCCAGATGGTCGTGCTCGAGCAGCTCGGGTTCGCCCCGTGCTACCACATGCGCGACCTGCTCGGCGACCTAGAGAAGGGGCTGCCTCTGTGGGAAGCGGTAGCGGACGGGAAGCCTGACTGGGACACGATCTTCGGCGACGCCAAGTCGACCGTGGATTGGCCCTCGGCGCGCTACTACGAGCAGCTGATCGACTACTACCCCGACGCCAAGGTCCTCTTGAGCGTCCGCGAGGGCACCTCCTGGGTTCGCTCGATGCGCCCGACCGTGTGGGGGATGTTCCACGGCGACTCGGTCATGCACCACGTCTCCGACGCGCGCACGGTCATCGATCCGCTGTGGAAGCGCTACGTGGCACTGATGACGCACATGAACTGGGATGAGCAGACGGGCGCGATGGCGGGCGACACCTTCTCCGACGAGGGTCTGATCGCGGTGATGGACAACTGGAACGAGACCGTCAAAGCCACGGTGCCGGCCGAGCGTCTGCTGGCCTGGTACCCGAGCGATGGCTGGGAGCCGTTGTGCGATTTTCTCGAGGTCGACGTCCCCGCCGAGCCGGTTCCCCACCTGAATGACGCCGCGTCGTTCAACGAGGGCATCGTCGGCGGCGCGCTCGGTGCGCTCAATGACTGGTGGGAGCAGCGCGAGCGCCCGACCAGCGGGCTGCACGGAGCGGCGCTGTAGCCTAGAGCCCTTCGCCGAGCATGCCGCGGCGCAGGCGGTTGACGCGCCGCAGTTCCTGCACATCCTCGTCGAAGCCGCCGAGCACGCCGGGTGAGTGCTCGCCCAGCAGCTCGGGCGTGAGGCGATGCCGGACGAGCTCGCCGGCGACCTGGTCGACGCGCTGCGCACCCGCGCCCGGCCGCGAGCTGACCACGCGCTCCAGGCGCTGTCCCCGGAATAACAGCCCGACGCCGTCGTCGACGGCCCAGCCTCCGGGGAGTGAGCCGTTACGCACGCTCGCCAGCCACATTGGTAGCCGCTCGGGCTCGCCGTCGGCGTGGACGGTCAGCGAGCCTTCGAGCAGGCCCAGCCCGGCCATCGGCGCCGGCGGCCCACTGGAGCAGGTGATCCCGCCTTCAAACCAGCACATCGCGCCGGCGCTCAGCCCCGCGAGCACCACGCCCGTGCGCCACGCCTGCTCGAGCAGGCGGTCGAGTTCGTGGGCGCGCCAGATCGCGAGCAGGTTGCGCATCGAGCCACCGCCGACGTAGACGATGTCCTGTTCGAGCACGATCTCCGCGAGCGGGCGCTTGACATCTCCCAGCCGGAACAGGGAAAGGTGCTCGGGCACGCACAGGCGGTCGGAGAAGCGCGCGTGGAACGCGTTGATCTGAGCCGTGGTGTCGCCCGAGGCCGTCGGCAGGAACAGGATGCGAGGTTCTTTCGCGGAGGCGAGTGAGAGCACGTAGTCGTCGAGCAGCGGATTGTTCGGCTCCATCGTGAAGCCGCCCCCGCCGAGCGCGAGCAGCGTCGACTCATCCGTCTCCGGGGCTTCAGTATCTGAAACGGGTGTGTCCGGGCCGCCTGGCGGGTTCACGCGGCGGCGATCGCTGTCACGGGCGGGAGCCGGACCGCTTTGGCGACGCTTGCGCGCTTGGCGGCCTTTGTGGGTGTGGCGGCAACTGTGTCTGCGTCCCCGAGGTAGATGGTCTCCAGTGGTGTTTCCACGACACCGTCTGCGGCCGGCTCGACGCGGTAGGCGCACCCGTCCGGCCGGGAGCTGACGACCCGCTCCAGGCGAGTGCGGCGGAAATGCAGTGCGACGCCGTCCTCGGCCGCGTAGCCGGGGCGCATCCCGTCGCCGACGAAGCGGTGGTACTCGGCGCGACGCGCGGGCTCGGCGTCGTAGTGGACGCAGTTGGAGTAGGGCAGCAGTCCGAGGCCCCTGACCTGCCGGGGGGCGCCATGAAACGCGCTGAGTGATTCCGCGAACCAGCACAGCGAGCCGGCGGAGGGTCCGCACAGCACGACGCCTTTGCGCCAGGCCTGTCGCAGCACAGCGTCGAGCCCGTGCGCGCGCCACGCCCCGAGCATGCTCACCACGTTGCCGCCGCCGACGTAGATCAGATCCTGCGAGAGCAGGTGAGTCGCGAGGTCGTCCTCGACGCCGCCGGTGCCTTGGTCGCGGCGGAACAACGACACGTGGCTGGCCTCGCAGTCGGGGGAGAAGCGGCGGTAGAAGCGGACGACGTAATGGTCGGCGTCACCGGAGGCGGTCGGCAGGAAGCAGACGCGCGGGCGCGCCGCACCGGTCAGCGAGAGCACGTAGTCGTCGAGCAGGGGGTTGCCCTGCTCCATCGAGAAGCCGCCGCCGCCAAGGGCCACGATTTGGGGAACGCGGGGTCGCATCGCTCGCCTCGCCTGAAATGGGCTCGAATACCAACAGTACGACTGCAGCTTCGCTGCTTTCGCGCTCCCGAGGTATGGACTCCCGTTGAAGATTGGCTGCACGCGGCCTGGACAGCCGACCATAAAGCCCAGCTCACATGAGCCTGCGCTGGCAAGCACCAGCCTGTCGCGAGACGATTAGACGATTAGACGTTTATTCGTATAGACGATTATCCGTCTAATCGCTTATCCATCTTTAGCTTCCTCACACGCTGCTCCTACATCCCCCGGCGATGCTCGGGACATGAGCTTCTCCTGGGAGACCCGGCCCGCCCCAACGCTTACGCTGCGTCATCGGACACGGACGCGGACGTTTGCGCTGCGCCTTCCGTATCCCGAGCTCCTCGGGCTGATCGCGCTCGCGGGGACGTTGAACCTGTGGGCGCTGAGCCGTAACGGCTGGGCGAACGAGTACTACGCGGCGGCGGTCAGGTCGATGAGCTCGAGTTGGCACAACTTCCTGTTCGGCTCGCTCGACGCAAGCGGCGTGATGACGGTCGACAAGCCGCCGCTGGCGCTGTGGATTCAGTCGCTGTCGGTCAGGGTCTTCGGGTACCACTCGCTGAGCATCCTCGTCCCGCAGGCGCTGATCGGGGTCGCGACGGTCGTGCTCGTCTACGACCTCGTCCGCCGCCGCTTCGGACGCCTCGGCGGGTTCGTCGCCGGGCTGGCGCTCGCGCTGACCCCGATCACGGTCGCGATCTCACGCCACAACAACCCCGACGCGCTGCTGATCCTCTGCTGCGTGGCGGCGCTGTGGTGCACCGTGCGCGCGCTGGAAGTCGAGTCCTCCCGCGCGCAGACCCGCTGGCTCGTGCTCGCGGGCGTGGCGGTCGGGCTGGGCTTCGAGACGAAGATGGCCGTCGCGCTGATGGTCGTGCCCGGGATCCTCGCCGCCTGGCTGTGGATCGCGCCGGC